>Ga0160420_100667_pt1 | contig 12346 bp, 23 predicted proteins | sample CelAP2metagpilot_FD_108197 | JGI IMG/M metagenome (GOLD analysis project Ga0160420, IMG submission 108197) | Phycosphere-associated microbial communities from algal ponds in Kailua-Kona, Hawaii, USA - Cellana AP2-5-5 metagenome pilot | ecosystem: Engineered > Artificial ecosystem > Aquaculture >... | reverse complement strand
GCATCTGTGCTTCATTTGTTTCAGCCTGCCTCCCTCGCATCTGTGCCTCATTTGTTTCAGCCTGCCTCCCTCGTTCCCGAGCCCCCCCCCCTCCCTCCTTCCCTCTTTTCCTCCCTCCCTTCCTCCCCCCCTTCCTCCCTCGCTCCCTCGCACCCTTCATGACTGACACGGCTCAAGAGATCAGCACCAGCATCAACCCCTTCCCGTCTCCCTCCCTCCCTCCCTGCCCCCTCCCCAGCTCCCCATCATCGGCCTTCCCCCCTCTATGGATGAAGGGCCCGGCGGGACCGGCCCCGTTGTGCCCCCCACCTACATCCACTATGTGTCGAAGCAATTCGCGAAGATCGAGGCAAGTCGCCCGGGAGGGAGGGAGGAAGGAAGGGAGAGAGGGAGGGAGAACGCTGTCGGATCTATTACGTCGATCTTGCCAAACGATAGAAGTCTAATCGGATTCATTGTTACTTTTTGCCTCTGCCCCTCCCTCGCTCACTCCCTCGCTCGCTTCCTCCCACCCTAGACGGTGTTGAAGCTGATCGGCACGCCTGTGGAGGTGCTGGGCGAGCGCTATCAGATCATGAACCCCGAGGGTGGGGCGCCAGGTAGGGAGGGAGGAAGGGAGGGAGGGAGGGAGGGAGGGAGGGAGCGAGGATAGGGAAAATCGCAGATGCGTATCATTTTCGTGACCTTCAGTTGTGCCGACCACGATCCATCAACCTCGCCTTCCTTCCCTCCCTCCCTCTCTCCTTCCCTCCTTCCACTCTCCTCTTCTCACAGAGCTCCTGTCCATCATGTCCCTCAAGGGCATGTCCAAAAGGGAGCAAGACCAAGTCCTCGTCGCCTGTGGCTTCGACTACACCCTCGCTTCTTCCGCTGCCGCCTCAGAAACCAGCCCTTCCTCCCCCGCTCCCTCTCTTCATTCCTCCCTCGGTCCTGCCCACCATGCCTACTCCCATGTCGGGGTGGTGCAGAATTTGTCGCTGGACGCGGCCAAACAAGTCGCGGGGAAGGGGCTCAAAGTAGTGAGTGAGGAGATGAGGCGGGCGTTCAAAGGATAGAGGAGAAGGGGGGGGGAAGAAGGGAGCAGAAACAAAGGAAGGGATGGAAGGAGGAGTCTTTCTTCGTGTAAGTGACAGAAAATAAGAATGGAGAGAAATAAGACAGAAAGTCTGTATGTAAGAATGGATCGAAACTCGATTTAAAATGTTCAATAAATGGAACATGGACCGTAAGATCGAAGGGGTGGTGCCCGAGCGACGCGGTTGGAAATAAAGAGACTACACGTAGCGGAACATGTCCCTGAGTTTCCTCCTCACATGATTGTTTTGGTTTGATGCCGCGCGTTGTAATGGCTTCGTGGAACCAATGCCGTACTTCAACTTTTTCTCCTCCAAGTGGGAAAAACTACCGCCTGCCAAAACCTCCTTTCTCGGGTCACCTCGGGTGGCAATCAATGAGTGAACACTTACTACTAGTCAACATGCCTACACAATCCCTCACCCCCACAATCCCTTTCACACCACACACAACGACCATAAAGTCGGTACCGTGTCCTTATCTGCGTATATCGCCCGAAACACTTTGGAGATACTTTCCCTTCTTGCTTCCCTCCTTCTTTCTATGCCTCCCTCCTCCTCCTCCTCCTCCTCCTCCTCCTCCTCCTTTGCCCAAGTACCAGTCATTTCTTTGATTGACCATTATGAAGGCCCTCTTAGACAGCAGAATGGCCGCTTTCGCCCATCTGTAAAATACTGGCATCGGAGGAGGACAGGAGCAGGGCACTTTTGGACAAGCCGCGGCGGTTTCATACTCTTTCCTCTCAGCTTCACCGGACCCCCTCCTCGCAAGCTTCCATGCAAAGCTCCACACGCGCAAGCAAGTCCATGCATTACACTTGAGAGCCTTGCAAGATAATGTTCGACGGCCCTGGCAAGGGCTGTGCCAACAGGAGCATCCCCGTCGGCATGTGAGACTCAAAAAAGAATGGAACCAGATCGTTACTACGTACCATCGGCGGCGACAGGAGCTCGATGCTGACAAGCGCTTGCTCAGCCAGGCCGTCCACGAAGAAGCCTCAGCACTTGCACGTACGTTTGGCACTGCCTCGACGAGGACTTTTGAAGGACGTGAGCGGGACGTTGACAAGAATGAAGGCACGTAACGGGTGCAATTGACTACTGTACGAGAAGAAGCTAGATGAAAGACAAGGCTGACCAAAGAACGTCTAGTCAAAGCCATAGCGAGGTAAATTTGTAGCCCAGGCTGGGATGGTGTTTATGGATCTTGCAAAGCGTGAACGCAGCGCCACTTCCGCGGCCTTGTTGATGGTGGCAGCTGCAGAAAAGGCGCACTACCAGGCACGGATCTTGGCTGCAGAGAAAGTAGAAGTAGCAGCAAGAAGAGCAGGACAAGAAGAGGGAGTGGTGAAAGGAGTCGACGCGTGTGTGGTAAGACACAAGCAACCGGAGCTGACGCATAGATACTATGCGGCGCTGATGGTGTTGGATCAAGAGTGGGATATAGACAGCAACACGAACAAGGAGAAGAACTTTGGGAGGATGGAAGGGACAGAGAGGAGGTAAACGAAGAGATGAGGGAAATGGATGCATTTCTGGCGGATCTTTGGGGGCCCGCCGCCATACATCACGACAAGAATGTGGAGGAGCATGCCAGAGCTTTGGACAGCAGAAGAGACCGTGGGACAGCGATACCACTTCTCTTTCCTCTCTCCTTCCTACTTCCACGTCATTCCTATCTCTCATCGATACCCCCTGTGGCCTTGCCTACTTTTTGCGGCAGCTAAACGCTCGTCGTGGCGGCGGTACGGCTAGCACATGCTTAGAGCCGGAATTGTATGACAAGGTAGGTAGGTGCCTGTTTGACCATGATCTTGGATAGATATCAGGCCTGGAACGACGTCCGCGCGGCGTAGCAGGCCTTGTTCATGGCAAACACCTTCTTCCGTCTTTATCCGTCGGAGATCTTGGACAGGGGGGGGCACATTATCACCGGCACCACTGTAGGGGGTAGCACGGCCGCAGGTACAGGTATGTCTGGTGCCTCAGTGCATTTACCCTTGACCCGAAAACCTGCGACTCGACCAACACAGTCTCAAGACCCAGAGCAACAACAACCAAAACGAAAGTACTTGATTTCATGCATCCGCAGCCACCCGTGGTGGCAATCCCGGGAAGTGTGGAAAGAGGCCCTAAGGCTGAATGTAGACCACGAACTGAGTCAGTGCCCGCAGCAAGGGCCGTGGGAGCTGTCCTCCGAGGCGTTGCGAGAGTAAGTTTTGAGGGTTCACAACTTGACTTTCGGGCAGCTCGGCTCGCTAGCCTTGCACGTGCTTGAGTGCGGAGTCGCACGGGACGACATGCGGGCGTTTCTTAGCGAAATGTGTGAGAAGATGCACTTTGGGGAAGAACATGTGCAGGTATTGATGGAGGTGGTGGTAAAAGTGAGGGGCACACAAAAGACGAGAATGTGATTAGCTAGCAATCATCTTGAGATAGAGGGAAATTGTACGGAAGGAGAAAAAATTGTGAATCCACCCTTATGTTATGAAAAGCGAGTATCGCTTTGCATGCAAGTGCGTGAGCGCCCACTTTAGGTTGATCAAAAAGATGAAATCCAACAGAATCTATAGGCTCTTTAATTAGAGGAGATACGCGTATAGCACAGTCGTAATAATCAAACTCGGCTCTCGGGCGGGAAAATTCAGGCAAGAAACAACGAGCAGCATCACATTTACTATTATCATTCGCCATTCCTCTCTTGGAGTTGCTTCATATTCTTGATGTTGTCCGAGACACTCAAGCTCTAATCCTTTTGCCCGTCCATCACTCCTTAGAACTTTTCCTCTTCCTCCCCTTCACCCTCCGCCAAGTCCAGTCGATCTATCGCTGCCTTCACCAGATTCCTGTCTTTGGGGTCCAGGTCGAGGGCCAGGAGGAAGTGCTTCATCGCTGTCTCCTGCCGACCCAGCCGTTTGCAGACCTGGACGGAAGGAGGAGGGAACGACAGAGTGTGTAGATAGCTCGACAGGGGATACATAGCACTCTTCCTCACCTGTGGTATGCACATCAAGAGGAGGGAGGGTGAGAGGGACAGATGGAGGGAGGAAACGTACCTTGCCGAGGAGGAAGTGAACGCTCGCTTCACGTGGGGCGTGGTCGCGGACTTTCTCTAACTCCTGCCGGGCTTCGTTGTATCTGGAGGGAGGAAGGGAGGAATGGGAGGGAGGGAATGGCAAAAGCGTCGGAACGCGAAAGCAGTTGGAAGGGAGGGGAGGGACCGAGCGAGGGAAGGAAAGGCGTACCGTTCAAGTTTCATGAGGATGTTGGCCCGTTGGAAGCGAGCTTGGGGATTGCGGGGTTCCATGGCCGAGGCACGACCCAGCATGTCCAGTGCCTGAAGGGAAGGGGAGGGAGGGAGGGAGGGAGGAATGGCTAAGAGGATAAAGGAGGAAGAGACGAGCTGACGAGAAAGCGAGGCCGTAAAAGAAAGGGATTGGAGGAAGGGAGGGAGCGAGGGATGGAGGAGCCGCACCTGGGCGCTCTTGCCATTGGCATGGAGGACCATGCCTAGGAAGGTGTGGAGGACACTCGAAGTCTTATTGATGGAAAGCGCGCGAGCAAAATGATATTCGGCCAGCTCGTACTTCTCCTGCCGGAAGTAGATGGTGCCTAGTCCGTACCTGGGAACGAGGGGGAGGAGGGGGGGGAGACGAAGAGCGGTGCGCGCACTCAGTCAGGAGCACGTAGAGGGTGAAGAAGGGAGGAAGGGAGGGAGGGAGGGAGGGAGGGAGGGAGGAACCAGGCGTTGTAGTGGCGCTCGTCAAGTCGTAGCGCGAAACGGTAGCAGGCAACGGCCTTGTCCAAGTCCTCGTTACTCACGTACTCGTGGCCGCAGAGAGTGTAGGCATAGACGAATGCTGGGTCCACAGCGATGGCCCGTTGGAAGAACTGAGGAATGGGAGGGAGAAAGGAGGGGGACAAGAGAGAGAGAGACGGAGTGAAGGAGGACGAGCAGCTGGTGAGAATTGACAATTCCAGGTGCCAAGGAGGGAAAGAGGGAGGAAGGGGGGAAGGGGGGAAGGGATGAAGGAGGTGGAGACGAACCTTGAGGGCAGTCTCGTGCTCCTTCTGAAGGGACATGCAGTTGCCCATCACACACCACGTCTCGGGGGCCTGCCGATCTTGTTCCACCACCTAGGAAGGAAGGGAGGGAGGGAGGGAGGGAAGGAGGGAGGGAGGGAGGGAGGGGATAAAGAAGGGGCAGAGGGTGGGAGTGAGGGAGGGAAAGAGGGAGGGAAGGAGGGAAGTACGAGTAAATGGTTGGAGGAAGAGTGGGAGTCAGGGGGAGAGGGATGACGGGAAGGACGGACGGAGGGAGGGAGGGAGGGAGGGAGGGAGGGAGGGAGAGGACTAGGCACCTTTTGGGCCAGGAAGCAGAGGTCGACTTCAGCCTTGAGGTGCCAGAGGGCCGTAGAGAGGAGATCCAAGCCGGCCAGACGGTAGGGCTGTACCTGAGGGAGGGAGGGATGGTTCAAATTGATGCGGGTAGAAGCGTCAAGGGATGATGGAAATCGATAAGTCAATCACGAGGCTCCTTCCTCCATTCCCTGTCTTCTCCTCTTCCCAGGTCGGGCTTATTCGTCCCCCACATCTTGCCGCCCTCTCTCTCTCCCTTCCTGCCTCTCTACCTATTTACCCCGCCCCCCCCTCCCTCCCTCCCTCCCTCCCGCCCTCCCTCCCTCCCTCCTCATCAACCTGCTGCATGTCCTCGAAGGCTTTCTTGGCCCTGGGATAGTCCGCCATCTCGAAGAAAGCTTTCCCGAGCATGTGCTGGACCTGAGGAAGAGAGGGAAGGAGGGAGGAATTCGGTGTTGGAATCTTTTGCGATTTAATTCAAGGGCTGAGTCGGTCAAGGAATTGACGACAAGTTCGCCCTCCCTCCCTCCCTCCGTACCCATCCCGTGTAGTACTGCTGAGGGGGAAGCCGGTGGAGGACGTCGAGGGCCTCCTTGCACCGGCAGGCGGACAGGAGGGAGAGGGCGTGTCCCAAGGAGGAGAGGATGGGTAGGACCTGAACGAGGGAGGGGGGGAGGGAGGGTTAGCAGACGGGATGCGGTAGGCGAAAGAATAAGTGAGGGAGACAGGAGAGAGAGGGAGAGAGAGAGGGAGGGAGGGAGGGATGGGCGGAGGGAGGGAGGGAGGGGGACCAAAATCCTTGAGGGATCGTCACCGAGGCGGAGCCTACCTCAGCAATCGTCATCTCTCCTCTATGCCACTCCATCCTCTTGTCTCCTCCTTCTGCCTCGTCCTCCGCTTCTCTTTTCTTCCCTCCCGTCCGTGGCGGTATGGACGCCCGCGTTCGCCGCCTCTCCTCCTTCTCGTCCTCCCTCCCTCCCTCCCTTACACCTGCTTCTTCCCCCTCCTCCTTTTTCCTCCTCCTCCCTCCTACTGTTGCTGTTGCTGCTGTTGATGATGCTGATAGAGGTGTTTGTCGTACTGCTGTTGTTGTTGTTGCTGCTGTGGACCCAATGGCCGCCACTCTCCCCCTTCCCGTCTTGCTGCTGCTCGATGGCGTGCGCTTCATGTCAGAAGGGGAGACCCCACCACCTGGGTCGGGGAGGGAGGGAGGGAGGGAGGGAGGGGTTGATTACTCGCACGTCAAAAGAGAGAAGGAAACATGCATCATTAAGCAGAGAGGGAGGGAGGGAGGGAAGGAGGGGTTGACAAACCTGTGGTGGCGGCAGCACTTCGTCGGGTCGTCCGTAGGGCGGAGGAAGAGAGGGAAGGCATGTCGTGGTGGTGAGGGGGGGAGGCCGAGGAGGAGGGGATAGTAGCAGCAGTAGTAGTAGCAGCAGCAGTAGCAGCAGCAGCAGCGCCACGAGCTCGGGTCGTGCGGGTGCTGCTGACTATTCCTGCTGTTGCTGTTGCTGTTGTTTCTGTTGCAGCTGTTGCTGCTGTTGCTGCTGCAGTGCCAGCCCCTGGTCTGATTCTCCCTGCACGTGAGGGCCAACATGCCGGGCAAAGAGGGGAAAAGGCAGAGATAGAGTCATAAGGCGTGTAAAGAAGCCCTTGACGGGACAAGGACGGGATAGGGAAGGAGGAAAGAAGGAAGATGGAAGAGAGAAGCAAACATACACGTACCTCCTCCTCCTGCCCGTGTATCCGCGAATGACACCCTCCTCTCCCCCCTCTGCAGTCCTCCCCTCCCGTCTCCTCCCCCTCTATCCCCTCCTTCCCGTGGAATTTGTGGACCCGCTCCAGTCGTCGACGGCGACAGCAGACCCGGCGTTTGGAGCTGTAACAGCCTCGCCGTTGGCTGTAACGACCGTCCTCCCTCCCTCTCTTCCTCCCCCTCTTCCTCGTCCTCCGGCTGGGAATGAATTGGGGTCAGATTGGGAGTGAAAAAGAGGGAGGGGTCGCCCCCTCCTCCTCCCCTTCCTGCTCCATATCCTCCGCCCCCCCCTCCATTTCGAGGAATAGAGCGGGGAGGCTCATCATCGTGATCCATAGACGCAATGCCTGGAGGCAGGGAGGGAGGGAGGGAGGGAGGGAGGGAGGAAGGGTGAAAAGGCGGGTAATCTGAAGCGATGGATCGAAGGGGAGATAAGAAAAGGAAGGAGGGAGGGCAGGAGAGAAGGGGGAAAGGAGGAAGGAAGGGAAGGAGGGATGGATCGTAGCGTACCGCTCAACGAGGGATCGAAGGGAGTATGCATGGTGGAGGAATGTAGGTTCGTTACCACGCCGCTGCTGCTGATGTATATGCGTATGTACATATGTAATATTAATATATGTATATATATATATATATGTGTATGTGTGTGTGTTTGTGTGTGTATTTTTTTTCTCTCCCTCCCTCCCTCCCTCCCTACCGTGGCGTGTTGAAAAGAGAAGATGCCCGTCCCAAAAACGGCACACTCCTGTCCACCGACTGCTGTTGCTGCACCTGCTGCATCTCCTCCTCCTCTTCCCCTCTCTCGCTCGATAGCGGCGGGCCAAACCACCTTCCTCCTCCTCCTCCTTCCCTGCCTCCCTGCTGCCAGCCCCCCCCCTCCTCCCCTTGAGCCCCTTCCTCCCTCTCTTCCACCTGCCCGCCTTCCAGCTGGCACAAGGCTTCAAACGACGACCAGAGCGTGCGGTCCAGCTATTTTTACATTTAAACACCAAGAGAAATAGTGTGTCGTGTGTTATGTAAGCGAAGGCCTGGAAAATGTGTCATGTGATAAAACGACTCGCCAAAAAAGTGCGCAAAAAAGAAAGTTTACAACGCATTTTGAGGGGGCGTTGGCCTTCCCTCCCTCCCTTCCTCCTTCTCTCCATCTCCCCCTACCTGTAGACTACAACGGTAAAATTCACGGGCATGTTGAGGTCTGTTGGCCCGCTGGCAGATCCGTCCCAAGAGGTGAAGACCGGCCGCCCCCTCGGGCACCTTGGACGGCTGTTATAGCATGGAGGAGTAGATGGATGGATGATAGAAGGAGCATAAACCACCTACACTTGTAGAGGGAGATATCGTATCGACCCTCCATCATCCGCCCGTCCGTCCCTTCCTTCGTTCCTCCTTTACTACCTGCGCCAGCAGCAAGTGCGGCGTTGCCGCTGGTCCTCTCTCGAGCACTTTTTTCAGCCCCTCCTCGTAGGGAAGAAGGGCAGCCTCGGCGTCCGAGAGGCGGTCCAGTTGGAAACAGGCACATGCATAGAGGTAGCTTCGCGGAGGAGGGAGGGAGGGAGACAGGGAAGGAAGAAAGAGAGCATTAGAGTGAGCAAGAAACGAGTACGAGAAACACCAGCCTACCCCGAGCCACCACATTGTATGAATCATCTGGGTATACTATTCCACCGTCGGTGTGGGGAGACCATTTGACACTTACCGGTTGGCAGGTAGGCTGCTGCCCTGTAGAATGGCGGAGGCGCCTTTCCAGTCTCCCTTCCGCACATGACACGTCGCCAGGAGGTGACGATGGGATTCTGAAAAGGGGAGGGAGGGGAAAGAAAAAAAGGAAAAATAGGGGGTAATAGGCATGCGTGGGAGAGAATGAGGAAGGGAAGGAGGAAAGAAGGACGTACCGGTAGGTTGTTGCGCATAGAGGCGTTCGGCGAGGAAGGTGGCCGTGGGGAAAATGCACAGGTCAAGGTACCTGCGCATAGTCAGGAACAGAATCAAGGAGACAGAAGGGGATGAGGGAAGGGAGACTCGATAACCAAAAGCCTCAGGGAATAAACGAGACAAGGGAGGGATACAAAGGGGGAAAGGGTAGTATCAACAGTCCTCACAAAGTACATCACCAGCAGACATCGAGACCAAAACGTACCGCTGCACTGTCTCCTTTAAAGGCGACTCCGGCGGTAGAGGAAATCCTTCTTGCCCATCCCATTCCTGCTGGTGCTGTTGCTGCTGTTGCTGCTGTCGCTGCTGTTGCTGCTGTTGCTGCTGTTGCCGGTGGTAAGACCTTCCGCCACTGGGCGGGTGTGCCGTAGGGCCTGCCATCGGGCTGCTGCTTCGCTTCGCCTGCCTGTAGCTAGGTAGTGTGAAGGGGAAAGAGATTTGGGAAACAAATTAAGGGCACTCTCTCTAGGAATCAAGACAGGCATAATTTTCCTTGTTTTGTCGCCGGAGTGCAAGAGGGGTTACAGGAGCCCAAGGCGTGGCTGAAGGAAGCACACATGCGGCGAGTCTCCAGCGATGAGGCGAAGTCAGCAGGCAATTATTGAGATGACTATGTAATGTCTATTGTTTGTCTGTAACGCAAGGTACGCGAGCCAAGGGGCAAGGTGTCTGTATCAATTAGATGAGAATGAGTGATGCGTCCAAGTGCTCTCTTTGGGCCCCGGGGCCTTGACTTCCACGAGCGTCTTCTTATTCTCCTCTCACTGGCCTCATCGTCATTCCGCACACACACACCCTAAATAAATTCACACGACACAATCACAGGGACAAGGAGGCAGTTCAGCCTTTACAAATGTCCTTTGCTGTTTCGAGTTGTCGTGCTCGAGGCGCTTTCCTCCTTGTGGTCATGAACAGCATGCTTGCCCTAGCCGCCTCTGTCTCCGCCTCCTCCCTCAGACACCACAATCGTGTCCCTACGCGCGCCTTCGTCTCAGCCGCGGCTGCGTTGCTCAACAAACCTCACCATTCAGGATGGATGGCTTCGAAGAGAGGTGGCTCGGCGGGAGGAGGAGGGATATTTGGGCGGAAGGGCAGTGTGAAGATGATGGGAACCTCCTGCCTCATGACCTCAACGCCCAACAGGTAAGTGGGGGGATGGGGAGGGATGGAGGACGGAACGACGGACGACTCATTTCTTCTTATTAGGATAAAGCAAGACTAGCTCCAAGAGTCTCTTTGACACTTGCCTCTTCTCTCTGTACATCTCTGCACCCATCACGTACATTCGCACGTCTTACGCGGTAACCCCTCCCCCCCCCCCCCCACACACGTACAAACGCCACGCCACTTGATTCGTAGCAATTTTAAATATCCTCCCGCTGCGGCCTCGGTATTGGAAAAGACGACCAGCTACCTGGCCACCTTAGCCGACGAGGACGAGGAAGGAAGCGCGGTAGGTAGGAGGGAGGAGATGGGGGGGAGGAAGGAAGAAGGGAGGAGGGTCTCCTCCCTCTCAGCCAGCGTTTATTCTTTTCTTTCTCTCCTTTCATCGGCCCCTCGGCTCAAACCCACGCCTATCCTAACCAATCGCTCATCTCCCCGTGTCACCTCCCTCCTTCCCTAGGTCCCTCTCGAGCTGGTTGCACGGGATAAATTTGACGCATGGCTGGCCACCCAGCCCGAGCAGACCAAGGCGATGCTAGCCTTCAAGGTAGAGGGGGAGGGAGGGAAGGAGGGAGGGAAGAAGGTAAAGGAGAGAGACTGGAGGGAATAGGATCCCAAGAAATGCATGCACTGGCAGTTTGGCCCGTGCTCACATCCTCCCTTCCCTTGCTCCTTCCCTCCCTCCCCCCTTTCTCCCTCTCCATTCAGGCAGAGGACGGTTTGACGGTGAAGCATCGGGAGGGAAGCCTAGAAGTGATCCCCGCCTGGGGCCCAGGAGGGAAGGAGGGAGGGAGGGGCGTGGAGAAAGTGGTGCTGTTCGTCCGGAAAGGCGGGCTGACGGTGGCGGAGCCTTTCGGTGAGGAGGGAGGGAGGGAGGGAGGGAGGGAGCGAGGGGGGAAGGGAAAGAGGGAGGGAGTGCGAGAAAATAAATATGCTAGGGCCTATCAAGTCAGATGTTCATGCACTTCGAACTTTCCTTCCTATGCTTATAGTCTGCCCTGTTTCCCTCCCTGCCTCCCTGCCTCCCTCTCTCCCTTCCTCCCTCCAGTGCTCTCCTCCCTGCCCAACCTCCTACCCCCCTCCAACACCTACGTGTTGGTCGACTTCGAGGGAGGGGCAAACACTGCCGCCAACCCCACCCTCGCCGCCTTCTCCTGGGCCATGGGCACCTACAAGTGAGGGATGGAGGGAGGGAGGAAAAGAGGGAGGGACGGCGCCACGGCGACGTCCTGATTCCTGCTATCGCCTCCTTTCTCAGCCGGCTTATTCTCCTGCTTCCTCCCTCCCTCCCTCCCTCCCTCCCTCCCTCCCTCCCTCCTTCGTAGGATGGATCGGTACAAGCAGAAGCCGGCCAAGAAGGAGGGCGGGGGGGAGGGCGGGGGGGACGACGCGCTCAAGAGGAAGGCGCGGTTGGTCTGGCCCAAGGGGGCGGATAAAGAGGAGGTAGGGAGGGAGGGATGGAGGGAGGGAGGGAGGGAGGGAAACGGAGAGGGATGGATGGATGGATTTCTCTTGACTTATTCGTTTCTAGACGCTCCATCCTCTCTCCCCTTCCTCCTCCCATCCTCCCCCCTTCCCTCCCTCCCTCCCTCCTTCCGCAGGTCCAAGCCAAGGTGGGCTCGACTTTCCTCGTGCGGGATATGGTGAACATGCCCGCCGAGTGCATGGGCCCTCCCCAGCTCCAGCAGACGGCCGAGATGGTGGCGGCACTGTTCGGGGCGAAGGTCCGCCCGTGCTTCGTTTCCCTCCCTTCCTCCTTCCCTCCCTCCCTCCCTCCCTCCCTTTTTCTCCTTCCCTCCTTCCTTCACTCTATCCACCCCTACCCTCGTGTATTTGACTTGCCCTTTCCCCCTTTCCCCCCGGCCCTCCCTCCCTCCTTCCCTCACCCAGGCCAAGGTCATCATCGGCGATGATCTCCTCAAGGAGAACTATCCAATGATCCACTCGGTGGGCCGCGCCGCGGACATAGGGCGAGAGCCTCGGCTCATCGACTTGACTTGGGGGGAGGTGGATAGGTGAGGGGGGGAGGGAGGGAGGGGAGGAGGGAGGGAGGGATGGGGAG
>Ga0160420_100664_pt1 | contig 12416 bp, 18 predicted proteins | sample CelAP2metagpilot_FD_108197 | JGI IMG/M metagenome (GOLD analysis project Ga0160420, IMG submission 108197) | Phycosphere-associated microbial communities from algal ponds in Kailua-Kona, Hawaii, USA - Cellana AP2-5-5 metagenome pilot | ecosystem: Engineered > Artificial ecosystem > Aquaculture >... | reverse complement strand
CGTGCCCCGGGATCTGCAAGGAGGAGAAAATTCATGGAAAGACGGTATTGACCTTTCCGTGTACCGATCGGGGCTACGACCGGTCGGATGTCCGAAGATCACGCCGTGTGCAGTGTGTCGCTCCATTGCACAGAAGAAGGTCCCGGCTGGCATGAGCTACGATCACAGCGCTCGATCGTTGAAATATCAAATGTGTCATCCACCCAACGGTTTCCAATCGCAAGGGGACCGCGGTACATGGCGCCTCCAAGTTCAACAACAGCCGCAAGGCAACCCAAAGAAAGAAATATATCGTGCGGAGTTCTCAAGTTCCTTGAAATGATTATCACATACTCTCCATGTAGGGTATGCATCCTGCACCCAACTTCTTGTACACAATATATCTACATACACTCAAACCCTAGTATAAACACAAACGTAAGAGGTAATGGGCAGATCTGCGCCGCAATCATGCCGACCATGGTATCCGATCGATATAAATATACTTGCACCGTTCGCAATCACCCCCACCATCGTATCCGATCGCCTACTTTGTAGCGCACGCAAGCCAGCACTCCCCCGGATAAGAGAAAACTCCACAGCCAAAACCAAATGTACCCATGCTGCCACTTGAGCTCGGGTATTCCAGGGCCACCCTCGGGCTTTTGAAAGTTCATGCCAAACACGCTGGCTAGGAAAGAGGCCGGCGTAAAAATGCTTGTGATAATCGTAATGAAAAGAAGGATTTCATTGATACGCTCTTCGCGATGGTGGTGGGCTTCGTCAACGATGCTTTGTGCTGTGTTGCAGAGGCCGGACAGGCCTTCCAAACATCGCTCCAGGTGGTCATCAACGTCTTGATAGTACAACTGAAGCTCCGGTGGCACAGTCCGCATCAGCTGCCGGAGGATTGGCTTGAGCAGTGCTACTCGTCGCTGTAACCAGAGCAAATCGAGCTTCGTATCCATTACGGCCTTGGTCTTGTCCTTGCCGAAATTTGCCCCTCGCTCGTGCAGCATATCTTGGAAATAAGAAACTCGTATCTGATAGGCCTCCACGATGGGCGCGAGTCGATCCACAGTGTGGTCAAAAATGGAATGAAATAGCCACTGGGCCGTGTTATCTAGGGCCGTACTGTTGGTGTGATAGATACTTTCAGCCACCTCGTGCATCATTTGCATGTCGAATGCATTATCTTCTTGATCCGAGGCTATGGTGACAGACATGTCGTCAAAGTCTCGCGCCGTCGGACCAGGGAAAAGGGCCCAGTCTTCCCGCTGCAAGGAATCTTCGTCGGCAACGATGGCATCCGGAAGGCTTTCCTGCCCTTCTTCTTCACCTATTCTCCCAGCACTCATCCCGCTCGTACGCAGCACCCGGTGTATTTCTTCGGCAGCTGAGCCTGCGACAGATGGCACTTGGAGACATGTGGGCGCAATCTGATCGGAGGTCATCGTGCACTCCTCCGCGTGGGGTCGAATATCGCCATTGGCACTGCGTGTACACTCAACGCCACCAACGCCAACGTCTGGAGAAACGGCGCTTACGTTTGATCGAGACTTGGTCTTTTCACTGGCCTGCCTTTCCCCAGACCTGGACGGCTGCCGCGCCAACGGAGCCCGGGCTGAAACTGAAGAGGAGGAGGAGGAGGTCGCCGTCTTGCGCATGGTTATTTGGGTTCCTGTTTTATTATTTACAGTTCGCCAGGATGTTCGAATGGTTATAACTGTGCTGTCGTTCTCGGGGGGGCCGGCGGAGTACACACTTGCAGTCGCCTCTTCTAGCATGATGGGGAATGGAGTCATGCGCCGACCACGCTTGTCCAACCGCACCCCAACGTCATCATGATGTTCAGCACGCCAGGTTTGGAGGGCTTTGTCGGTATCGCGGGATAGGCGTAAGGTGGGAATGATGACAAAATGATTACCGCCTTGGTAGGCCACCTTGGGTTTCTGTGTCTCGAGCTTTAGGATGTCTTCGAGGTGAAGGTTGTGGATGCAGTATTTGACGGCGAGTCGGAGAATATTTGTATAGTCGTGGCATTCGACCTGATTAAGGGAAGCAGGGACAGGGAAGTTTGAGTGGATGGGTGGGAGAATGCGTCGAAAGAAGGTGAGAGAAGTGATCAAGAGTACGTGAGCAAGCAGCTTAGAGAGGGAGGAGCTATTGAAGACGGCGGTCTGAAGAAAACATAGAAAGTGTGGCAGGAAGAAGTGGTACGCTGCATATCAGCCCAGGACACTTGGACACCCTGTGCATTTTACGAAATGACTGTGGTAATTCCCAGATTGTCAAAGCGCTTACCATGATCCACTTCAAAATTATGTCGGAAGTGCGATTGGTCAAAAAAAAATCTCTTTGTCGATCCTCCGACACGTCCCACTTGTACATGGAGCGTTTAGTAAAATTAAACACCTTTAGCATCATGTCCTTGTCCGCCCGGTCCAGCTTGGACATGTTCAGTTGCCGCAATTTATCAGTGTTGTTAGCGCCGATATCGCCGTTAATGGCATCATACCCTCCGACAGTACTGCGAGAGGTAACTGGGTCAAACGCGTCTTGAATCATAGATAATAGTATTTCCATCTTCAATCTCCTAAGGACGAGGCCAAATGCTTCCCGGGAGACGCGGCGCGTGAGCTCCTGGGATCCGGTCGACGCCTCTGCCCACAGGGTTTCGAGGGAAGATAAATTCTTTGGGAGGGCGGTGCCACCGAAGGCATAAAGGCACCGATTCAATCCTTCAACAAACTGGTCAAAGTCCAAGCAGCCCATCCCTTGGCGGTCAAGGATATCAAAAGCCTTAGCTATGGCCTCCTCGGAGGAGTCCACTTTTTTGTAGATGTCCCGCAGCAGCCGCCCCTCGTGGTTTAACAAGGATAAATGCAGGTCTGCCTCCGCCACCAAGTTTCCCCACACCTGAGGAGTGAGATTGGATAGCAAAGTGGCGGTGGTGCTGGTCGCTGGAGTGGCGGTGGTCATTGGAGAGGTGCTGGTTGTAATCGCAGGCGGCATGCTTTTTCGAAGATGGGCCACCAACGGCGCAAGCCAGGTATTGTTTCACCAAGTGGCGCTTCAAGCGCGAAGGACTTGCCTATCTACATACGGTGTTGGAAAGAGTGAGACAAAAGTTTGGATGGGAACAAAACTAAGTGCTATGTATTCCTCGGCTTGGTATAGAAGGATGGAGGGGCGGGTGGCAAGCAGAGACTGGGAACAGTTGCCGTTGGCTACAGTCCCACTCCTCGAAAATCTCAAGCATCCGGTTCAATTCAGCTCATTACCGTTCAATTAAACAATGCATACAAAGACAACGATTAAGCTGCAAATGCATCGTGTCATCTCACCGTAAACGCTGCTCTTTCCTCTGGTCCGCCCTACGAACAGGAAACATGACCACACTGGACGATCCGTCGCACCTGGATAAGACGATGTGGGATGTTCCCGACGATGCCGCGGCACCCACCACGCCCCCCCTTCTAGCGAGATTCTCCACTGTCCACTCTGCAGCCGCCTTAGCTTGGGAAGAAAGACTATGGAAAGAGGTCCCGCAGGCATTGTGGGACAAAATCGTCGTGCGAGATGGTGTGCCGGGGCTTTGTGACAGCAAGGCGATTTCCAAGGCCTTGAACAAGGCCTTGTACGACCCCCGAATCCACAAGGTATGCATTTTGTTGAGTGGTATGTGCGATTGTGGATACAATCAAGAGCCGATAAGCATCTTGCCTTTCCCACCTCTCTTCCTTCGTACACCATGCATCTTATGCACAACTTCTTCCACATTCTCCCCCTCCCTCATAGTACGTGGATTCCACTGACGACGGCCTGCGGCGATTCTTCGACGTCCTTGATACCAATCTTGATAACAACCTACAGAAAGAGGAGCTTTACGAGGCCTTTCGACGTATCCTGAACGATTTTGGTGTCTGGAACGGTGGTCGTGCTGAATTTCGGGCCTATTGGGAAGCAACATGGGCCCAGATTTTGGATGTTTTGGCAGGAATGGTGCTCGTGGCGCCTCAAGGAGAATCGGAGGAGCAGGTAGAGATGGGACCATTTTGTTTCGAGGCCTTTGCTGTGCTCTTGCGTCGGTTGAAGTTGGAGCTGGCCTTGCGTGTGTGGGAGAAGGATGGCAGCCTGGAGACGATGCCTTCGGGGGTACAGAAGTCCATGGTGAAGATCGACATAAAGGGGAGAATAGATGGGAATAAACGATTTGCGAGTGAGACTGAGGTAAATCATCGCAAGTATCGCGGTGCTGGCACCCGCACAAGTCACATAACGCCAGCAGCTGCTACGACAGAGTGGGCAAGAAGGCTAAGTTCGCTGATGCAGTTGGAGGAGGAAGAGGTGGTATTCAAAACGTACACATGGAATGCCCGGACGGTGATGTGTTTGGATGTAAGCCGGCGTCATATGCGAGACTTTTTCTTGTGTCACCGCGGTCCAGAATGGACGATGCGATGGGTAATTGCCGATTCGTCGGACCGTGCAAATATTATTCGGCTGAGTATTAAGTATCGATTCCATCCTTTGCATTTGGAAGATGTGCTCAACATGGAACGGCAGCAGCCACGATTTCTCAAGTATGGAGGGCATTACTTTGTGATTCTACCCTTGCTGCGTCTCATTCCGGAGAGCGTGAAGGAGGAAGGGGGAAAAGAGGGGGCCCCGACAGGAGCAGACTCAACGACCGTTTGTGACGGCGGTGGTGTGTTTGGTAAGGGTTCTCGCACATGCGGGCTTGAGAACATTGCGATTGAGAAATCTCGAATAGCTATCTTTGCCTCGGGCCCGCCCCATTTCGATACCATTATTAGTATCCACGGCGCGTGGTGGCGGGTCCGTAATCGGTGCTGTGTTCATCCTCCTTCGAGTAGCAGCAGTAGTCGGGCCAGCACCGCTGCTGCTGCTTTTGCTGCTGCTTCCTCCTCTTACAACCACCATCTGAAGAAACGAAAAGCTTCCTCGGAAATCCAATCAGTCGGCGAGGGGATACACGACACATTCCTCACCCCCTCTGTTGCGCCCCGATCAGGACCAGGAAAACAAGGGTCGCCATTGACTTCGATCCGATTCGACTCGGAGGACCATATCATTGTTCCGGCAATAGAGGAACCTCTGGCTGCTGAATGCAGCCCTTCGGGAGCCCCGACGAGTGTCTTGGAAGAGGCTGCTCGCTTGCTGCACGAGGACTATAGCAACGTCAGACATGGGAACTCGAATTGGATGCTGCATGCCATGGTAGAGACTACGACCAAGATGCTTGTGCCTATAGTCGCGGCGTATGACAGAAGACTAAGGCTGTTTCGAGATGAGTTGGATGGTCCGGATGCAGTGAGGATGAGGGAGCGTTTGAGTAAGCCCATTATGGATGTGAAGCACGATTTAATTTGGTTGCAGAAGAAGGTGAAAAGCATGAAGCCCGTGCTGAGGAGCTTGATAGGCTGCCCCAAATTGGCAGGGGATGGAGGGGGGGAGGTGGTGTTCTATCTGCAGGGGGTTGACGATGACTTAGAGATTTTGTCTGATGATATCAATACGATGCTGGTGCTGGCACAGGGGTTGTTGGATGAGAGCAAATATTTGAAGGATGACACAAGGTACGTGCGTCCTTTCTTCTGGCCAAATTGACTCAACACTTCCTCCCTCCTACCTTCCCCTCCCCCCGTATGTATGAAAATCACGATTAACCATGCTCAACTTCCTTTTCTTTTTTTTTCTTGTCCACTCCACAGAAACGAGGCATTAAAACTCTTTGCCGTCATGACTGCCACCTTCTGTCCTTTGCAGTTCCTAACGGGATATTTTGGCACGAACTTCTGGGGTACGTACGTATGGGAGGAGACGGAGGAGGCGGTTTCAATATCAGTTGTGTCTCACTTTATCTGAAACGTTTCATTCCAAAACTGATCTCCACTAAGTTGCTCTTTAACTTCTTTCCTCTTTCCCCCTCCTGCTCTCCCTCCTCCTGTGTCACCATCACCAAAGACATTGACACCGACCGCTCGAGCGTCCCCCTCATGAATGATCCCAATGGCCCCCTCTTTTTTTGGTTGATGTGCTGGCTGCTGGCTTCGGGCTTCCTGGCGTATGTACGCTTCAGTCGTGAGTGGATATAGAGTGAGTGGAAGGGAAGAGACGAAGGGTATGGGAGGGAAGCAAAAGATGTATAGCATGGGTGGGTTTCCTTCCGTAAATAGAAGCAGCCAAGAAATGAAACACATGGCAAGTAAATCACTTCACATTTATCCCGTTAGGAATTGGAAAAGGTCAGAGACGAGACCTTAGCATCCAGATCTACTGATCCTCCTGTCAGCGGGCTTGTTTCTTTTCTTTCGTCTATCTTCTCTCTCACCAGACTCCTCTCAGGTACTTTCACAATCCTCCCTCCCTCTCTCCCTCCCTCCCTCCCTCCCCCTTCCCTTCCACCTGTATATCCCTCACCCCCCCCCGTCCCTACAAAAACCCTCTTCCATCTTACGCACTCTCCTCCGGCCCTTCCCCACTTCCTCCCACCCCTCCCACCACATGCCCTGAGTGCAACATTTTCTGCGCCCGCCTGAACAAGCTGTCCACAACCATCCCCAAATTTCCAATCACCTCCAACCCATGCGTGTACGTCTTATCCAAGCCACTACCCTCATACACCAGCAGCTGCCCCTGCCCCTGGTCCAACGTCCCCAATATCTTGTCATCCAGAATCATCTGTGACAACTTCTTTTCCACCGTCTTCTCCGGCAGGTTGATGAGAGACGCCACATGACTTATCTCCACGCACGAAAAGGGCTCAATAATCTTCAACAGATTCGACTCCAGCAGCTGCTCATACACGATGTGCACGTGGTGCTTCATCAACAAATCCCCCGCCAACACCCCCCCATATTCCTCCCTTGCCCCGTCGAATAGCTCCAAACTTCGCGCCTTCGCCGCGGCCGCTATCGCCACTAGTGCACTCATTCCCTCCCCCGCGTATTTCAGCCCGTGCTTGCTCGTCACTGCCGACACCTCCTGGGGCGTTCCTTGCAAGATGGAGCACAGCATCATGTACTCCAGGCACTTGCGTGCGCGAGGATCCGACAAGGAATCGAAGGCCTCAAATGCCTCCAGGAAATAGGAATGGGACGTCTTGTAGTCACCTTCCTCGCAGTGCAGCACACCCGACATCTGGTCCAGCTCGGCTTGCATAGCAGGGACGACGTAGATGGAGTTACCTGCCGTACGGGCCGCGGTCAGGGCGGCCTTGGCCTTGGGAAGGTTGCGCAAGGCGTGGTCAATGCGCGCCTCGATCAGGTGGGTCTCCACAAGCAATTGCTTGTCGTCGAATTTTTTGAGTTCGCGCAAAAGTTTATTGATCAGGGAGAGGGCGTCCGTGTAATCCCCGCGGAGGAAGAGGAGGGCTGCGAGTCGGGACTCGATGCGTTGACGCAGGAAGGTCCGTTTCTGGGCGATGCACCAAGCGACGACCTAAAAAGGGAGGGAGAGAGGGAGGGAGAGAGGGAGGGAGGGAGGGAGGGAGATGAGCGTGCACCCACCTTAACGATTTTCACCTTATGATATCTCAATCTGATATCGCTGATGGTAGTCATCCACAGCATTATCCCCACGCCCATCCATCCCCTCCACATTCCTTCCTCCTTCCTTCGCTTACCTCCTTGCACAGCTCCACCTGCAGGTCCACCGAGTTGGGAACCTTAGTGACAATATCGATTATTGTCCTCACGATCTTCGCTGTCTTGGCCTTGGGAACCAGGGCAAAATAGTCATTACTATCCTTGAGCAGGGCCATGACTTCGCGGAAGCCGTGGGCGTCGGCATGCAGTTTGGCCAGGCGGTAGATGGCTTCTTCCTTGATGCGTTGGGCGACTTCATCGTCCCGGTTGGGGGTGTGGAGGACATCATGGAAAGCGGCGATGGCTTGCGCAGGGTGCGTCTGCGCTTGTTCCTCGGCCGCCTCCAGAGCTTCCTTGAGGGGGTCGGGCTTGCTTTCTTCTTCCTCCTGGTTGAGGTGGGAAAAGGGATGGAAGGGAGAAGAGGTGCGTAAGTGTGACCTTACAAAGACTTGACACCAAGAAATGGAACGTGGCAGGAGCACGAAGACAGAAAGAGACACGCGAGCCTGTGCAGGCTGAAAATGCTCAGGAGCTAGGCTTGCTTGCAGACAGCAGGTGCAGAGAGATGATGAAAACGCCGGGGCTACGTCTGAAGGAAAGGCGAAAGAAGAGAGACAGAGAGCCGGCCAAAGCAGAGCCCCCAAAAAGTACAGGCATCATTCCTAAAACACTGATCACTTTCACAAAAAGCTTCCGCAACACTCAGGACATACAACCTCGATGCATGTACTGAAAAACACAGCCTGAAAACGTACCATCGCCGCGTTGGCATTCGTCGTAGTTTGGCGTTTGGACTCTCCCGACGTTTTGGTCTCCTCCACCCCGCTGCCTGGGGAGATGTCCATTGTATCTGCCCCCGCCATTTTTATGTCTATGTGCATGGGAGTTTGTAGGGTGGTGGATGATGGCTGTGTGTGTGGGGTTGATCGGGCATGTAGGAAAGAGCACGGACTGCTTCGAAGAATTCTGGATGTTGGCGATGATGGCAGCGAGAGTGGAAAAGGGTACCTTGCATTGGTTTAGGTGCGCTTTTAAGGCGTAGAAGTATAAAATTGGGCGACCAACAGATTTTGGACTGAATACTGGATGATTGTGTAGCATCATGGAGGCACGGATGCGATTGGAGGGGGAAGTAGCGACATCCTCGTCGGTGACCTCCCCCCTCGTCCTTGTCCCCTCTTGAAAGGAAAAAAAAAGTGGAGGAATGCAGGGCATGGAGTCCTTGCAGTAAATTGAGACCGACTTTGTAGAGGTGTACTGCATACTTTCCCTGCTTCGGTATATAAAGGTGAAGTAATAAAGCTCTCAGGCCACTGCCGCGAAAGCAGTTGTGCAGACAAGTGACCAAGGAGATAATAATTTGCGATATAGCCTTTCGTCCTCGTCATCTGCTGAGTCCCCAAAACGAACAATTTGCAAAGGCAGCATTGTAGGTAGTACAAAAGAAAGTATTATCCATGACCACGTCTTTGTCGTCACTTGGTGCATATCCTGTGGAGGAGGACAAAGTAGGGAGAAGTTTTCTTGGTGCTCAAGTCAACGCATTCCCTCCGTCCTATCATTCCCCTTTCTTTACTTTTACTTTACATGCTTTTTAGTTTCATTTCCTCACATCTCTCTATCCCTATCCCTTTCATCCCTTTCTTTCATCTCTGCTTCTTCGATGAGGCGCCGCCTGCACCTTCCCTCGCCACGTCCCCTCCAATATTCTTGCCACTCCTCGGCCCGGTAAATAGCAAGCCCAGCGACAAGCCGAAGAAGAATAAGGCGAATGACATGCCTTCCTCCCCCCCCGCCGAGTCCGGCAAGAAATCTGACCACGCTATGGCCATCCACGAGGCAAAGCACAACGCGCTTCCCCATGCCGCGGCCCGCCAGCGTCGCGTCAGCCAGAGAAAAGCCAGCAGTAATTCAAACACTCCAACGAAGGCCTTAATGGTCGAGGCATGGTAGCGCGGGAGGGCGGGAGGGAGAGACGGGTGGGAGGCAAAAAAGGCGTCGATGTGTTTGTAGGCCTGCTCGGTCGCTAGGAGGTAGGACTTGTTGAGGGAGCGGTAGAGACCTTGGGAGAGCTCGACGCGCCAAAGCTACAGTAGGTACACGGTGACGGGATGCAGCGGATGAGTGAATGGCGAAAGCAAGAAAATGAAAAGAGGGAAGGGGTGGATGGAAAGAATACATTTATATCTGTGCATTGACTGGGAAAATGGTTCGAATAGGAATGTTAAGGCTTGTCTGGCGGACATTATGAGTCCTCCTTAAGCCTCTCCTTCCTCCCCCATATTCGTCCTTGACCAGTGCGGACCTTGTTCAGCGCCAAGGCCATGAGCAAGACCCTTCGACGTAGCACCAGGTCGCGCCCCGCCAAGTCCCTTTGGTCTCATCCTCCCTACTGTCCGCGCTCCTTCCTTTCAACGTACCTTGTACGTAAATTTGTGCACACCACTCAGAAGGAGGACGTATGCCACCGCCAGGGCGCCCAAGTTAAATATGATGGTCCGTAGTATCGATGTGAACGACATAAGTAAAGGCTCCGAATGATGCTGGTTGCTCGGTCGTTCGGAGGGGGACGACGCCGGTGGATGACAGTCCGCGTGATTAGTGGGTTGCTGCTCTCTGTGATGAATGAGGATAAAATGCGAATGCGTGGGTGCGTGCTCGACGCCGAGATCCAGGGAGGGTGGACAGAAGATTTTGACAAATGAAGTAAGGGGCTGGCGCATGCTGCAGCTCGCTAAAAGCGACAACACTGATGCGGGACCGGCGGTGGGTCTGCATGTGCACGTTTTCTCTTACTTCTTGTCCCCGTTCACCACAAGACCCGACAATCCTCTTCCCCACACATCGCGCTGCAGCTGCAGATATCATTAGGGGGTCTTGGTTCGATCGTGTAAGTCGGCGGTAGTTTTCACGCCTCCCCGGAGACGGCTTTGACCTCCCCCCACGTTTTCGGAAGCCGCTCTCACAAGTGCAACCCCGCTGCTCCTTCTCACGAAAGCACGGACATGATGGGGCCATACTTCACAGGAGAGTGGACAGCATGTCTTGAACACACTATAGTCGTCAAGGAATCTGGATCGCGCTTATGTCCCCCCCTAAAGCCGTTTTTCACTTCATCTCTTCCTCTTCCTCTCTCCTTTCCCTTCCCTCCCGCTTTCCAGCTACAGCACCCCCAAAATCGAACCACCAACGCGATGGAGCCTTTCCTTAATGCCGTAGGCCTGCGTCGGCTCCTGCATCGGCCCGCGGGCAAGGCGCCCAAGTGGAGCGCGGACACGGTGAACCAAGACGTCCTTAATGCCTCGTACGCAGTGCGAGGCCCCGTCCTGGATCTTGCCAACAAGATGGAGCAACGACTGAAGAGCGGCGAGGCCTTACCGTTCGACGAGATGGTCTATTGCAATATTGGTACGGGCACCAAGCTTTGAGTATGTGGGAACGGGGTGTGTGTATGTATGTGTATGTATGTGTGTGTGGGTGTGTGGGTGTGTGTGTGGGAGGGAGAGAGAGAGAGAGAGAGGGAGAGAGGGAGAGGGAGGGAGAGAGAGAGAGACTAGAAACACGACGGGTTCGGACATGTGCCGCCGCCCGCTCCTTGTGTCGTAGGCTTTGTTTATGATTCCACGCCATCGCTCACATCGGGACTCAGATACATGGGAGGGCTTGGGAGACGTTTCTTCACAAGCACGAGACAGTGTCACTATTTGCTTTCAATTTCTGCCTCCTCCTCCTCCTCCTACCTCTCACCCCTTCCCCTTCCTAGGCAACCCTCAGTCACTGAAACAGCAGCCCATGACATTCGTCCGTCAAGTCGTGTCCCTTGTCACCAACCCTCACTTGCTGGAGAACCACAGCGACATTTTCCCCTCCGATGCCGTGGCTCGGGCCAGGGTGAGGGAGGGAGGGAGGGAGGGCGGGCACAAGGGAGAAGAGAAAGTTTTATTTTTACTGCAGTTCCTGTCATTTAATGCCAATGAATACGGCAGCCTATAAGGCGCATCCTAAGCAATCTTCCATTTGACAAACCTCCATTGCTACCCACACACCTCTAACCTCCCTCATCCTCCTCAGAACTACTTGGCCGCCCAGCCAATGGGTGCATACACCAACAGCCAAGGCATCAAAACGGTCCGCGAGGAAGTCGCCGCCTTCATCTCTGCGCGCGATAAGACCCCCCCACCTCATCCTGACGCCATCTTTCTCACCAACGGCGCCAGCGAGGGGGTGCGGTATGGCCTGCAGTCACTCCTGCGCTCCCGCCTTGGGGGTTACAATGATGGAGTCCTCGTGCCCATCCCACAATACCCCCTCTACTCAGCCCTCACCACCCTCCTGAACGGCGAGCTGGTCCCATACTATCTCCGCGAAGACGACGGTTGGACGCTCGAAGCCGCGGATTTACGCGCCGCCCTTTCCAAGGCACGGGGTAGGGGGGTAGTGGTCCGAGGCTTGGTGGTAATCAATCCGGGCAATCCCACCGGGCAGCTCTTGACAAGGGCGAACATGGAAGAGATCATTAAGTTGTGTGCAGAGGAGAATCTTGTGTTGATGGCCGACGAGGTGTATCAGACTAATATCTACGTGGACGACAGGGAGTTTATGTCTTTTAGGAAGGTGGCGGTGGAGATGGGCTTTGACCCCGAGGGGAAGGAGGGGGAAAAGGAGGGGGAGGTAGGGTTGCAGCTGGTGTCGTTTCATTCCGTGAGCAAAGGGTTCATGGGCGAATGCGGAATGCGCGGAGGTAGGGATTAAAGGGAGGAAGGGAGGGAGGGGGGGAAGGAGGGAGGGGGGGAGGGAGGGGGGGAGGGCGGGGGGGAGGGAGGG
>Ga0160420_100663_pt1 | contig 12446 bp, 23 predicted proteins | sample CelAP2metagpilot_FD_108197 | JGI IMG/M metagenome (GOLD analysis project Ga0160420, IMG submission 108197) | Phycosphere-associated microbial communities from algal ponds in Kailua-Kona, Hawaii, USA - Cellana AP2-5-5 metagenome pilot | ecosystem: Engineered > Artificial ecosystem > Aquaculture >... | reverse complement strand
GGAAGGTGCGTTAGGTCACAAAGTGGTGTGTTGTGTCACCTTGTGATATTGTAGATTTGTACGACCGGAAGGTGCGTTAGGTCACAAAGTGGTGTGTTGTGTCACCTTGTGATATTGTAGATTGTGTACGACCGGAAGGTGCGTTAGGTCACAAAGTGGTGTGTTGTGTCACCTTGTGATGTTGTAGATTGTGTACGACCGGAAGGTGCGTTAGGTCACAAAATGGTGTGTTGTGTCACCTTGTGATGTTGTAAACTGTGTGTCGTCGTACTATTCTATGGATATAAATTGTATTGTGCTGTGTCGTGTCATCGTGTGGTGTTGTGTCACCGTGTGGTGTTGTGTGTTGTGTCGTCGTACTTTACTATGAATATAAATTGTATGGATATCAATTGTATTGTGTTGTGTTGTGTTGTGTCACCGTGTGGTGTGGAGTGTGTTGTCTTATGTTGCATTTCAATTGGATCTTAAGTGCATCATGTCATGGAGTGGTGGGGTGTGATGTATTGACAGGGCCTGACAACTCTGGATCAGAAGGCCCGCCTGTCAGCCTCGCGCAAATGTCCGATTTATTGGTTTCGCTGCACTTTTGTATGTCAGATTGTGTGGATCTAGAAAGCAGGGAAGTGAAAGATGCCTCCAATCGCTACCCTCTCTCGCTTTATATTACTGACTCGACGCTTGACTCATTCCCTTCCCCTTTGTCCCCCCTCCCTCCCTTCCCCCTTCGTCTTCCTCGTAAAGCTCCGCGCCACCCGCCTCCTCTCCCTCCCAGCCCGCCCCCCCCTGCCCCTTGAAGTCAAATTGCAGCGCCTCTTGCTCTCCCTGTGCGGGTCCCGCAAGCTTCTTGGCGTGCAAGTGGTGTTGGTTCGAAGGGGCCAAATGGTGAGTAGAGGGAGCCTACCCACTTTGGCCGTTTCCAGCCGTAACCCGCTTGCTTTCGCTCTCTTTTTCCACCCCTGATTCCGCCCATTCCTGGGCAGGCCCTCTCTCCGCCGTTCCTGCGCAATCAAGGGCGCCTCTCGTTTCGCCTTCCAGCCTCACCGTCTTCCCTCTCCCTCCCTCCTTCCCTCCCTCCCCAAACAGATCCTCAATCTCGCCGGGGGCGTCCGCGGTGCCACAGACCCTCGCCCCGTAGATGAATCGACGCTCTTTCCCATCCTTGACCTCGGAAACGTCCTGACGGCCCTGCTCCTGCACGTCTACATGCGGGAAGGCGTGGCACGGAGGGGCTACGAGACTCCATTGGCCACTTTGCTGCCGCCGGCGTTGGCGAGGGTGGTGCCCGAGGCTGTGCGACTCAAGCACTTGTTCTCGCATTCCACGGGGCTACCGGTGGTAAGAAGGGCTTGAGATGTGTGGGGGGGCTTGTCAGAAAGGCTTGAGAGGTGTGGGGGGGCGTGTAAGAAGGGCTTGGGATATGTTGAGGGGGCTTGTCAGAAGGGCTTGGGATATGTGGTGGGGGGCTTGTCAGAAAGGCTTGGGATATGTTTGGGGGGCGGGTAAGAAGGGCCAAGGGTGTTCGGATGTGCATGCGTGTGTGTGTCTGTGTACGGATATACAGGCCGGTGGATGCAGCTGCCTGCATGCACCATGATGACACTCCGAGGCTTTTCCTCTTTGCCGACAGCAAACACACACTCATATAACCACCGCCCTGAACACCGCACACACACAGGGCCTCCCCTCCTCCCTCCTCCCCTCCACCCTCCTCAACCACGAAGCCTGCCTGAAGCTGCTCGCGGCGTCCTTCGCCTCCGCTTCCCCCCTTCACCCGCCTGGCACCAAGGTAAGCTCGTCGTCGTCCCCCCCCCCTTTCCTCCCTCCCTCCAACCCCCTTCCTTATCCCTCTCCAAGGTATGTGAAGACGCAATAAATCCCAACCACCGTCCCCCTCAGCTTTTCCTCCCTCCTTCCCTCCCTTCCCTTCCCTTCCCCCATTCCCCCTTCCTCAGGCCTCACAGTCCCTCCTGGACTTCGGCCATCTCGCCGCCGCCCTGCTGCAGGAGACGTGCAACATCCCCCCTCCTTCTCTCCCGCAGGCGTTCTACGACAAGGTGCTCCGGCCCCTTGACTTGACGGGCGAGGTTTTCCTGGGTGGGTTCAAGCAGGGGGTCAACGGCAATGCCAGGTAGGAAGGGACGGAGGGAGGGAGGGACGGGCGGACGGTTGGAAGGAGGCCATCGAATCGACACAATCGAATCGACACAAAAGAAATCAGAGATGCCAATACTTTATTGATCCGTCCTGCAACCCTCCCCGCCCACAGGAGCCTGGCCGTGGTGCACAATGGCTTTGCCGCACAGCTTCGGCCGCTGATGGCCATGATGGGCGGTGGTGGAGGAGGAGCAGGAGGAGCGATAAATGAAGGGGTAGAGGAAGGGAGTGAGGAAGGGAAGGAAGGAGACAAGGAAGACACCTCTCGCCCTTCCTCGGCCTCTATGATGGAAAGGGTCTTGAGACATCCCACTATGGTGAATGAGCCCACCACCCAGGTTGGCCCCTCCCTCCCTTCTTTCCTCCCTCCCTCCCTCCCTTTCACACTCCAAACCCTCCCTCCCTCCATCCCTCCCTGCAGGCCGGCGTATGCCCCTCCCTCAACGCGTTGGCCACCGCTCGCGGCCTCGTATTTGTCATGGAGGCTCTAAATGGAGGCACCAAGCTGCTTTCCCGTCGACAGCAGGTAAATCAGAGACCATCCCTCCTTCCCTCTATCCCCCTCTGCTCTCTTGCTTGTTCTCTTGCTTGGAACCCCTTCGCTTCAATATCGCCCGCGGGTGAGTCATATTTCTTAGCAAGAGGGGCACATACGTATTCATTTCCCTCCCTTCCTCCCTCCCTGCCTCCCTACTTGTCTCCCTCCCTCAGGGCTTGCTGCGGCTCGTGCTGGCCCGCGAATCGTGTCCGTTGTACGGAGAGAGACAATGGGGCCTCGGCATGCAAATAGGGGGAGACGGGGTGAGTGAAAAGCGGGTGAGGGCGGGAAGGAGGGAGGGGGGGAATTGAGTAAGTGTACTGATGCTTTCTTCTCCTCACGTGTGTACTCCCTCGCGCCCTCCCTTCCTGCCTCCCTCTCGCTCCTTCTCAGGTCCTCGGCCACGAGGCTTTCGGGGGAAGTGCCTGCCTGCTCTTCCCCTTGGTGCAGTGCTCCCTCGCCATCACGACAAATAATCTGAGCTTGGACAAGGCGGGCACGAGGGAGGTGGTCAGGGTGGTCTGTCGGGAGGTTGGGCTGCCGATGCCCTCGTTCATGTCCGAGGCCGCGGAGGTGTAGTCGCCTATTCCTTCCTCCCTCGTTCCCTCCTTCCTCTTAGTCAGTCTTACCCTCAGAACTGGAGGGAAGGCGGAAAGCGGCAAAGCGGGAAGCTGAAGGGGAGGTGGGGTGCTGTTTGGATGGTTGTTGATGCGAGGAGGCGGAAGGGGCAGGGAGACTGCAGAGCTTCCCTTTGGAAGGCCCCAAGGCATCGCCGTGTGTATTTTAAGGTGTGTATTTTAAATCTCCGGGCATGACTTGTCTCCCCCTGCGTGATCCGGAGAACAAGGTTACATTACGGGCGGGACCCAGCAGGTGACGTAGAAGTGCGTCCACGTTTGCACGCACCAAGACGGGAGGGGAAGGAAAGGGGAATTTGGAAGAGGAAGATCCGCCGAAGGCCTCCTTCCTCTTGTGCTGTAGACCGATAAAAGGAAGAAGAAGACATGCACTAAGACTATGGAAAAGGGTGTAGAGGCGGAGCAACAGGGGGAGAAGAGGAGGGTATGCAGTAGGACGCTCTTCCTCTTATTTGGGAGTGCGGTTTGAGCGCGAAGGCGTGGTCCCAAAATGCTACAAATAAACGAGAAAAAGAAGAAGATGGAAGAGAGGAGATTATGTATGAAGAGATATCCCCACTCGCTCTGTCCGGAGGAAGTCGATTGCTTTGATCGCGGAAGGAAAAGCTGCTGTTTCCGTCAAGGAAAATGGGCTGCCATCAAGAGCATCCGGTGGTTGGTTTTCGCGATTTATTTTGGTTTGATTGTTCTTCTTCTCCTGACTCTCCTTTCTCCTCCTTCGTTTCTTCCTCCTTCTTTCATTTTTCTGTTTTACTTGTCCACCTTTCCCCCATCTTTTCCTCGCGAGGGTTAGAGTGTTACGTCGCAGTGATTTACCGGTGCCGTGTGCCTTGTGTGTCTAATGTCAACATTAAAATACCACTAGAAATACTCTTACTCTTGCCTCCCTCTCGACCTGTCTCTCTTCCTCACTCATATCTGGTGCTGCTTCTGGCTGCTGGAGCCAGCCTGCGCTCCCTCAGAAACGAGAAGTCATGTGATTCCTATCTCTTCCTCTGGTCCTTCCGCTTTCCCTTCCTCCCTTCCCACGAACAGTTTAAAGTTTTAATTTATTTTCGCTCTTGCATCCTCTCTCTGCCTGCCTTCGTTCCTTATTTCCCTTCTCTCCTCTTCTCCTCCTTCTTTTCACCCTACACTGAACCCCAACGGGTTCGACGCCTGCGCTAAGGATGTTAATTTAGCGGCCAAACTATCCTCCCTGCCACCCTCCCTCCCTTCCTCTTTTCACCAAAAAGAAGAAGGAGTCGAAGATGGAAGAGAAATGAAAGGCGCGCATGCCTATCCTTATCCTTGTCGAATTTCTCCCTCTTGCTTCTCCCCCCCCCCACACCTTTCCCCCTTTATTGTTGTCGTGGTCGTTGTTGTGAAGACGAAAACACGCACATTGAAAAATGTGTCTGTTTGCACGGGTGTCGATGTGGGTCCTCTCTCTCTCTCTCTCTCTCTCTCTTCCTCTCTCTTTTTGTTGATGTGTTTTTTTGTTTTCCTCACGCACACATCATTGCTCTCCTTCGTGCTAGCCCCAAGCCCATGTAAAGAATAGCTTACCAACATATAAATGAAACAATCACGCCTTTGTAACCCGATGGATTGCTTAGGTAAAATGGCAAAATAAAAAGACACGTTCAAAAACAGGCTCAACGACCCTCAGACAAAAGAATCATCGACAGCCTCATTTCGGTGTACATATTTGTGCCTCTCTCCCTCCCTCCCTCCCTTCATGTCCTCAAGACAACCTCTATCTCCCTCCCTTCGTCTCTCTCTCCCTCCATCTCGCCCTCCCTGGGTTCGCTTAGGCCTGATCCGGGTACTTGATGATCTCCAAAATTGTCTCCACCGGCTGGTTCCCGCGAGAGCCCCAGTCTGAGGGAGGGAGGGAGGGAGGGAGGGAGGGTAAGAACATGTCTAAAAGATGAGGAACAAGATGGACGAATGGCAGGCAGACAGTGTAAAAAGGAGGGAGGGAGGGAGAGAGGGCAGGAGGGAGAGAGAAAGGACTTACTAGGATAGCCCCCCCACTGGATGAGCCCGGGCCAACCGCCAGTGGTCGTCCAGACGGACATGTGCAGCTGCATGTGCTGCAGAGGGCGCGTCAGGGGCACGGAACGCGCCTCCCTGCCATCCACCTTGAACCGCACGGCCTGAGGGAGGAAGGGAGGGAGGAAGGGAGGGAGGAAGGGAGGGAGGGAAGGAAAGGTGGGTGAGTAAGCCTGTCGTCCTGGGCCTCGTCTCATTGATCGATCCACCTCGCCCTGGGCTGCCGATTCCCTCCCTCCCTCCCTTCCTCCCTCCCCCCCTCCTTACATTGTTGTCCCACTCCACCGCGTACAGATGCTCGTCTGAGGACGAATCATAGCCCAGATCAATCATCTAGAAGGACAATGGAGAGAGGGAGGGAGGGAGGGAGAGTAAGCGACTCGGGTCCCTGAAGGTCATAAGTCATCATTCCACACCACGCGCCGCACACCCCTCCCTCGCCCCCATCCTCCCCTCTAGATTCTCGTCATCATGCATCACCAAGCACACAAATCGCGGTATCACCCACCTCTCCCTCCCTCCCTTTCCCTCCCTCCCTCCCTCACCTGCAAGTTCTCCTGCCCATTCATAAAGACGTTGGTCTGCACGCGCGTGGGTTCGTTACCCTTGAATTCCAAATCAATCTCATCCTACGGGGAGGGAGGGAGGGAGGAAGGGAGGAAGGGAGGGAGGGAGGGAGGGAGGGAGAGAGGGAGGGAGGGAGGGAGAATGGTCAGAGACTCTAGGATCCTTGCCCGTCACCCCTCCCTCCCCCCCTCCCTCCCTCCCTCCCTACCTGATTCCCCAGCGACGAGTCACCCGTGCGACCGTTACCGGAGGCGAAATAAACGGCTGTGATGATACCCGGCATGACCGAGGCAGACTTAATCTTCGCGGAGGGAGAGAGGGAGGGAGGGAGGAGGGGAGGGATGAGTCTCGGGAAGTATATGGGAGACTTTCGCGCTTCCGCACAGACGGGGTAAAGATGACGGACGTGACGAGCAGGAGGGAAATAGAGGGAGGGAGGGAGGGAGGGAGGGAGGGAGGAAGGAAGGTAGGGAGGGAGTGAGGACAGGAGGGACATACCTTGAACTCGAGGCGGCCACCGCTGTACGCGGTAGAGCTCTGTGCCGAGACAGCCTCCTTCCAGGGCGCAATGGTGATGGACATTCGGTTGTTGCCGATGTCACTAAGGGAGGAGGGAGGACGGGAGGGAAGGTAAGTTACGACAAAGTCGAGTGGTGCAGGAAATGTCCGTGGAACATACGGGCACTCCCCCCTCTACTCCCTCCTCCCTCTTTCCCTCCCTCCCTTCCTTAGACCTGACACTCACCGAATCTCATTCCGGTCGCCATTGCTGTAGAAGACGCTCCAGAAGTCCCTCTTTTCCCATTTGTCTTGGGTGGCGCTCATGGCCTCCACCGCCACCGTGGCGTCCTTGCTGGGGTTTCCCCGCAGACCCGTAGAAGGGGAAGAGGCCGCAGAGGAGGGAGGGGAGAGGGCGTTGTCAAGGTCGACTTTCTGACGGGCGAGGACCAGGGGAGTCGAGATGACTGTGGAGGTCTCGTCGTAGGGGGGTATCGAAGAGGAGGTGGCCTCTACCACCACTTGTTGGGGGTCGGCAGCATTGGTGGTAAGAGCGAGGAGGAGGGGGAGGGCGGCAGCGGTGACAGTGGTAAGAGAGAAGCGCATGATTGATGTAGTGGTACTGGTGCGAAAGTCGCTGCTAGTGCTTGTGCTAGTGCTAGTGTTAGTAGTGGCGTCCGGTCGGCGGAGGCTTGGAGTGGGGGTAGGTTTGGGTGGTAGAGATGGAAGGGAGGGGAGGCGGTGAGTCCAGAGACGGGTCAGTGCTTGAGTGGAATGTGTTGATGCTTGTGTGTGGGTGGTGTATGAAGCATAAATGTCCAGGCCGAACTACAAGGCAAAGGACTGGTGGCTACGACCCCCTCACCATTGGCGGCTACAGAGGAAACTAAAAAGTGCGGAGCATTTACAACCACCAGGCCTGCGCATGACTCCGCGCAAATTGACCTACACTCACAAGGGTGAGGCTCTGAGAGGATCAGTGCATCACAAAGCACAGACAGACCGCGTGTTTGGACAGGACAATTGAGGGCGTGTTCAAGGCCTTGCAGGACATAAGAAATAAAACACAGGCCACTCACATCAACGCACAAATAGAAACAAACCAGCCAGACACAACACAAACTGCAGCCCGGCAGATAAAAAGGACGTGCCACGGCCCCAAAGGGAGAACGTGACCAGCGGCTCAAATATGTATAAATGCAGGTGTAGCGTCGTGTCGATTGTGAACGCATCGTGACAACACAAACACGACGATCTTACGGCGAGGCGGGAGGTCAGTGATCGCCACGTACCTTTTAAGAAAACTGCTTCCACTCCATCCTATTGTCTCCTTCGTCCCTCCATGTTGGGGGACAAAAAGACATGAGGCTCTCTATCCTCTTGTCGAATCGATTTACTTTTGAGGATGTTATTGGTGTATCACTCTATCGCCCTATTTGTCGGCAAGGGATTTATTTTTCTCGCGTACCCGTCCTACATGCTTTGACGCCACTCCCTCCCATCGCCGTAATTCAACTTTGATCTCCACCCTATACCATGGAATGAAATCTCCTAACGGCGCACCGACCCTGACACTCTTTTTCAGATAGCAAGGGCCACTTCAACCACTTTGTCCAACCAAATAAGGCCAAGAAATGATGAGCGATAGGTGAACATATTCCTTAGCGGCATCGAGTCTGTTGCGGGCACACACTGTTACAACACAAGCAAGACGACGAATTTATTGCGAGGCGGGAGGTCAATGATCGCCACGTACTACCCAAGACACCTCGCCCAATAGCACTCTTGCTGCCACTCCTTGCTCCTGTCTCCTTTGTCCCATCATGTTGGGGCAAAAAAGACATGAGTCAGTCAAAGTTCGCATCAAACTCAACCTTTTTCTTTGGGAAATGTCTCCATATCTGTCTAATTGTGGGCAAATCCCCCTCCCGTGCCCATCCTCGTTGCTTTGACGCCACTCCCTCCATCGCCGTGATTCAACGTTGATCTCCCCTCGTTTACCATAAAATAAACATCCTAACAGACAAACTCGTTGTCCAACAATGTACCAAGCCTGACCAAAATTTTAAGTCGCATAGCTAGGGCCTCTATGACCTTTTGTCCCATCAAAAAAGGCCAAGAAGCATCGAACATTAGGTGGACATAACCTTTTGACGTGCGTGTGTGTACCAAGTTCAAGTATCTTGTCAAGAAGGAGAGAACAAAAAGGCTCGCTTTTTGCTCTTCACACGTCCCTTCGTAGGACCTGAGCTGGCCTCAAACACGCAAAGCAAAAAGTCCAAACGGTGGTTCCAGAGACCTGTCCCTCCCTGTTATGTAAAGTGCTTTTTGGTGGATGTACACCGTGGCTCGCGGAGTTAATAAATGCGTATCTGCGTTGCCTTGAAGAGATCAGGCTGAGAGCCTTCTGAGGTACGTACATACAAGCGGCGGGGAATGAAAATGACACGACATAATCGCCCGTGTCCTACTCCAATTGGATTGGATCGCTGAGGGGAGGCCACGCGGTCTTCCAATTGAACGCGGTGTACAGCTCATGGGTGGGCTAGGGTGGAGGAGGTAAGGGTGAAGTGATGTGCAAGAGATCATTTCAGAGCCGCACAAGCCTCGAGGTGGTTCAAGTGGATTCGATATGTGTGCCCAGCCCATGGACATGCGGTGCTCTACACAACACCATTGAATTGCGGTGCTTTACACGACACAATGTCGGCCTGCTCCGGCACGCGCCATAACCCCCCTCCCTCTTCCCCTTCCGTGAGGGTGCACTCTAAAGAAATAAATTAAATGAAGTCAAGAGATCACCTTGCCCTGTCAGGTCTATCTTCCTTTTCCCTTCTCCATCTTCAGCTTCTTTCGCACACTCCAGTGGTATTAAATGCGCTTAAGCCAACACAACGACAATCACATCAAATGGAATCAAATGAGCAAAGGGGACGCATCCACCGCGGTTGGCAACCAGTGATACGGGGGAGGTCGACGACATGTGAGGCCCGTCTCAGCCCATCTTTCTACCCTCCTCTATAACCGGGAGGCAGCAAAAGACCAGGTATGGTTGTGAGCAGGTTTCTGTCATGCCGGGACATACCTACACTTTTAATCTGTGTGTAGACTGAGAAAGAAGCAAATACCAGGCACACGCACCACCCAGAAGCGGCCGACGAAGCCAAGTAATGCACACGTCTAGTTTAGTGCCACTTGAATTCCTGTTTCTTGTCTTTTTTTTTTTTTGCTCCTTGCCGTTTCTCACCGTTTCTTTGCCCTCCTCCCCCATCCCTCCCAACCACCCGTACCGCCTCACCACATTCCCACATTCCGATCAACTTTATTTTTTCCCCCTCCTGGACGACTCACAATTCTGCATGTGTCCTCCATCGACAAGAGCCGGGCGACCAATGAGGGGGAAGGAGTGGAAGAGGAGGAGGAGGGAGGGAGGAAAGGGGGGAGGAAGAGTCGGGCGGTGCCTATGATGACGATGACGGTGGCAAGCCGTCTGCTTCTCTGTTCTCGTCCTTGTCACAGGAGGAGGCGGCGGCGGCGGTGGCGGCGGTGGCGGAAGAGGAGGAGGAGGAGGAGGAGGAGGAGGACGACGACGACGAAACGATCTGACGGCGAATGAGCTGGCGGTAGATGTCGGACGTTTCCATCAACTCGTCGTGTGTGCCAATATTCTGGAGAGGGAGGGAGGGAGGGAGGGAGGGAAAGGCGGTAAGCAGACCCATGCCGTTGGGAAATAAGGATCTGGCCAACAAGGACCGTATGGGCCACAGACGAGTCGGCATCTCCCTTTCTCCTTCCCTCCCTCGCTTGGCCCCTCACCTTGATCCCGCCCTCGCCCATAACCACGATCTTGGCCGCATTTCGGACGGTCGAGAGGCGGTGCGCGATGACAATCACGGTGCGACCCACCTGGAGGGAGATGGTGCGTGAGTGCATTTGTAGTACTTCAAATGAGTGTGTTGGTCGTAGGTTTATTTGTGTGTGTGCGCGTGAATGCGAAAGAGGGAGAGCGAGAGAGCGCGAGAGGGAAAGAGAAAGATAGAAGGAATAGAAGGGCTTGTACACCTCGTCCTCCTTCACTCCCTCCCTCCCTCCCTCCCTCCCTTCATCTTGATAAATATGAGTCATCAAAACTCAACAACCCCCCTCCCCCCCCCTCCCTCCCTACCTCCCTCCCTACCATGAGCCTGTCACAGGCCTCTTGGACTTTATGCTCGCTCTCGGCGTCGAGGGAAGACGTGGCTTCATCCAGCATCAGAATCTGAAGGAGGGAGGAAAGGTGAGAAGGGACGAAAGAAATAGGCGTCAGAATCCAAGGGAGAAAAGGATGGAGGAAGGGAGGGAGGGGCTTCGTTGAGCTTTGATGACTCATAGTTGTCAAAATGAAGGGAGGGAGGAAGGGAGGGTGGGCTGCGTCACGCTTCACTTGTGTACCTTGGGATTGACGAGCAGGGCCCTGGCAATCGCGACCCTTTGTTTCTGTGGAAAAAGAATTGATTAGGGAGTTGATTAGGGAGTTGATTAGGGAATTGATTGGGAAATGATTAGAAAATTGATTAGGGAAGTGATTAGGAAATTAATTGGGGAGTTGATTGGGGAGAGGCGGACTTTGTTTCTGCGTGGGAGGGAATTGATTTAGGATTGTGAAGGCCGGCAGGAGGGAGTGAGGGACGGACAGATAGACAGATTGGGGTATATTTATATATATATATATATATATATATATATATATATATATGTATATGTATGAATACAAATGAAGGAAATGAATGAATGAGGTGGCAACAGGCGTTGACAGACAGGCAGCAGGGGGTCGTGGGATGAGATACACAGCCACCCTGTTCCTCCCCTCCCTCCCTCCCTCCCTCCCTCCCTCCCTCCCTCCCTCCCCACCTGGCCACCACTGAGTCGCACGCCGCGTTCTCCCACCAGTGTGTCGTAGCCCTAGGGAGGGAGGGAGGGAGGGAGGGAGGGAGGGAAAGAAAGTGAGTTGGAGGACGCGGGAGAGGAAGGAGCAAGCACAGCCAAGGAAAGAGAAAGAGAAAGAGAAAGGAAGGAGGGAGAGGGGAAGGGAAGGAGGGAGGGAGGGAGGGAGGGAGGGAGAAAGGAAAGATGCGAAGTTCATACAAGGAACGCGTGCTTCAGAACAGTGGAGGGAGGGAGGGAGAGAGGGAAGGAATGAGGACAGCGACGGTACCTCGGGGAAGCCTGAGATGAAATCGTGGCAATTGGCCTGCCGGGCCACAGCCTCGATGTCAGCCATGGCAGGGAGGGAGGAAGGGAGGGAGGGCGGGGAGGAGGACGAGGTGGAGAAGAAGGGGTCCTCCTGGGCCGCAAGCAGGCCATAGCAAATGTTGTCCTTCTGGTGGGAGGGGGATGAGGGGAGGGAGAGGGGGAGGCAAGGGGTGGATGAGGTAGTGGGGATGAAAGTCCATACAGCCTCTGCTTTGACCTCTTCTTTTCCTCCCTCCTTCCCTTCCTTCGTCCACCTCTCCCTCCCTCCGCACCAGAGAGCAGGCGAACAAGACGGGCTCTTGGGAGACGACCGCACAGTGGCGCCGAAGCCACGTCAGGTCGTACTGACGGAGGGAGGGAAGGAGGGTGTGAGAGAGTAGGGAAGGTGTGAGCGAAAAGGAGGGGAAGGGAAAGGGAGGATGGGAGTGCGATGGAGGAAGGATGTGAGAGAACAGGAAGAGTGGAGAAGGAGGGAATGCGGGAGAGAGGGAGGATGTACCTCTTTCATGTCTTTGCCGTCTATCATGACCTGGCCGGCGGACGGGTCGTAGAAGCGCTGAAGGAGGGAGAGGACGGTGGACTTGCCGCTGCCACTGTACGAGTAGAAAAGATCATGAGAGAAGTGACAAAAATGATGAAAAGAAATAAATAATAATAAATAAATAATAATAATAATAGTAATAATAGAAATAATAGTAATAGTAATAATAATAATAATAATAATAATAATAATAATAATAATAATAATAATAATAATAATAATAATAATAATCAATAAT
>Ga0160420_100661_pt1 | contig 12513 bp, 22 predicted proteins | sample CelAP2metagpilot_FD_108197 | JGI IMG/M metagenome (GOLD analysis project Ga0160420, IMG submission 108197) | Phycosphere-associated microbial communities from algal ponds in Kailua-Kona, Hawaii, USA - Cellana AP2-5-5 metagenome pilot | ecosystem: Engineered > Artificial ecosystem > Aquaculture >... | reverse complement strand
GAGGGAGGGGGGGAGGGAGGGGGGTAGGGAGGGTGAGCGCAAAGGCAAGGGGAGGTTTATACCTAGGCCACAGTTCTTGCCGTCGTGCTGATGGAAGGGAGGGAAGGAGGGAGGGAGGGAGGGAGGGAAGGGAGGGGAGGGAGAAGGGAGGACCAAAAAAAGGAGAGGGCGGGGGGAGATGCAGAATAAGATAAGCTTCTCCGCACACCTACCTGCCCTTCCCCTCCTTCCTCCCACCCAGCGCCCCCTCGGCTGCTCCATCGGACGGCAGCTGACGCTATGCCCCGTGACAACACCGTCAGCACATTCTGTGATGGTAAAGGGATCAGGAGGGAGGAAGGGAGGGAGGGAAGGGGGGGGGGGCGAGGAAAAGAGGGATATTTGAGCGATCTGTGTCTTCCACCCCCGTCCCATGAACTCTAGACTTTCCATTCTCTCCCTCCCTCCTTCCCTCCCTGCCTCCCTCCCTCCCAACCTTAAACGACTGCTGCAGACGCCCCAGAATCGCCCCCCCCGTCAGCCTCATGGTCGCCACGGCAGCAGCCGCCTGGCGACGGCGAACACGCAGGCGTTCTGGTGGGAGGAGAAGGAGGGAGGGAGGGAGGGAGGGAGGGTATAAGCGTCGTGGATAAGCGTACTTGGCCAAGCAAAAAAAGGAGGAGAGACAGGAGAAAGGAGGGGGGCGAGAGGAGAGAGGATGAAACGAGTACAAAAGAGAGGGAGAGTCTGTGTATGAGAAGATTTCGCTCCCTCCTCGCTTTGTTCCACCTCCTCCCCCTCCTCTTCTTCCTCCTCCTCCTCCTCCTCCTCCTCCTCCTCCTCCTCCTCCCTCCCTCCCTCCCTCCCTCCCTCCCTCCCACGCCCAGTGCGTACCGGCCTGAGTCATCTCCTCCTCGTCCTCCATTGCCACCACCTCCTTCCCATCCCTCATCGCCATGGCCAGCACTTCGACACTGCCTGATTTGGCGTCGTCCTTGTATCCGGAGGAGAGACGGGAGTGGTGCGAGTGGTGGTGGGCGTACAAGGAGGAGATGCAGCTGTCTGTGGCCCCCAGCACCCAGCCCAAGCGCGTATGGTACGCCATGAGGCCTGCGGGGAGGGGGAGAGGAAGCAAGGGAGGGAAGGAGAGGGGGGAGACAAGGTGGGGAATGTGAATCACGTCGACGTATACAAGAAAAAAAGACGGAGTCGGTCCCTTCCTCTCCCTCCCTCCCTCCCTCCCTTCCTCTCCTACCCTGCGCTGTGCTCTGGCGCTGAGTCGCCGTCAGGATGCTCCCAGCCTCTAAAACACGCACACGATTGCTCTCCGACGGCTCCGGGCCGTCGCGGACCTGAGGGAGGGAAGGAGGGAGGGAGGGCACATTCAGGAGGGGAAGGCATGAACTCATTCCCTCCAACTTCCCTCCCTCCCTCCCTTCCTCCCTCTCTTTATCCCTCCCTCCTCACCATCGCCCCCTCCTCCCGAACGACTCGCAGTGTGTACGTGGCAGGAGGTGGAAACCGATCCGCCAATGCCAGGAACGCACTCTCCTCCCCTCCCTCCTTTCCGCCCTCCTTCCTTCCCTCCTCTTCGGCATTTGCAGCAATGCAGGAAAGTTTGTGGAGGGAGGAAACACGGGCAGCCGTGACCTAAGGGAGGGACGGAGGGAGGGAGCGAGGGAGGAAGGGAAGGTTGAGGCGATATATATATATATACCTATATCCTACGTATATATATTATTATAATGATAATAATACATATATATATACCTATATAGTCTAGGCAAGAGAAGAGAGGGGCCTCACTCCCCACAGCGACCAAAGTCATCGCCATCAAATCATTCTCTCTCTCTCTCTCTCTCTCTCTCTCTCCCTCTCCCCATACAAATATAATTACATGTACTAGTTGTCTTAAAATGCCTTAGACAAGTATCTCCGTTACCCCATCAGCCACCAAAAGTCTCTCTTCCTGAAGAGCGGCATTCCGCAGAAGACGAGCACCATCTTCCCCTCCCTCCCTCCCTCCCTCCCTCCCTCACCTCCAACAATGCACTCTGATGCAGCGCCTTGAGCCGCCGCAGGGTCTCCAATCCCCCCTTCTCCATCACCACCGACCATCCCCTCAGGGGCTGGGATGAGGAGCGAGGGTGAGTGCCCTTCAGCACGACGGCCAGCCATCCGACAAGCCAGTCGATGAGCAGGATCTGGGGCAGAAGAAGAGGGAGGGAGGGAGGGAGGGGAGGGAGGGAGGGAGGGGAGGGAGTTAGGAAGCAAGGGAGCGAAGGAGGACGGACCGGACAATAGAAAGGAAGGGAAAGAAAGAAGGAAGAACACTCACCCGGCGCAAGTACATTCCCTGGGCCTCGAGCAGCTGCTGCTGGGCGTGTTGGAGCTCCTCCTTGTCCTCGTCCCCTCCCTCCCTCCCTCCCTCCTCCTCCATCTCCTCCTCCTTCCCCTCCTCGTCCTCGCCTGTAGAGAGGTATTTCCCTCTGCGGGCCGCGACGTGGAGAGGCACGTTGGGGAGGAGGGAGAGAAGGCCGGTGGCAAGGACGGAGGGCGAGGGGGAAGGAGGGGAGGAGGGAGGGCCGGAGGAACGGAAGGTGAGGCGTTTCTTCTCTTTTCCCTTGCCTGCACTTTTCCCTCCTCCTCCTTCTGCGTCTTCTTCTGCTTCGTCGACTGCTGTTGCCAGGGGCCTTTCCCCGTCCACGGTGGCCCTTCCCGAGAGGGAGGAGGAGCGACGACGTGTGCTTCGACGGACATGCCTGCTGCTGCCGCCGGGGGATGAGACGATTCCATCTTTTCCTCCTTCCTCTCGTCCGCCGGTTGCGGTGCGGGTGCTGCGCCGTTGCTCCTGTGGTAACGGGAAAAAGGGAGGGAGGGGAGGAGGGAGGGAGGGAGGCAAAGTGAGTAATTATTCGAAAGTATAGGAACGACTCGATGGCTGTTGCCAAAGAAAGAAGGGAGCGAGAGAGAGAGGGAAAGAGGGAGGGAGGGAGGGAGGGAGGGAGGGCTGGCGTACCAGGTTTTTGACGCTCTCCGCTGCTTGCAGGAGAGAGGCACGGTCTTGCTCCAGGTCGTGGAGAGCAGCGGAGATGAGGGGTAGGAGGCGTCCGAGTAGGCGGAGGGGGTCGTGTTGTGCTAGCACCTGCAGGAGGGGGAAAGGGGGGACCCGAATGATCATTTTTGTCGTGCGAGACCACACAATACCATCTACATTATGATCCAGGGGCAGGGGAGGATTTGGAAGGGGGAGCTGCGTGCCAGCAGGGCAGAGACAAGCATTGGTAGAGGAGAGAGCAAACGGGAGGGAGGGAGGGAGGGGAGAAAGGAATGAGGGAGGGAGGACTAACGCACCTTGACGAGCAGAGAAAGGGCTGCAGTGGTGGGTGCGTGGCCGAGGTACTGTTTGTGGGTGGGGGGAAGCAAGGAAGGGAGGAAGGAGAGAGAGAGGGAGGGAGGGAACGGCACACGAATAAGTGCGGACTACCGTTTTAATTCTATACCAAAACATTCAAATTTCCCTCCCTTCTCCCTCCTTATTTCCCTCCTTCCCTCTATTCTTCCCCCCTCACCTGGATCAAGGTCGGGTTAGAGCCACACGAGAAGTGGGCAAAAAGCGCCGTCCCCGTCCGCGGCAATACCCGGAAGTAGTGGGAGGCGAGGATCGTCATCCCGTCCCTCTCCAGGAAACGGGCGCAGTGGTCGCTCTTGGCCAGGACGCCACTAGGGAGAGGGGGAGGGAGGGAGGGAGGGAGGCAGGGAGGGAAGGGGGTCAGGCTGAATGACTTCTGTTTCTTCAGGCGTGATGCTTGCCCTCCCTCCCTCCCTCCTCCTCGCGTCCCTCCCTTTACCTCGCGAGCATGTGCGCCATATTCCCGATGTACTGGAGGTAGGCATACCGTGCCCGCGTCCCTTCCTCCTCCCCTTCCTCCTGCCCTCCCTCCTCTGGTGAAAAACGGCGGGAAGGAAGGGAGGGGGTGATAAGGGAGGACAGAATGGAGAGGGCGGCGTTGAGGGTGGCGTCTCGCAGACGTTGCCCCGGCGTGTCGGAACCGCTGGGCCCTAAGGGAGGGTTGATGAGGGAGGGAGGGAAAGAAGGAGGGAGGGTAGGTGAGGGGGGAAGGAAAGGAGAAAAGAATGTACCTCCCTCAATGAATGGAGGGAAGCAGGGAGGGAGAAAGGGAGGCAGGAAAGAAGGGAAGGAGGGGAGGAGGGAAGGAGGGACGTACCTTCAGCCGCGTGTGTCTGCAGCAAATCTTCCAATCGCTGCCCGATGAGCTCGGGAGTGGAGGGAGGGAGCACGGCGCGGGAGTAGGGGAGGACGTGGAGGGGGCTGGTGAGGGCGGAGAAGAGGGAGGGGAAGGGGTTGGCGGCAAGGAGGGAGGCGAGGCCGCTGTTGGTGATGGTGAGGGAGCCGAGCACGGTGGGCACCTGGAGGGAGGGAGGGACGGACGGACGGACGGAGAGAGGGAGGGAGGGGTTGGAGGGAGGAAGAACACAAGGAAGAGCTCAGGCGGCCGTAGGGGTCAGAGGGAAGGATGAGAGGAGGGAGAAAGTAGGGAGGGAGGGAGGAAGGGAGGGAGGGAGGGAGGGCACGTACCTCACGGACAAACTCGCTGGAGGGAGGCAAAGAGGTGGAGAAAAGGGCGAAGAGGGCCTGGCGTTGGGACGTGGGTCGTGTGTATATATATATGTACATATATAGATATAGGTGGGTAATTATATAGATGTATATGGGTAATTATAGGAGGAGGAAAGAAGGCATAAGCGTACGGGGAAGCATGGAAAGAAAGAGACAAGGGAGGAAGAAAGGGAGGGGAGGAAAGGCGAGCGTAAAAGGGCGAGTAATTAGTGATTAGGAGGAAAGTTAGGAGAGAAATAAGGAGAGAGCGAGCGTACCTGAGCCAAACCACTGCCTAGGACGTAGCTGACAACGGAAGGGTCGCTGCCAATTATGTCCGACACCAGGCCAGCGGCGCGGGCGAGGACGTTGGGGTTCAAGGCGGGGAGGGAGACGAGGATATCAAGGAGGGCTTGCGTGAGGGAGGGGGACCGGAGGTGCGTGCTGCCCTCCGTGGCTCCCTGGAGAAGGGGAGGGAGGGGGGAAGGGGCGGAGGGGACGGAGGGAATGGAGGGAAGAGAGGTGTGCGTAAGGATGCAGGGGAGGTCACCGATACTCTCCCTCCCTCCCTCCCTCCCTCCCTCCCATCTTTCCTTCCTTCCTGGCTACCTGGATGTGGGCCGAGCCCGCGGACTGGAAGGCGATGGAGAGGAGGGTGATGAGGGAGTAGATGAGGGTCTTGACCGAGGGGGGGGCGGCGGAGAGAACCTGCGAGGGAGGATGGGAGAGAGGGAGGGAGGGAGGAAGAGAGAGGAAGGGAGGGAGGGAGGGAGGGAGGAAGAGAGAGGAATTATGAGACGTTCACCTGATGGCGACTACAATGACGTCGATTGCACACCGGCGCTAATTGCCAAGAAAACGCCTCCTTTCCTTCCGCCTCTCCTCTTTCCCCCCCTCCCTCCCTCCTACCTGTCCCTTGTACACGACCGGCGGCACCGGACGAGCAACCACTGCTGCTCCCGAGGACGCTGCTGACCCTCCCTCTCTCCCCCCTTCCCTCCCTCCTTCCGTCCCTTCCTCCCCTCCCTCCGCAGGGGGTGCTGGAGGAGGAGAAGGAGGTAGGGGGGAAGGAGAGTCGATGGCCATGGCGCTATCCTCGGCCTCGCCCTCCTTCGCGTCCTCCTCCTCCTCCTCCGCTGCGGTGCCGGCGACGACGGGTTCGGATTCGTCTTTGTGCACTGGAAGGAGGTAACGAGGGGAAAAGGGAAGGATGGAGGAAAGGTGGAATGAGTGAGCACCGCAGCAGGGAGGGAGGGAGGGAGGGAGGGAGGGAGAGAGGGAGGGAAGAAAAGAGGGAAGAAAAGAGGGAAGGAAAGAGGGAAGGAAGGATTGTGGACCGCACCTGGTTTGCGGAGGCGCATCACTTCCTCGTGGAGGCGGTGGATGATGACGGAAGAGGCCTGCACCTCGCGGTAGGCATGGAGGCCCACGGGAGAGTTCACCACCACCGTCTCCAGCACGTTGGCGGCCTGAGAGGGATGGGGGGGGAGGAGGGAGGGCGGGGGGGAGGGCGGGCGGGAGGGAGGGAGGGAGGGAGGGAGGGAGGAAGGATGAATAAGAGTGACCGGGGAATACGAACATAAGGGAGTGGAAATATGGAGAATCTGTCGCTCATTCTCTCCCTTTCTCTGTCCCTCCCTCCCGTTCTTCCCTTCATCAAATTTCATTCTTTCCTCCCGTCCGTCATGTTTTCCCTCCATCTCTCCCCCCTCTCGCCCTCTCTTCTTTCCCTTCTCACCTGGGCCACCACGTAATTGCGTCTGGCATCGTCCACCCTCCCCTTCCTCCCTCCCCTCCTGCCCCCTCCTCCTGCAGTGTCGGTGGGGAGGGGAGGGGGTGTGGCGCGAATGATGGAGACGAGGGCGGGGACCAGGCCGCATTCGACAAGGGCAGTGGCACCGGGCTGAGGAAGGGGGGGAGAGAGGGAGGGAGGGGGAGAGGGAGGGGAGGAGGGGAAGCACCGATGAGAGTGGCTCGGGGATAAATCGAGCAATGCTAAGCTTCTCGCTCCCTCCCTCCCTCCTTCCCTCCCTTCCTTCTTTCCTCCCTTCCTTCCCTCTCTCCTTCACTCCTTCCCTACCTGTACCGACACCACCGCCGAGAGCAAAGTCATCACGCCGTCCAACCACAACAATTCCTCTTCCCTTCTCGCCTCCCTCCTCCCTTCCTCCTGCTCCTCCATCCTTCCCTCCGTCCCCCCCTCCTCTTTGGTCGCCCGCACGAACGCCAGCCCCACGTCCATATCCATGTCCCGCTCCCCGCCCTCCTTCCCGCCCTCCCCCTCGCCCTCCTCCTTGCCGGTGGGAAGAGGGCGAAAGGGTGCAGGGGCTGCCAGGCCCGTCGTTAGAGAGATCTCCGCTGTAGACAAAGAGAGGGAGGGAGGGAAGGGGGAGGAAGGGAGGGAGGGGTTGAGCATCCACGGGGGGAAGGAAGGAGGGAGGGGTTGCAGTGGTTGGACGGCGTGATGACTTTGTGCTCGGCGGTGGTGTCGGCGCAAAGGAGGGGGGAGGGGGGAAAGGAAGGAAAGTAGGGAGGGAGGGAAAGAGGGATTTTTAGGGCCAGCATCCAAATAGACAAGAAAGAAGAAAAGAGCGAGGGAGCCCCCGCCCTCCCGCCCGCCCACCCTCCCCCCTCACCGTAGCGGAACAGCGAGGGGAGGAGGCCGGTGTATTGCCCCCGGGCCACTCCGAGCTGGGCCAGGACGTTCACGTGCCGGGAGCCGATGCGAGAGCCGGCGAGGGCTGCCAAGGTGTTGAGAGCCAGGAGGCTGGCTTCGAGGTGCACTGGTGGGAGGGATTGAGAAGGGATTGAGAAGGGATTGAGAGGGGATTGAGAAGGGATTGAGAAGGGCGGGGGGGGAGGGAGGGAGGGAAGGATCACAGAATACAAGAGTGTGTGTAGTCGGAGGTCAGAGGGGGAAGAGGGAGAAAGGGAGGAAGGGAGGAAGGGAAGGAGGGAGAGAGGGAGGAAGGGAGAGAGGAAAGACATTCCCCACTTCAAGCACGTGGAGAGGAAAGGGAGGGAGGGAGGGAGGGAGGGAGGGCATCCGTACCTCTGTCCGAGCCCGTGGGAGGCTGCCTTGCCACTTCCACCATCTCGTGGATGAGCTCCGGCTGCATCTGAAGGAGGCCGGCCAGGCGGGCGGTGTCCTAGTAGAAAAGAGGAAGGGAGGGAGGGAGGGAGGGAGGGAGGAGGAAAGGAGGGAGGAAAGATAACGTCAGTAGGTGGGTGTGTAAAACTCAATAAAAATGAGGAAGGGCGCGACCGGCCCTCCCTCCCTCTCTCGTTCAAGCCTTCCTTCTTCCAACAGTAACCTTTCGTACTGTTAAGACAAATACCATTATTTTTCACACAAAATCATTATAATTACAATGTAATCATTGTTGATACAAATACTATCCTTATTAATAATATAATTTTACCTGACTCGATCCCCCCGTCGAGGAGGGAGGCATGTGGTTCCCTCCCCCTAAGGTGTGTACCAGCGTGCAGAGAGCCTGCAGACGGACACAAATGGCGCGAGCCCGGTTATTGGGGGAGGAAAACGCCCGGGCGAGGCGCAGGCGGTGGAGGAGAGGGAAGAGGGTCGTGGCGGGGAGGGAGGAGAGGCTCCCTACGGGGGGGGAGGAGGGAGGGAAAAAGGGAAGGGGGGGGGGAAGGGAAAGAGGACGTTTCAATGCCACGCGTCCTGGCCATTCTCCCTCCCTCCCTCCCTCCCTCCCTCCCTCCCTCCCTCCCTCTTTCCCTCCCTCCGTACCACCCCTGACAGCCTCTCCGAGGATCTCGAGGAAGATGACGCTGCTCTCCCGCGGATCCACATGCACGGCTTTCCGCTCCAAGATGACGAGAGAGGGAGGGGTGGAGGGCTCGGAGGAGGACGAGGAGGAGAGGCTGACCTCCATTTTGAAGTCGCCGCCCGAGGAAGGGAGGGGGGAGGGGGGGGAGGGAGCCAGACAGGCCGCAAGACTTAGACCCTGCGTGGATTCCATTGAGGAGCGTGGAAAGAAGAGGAGGAAGGGTGGGAGGGAAGGAGGGGGGTTGGAAGCGTAGCATTGAGACAGAAGCACAAGCTCCTAAACCAACCAACTCTCCCTCCCTCCCTCCCTCCCTCCCTCCCTCCCTACCTGGCTTTTCCCTCCCCACCCCGCCGCCATGGCGACCAGCCGCCGCGGCAAGTGCCTCTCTCCGCCATAGAGAGAGGGGGGGAGGAAGAGGGGAAAGTCGGTGCGGGTCTCGAGGGAGGTGGGGGTGGGCAGGCCAAGCAAATAAAGGACCTGACGGAGAGGGAGGGAGGGAGGGAGTGATTAGGCGAAAGCATGCATGGGCGTGAGGAGCAACTGGAAGGGGCTCTAGACGAGGGAGGGTGGGAGGGAGGAAACGGTTCGTCTCTCTCGCTTTCGTTGTGGTCTTTCCGGTGCTAACGAGGCGGTCTTCCTCGGGATCGACATGGGCCATGCCTCCATTCCCCTCCATCGCTAGAACCGATAGAGCCTTGCTCCTTCCTTCCCGAAGGACCTGCATCCCTAGGCAAGCGCCTTCCCTCCCTCCCTCCCTCCCTCCCTCCCGTCCCCCCTACCTCCATGGCACGCGCGGCCAGCTCGTCGTCCCTCGCCCCCAAAAGGGCAGAGACGAGCAGACCCGAGGGGAAGACGTGGGCATTAATGCTGTTCCGGAGGAGCAGGGCGAGGAAGCGGAGGAGGAGGGAGGTGTGCTGGAGGGAGGGAGGGAGGGAGGGAGGGAGGGAGGAGGGGGGGGAGGACGGAAAGGGGTTATAAGATTGTCCTTGGGAAAACAGGGAGGAGGGACAGACTGAGAGAAGAAGGGCGGGAAGGAGGGAGAGAGGACAGGAAGAAGAATGAGAAAAGAGAGAGGAAGGCGTGCCGGGAAAAAGGAAGGGAGGGAGGGAGGGCGGGCGGGAGGGAGGGCGGGAAGGAAGGCGGGAGGAAGGGCGGGAGGGAAGGACGTACTTCCAACGCCTGCGCGTAATTTGCAGGCAACGGCAATGGCTCCCCATTTTTCATGGCCAGAACCTCGGCCTCTAGCACGGCCAGACGAGCCTTTGAGAGAAGGGAGGGGGGGAGGGAGGGGGGGAGGGAGGAAGAGAGAAGTCAGAATCCACCTCCTTCTGTACTCGGCAAGGGAAAGGAGGGGGAGGGAGAGAAGGGAGAGGCTTGAGGCTGGGAACTAGTAACAGACAGGACGTACCCTCATTTCTTTCTTCCTCTTGAATGAGGAGGAGGAGGAGGAGGGCGAGGAGGAGGGGGAAGGGACGAGGAGGAGCTTCGGGCAGGAGGCTAGGGTGTCGGCGAGAGAGTCATGCAGGATCTCAAGGACAGGCTGCCAGTGTTGTTGGAGGTCGGCCTGCTCGAGGGAGAAGGAAAGTGGAGCGAGAATTGAGGGGGCGAGAAAAGAGGGACCGCATGAGTCAAAATATCTCATGCCTGGAGAGGCGATCCATTTCGCGTCGTTTCTACCCCTCCTTCCCTCCTTCCCTCCTTTCCTCCCTCCCTCACCTTCTCCTCGAACTCCCACGCCCCGAAATGCCGCAAGACCTCCCGCAGCGCCGCGTCCCGCGCTTCTCTCCCTCCATCCCGCCCTCCCGCCACCCCTCCCTCCAACCCTCCCTCCCTCCCCTGCTGCTCCACGTCACCGGCTGCCTTGAGCGCCTGAAGCAAGGGACGCATGCAGGGAGGGGGGTCGTTCTACGGCGATTGAGTGAAAGGGATGGAGGGAAGGATAAAAGAAACGACGGAATATGAATTTAAAGTCGTCATCGCAAAAGAGAGGAAGAGAAGGGCATGACCAGAAGAGGGGTGATTAAGGGTGGGAGGGAGAGTAGGAGGGTGGGAGGGAGGGAGGGAGGGAGGGAGGGGGTCATCAATCGTACCTGCTCCCATGAGTTCCCAGGAAAGGTGGCCATGGTCGATCTGCCTAACGAATAAAACTGTTAATGGTGTTGCTTCTGATCTTGCTGCTGCTGCTGCGGATGCTGCAGCTATGGCTGCTGCTGCTGCGACTGCTGCTACTGCTTCCAGTAGGAAACAGATTCAGTCACAAGCAAGTCTCTATGCACTCGGCCGTCCCGCCGCCAAGGCTGCTGCCATGAGTGTGATACTCTTCACGTTTGCTTCAAGCTGGGGAAGAAGACAGTATACGCCGGTAATGTAGAGATGTCTTTCCCGCTGTGTGCTTCTGTTGGGAGGAAAGCAAGGAAAGGGGGGAAGGAGATGAGATGTTTTCGAGTTTCGGAGATTTCGGTACATAGGTGGGGGACGTTTCGCGGCAGCAAAGTAGATGTGTCTATATGCTTGCAGCATGGACCAAGATGAGCCAACACCGCGCACAAAAAGGCTACATGTGCTCATGACAGTCGGTTATGCTCTCCTTTTTAGGAAAGAGGTTCATGGTGGGACTGCAGATGCTGCAGCTGTTCCTCATCCAGCACTTGATGCTGCCTTCAGTCTCGCCAAGCCGTGCACTCCCTTCAAAGACCACGCTTATTTATGTGCCTGTAGCGCTGGTGTGTCGGGGGGTGGGAACTGGTGACGCTTTGGGACCAAGACGAAAGAAGCGTGGCGTTGGCGAGCCGGGGGCTTGCCCGAAAGACCAGGTCAAGAGCCAAGACGCATGAAATGCAAGGCCGCCACAGAGCCAGCAACAGCATGCACGTCCTCCTCCCGCTGCTCGTGTTTGTGTTGATTTGGGAAGACAAGGGGAAAAGAAGTCGTCGTTCAGCTTCGCTCCGGCGAGTCCCACGCAGTAATTTGCTTCTTTTTCTCGTTGCCGTGATGGGTGAGCGAAGTATCCATCTTGAGAGTTGTTCTTGTTGTTGTGAGTGTCCGTGGTCAGGCAACCAGTGCAGTACGCCGGAGCCCTAGGCCAAGGGGAGGAGGACTAGAATGTGTTGCAATCGATGCCTGCACCCCGAGCAGCTTTAGCACTCAGATTCTGCCGTGGCCCTCATGTTGCCACGAACAACAGACACGAACCCCACAAGGAAGGATCGACCGCAGGAGCACTGCAACGAGTGCACTGCCATCCTCAACCGCACCCTCCCCTCCAACCCTTCACATCCCCAATCATAGGGCATCTTCTAAACCAGGGTCACCATGCGATTTGCCCTGCCTCTCGTCCTGGCGCCGACTTTGGCTGTCACGGGCTTCCTCCTTCCCAGCTTGCCTCAGGTAGGTGGACCTAGGGAGTCGAGCAGCACACGATTTCCTGTACATCCGTCCTTCCAGCCCTGATCATTCGTTCGCTCTACTCAGCCCTGTGTACATCCATCATTTGCACTGTGCTGCGCATGGCGTGCTTCATTTCAAATACCTCCTCCCCTTCCCATCGGTTTCCCTTCCATCCAGACCCGGACCGTCACCCGCTCCTCCTCCTTCCTGCGCATGGCCCTCCCGTCCCTGAATGAGGAGAAGCCCGCGTCATTCTATCCATTTGAGACGTCATTAGGCATGAAGGGCAAGGGGAAGAAGGACAATAGTGAAGTGGGGAGCAACACTGCCAGGTATGGAGATGAGGGCACACAGGGAGGGGGACGGGAAGGGAGAGTGAGAGGGATGGGTGAAGGAAAGGGAAGATGAAGAAGGAAAGGAATGTAAAGGGGAGGGGAGACCGATGTGGCCTATACACTGTAAGATTCAAGGAAGAATCCAATCTCGGCTAGACCACATTACCTCGTCATCTTCGTCCTTCCTTCCCGCCCTCCCTCCCTCCCTCCTTGCTTCCTCCTTTCCTTGGTAGGCAACTCCTGGGCATGAAAGGTGCGGCTGAGACGGACGACCTCCTCAAGATTCGCATCCAGCTCATGAAGCCTGTCACTTGGATCCCTCTCATTTGGGGCGTGGTACGTTGGAACAAGAGGGAGGGAGGGAGGGAGGGAGGGAGGGAGGGAGGGAGGAGAT
>Ga0160420_100660_pt1 | contig 12518 bp, 19 predicted proteins | sample CelAP2metagpilot_FD_108197 | JGI IMG/M metagenome (GOLD analysis project Ga0160420, IMG submission 108197) | Phycosphere-associated microbial communities from algal ponds in Kailua-Kona, Hawaii, USA - Cellana AP2-5-5 metagenome pilot | ecosystem: Engineered > Artificial ecosystem > Aquaculture >... | reverse complement strand
ATCTCCACGTCCACTCCTCCGTCCCTTCCGCCCTTACCTCCCTGCCTCCCTCCGTCTCTGGGACGGAGGTGGTCTCTGGGGGCGGCGCCGTGGACCAGAGCAAAGCATATTCGGAGGACAAACTCAAGAACTGGACATGTCGTGGTAGTTTCCGGCTGGCTCAAATCGCAGAGTTGCTGAAGCAGCGCGCAAGGGGAGGGAGGGTGTCGTCAAGGGCGAGGAAAAGCAATGGGAATTTTCTTGTTCATTATGCGCAAGAGCTCAAGCAAGAGGAAGAGTGGCTGCTCATGTCAGCTCTTATCTGCCATGGCGTGACGCCCCCGAGCAAAACCACCATTAATTGACCGAAAGGAACCAAATACTACCAGTAAAGAAGGTTATGGGAAAGTGATAACTGCAAGAGGAAGAGATGGAGAAGTGGAGGGAGGCAAGGGATTCAATGCTACTTGTGTACTGTTAGTACTTTGGTGAAGAGGCCTGGCCACCCACTTCACTGCACCCGTCTATCCCGTCTGAATGTACAGGTACATGACTACATTGCTATTGCTTAGGAGGAAATAAAAGTTAAGTCGTAATACCTCTCTTTCTTTGTTCTCCTTGCTCCTCTGCCTTGTGTTTTGTGATATGTCAATGTGAAGGACAAGTCACAACCGGTTCCTCCATCCTCATGCGCTTCTTCCGTCCCTTTGGTCCTGCGCTTACGCTGTTGCCCTCGTCTGCTTTTATCCATGTCTTTACCTTACATTCACAGTTTTGTCATGCATGGCTGGGTTTTACATACATAAGAGCCCTTTCCTTTAACAGAAGTCAGATTCAAGCTATCCTACACGTAGATGGGGGGAGAAGAAGAAGATACCGGCACCTTCACTCCTTCCACTACCTCATGGAGCAATGGCTCCCTTTTCTTGTTGCTCTTCGCTCCAGGTCTTTCTTCCCCGCCCCGCCATCCTCCTCCTCCAGCGGGCTGGGGTCGGTTCAGGATCTGACAGGCGCTGCGGTAGAAAGAATGAGGTGAGAGATGAAAGGGGCAGAGGAAGAAGAAGGTATAGAAGTCCTCACCAGTTGCTCGGGACACAGCCAAAGGTCGGTTGGATCTACCTGTTCCTCCACTCTTTCCATCCCCTCCCTTGCTACATACCGTGCATCCAGAAAGTTGAGTAGTAGACCACAGAAGACGCCCACTATAGCCAAGCACACAAACAAAAGCTCCACATGAGGAAGGTAGTGAGAATCGGCGGCCTGAGCGAAAAAAGGAGGGAGGTATGGAAGTTGAAAAGCGGGAAACGAGTGGGAGCAAGCAAATTCAGCAAATTATTATTGCCTCTGTATCCTTACCCCACTCCCTGTCTACCTTCATGAAGCACTGCCTCTACCTCAGCCTGGGAATCATTATTCTATTCACAACGTCTATATCTTACTTACACTTGAATATATACATGCACAACATGTATACAAACCATTTCCCAACTTCCCTAAAGCCATCGGGCTCAACACGAATAATGCCCTTATATATATATATATATATATACATCCCTTCCCTATCCGCGGTTAAGCAGCCACCACTTGAGTACACCTACATCCAGAAAGTGCTTGACATCGTAGGCTTCTATTTGATGCTGGTCCCAGGCATTCAAAGCAAATTGTTCCCTTGAAGACTTGTCCTGTGGTACAGCAGAATCCCCCCTGGCGCCATCGTGCTTCTCCTTTCCGCCCCTGCTAATTGCTACACAGAAACCACAGGCCATACACATGGATAATTGCACTGCAGGCTTTGACGGCAAGTATTTAGTAGCTAATGTAGAATCAAAATTCGTTAGTTCTGTTGATTTGCTCGCACTCTGATAAGGCTCCTCACAATAAACCCTGAATAAATCCTATGAGTTAAGTAATCGGCCAAAGAGAATGGATTGCACAGAGGTGAATGGGGCACCTTTTTGAGATCGTGGAGTGTAGAAAAGAAGAGAAGGCCGCGGAGTGGATGCTGGCTTCAGACTTACCATTCCCCGTTCACAGTATCTCATTCCCCCTCGCCTCTCGCCAAAGGAAACAAGCTTTTCAACAATTCCAACAACGCCGGAGCGCCCATATCCTCCACTTCCTGAAGCGCTGCCGAGTGATTCTCGACGCTTGGCACGATCAAGGTAGCCACTTCGCCCACATAAGCGCGCAGTGCCGCCACACCAGTCGGAGTAGCCACGTCTGCGCCCTCGTCCAAGGCCTGCCCTTCCGTGAGGTCAATCAAAAGAAAATCGGACTTCATATCCTTCGAAGTTGACGCCAGCACCTGTACGTCGGTCAAGACAACCCCGCCCTGAGCCGCCACCCGCCCCAAAAGCAACCGGATCAAAGCCCGGACTTGAGCGGCGCCATCGACTCGGTCTACCTGTTCGGCCTCAGACCAGTAGGGCCTCATCGCCAGAACCACCTTCTCTTCCGTTCCTTTCTTTTTCGCCTTCCTGCTGCTGCTACTACTGGTGCTGCTATTGCTCGTGTCTGGGTCGTCGTTTGTCCACTCCCCGCCATCGCACGAGACTAGCCCGACCACCTCCTCTACCCCCTCCCTAACCCCCCTTGTCGCCAGTCGCCGAAGGAGCAAGGCCTCGTTTCGCAAGGCATGAGCTGCAACAGGGCCACTACCAATCTTCACTACCCAGTCGCCGCCATTTTTGTCACTGCTACTGCTGCTGCTGCTGCTGCTGCCACCGGCTCCAACTTCGTCCTTGTCTCTTCTATTACTGTTGGGAGAAAGGGCGTGGGAGGGGAGGACATAGGTGATGCCCGAGGCCCCTTGCCCTATCACCCGCAACAATGAGGAAGGGGATGATGCTACTCCGGTAGTCGTGCTCCGAGTAAAGGATGTATCGGAGGTCGCCATGGTGCTGCAGAAAGAGCTCAATAGAGGGATGGCAGAGGACGGTGTGAAGGCGGTAGGCGGCAAAGATGATGCCATCGTCAGGGTCAGAGGCAGCTTAAATAAGATGCTTCTGCTCGGTAGACTCGTCGTTCTGCCTTCCATACCGACAATGCGAGTGCGAAATAGAGAAGGAGGCGAGGCCTCTGGTGGTGCGACAAAGGAGGGAGTGCTCGCGACCATGATGGCCGCGTCAACAGGAGGAGGAAGAAGGCCAGAGTCTACCATCAATGACCCTTGTGGAGATGACCTAAGGATCAGCACAAACAGGGTGCCCAATGAAGCAGGAGTGGGAAATCGCCAACAAACTGTTCGCCGTGGTGCTGGTTGCTGCTTGGAAAGAGATGATGGAGAAATTTTTGGTCGGGGTGGGAAGAGGAAGAGGCAGGGAAGAGCGCTGCTGCTACCACTGCCACTCATTATCGTCGATTTAGTCGTGGCTATTGAAAGGATGGCTGAAGGAAGGAAGGAGGGGGCTCTATAATTTGGTGCACGTCGTCTTCAAGGGCATGGTCTAAGTTTGGGTAGAGGGGGGAGTGAGCGAAATAGGAATGAGGATGATGTCTCGAGAAGAGAAGACGCCCGAGGGGGACGCGATACATTTCTAGCTTCCGATAAAGCACTGCGAGAGGAAACAAGCGTCATGAGTTCATGCGTGCTTTCTGCCGATTGCAGGAGGCCATAATGGCAAGTCACAAGGAGGAGCTCGACGAGCGACAGACAGTGCGGCGCATCACGGAGTGTGACGGTCTCGTACATTCGAAACTCTGAATGGACCGGCAAAATAAGCGTACGCATGTCCTATTCCGCCCGTAAGTGCTGGCGTTTGGAAGCGGGCTGCAAAAGCAGTTGGAGGGAGGGATGGGACAGAAGTTAGAGCGTTCGATGGAAGAGAGAATGAGGCAAATATGCAGATATGCTACACTTAGCACGCTCCGGCAACAAAATAGCGACGCATTGCAGGACAGGCGGACTCTTTTAACCCTCAGAGCACCACTGCACCACTGGTGCACACTACGGCCCGAGCACCAGTGCACCATTTGTGTATACCACGATATGCCCGCGGCAGCATGCAGCACCACGGGCCGGCGCAGGCGCCTGAAGCAATAAGCAGATTGCTTGAGTTGCTGCTGCTGCGGCGTCCCATAAAATCGTGCCTCTTTCTCTTTGTCATCATAAACTTACTCCTCCGTGTTATCCCTGTGTTGGGTGGATGGTGCGGGGAGCGAAAGCGTGAGTTGCTTTAATTGATTGATTGCGGGCGATGCGCCTTTACCATCACAACCTCTAGACTTCGCCTGCAATACACAAAGGCAGTACACCACATACCGAACTCTCTCGTCGTGCTTGCCCTCTTCCCCGATACACAGCTTGCTTTCTTGCCAGTGTCCAATCATGGTGCGGACACGAGGATCCAAAAACTCCACCAAGGCGGCGGTTGGGGCAGAGGAGATAAAGGAGCAACCCGCTATCACGAACCTCAGGTCCGAGGCCGAGGCGCCCATCGAGCCCATTGTCGGCTCTTCCAGGAAGCGTGCGCGTGAAGAGAAGGAGGAGACGGTGGCAGAGAACATGCCGGGAGCAGAGGAGGATGGAGCCAACGACAAGTCAGCCGTCCGGAAAGACGAGACTGAAGAAGAGGTGAGGTCTTCGACTATGTACATACACACACATGGGGACGGGTATGATACATATGATATGATGCCTTTATATGCGGTTGCGCGTTGGCAGGCAGGAATGGTGTGGAGGAAGGGGCTATCGCGGCCTGGGTTGGCCTCATATATCATGTCACATTTACGGTACCTTGCACTTTCAGAAGGAAGTGGAGCGTAGCTGCACTATCTCAATTTATCCTCTCTCTCTTTTTGTCCTCAATCGCTTTCTTTCGTCCCTCCCACTCAAACGCACAGTCTACCGCTTCATCTCCCCCCGCCTCTAAGGAACGAGGAGGTACAGTTGCGAAATCAGCAGCAGATGTCCCATCTTTTGTGATTGACGCCCAGCCCACCGCGGCCACGGTCGCCCTCACCACCACCCTTCCTCCCACCGGTGAGAAGGGAAAAGAAAAGGAGATGTTAGAGAAGGACAAAGGGAGCGAGGGGAAGAGTGGCCATCACTTCTCGTCTCGATGGTCGTCCGCCCCGTCGGGAAGGGTGGGGTCGCCCACCAAGAGGCAAGACCCGATGGGCTGGAAGGAGGAGCGACGCCGGCAGCTGGCATTGCTGTCACGGGAGGAGGAGGAGAATGGAACGGAGGAGCTGTACACGGTGACAATTCTGGTGCCCAACGAGGCAATGGGGCTGCTCATTGGCCGATGTAAGGAGAGAGGGGGGGGTAACTCCCCGGGTGCTTACCGTAGGGGGGAGGCCCTGTCCAGCGATGGGTCGGGTAGGGGCAGTCTGTTGTGACAGCACCAACTCATGTTATTTTCTCCCTCTCTTACCCCTTCTCCCTCCTTGTAGCCGGTGCGACGCGGCAAGAGATCGTGACGCGGGCGGACAACGTGCGTTTGAAGGTGCAGGACTACAAGGACATGGGAGAAGGCTGCTTCGACCGGGGCATCACACTCAACGGGCCCTGGGAGGTAGGACCGGGATGGCTGAGAGGGAGGGAGGGAGGGAGGGATGTCGTTGACATGGGTCCGCCGACGGTGGTAGCAGCGGTGGTGGCCGCAGCTTGCTTGTCTCTCGTCTTATCTTTGACGAGGTGCGGAGGTACCGAGAGAAGGGGAGGGAGGGAGGGTTCCAGGTGCTATGGAACGAACGATGGTTCGGATGGACTACGGAGGGGTGTGGGAGGGAGAGAGGCTTTTAAGATTATGTATACTCATCAAGTTGCGCGATGACGATTGACGTTTGGTTTCTAGATCATTGCACCCACACCCTTGTACACATACTCACTGCAAACTCTCTCCTTCTCTTTCTCTTCTCCCTCCCTCCCCACCTGCTTTCCCCTCCCTACGAATGCCGACCTTCTGCTCGTCGTGCTCGACTTCTTTTTTTCCTACACGCTCGCTCGTCATTCTCCCGCCGCGATCCTTGATCACTACGGCTGACACAATCCCCCCCTTTCTGTATCGGTTCCCTCCCTACCCTCTCCCTCCTTGCTCCTTCCCTCCCTCCTCCCTCCACGCCCGGGCTGACGGCTCCACCCTTCACCTCCTCGAATTCCCCATTTCTTCCTATCTCGTCCTTGATACCACTCCCCACCCACTCCCCACCATCCTCTCCTCCCCTCGCCTGCCGCCTGTCTGTTCCTCAACTTCGTCGGTTGACAATATGAGCAGAAAGTAGCCAAAGCGGAAATTCTGATCTTGCAGAAGCTGATTGACCGGCGCGAGAGCATCAAGAAGGAGGGCAACATCGAAGACACACTCTTTGCCGGTACGAGCATACACCCACACCCTCACACACACATTTGTACACCCACCCTCTGCTTTTTGGGCTTTCTCTTGCTCGGCCCAAGTACAAGCACACGTGACCATCTTTTTTCAACCTTGAATCTATCGTTCTCTTCTTCCCATGCAGCAACGCCTTTAGTAAGCCAGCTCTACCTTTGATTCTTATGGCCCGCAGACTCGCATGCCTCATGAGCTAAGCTTGACACTTTTCCTCCTCCCTCCCTCCTTTCCTATCTCACGATCCATTTCTATCATTTATTGTGCAAGATTGCGGTGCTTGGAATTTTAAATGGCGGAAATCTCCTTTCGTGGCTCTCTTGGTTTTGCCACTTACTTCTCTTCCCGCCCTCCCCACCCTCCTCCCTCGTCTTATATTACGCTCCATGACTCTCTTTCCCCTCACACTCTCACTCCCTCGCCCTTGCTTCCACCTCGCGTTCAGGCCCGGACCCGCGTATCACGATCAAGTGGTGCATCCCCAGGGAGCTCGGCGGTGCGCTTATCGGTAGGGGCGGAGGGAGGGAGGGAGAGAGGCAGGAGGGGCTGGTGCAATCGGTGAGCAAGGTCGTGAGTTATCTCGCTTCACGTCTCTGTATCTACCGTCATGTCACCCTTACCCCCTCCTTCCTCCTCTTTCTTCTTCCTCCCCCGCCCCACAGGGAAGCGTGGCTCTACCCTGGCCCATATCAGCTCGGATTCGGGAGCCCGCCTGCGACTGGGCCACGAAGAGGAACTTCCACCTGGCAACAACCACGAGCGCGTCGTGTACGTGACGGGTAAGAAGGCCGAGCGGGACAAGGCTTTGGCGCTGATCCAGGAGAAGGTGCGTTGTGGTTGCTTCCTCTTCCTTCTGTTCTCCGATAATCCCCTCTTCCGTGTTCGTAATCCTCCCCTCCTTCGTGCGCTACCCTCAGAAGCTTGGTCAAGGTCATTTTATATCACACCGCTCACTCTCCCATCTTGCCCGCCTGTTCGTTCTTCCTTCCTTCCTCCTTCCTTTCTGTAATCTCCCTCTCTCTCTACAGGTGGGCGGGCACCACTTCGGCGTGCTAAGCCACAGCTACGGACCGGACGCTGTCATAGTCAAGGTGCCGGTACGGTGCGTGGGCACACTCATGGGGTCGCGAGGGATCAAGATTAAAGAGATCAAGGAGAAGACAGGGGCGCGAATCACGTTCTCCAAGGTGCGTAGGAAGGGAGAGAGTAGTGAGGGTGTAACGAAGCTTTGTTGCTTGTGCTTGGGTGGCCTCCCCGGCCCTTCTTTCTTTCAGCAGGTTATTTGCGAGGAGCGCCCTTACTTTGGAAAATAAAGGCCGAAACCAAGAGCCCTCATTCCCTACTTCTGTCCTGTACGCCCCCTTACTAGATTGGCGATACTGAGATGGGATCGAACGAGTCGTCCGTCATCCTGGACGGGAGTACGAGGCAGGTGAACGCAGCGCGGGAAATGCTGCGGGAACGGGTGTTTGCGTGGAAGATGCAGCAGAGCAAGGAGAAGGCTGAAAAGGCGCTTGCAGAGGCCTCGGCGGAGGAGCTAGGCATGGAAGCGTCCAAAGAGGAGGAGGAGGAGGAGGTAACGATCAAGTTTTCCATACCGGTGCCGCTGGTGGGCCACGTGATCGGCCGGGTTAGTTGCAGGAGGGAAGGGGAACTCGCGTTTCTGTCTGTCTGTCTGTCTCCCTGTTTTTTGCTTTGCGTTAATTTGCATCAGTGATGGTTACCCTTTGACCCGTCTTTCCTAATCTCCTTTGCATTTTAGGGCGGGGCTTTTATTCGCGAGCTGCATTCAACCGGCGTGATGGTGAAGATCCTGCAGGAGGAGAGGTCTTTCACCCGCACATACGACGAGCGGCCCGTGGTCATGACCGGGCCCCTGGCGAATGTCCTCGCCGTGCAGCAACAGGTCTTGGATCGCATGGCCTCGTACGTTGGAGGGAGGGGAAAGAAGGGAGGAAAGGATAAGATAGGGGCGATATTGCGCGGCGTTTAAATCTTGGTTGTTCTTCTTCCTCAATCATAGCTCTCCCATTACGCATCCCTACCTTTCCGTCACTTCGTACAACCTCCCTCCACTCTACAGTGCACCCGCCAAGGCCATCGAGCAAATTAAGCCCATTTCGTTCCCCTCTTCCGTCCCCACCTTCCCCGAAACCCACTCCGTGGGGCAACAGCCGCAACAGCAGCATCAGCATCACTTCCCCACACAACAGCAGCAACAGCAGCAACAACCGCAGCAGCCACAGCAGCCGCAACAGGAGCAGCAGCCTCCCCCTTCTCACCCCTACCCGTATGGTGCCCCTCCTCCTAGCTACCACCCCTACTACCCCTACCCCCCCCCCCCCAACATGCACCCGGGCCAGCCGATGCCCGGCTACTCTCCCTACCCTGGCAACTCCGCACCCCCAATTCCTCCCACTGCTACTCCTGCTGCTGCTCCAGCTCCTCCTCTTGCGCCCAAGCCCACAACCAGCATCCCTCAGCACCCTCTCGTACCTGGCCCCACTACTGCCTTTCCCGGTGCACCTACAGCTCGCACGCCTGTGGCTGGCTTTGTGCCGGTGGGCAGTGGAGCTAGCGGCAGGAGCAACAACACAAAAAATAGTAATTACAGCACTGTCGACTATCAAGGCCGGGGAGCGCGGGGCAGGCGAGATGGAGGACGAGACGGGAAAGGAGGGCATGGAGAAGGACGAGGAAACCGCGGCCGTGGGGTAGGCATGGGGTACCAGGAAGATACTGGTTCTTCCTCAGCACCTGCTCTTGCACCTCCTCCCCTCCCACCGCCAGTGCCCGCCAAGCAGCAACAGCCACCAGCGCCCCACCCCTACCACCCCTACCCATCTCACCCTTATGCAGCATACCCCCCTCCCCCTGGTCAAGCACCTGCGCCAACTCCGGCTTCTGTCCAGCACCAACCTCCTTCTTCGGCTCCCCAGCAGCCGCAGCAGCAGGAGCAGCAGCAGCCCGCGTCTTACAACTACTCTTACGGTGCGGCTTATCCCCCGCAAGGCTACAACCAACAGTCACATCAGCAACAGCAGTCGCAGCAACCCCAAGGAGCGGCCCCACCTGCCCCCCCTCCAGCTCCTCCCGCCCCTCCTGCGCCGCCGGTAGATTCCTCAGTGACGCAGCTGATGTCCTTGCTGGGACTGCCCGAAAGTGTAGCCACGGCCATCGACCCCGCCACAGCGGCACAGATGCTGCGGGCATACCACCAGCAGAACAACCAACCCACCGCCCCTCAGCACCCTCCTCCTTCTCAGCCTCAGCGGCCTCAGCGGCAGCACCCTCCGCCCCAGGTACGATTGACGGCATCGACCACTCTGTCTGGTCCTCCCCTACCCCCTCCTACCTCTACTGCCAGTAGTGTCTCTCAGCAGCAGCATCAGCCCGCTCCTTGGGGCCGTGGTTTACTCGGGAGCCTAGCGGGTTCCAGAGGGCAAGCACAGCAGCAGCAGCAGCAGCAGCAGCAGCAGCAGCAGCAGCAGCAGCAGCAGCAAGAGCAGCCTAGACGGGTAAATGACGAATACCAGCCCTTGAGCGCTTATCAGCAGCAGTATGCTGCTCCTTCTCAGCAACAGCAGCCCCAGCACCAGCAGCACCAGCATCAGCAGCAGCAATATCCGCCGCAGCAACAGCAGCAGCAGCAACAACAGCAGCAGCAACCGCAGAACGAATGGGCAGTGTGGCAGCAATACTTGCCCCAGCAGCACCAGCAGCACCAGCACCAGCAGCAACAGCACCAGCAGCACCAGCACCAGCAACAGCAGCCGCCCCCACAACCTTGGCGCCGCTAGAAGTTCTCTGAGAAATGAGAAATAAAGATTGGGAGAACAGGAGGATGAGGTGGGTAAGTTGTTGTTTTTATCTTGTCCATGACGAGAGGAAGCGCTATCAAGTAAGAAGCAACTAAGAGAGAGCGAAAGTTGGACGAAGTCCTCTCCGATGAAAACCACGTGGAGAAAAGGGGGGACTTGGACGAGATCAGGAAAGGAAGGTGTGAATGGAGCTTGCAGAAATATAGAAAGAGCGAGGAGGGAATAGTGCAAAGAAACAAAAGAAAGAAAGAAGAGCAGCGAGAAGGTGAGTGCATGCTGTTTTCGGGCTAGTAGGTTGTTTTTTCTTGGGGAGTGTCAATTTAACGCTATTGCTTGACTCAGAGAGTATCAGCAGAGGCATGTTACAAGAGTTTCGCTGCTGCTGGATAACTGCGGCGGCACCTGTTCCTCTGCCTCTCTCTCCTGTACCAGATACCCACCCCGAGAGGAGGAGCAAGCTTCAAAAGAGAGAGGTGAAAAAAGTGAGGCGACGACGGGGAGGATTACCAGGCGAGAAGGAATATACGTTTTGCTGTGATTTGAGTTTGTGTATGTAAACGGCTAGAAAAAGATCGACTTTGCCGTGCAACTGCAATGCTACTTCCGTTCTATCCACTCTCCTATCATCTTTTTTGGCGCATTCAACACTCTCACACCTCACTATCGCTACCATTTACACACCAAAAGTGACTTTTAACACAGGCAGGGACAATGGCTGCTTTCTTTTTAGACTTCCGATGACTGATGGGTGAAGGGTGGCTGCTGATTACCTTCTCGTTCATTATAAGGATCGAGGTCGATTAACTGATTCGACTCAGGGGGTTCAATAGTCATCTTACTAGGCCCTGGTAATGGGAGGGCCAAAATACATGCTGATCATCTTTCTATTTCCTAATCTGATATCTACCTGTCCACCTGTCTCCCTCTCTCCCTCCCTTTGGCAGCACGACCACACGCAGGGGGATACTTCTCTCTACCTTATATTATACACGAAGCCTACAAGTCAAACATGGTTGGACGAGAGACGAGGCAGACTCATCACCACCAATATTTATGGCCCTCTCTCTTTACTCTCTTCCATGCTTTTGATACCACGCAGTCTTCTCTGCTTTATCTTTTTACCTCCTTCTCACGCCAAGCAGACCACACAACACACTCATACTTATCCCCCACTCCACCCCCGATATCCCACTCACTCATTTCTCCCTCTTTCTCTCTTTCTCTCCCTTTCTCTAACTCTCTTTCTTTTCTTTCTGTACACTGCACATTTCCACTTCCACTTTCTCCTCCACCCCCTCCTCTTCCTCCTCCTTCTCCTCTACACACAACACCCCTTTATATCTCCTTCAACTACCGTGGTGCATCCTTCCTCCCTTCTGCCTCCATCACCGGCGCCTCCATCAGCCGCGCAACCAAGGCGGCCTTGACCCCCGAAACGGGCATAGCTTTTTCCCTCAGCCGGTCCTTCAACTGCAGCACCGTCAGCGACCACAGGTATGACTCCTCCTCGCTCTCGATCCTGGGGGTGGATGACTGGAGAGGAGTAGGTGAGATGTTGAGAGGCCCGCCGCTTTCCTTGCCCCACGTGATCATGGACTGGGGCTTGTGCTGCTTCCGCTGGAGAAGGGAGAGGGTCTTGGCTTGAATCACGCCGCTGCCACTCGGACCCCGCGCCTCGTCTTGGTCTTCCTCACTTTCGTCGCTAGATGGGAGGGTGGAAGGAGGGGTTGGAAGGGGGACAGAAAATGGGAATTGACTCGAATGGAGCTTCTGGCTTTCCTTGTCACACTTTTCTCGAGTCATGAACTCCCTCCTTCTCCCTCTTCCATCTTCGGAATCTCACCTCATCCACTCCTCATCCTCCTCCTCCTCCTCGTCGAAGGTCATGGAATCCTCAAAATCTTGCTCCTCTTCTTCTACATCCTCTGTGGAGGGAAAGAGGGACGGGAAAAAAGAGGGGAGGAGGGAAGGAAGACAAGTGCGTGAGTGAATGAGCGACGAACCCTCTATATCCAGAATGATTCATAGAAATCTCTCCCCCCTCCAGTCATTCCCTCCCTTCCTCCCTCCCTCCCTCCCTCACCTTCCCACGACAGCGACGCCACGCCCCCGAGGTACAGCGAGGGGTCAATCACGCCGACCTCCACCATCTTCCGCACCATCATCCGCGTCCGCTGCGTGCGCGTGCGACTCACCCACTCCCACCACGTCACACTCACGACGCCTCCGTTGTTGTGACCCGTCTGGGCGTGCAAGATGCGTTTCTAGGAAGGAAGGAAGGGAGGGAGGGAGGCAGGAAAAGAGGAGAGATGAGTGCTACTGCTTTGCTTCCACATGCTCATATTACCCCACTCCCTCCCTCCCTCCCTCCCTCCCTCCCTCCCTCCCT
>Ga0160420_100657_pt1 | contig 12572 bp, 14 predicted proteins | sample CelAP2metagpilot_FD_108197 | JGI IMG/M metagenome (GOLD analysis project Ga0160420, IMG submission 108197) | Phycosphere-associated microbial communities from algal ponds in Kailua-Kona, Hawaii, USA - Cellana AP2-5-5 metagenome pilot | ecosystem: Engineered > Artificial ecosystem > Aquaculture >... | reverse complement strand
CCTGATCCCCCCCCCCGCCCGCGTGGGCGCCGCCGGAACCAGCAACCCCCCAAACCCCTCCCCCCCCTTCCCCCCCTCCCCCCCCCCCCTCCCACCCCCCAGGTGGACAAACAGCCGTTCCCCCCCGTGGAGGTCCCCACGCCCGTTACTCGCCAACTGCCCCTCGACCGTTGACAGCGTATCTGCCTTCATCAGATGCATCAACACCGCGGATGCCACTGCGTGATCTTTCTCCTGCTCCATCAATTTCACTCCCTTGAATCCCTCGGGAAACTCTTCCGGGATGAACTTCGTCGACGTCGCCCCCTTCTCAAAGCGCGGATGCCGGGCGAGTTCCTTCAAGAAGCACAAGTTGTGGCTTAGGCCTTGTATCACATACGAATCCAAAGCCTCGTTCAACTTCTTCAACGCCTCTTTCCTCGTTGTCCCAAACGCGACCAATTTGGAGATCATGGGGTCGTAAAACATCGATATCTCAGCTCCCTCATACACGCCCGTATCGACCCTCACCGCCGGCACCCCACTCCCTTCCTCCCCCTCTACCACGGACCCCATCAAGTGTGTAGGCTCGCGATAAGTGATCAACTGGCCGGTGGACGGAAGGAAGCCACGCAGAGGGTCTTCTGCATACACCCGGGCCTCCATCGCCCACCCCTTGAAGGGGACAGGATTGGAGGTGAGGCGAGGGGGAAGGGCCTCCCCAGCCGCCACCCACAGCATGTGCTCGACAAGATCCTCACCCGTGACGTATTCAGTGACGGGATGTTCGACTTGGAGGCGGGTATTCATCTCCAGAAAGTAGAAATTCTTGACAAGGGGAAAAGGGAGGAGGGAGGGAGGGAGGGAGGGAGGGAGTGAGGGAGGCAAGGAAGGTTAGGGAGAAAGAAGAGACCAATCGCCAGCGGTAGCAGCAGAGCACCATTTCAGCCAACCCTCCCTCCCTCCCTCCTTCCCTCCTTCCTTCCCACCCTACCTGCTTCTCATCGACCAAGAATTCCACCGTCCCCGCGCTCCGATACTGAACCGCGCGGGCTAGCATGGCAGCCTGCTCCTGCATCGCTTGCCTCGTTTTCGGGGTCAAGAGCATCGAAGGGCTCTCCTCCAGCACCTTCTGATTCCGCCGCTGGATGCTGCATTCTCGTTCAGGAAAACACGCGACGCCCCCGTGGGTGTCAGCAACGAGCTGGATCTCGATGTGGTGAGGATTTTCAATAAATTTTTCAACGAAAATTCGGTCGTCCCCGAAGCTTTTCCGCGCCTCCTCTGTCGAGAGCCTAGGTAGGTAGGGAGGGATGTAGGGAGGGAGGGAGGGGTAAGTTGACACAAACAATTTCGAAATGCAAAAATATGTCGTTGACGATGTTTGATGTTTGTAGGATGAGTAGGTAGGACGAAGGTAGGAGGGAGGAATGGAGGGTCAGTACAAAAGAAAACTCACCTAAACCCCTCCTTTGCCTCTTGATCATTATAGGCGACCCGCATTCCCTTCCCACCCCCTCCAGCGCTCGCTTTAATCATCACAGGGTATCCGATCTCCCCCGCAATCCTCGCTGCCTCCTCCCCGTCTTTTACAATACCCTGATAGCCAGGGACGGTATGCACGCCCGCGGCCAACGCCAGTTTCTTGCTCGTGATTTTATCACCCATCGCGTCGATGCTGTACTCGGTAGGGCCGATGAAGACAGCTCCCGCTTCCTCTTCCACTGCCTTGGAAAACAGCTTGTTCTCCGAGAGAAAGCCATAACCGGGGTGCACAGCCTGTGCGCCCGTGGCCTTAATGGCGGCAATAATCTTAGGGATGCTTAGGTAAGACTGCAGGGACGGCGCAGGGCCGATGCAGATGGCCTCGTCGGCTTGCCGGACGTGTAGGGCATGAGAGTCTGCTTCGCTATAAATGGCGACGGTTTGGATGCCGAGGCGTTTGCAGGTCCGAATGACGCGGCAGGCGATTTCACCGCGGTTAGCAATGAGAACCTAAGGCAGGGAGGGGAGGAAGGAGGGGTTGAATGAGGGTATTGCTAGTCGACAACTTGCCGCAAGGAAGCGCTGAGGCTGTTCCTCTTCCATCCTCTCACATTCTTGTTTTTCGTAGCTCTTCAATTGAACGTACCTTGTCAAATGGCTTCCGCTTGGCGTGCACCTGTTTGCTCTGTTCCGACACGTGGGAGGAAGAGGGTGACGAGGCGTCCTTTGAAGCGGCCGCGGCGGCGCACATGAATCGCATGCCCATCGTCGTCATCACGTTGCTGCTGTTGCTGGGACCAAGCGCGGAGTGAGAACGGAGGCGAATAGTGCCGCGCCGCACAGAGGCCAACATGATGTTTGTTGAGTTTGACGCGGCTTGCCTTGCTTGATGATGGTGATGAAGAGAAGAAAAGACGGTGGCCGCGTCAGGAGAATGTCCGACAAGTAGACCAAGGCAAGCTGACCGATCGATCTGTGCGTAGAATGAGTCCATGGGGTACATGTGGCATGTCCTGTGTGAGTTGAGGTACTTGCGGAACGAAAGAAGCGAAGAAAACGCAAAATCGCTGTCGATCACTGCAACTATTGTAAGAAAGGACACGGATAACCCCTCATCATGGGAAAGAGTCAAACGAGGTGACATATGAAGCATTACTCCTCATTATCGGAGCAGGGAGTCACGCTTTACTTGCTGCAATCATTCTTTTAGTAAGTCTCTTGGCCGTACTGGTCGGGCGTCGTACAGTCAGTCCTTACGTTCCTCCTCCTGCTGCTGCTACTGCTGCTGCTGCTGCTGTTGCTGTTGTGTCTGGTCCTAACCCTTGTTTTGTTCGGCACAATTTGTCGCATGCACTCATGTATTGTCATTCAATCGATACTATACACAGTCATCCTCTCTCCTCTCTCTCCATCAGTCCATCTATTTTCCTTTACCAAGCATTCTTGGCTCTCTTATTACTTCCTCTTCCCCCTCCTCCTCCTCCTCTCCCTCCACCATGACCACCACCTCGCCCATCCCTTGTGCTGGTGTTGCTGCAATTGCTGCTGCTGTTCTTCTTGTTATTGTTAGTGCTCCGAGTCCAGCCTCCACTTCCTCCTCCTCCCCCACCTTCATTACCTGCTATATTCCACCCCCGCCTCTCGTGCTGCGGCCCCTCCCCCCTTCCTCCTCCTCTCTCTACGTTCCAACCCCCTCTCACTCCTTCCCCCCCTCCTCCTCCTCCCCCTCTTCCTGACTCATCCGCCCACTGGAAAAAGCTACACCCACCTTGATCCTTCTGCCCAACCCCGCATACGTAAAACTCCCTCCCTTGATTCGGACCTTCCTTCCTCACTGTCAACTCCTTCGCAGCTATCCCACATGTGCACTGAGGTGCCTCCACATCACCGTCCATCCCTCCGCCTCCATCTCTTCCTCCTCCCCTTCCTCCATAGGAGGAGCGGGAGCTATGGGAAGAGTTGTCGTGTCCTCGTTTGTTGGTGTTCTGGTTGCGGGTCCAGCCCCCCCCCCCTCCTCCTCCTCCTCCTCCACCACCACCACCAAAAGAAGGAAGAGATGAAGGAGGAGGAATATTCTCGTTACGACGATGCCATCCCCCCCCTCCTGCCTCTCCTCCTCTTCCCCCTCCTTCTCCCCCTTCCCCTCTCCCTCCCCCAGGCGCTGGACGCGGGAGCGGGTTGAAGACTTCCTCTCCCCCTCCTCTTCCTCCCCTCCCCCCTCCTCTCACCGCAACAGAAGCCAAGGAATCACTAAATTTATAAGTACAATGTTCCCGCAGCAATCCGTCGCACAACACACACGCTCGGTACACCTCCTCCGTCCCCGGAGGGACTTTCCTCAAGTCCAATCTCAACTCCAACATCTTCACCTCCCCCTTCCCTCCTCCCCTCCCTCCTCCACCTCCTCCTCTGGCACACTCCCTACAAAACGCCCCTTCCAAAACCCTCACCTCCTTCACGCCTCCCCAGAAATATATCACCCCTTTACATGCAGGAAATCCACGACAGCCCAGCATCCAACCTCTCTCGTTCCTCTTGAGCATCAACTGGTTCTTCCCCTTACACCCTCCCCTACACGCACACACCGGCTTCTCTCCTCCCTCCACCCCACGAGCCAGAGGACAAGGGAGCATGCCTTCACCCTCCTTCCCTCCCTCTCTCCCTGTGCAGTTCTGGCACCTCATTTCCTCCATGCTTCCCCCCGGAGGATGACGATAGCACCACGGACACATACTATATGGACGACCTCCCACACCTCCTTCCCTCCCTCCCTCCCCCCCTCCCTCCGGGGTCATCACTAGCGCCTCAAAGCCACACAGAGGGCACAAAATCGGCGGCTCATGGACGCTCGGCACAGGCACCATCATCCCTCCCTCCCTCACTCTCCCTCCTCCTCCTCCCCCTCCTCGTCTCCGTGAGAACGGCAGCACGTGCACCTCCTCACACACCTCACATTCCAACGCCATCACCCCTCCCTTCCCCTCCCCTTCCCTCTTCAAGTCCATCTTCCCTCCACAACGCCCGCAACTTGAAAACCCCCTCCGAGCCAGCACCATCCTTACTCCCCCTCTGTCCCCCCCTCCCTCCCCCCGACGTCTAAAATACCTCCCCACCGCCTCCAACAGACTCTCTCCCTCCGCCTCACACCGTCCAAAGCACACCTGCATGGTCTCGAGACACCGCTTCACCATCTCCTCCTTCGTGACCTCCCCTCTCGCTACCCTCTTGCACTCCTTCTCCATCTCAGATCTCAATTTAGGCTTTGTCATATCATATCCGATCTCCTCATATCCCTCCACCAACGCCAATCCCAAATTAGTCGGGGTGAACATTCTCTCTCCTCCGCCTGCTGCTCCTCCTCCTCCTCTACCTCCTGCGGCCGCAACTCGCCCCCCCCGGCCTCCAGCGGCAACCCCCCCTCCTTCCCTTCCTCGTCCTATCTGGTCAGTGGTCGTGACGTATTTTCTATCGAGGATGGTTTTAATGTGCTGGGCAATGGTGGCATCTGTGCCTATACCCTGACTGTCCATGAGGGTGATGAGGTCGGCTTCGGTGAGGAGGGAAGGCGGAGTGGTGTGCCCACTCTCCAGCGTCAAGCTGGTGGGAACGAACGACTCGCCCACCTGTTGTGTTAACAAGTGGAAGGATAACGAGATGCACTTCGATTTAGAAGAAAAGAGGTAATGGGAGGGAGGGAGGGAGAGAGAAGTGTACCTGTAGCACGTTCACAGGCAGGGTGGAAGCAGTCCAATATTCCCACCCGTTGTAGACATCCAGCCAATTTCGTTCCTGTGGGGAGGGAGGGAGGGAGGGAGGGGAGGGAACGAGGGAGGGAGGGTGAGAAATGCAATATGCTCAGTTGGGACTTTATAAAGGGCAACATGGATCAGAAGATAAATTCTCGAAAACGTAAAAGAATGAAAAGGGGCTCGTTTGAATTAAGAAATGAGTATATCATGTAATTTAGTGAAATGAATGAAGCAGGTTTATGAACAAATCATGAACAAAAATTATTAAAATTAAAATTTACTCGATTCATACCTCAATGACGAGTCCCCGTGCTTTGAAGATTTCTCCACCCATGTCGACGGTTACCTGCCCGGAGGAGGGGGAGGGGAGGGAAGGAAGGAAGGAGGGGGAAAGAGATAGTCAATAAGCACAAGGAATGGTGTCAGGGAGTGAAAGATGGAGGGAGGGAGGGAGGGAGGGAGCACTCACAGAGGTCCTTTGGCCCTTGGCGTCGTCGGAGCAGCAGGCGAGAAAATGACGAGCCACCAACTCGTAGAGTTTCTGAGAGAAGGTCCGAGGAAGGGAGGGAGGAAGGGGGAAGGGGGGAAAGTCAAAGAGTTTGACATCGTTTCTAAGGTAGAATTTTTCAACAAAACAATCAAAACTTCAAGCGATAAATAAATCAATTGATAGACAAGCACATATAAAGTGAAATATTCAAAAAATTGTATTCACATGAAATTAAATAAAATGCACTAAAATAAAAATAGAAATAAAAATAGAAATAAATACCTGCTCATTCGCCCCGCCCAACTCCTGCGGCGTTGCCCTTTTTGTCGGGTGGATGGGGGGATGGGCCTGGTCATCATTCTGGCCCTCAATGGGGAATCGAAATTTCCCTCCGCCTTCTCCTCCCCATCCTCCTGCTCCTTCTCCTCCGGGAAAAGGAAGCAACGCAGTGGCATACGCTCCCCACGCCGGATGTCCCTCTTGTTCTCGGATTAGGGTGGTCAGGTCGGTCTCGCGGGAAAATCGCTCGGTTTCAGTGCGGGGGTAGGAGATGAAGCCTTTGGTATATAGCTCTTCGGCTACCTTCATACAAGTGTCCGAGTCCATACGGAAGAATCTGTGGTGCAAATCAGGAGGAGGGGGTTCAATATGAAGTTATGAAGGTCTGAAGGTCTGTTTTTGCCTAGGGATTACATTACGTGCGAGGATAGGAGATAGAGCCTTTCGTAAGGAGTTATTCGGCGGCCTTCATACAAATGCCCGAGTCCACGCGGAAGCATTCCAATGGCAGGGATGGTTGGAGGGGAGGGAGGGCGGGAGGGAGGGAAGGAGAGAAGGGAAAACATGTCGGAAGATAAATTATTCGGCACCCACCCTCCCTGTCCCCACCCCTCTTTTCCTCTCCCTCTCTGACTACTCACTTGGAAGCTTTTTTCTGCAGCTCCACTGTTGACAATGGCTTGGGTCTCAGTTTTCTCTCCGGGCGACAATCCACATGCGTCACTTTCGCCTCCCCCGCTTCCACAACCATGGTATAGAGCACCACACACGCCGCCTCATCAAACAACCGGACCCGATCCCAATTGAACATCGTCATTCCCCCCCTCCCTCCCCCCCCTTCACCTTCCGAATAACCCATCTGAATCCTCCAAAACTCCTCCTCCTCAAACCCCTCGATCTTCTTAAACCGATCCACTACAAAGCCAAGCGTCGGGAACTGGCACGGACCGTAACTGATTGGACCTTCCTCCCCCACGCCCTCGAAACGATTCTGGAGCCTCTTGGTCTGAAATCGCGTGAAGGCCGCACCAAGGCGCAAGTCGATTTCCATGCGGGCGTTCACGGCCTCGGACTGGTGTTTATTCGGTTGTACCAGGTTGTTTAATGCGTGAAAGATCTCCCTAGGAATGAGGGCGGAGAAGCGGGCGCGATGGACCTGGAGACGAGGGTTTGCTTTTTTGCAGACTTCCAGTACTTCGAATGCGATGTTTTCCCCCTCTAAGTCGCAGTCAAGCCAGAGGATGAGGCGTTGGCATGCTTTGGCTTCACTTTTAAGGGTCTTTTCGAGGCCTTCTTTGTCTTTGCCTACTTTCTTTTCGACAGGAATGGTAAAGAGCTCCCCGGGCTTGCAGGCATCCCACCGTCTGTAGGGCTCAATAAATTCTAACTCATGCAAGTGGCCCAGGACGGAGGTGAAGACCATGTCGACGTTTTCGCCATTGATCTGACAACCAAACTCGTAAATCCCGTTGTAACTTGTCCCGCCTGGGCGATGACGAGGCGCAGGGCCTTGTCCGGCGAGGATGTTGGAGATGCCCTTGGCGACACTGGGTTTCTCAGCCACATTCAGAACTTTGACTGGCATTTTCACCGTGGCTTTGGAAAGAGGTGAATGGTGGTGGTGGTGCTAGAGGCGCTGGTGATGAGGGAGGAAGGAGGAAGCCGAGGAGTAGGAGGATCGGGCGGCGGAGTGGATGAAGACTACACCCTAAACGATTGATGGCGGCACAGCCAAGGTGATGATAGGTGCCGATCAGACATGCGTGATTGTCGTATCGTTGCCGGTGTGCGTATGCTGTGTGCAAGTGATCGGAATGGGTTGGTGAAGGAGAAGCGCAGATGATGGGTTGCAAAAGAGAGCGGCAGGAGTGTGGGGGGGAATCCGGCCACGACTGAAGGTGGATGCATGTGAGATGTATGGGTATTAGTTGTTGTTAACGTAGGTAGGGTTAAGCGGAGTGCACAGGTGGACATAAAAGATGGAAGATGCCACCAGCCGTTACGTGCCCTCTACTAATTCTTTTCTTCCATCCCCTGCACGCGCCTGAGTTGCAGTGCAATGCGCCATTTTCTTTTCTTTGAAGCCCTCAGCATGAAAAAATCTCAATAAAAATTTATGCCGGCGAAAGCTTATAACACCTCTGCCCTTATCATCCTCTATATCTCCCACTCATCCACTATGGCTCAACGCAACGGCCCATCCCCTAAGACTCCAAAAGAAACAGGTGCACACGCCACACACCTCTTTTGGCCATGTATGCGCCTCGCAACCCCAAGGGGCGCGGTCGAAAGACGAAGCTCCCGTCCAAACTTTACAATAAGAATTTTGTCGCCCATATCAACCCCGCGGCTGCCACAACGAGCACTCCGTCCACTTCCTCCACCTTTTCACCCTTTCTTCCTCAACAAATGCCCACGTCCCCCGCTCTAATCGACTCTTCATCGACGGGTTTTAAAGATGCCCTCGCCCCAAGCGATGGCCAAAAGCTTTCCACAACATTGATTCCCTATTTCACTGACGACGTGGACGGGAGCCCCCGAAACGTGACGCGGCAAGGCCTCACTCTCCGGCAGCTCTACCAGCTCAAGAAGGACGCCGATGCATGGCACCTCGTGGAATGTAAGCGCCGTCAAGATCAAGCAGCTTCTGATATGGCTGCCCGGATGAAGCAACAGGCCGAGAGGCAAGCCTTGTCCAGATGCTACAGCCAACAGGCGCACGAGCGGCAAGTCCAAGAAGAGGTCAGCAAGGCCGAATCTCGGGTCTGGGCAAGGCAGTTGAAGCAACAGGCTGCAGAAGAGCGGGCGGCTGAGATGGCGGCACGGACAGCGCACGTGGCGCAAATGGCTGCCTATCGAAGCGAATTTTGCGAGGACATGGAACGCTCAAGGCTCACAAAAATGCAGCAACGTCAAAAGAAAATCGCGTGCGAGCAAGGGGAGATAGAGACAGCGCGGCGCCTGGCGATGAAAGAAGCTCAAGCGATGCAATGCAAGAGGGAGGCAAATTTGGAGCGAATGAAAAGAATTCAGTTGGAAGAGCAGCAGCAGATGCAGGATCGCGCCCGTCGCAAGAATGAGGAAGCGGAGGAGATCAAGAAGTTGGAAAGGGAATGGGTGGCGGCGCAGGATCAGAAAGACCTAGACCGGCATGCGGCGTTTCAGAAAATTTTGATACAGCAGGAAGCCAAAGAAGCGAAGTTTAGCATGACGACACAAGAGGCCCTGAAGAGGCAGTTAGAGGAAGATGAACACCGTGCGAGCAAGTACCGTGAGCAAGCCGAAATGGTGCGAGAGGCAGCAGATAATCGGCGTGACACCGTGTCTCGGACGGCTGCTCGGGCCCAATTGGAGGCATTGGACCTCGAGATTCGGTTGCAGGCTGAGCGGAAGCGACAGCTCAAGGCCGACGAGCAGGTCATTGCGCAAGAAATGCTTTCGCGGGACAAAGCGGCCTATGAGAAGGACTTAGAGATGCAGCGTGCGGCGCGCTTGGCGGTTCAGAAGCACAAGCGATTACTCGCGGTACAGATACAGGAGCAACAGCAACAGAACCAACGCATAATCGTCGGCTTTGTTCAGCCCTCGGAGATGGCCCTGAACAAAAGTCTATTCCAGGAGATCGGCTACGTCTCGCCCGATCCCAAGGCACCTCCCCTGCAATACTTACAGGCATCGGTCACAGATGTTAATAAGGGAGTGCTTGGCGCATGAAGAGGCGTGGTGAGAATGTCTATCATTATATGCAGGTGTGTACGTGCATGGAACATAATGGTGCTAGGAGGCTAAAGGGAAGGAGAGGCGGCTGACGCAGAGTTAGAGTTATGAGATTTTGAAAAATAGAAACGAAAAACAAAAATACTGCATCGTAAAATGGAGTTATTGATGTGTAAAGGATAAAAAAGAGAAGTAAGCACGTTTTCGCAAAAGCGCGACATGGCCATGTTCAGCATGTCATACACCAGTACATTACTCTTTTCTCCATAATTTACTTCTTGGTTGGCCGCACCAAGGGCGGCGCTGGCGTAATATTCAATTGCGCACGCATTGCGTTCAAGGGCTCATCAAACCTTCGTTCATACCACACGCACATCAACGGCTTCGCCGCGACCGCCGTCCGGACAGCCCATGGAATGTATTGCTCCCTCAATACCTTCCGCTCAGTCGCCGGTAATGATAAGGGACCAAACAAACCACTAAATGCAGCAACGGGCAGACGAGTTTGCACCATCTCAAACCATTTCAATGCCAGCTCCCCCAACACCGTCGGGGGCAACCCACACAAAACATGCCAAAAATCATGCACTTGCCGATACCTTTGGATCACAAAGGCCAATTCCGGGTCATCCACAAAACGAACGGCCGTGCGCTCATCGGCCGAATAGCCATGGTGGTCCATGAAGCATGCATATTCATGACCGAAGGTTCCAGGGGGCAGTTTTCGCAATCGGTCTGGGTGCACGGACTCCTCCTTAATGTCAGGCTTGGCCTCGAGCAGCTCGCATCCCACCGCATCGGCGGCCATAATTTCGCGCAGGCTTTGGAGGGCAACCAGTCCGGTGGTTTCTCCCAAGGCGGCCACCATGTCACCACGTTCGGGATCTCGGAGTGCAGTGGCGGCCGAGTAGCCAGCAATGAACAGTTTTTGGAAAGGGGTGGTGGGAATGTGGGTGTCATAGAGATCGGAACCAGGAGGGGCGGGCGCTGGAGAAATTATAGAGCTCTCGTCATTCTTGAGGATAGTTGCTGTGGTAAAGGCACGAGGTCGTTTGAGGAGGCGGCCAGGCAAGCGTAGGGCATTACGAAGTAGAGGGGAAGTCATTGTGTGACTTAAGTTCTCCGCGTGTGCTGCACTTACGGTACGAAGAGGAGGCGGGTGAGGGCGGGGGGTGTGCAAATAGAGAGCTTGCCGGTGTGGCCCTGTGTCTGTGTGTAGTTTGCGTGTGTGGTAAGAAGGAAGTGCGTGGTTGGCAAGAGGAAAGATAAGAGTGGCCTGACTGAACGTCACTGACCGTAAACGACTAAAAATAAAGAATCGAGAAACACATCCATCATTCGCTCACTCAAGCGCATGGGAATGGATCAGTCAATTCCATGGTGCCCTTCCCACCGGGTCCTGGACGCACACTCCCTCGGCATGACCACCTGCCCCACGTGTACTACCAGGGGGACGAAGACTTGGTGGAGGTGAGCTGGTCTTCTCAGCACTTACTGTGGATTCCACCTACACCTCTCACTCTTACCCTCCCACCGCAACCCACAATCACAGCGTTACGTCCAATTATGCTGCGTACCACCCTTACCCGGCAGCTAGCCACCGTGGGGACCGTACTTCGAGTCCGTACAGCCACTGTCAACGTCGCCCCTGCCGTCGTCGTGCGTGCCCTCTCCTTTTCCCCTCCCTCGTCCTCCAACCCAAGCAAGTCGCCCTACACTCACGGTGCCCACCGGAGCGATGCCGAGGAGCTTGTAGCGCAATTTCCCGTGACGGAGGTGCATGGGACAGTTGCATTGTGTGATGGTGGGGGGGGGGCGATGGGGCACCCCATTGAATACATTCAGCTCAACACTGTGGGGGAGGAGATATCGGAATGCAAGTATTGTGGGCTTCGGTACAAGATGTCGCACCATCATTAGATGGAGAGGAATGGGAGAGTAAGTCAAAAAGAGAGTTTTTTGTTTTATATATAGGAGTAACATGATGTGAGATGTGTGATTGACCGGGATAGCAGCAAATGGGGGCATGCGAGGGCTGTCTTAACATCACGGAAGAAGAAATGGTATGACCAAGGCAGTAATCTTTTGCTTATTGCCAACTTACAATCCATTCTGCTTACGTATTACTAATTTTCTAATCCAAATCAAGGTCCTTTCTTCGTGTAGAATTTTCTTGCTTCCTCCTCTCTCACCTCATCCACACCCATCGCTTTCGCGGGGGGCCTCGGCACAACGACTGACTGTTTTCATAGCCTCCAAAGGAAGTGTCCCCGTCTCCTTTGCGCTGCCCACCCTGTTGCCCTTCTCTACCTGCTTTTTCGAATCAATGCAATTGCTCAACTTCGCCTCATTTTCCTTATCGCTCTCACTCCCCTCCCCTTCCTCCACTTCCTCATTTTCCTCCCCCTCCTCTTTCCCCTCTGATGTTGTTTCTGTGACTGATTTACACACAAGCGCGATCTTTTCTTTCTTCCGATACTGTAGCACCTCCAACGCCGCCTCCCTCCAGCGTGCTGCCTCCTTATGATCCTCCTCCTCCCCCTCCGCCTCTCCCTCGCCTTCCTTTCCTGTCGGAAATAGCATCCTGACGGTCGCATGCGCATGAACGGTAAGCTGTGCCGGAGGCACAATGAGTAAGGTCTTGAGAGCTTCGTGTCGAACGCGTGAAGCGGTGGTTGGGCATTGAAGGACATATGTGATGGTGTCTGCGTGTGTTTGCACGACCCGTGGGCCTGATTCGGCTAGGACCATCAGAACCCGTGCTTGATGGGAATGGATGTTGTTGCTGCGCAATTTACCGGAGCTGATCCTGAGCTTATGGCCAAGCACGCACAATTCAATGTTGCACACAGCGCACAGAACATAGATATTAT
>Ga0160420_100656_pt1 | contig 12662 bp, 25 predicted proteins | sample CelAP2metagpilot_FD_108197 | JGI IMG/M metagenome (GOLD analysis project Ga0160420, IMG submission 108197) | Phycosphere-associated microbial communities from algal ponds in Kailua-Kona, Hawaii, USA - Cellana AP2-5-5 metagenome pilot | ecosystem: Engineered > Artificial ecosystem > Aquaculture >... | reverse complement strand
CGACCACTTCCATCGACTTCCCCTCCCTCCTGCCCCCCCCCCCTCCCTCCCTCCCTCCCTCCCTCCCTCCTGCTTCTCAAACTTTCTGGTCAACGCATTCTGGATTCCATTCATCAGCTGCCTTCGTCTCTCCCCCGCTTCCTCCTCCCCTCCCTCCCTCCACTCGCTGTGCGTCTTGAACAGCCACTGGGTCACTTCATGGCTCGTCAGCCCTCCCTCCCTCCCTCGCTCCCTCAGCTCCTCGCACGCAAATGCCTCCATCACCATGTCCGCGTACGACATGCTCCCTTCAGGCTTGTTACTATGACTCGCTTTCCCCCCCCCCTTTCCCCCTACTCCCCCTCCTCCACCACCACCTTTAAGCGCACCCTCATTCACCACACTCAGCACATTACCTCCCTTCCCCCCCTCCTCCCCCTTTTCCCCTCCTTTCCTCCCCTGCTTCTGCTGCGGCTGCTCCCCGTCCTCCTCGTACACCTCCTCTCTCCGCATCAAACCTTCCTCCCTTCCTCCCTCCCCTTCCCCCCCTGTTGGTGGCAGGTGGAAATAGAAGTTGACCGGGCCCATTCGGACGGCTGAGCGGTCGGAGAGAATTGCTTGCTCGTCCGTTGCGTAGTGCTTCTTGTTGACGGTCTGCGTGGACGGAGGGAGAATGAGAGAGGAAAGGTTTGGGTCAAGGAAAGGAGGGAGGGAGGGAAGGAGGAAGGGAGGGGCGGCTTGTCACACGGTCTCGGAGTGCGTTCGGCTCACGATCGAAGAAAGGAAGGAAGAAAGGAGGGAGGGAGATGAATGATGAGATAGGAGTATTCGCGTGCATTCGGCCTTCTTTCCTGTTGACCCACGAGAGACATCGATCTTCCTGCCGCGGTCTCCCCCCAGCCGTACCATCCCATTCTTCGAAAAACACCGAATGACGTAGCACCCCTTAATAAAGTCCCAATTTATCGTCGCGTGATGCCTCGATACCTTCTTGGTGGTTCCCAAGGCCACGAAGCATCCTTCCCCCTCCCCTTCCTTCCCTCCCCCCTCCTCTCCTTTCATCATAGGGGGGGGTTGATTCTGGTGCCGGCCCAGGCGTGCGGGCAGTGCAGTGATGATGGCGTCGAAATCTTCTTCTCTGACGCCTTTGGCCCGTGCTTCATCGTCGACGTAAAATATGCGGCCGATGAGCTTGGCATAGCCTTGGAGGAGGGAGGGAAAGAGAACCGGCAAAGGGGGGGAGGGAGGCAAGGGAGTGAGTTGGAGACAGTACAAGAGAGAAATTATCGACCGCATCATGAACGGCATGTTTATCATAAAGGACAAGGCAGAAATTCGTAGGTGCTTATTGAATGGCGAAATGGAAAGAGAGGGAGGAATCGAGGAGGCACAGAGGTGGAGTATGGAGAACAGAGGTTGCGAGAGAGGGAGGGTGGAAGGTAGAGGGCTAAAAAGTAGAAGTCACACTAGAGTGATTACCTGTGTCGCCGTCGTCCTCCACCTCCATGGCTTCTTGTTGCATGTGGTGGATATGACTGCGGGAGTGAGTGAATGGGTGTAGGGTGACCGAGGTGGGGGAGAGCAAGGCTGCTTGCTTGCTGCTCAAGACGGCGGCGATGTTGCCTGTCGGTTGGAATATAGAATGAATTGAGTTTAGGTCGTGGAGGACAGAAAAATAGAGACACATACATGTACATCCCAACAATGCAGCAGGCACAAAAATGAAGCAGCGCACACATTGTCTTTTCGGATGGCTGTGTGTCTAAATGCTTGCAATAACAACATATAACAAGGGGTGGTTCGATTTTCCACAGACGGAAAAATGACACGATCTTTGATGTGGACGGAGCCACATTTGCGCCCGCTCAGGCCTTCTATCACCATAAAGCATTCTTAACCTTCTCTCTTTTATGCTGCCATTCACGGTTGGCTTGTCTCACGCCGCCTTATATCGTGTCCCTTTATCCATGCACATGCACTCACAGCTAGAGTCTTGCTCTGTCGTTCTTCTTGCTTCAAGCGCCCTACCACAACCACCTCACTATGCCGTCCTGGGCGTCATCCGTCCTTTTTTTGGCAGCTGCTGCCGCCGTCACCAGTACAACGCGTGCCTTCATGCCGCCTGCCACGCCTGGAACACCGGCCCCGAACTCCAGCCCCAGAGGTAGGCTAGGCATTGGGACGGAAAGGGAAGGGGGAGGACGGGCCGGGACTACCGCAACCTGAGAGCAATGCCAGGCATTAAGGTGAAAGGACAACACCTCAACGCACCCACACACTCACACGTTGTCCTGATAAAACGCATATACAGAACCAGCAGCAGCCAAAGAAACCAACAAAGCCCCGGCGCTCGTGGCGCCCGCAGATCTGGTGCGCTTGCAAGCTGAGCCGGTATGGACCTTTCTCTCTCCCTCCCTTCCTCCCCTTCTCTCTCCCTCTTTCCCTGACCTCGTCCTCGTCCTTCCATCGTTCACTTCACTTTAGTGCACACGTATTGCATCATTCATCCGCTGCTGTCTCAATCATGACTAACAGCCGCATGATCTCACCCTCCCCTCCCCCCCCCCCTTCCTCCCTTCGTTACTTTTTTCTTTCCTTCCTTCCCTTTCAAGCAAAGAGCCGGTGGCGCCGCCCCCGCAGCTGGCCCTGACCCAGCCGTCACTTTGAAGGCCATGCAGAAATTTGCGGAAAAATACTGCGAGATCAGTGACACGTACTTCTGCTCCGACTTAGAGATCGCCGCTACCGTTGTCAAGGGTAAATATCCCTCCCTACCTCCCTCGCTCCCTCCCTCCCTCCTGTCTCTCGAATGATGAGCGTGCATGGATAGATGTGCCCGGAGTATCTTTTTTCCATGTGTTAATTGGGAGAGAAAAGTCCTGAAGGTGCCGCACTGCCTCCTGTCCTTCCACTCTTACACTTAACCCTCTTTCCCTCTTTATATTATCCAATCTTACACTCAACCCTCTTTCCCCTCTTTATATAAACATCCACTCTGACGCCCAACCCTTCCTGACATCCGTCCAAACACTTATTGAAGGCCTGGCCAAGCACAAGGACGAACTAGGCGCTCCTCTCTGTCCATGCCGGCACTATGAAGACAAGGCAGCAGAGGTGCAGATGGCGTACTGGAATTGTCCGTGCGTCCCAATGCGGGAAAGGAAAGAGTGTCATTGCATGTTGTTTTTAACACCCGACACCCCCTTTGTGGGCACAGAGCAGAAGCTGCCGGACGAGATGCTAAAGGATGAGGGATTAGGCCTGAAGTAAGGAGGGAGGGAGGGAGGGAAGGAGAGGAGGGGAGATAGTACACCGTTGTGGATGGTGTCGGTGTGGGTGGTTTTGTGGTGGGATGGCGCAGTGACTGATTGCCTGATGTTCTGCTGTGACTAATTTGATAAAATGGTTGTGATTATGTGGCATAAGGGTTTGGAATGGTGAGGTGGAGAGATGCTCGTGGGGAGGGAGGGAGAGAGTTAGGGAGTGTTATGAAGTTGCGAGTCCTGATGGGAGAAAGGGAAGGAGGGAGGGGGAGAGGGGGAGGTCTGTCTTTAAATTCTGGTAGTGCAACGTGTCCAAAATGATTTTGGGAATAGGACAAAGAGGACAAAAAAGAAACAATCAACTACTTTGGAATGAATAAGAATAAAAGTAATACCTCGAGCGAGGTATACCACCATTTCCGCTTCTGCCCTGTTGGCTGTCCCCATACGACTATGCCACCTTATGGCTCTTTTTCCTTGTCCCCTCCTTTGTTGTCTTCTTTTTCGTCTTCGTTTCACCCTCACCAAAGCCACCGCACACTCATTCCAACTACAGCCACGAGAGACTCGTGTCTCACTGCATCTCCTCCATTCCTCGCACCCCGCTGCCTCCCCCTCTCCTCACTACTTACTACACACACAGCCCCTCCCTCCCTTGTCTTCACGCCGCAGTTACTCCTTCTCCTTACTTTAGCGACGTCACCTCCACTGTTCGTACGCGTGTAAAATTATGTGCGGAAAAACAGGAAAAAAAGCCAAGAGTGAGTACTGGCATGTTCACATGTCCTTCCTTCCTTTTATTTACCTTTCTCTCCTTTCGTCCCTTCCTCCTTCCCTCCCTTGCTCCCACCCGCTCTTACCCTTGAGCGGTCCCACGGGCTGGCCGATCAGCTTCGGGGTCCAGGGCAGCTTCTTGTAGTAGATCTTCTCCTTGGCCATCGTCTTGGTACGGAGAGGCTCCTGTGAGGACAAGGACACGGGAGAGAGGAAGGGAAGGAGGGAGGGAGGGAGGGAGGTGGTGAGATTTCTTGCTGTGCTCGGCACGTGACCATCGAGGTTAACATCGCTCTCATTAACACGCTTGACAATTCTTCTTCCCTGTCATCGCGACACGTAAAATAGCAGACTCATGGCATTGTCGGCCATGCGCTTCTAGCTCATCGCAGTCCCTTCCTCCCTGCCCCTCTCCCTCCCTCCCTTCACCGCCTACTGTCGCTCGCTTGCTGGACGTACCTTGAGTGCCGCACGCAGCACACCCGCCGCCTTGCTCGTGTACTGTTTGTCAAGAAGTGTGTGGGTGTGGGAGAGGTGGTGTGAGCAGATAAGTCATCGTAGTGGAGTTGTGAGGAGACGAACGAATTAGGGAGGGAGGGAGGGAGGGAGGGCGAGAAACGAAGGAATCCCAGCAATCCGACACAACTTACCTGCAAGTACGTCAGGCCCGCAATGCGCCAGTAGGTGGTGGCGGCTGCGGCAGACATGGCTATCCCTGTGGTGTAAGTGTTGTGGTTGTGGGCTTGGAAGTGAGACAAAAAGGATTCAGGTTGTTGTTGTTTGCCTCCGCGGCCGGTGGCGGGCGTTAGTGGGAGAGAGGACGAAGGGTGGCTCCGCCCTGCCATACACATGTGACATATATCGGTACAGCGCACAAACCGTGAGACACACAGTCAAAGCGCGCCTGCACATCGACAAGACACTCAAGCACAGGGGAGCAATGAGGCGGAAGAGGCCGTGGCTTGGCAGGTGGGGCGTGCAAGGCATCATCATTCACGAGCCAGCGTCATCAGCATACTCTTTATTTCGCTCCCTCTTCCGTCTAGGTCATAGCATCAGTATCGACCCTACAACAATCTGCCCCTCACGTTTCGTAAATCCCTTCACCCAACTTACACGACCACAATGACAGAGACGTTTCTTAGTTCTCAGGCTTTCACGCGCCCAAGCACACAGAACTCCTTTCCTCCCTCCCTTAAAAAGCTTCCACGAGGCGACCTCCCCACCCCCTTCCTCCCGTTCCTTGTTTCAGAGTTCGAAAACCGGAGCACCCACACTCAGCGGTAAAACGATCTATCATCCATGAGAGTCAGCAATTGCATGTCGATGATCCTCTTCCCCCTTCTACTAGCCGTCGCTGTCGATGCCTTTGTGCCCCTTCCCCCTGCCTGTGCCTTGGCCTCCTTCTCCTCCTCTTTTCCTGCAATCTCCTCTTCCCCTTCTACCAGCATTTTGCTCTCTAGCGAAGGAAGGATAAGAAGATCACTGGCATCATCCACTGGCCGCTGCTCTTTTTGTCGCCCTGCCACCGCTGCCGCCTCCCTGGATGGAATGAGGTACGTCTTGGTCGCGAGTCTGGTCATGCCCACTCCTTTCCTCCACCCCTCCCTCCACCCCTCCTTTTTTGCGTTCACAGTGCCACCCGATCTCACGTCCGTCACTCTCTCCTCTCTCACATCCCTACCTTTGAAATCACATCAGCGACACACCCCCCTCTACCCCTGCCTCCTCCTCCCCCTCCTCCACTCCCTCCTCCGACGCCCCCGCCGCTGCGGCAGCAGCTGCCGCAGTCGCAGCCGCACTTGCCTCTGGGGAGATTAAGCTGCAAAAAGTGAAAAACATTCGTGATTTGTCCTCTGTGAAGGGCTCGGGGATTCAACCCGGGCGGATCTATAGGACGGGATATTTGAGCAAGGCTTCGCCGGAGGATGTAAGAAGGGAGGGAGGGAGGGAAGGAAGGAGGTCATGGAGAGATGTTAAGGACTGTTCGTGTCCTGCCACCATTTGTACATCTTGTTGTCATCGATTACTCATACTTCACGTTTTTCTCTTCCCTCCTTCCCTCCCTCCCTCCCTCTCAGATAAAATTCATCAGGGAGAAGGTCAACTTCAAGACCCTTATTGATCTGCGCTCAGAGAAAGAGGTTAGGCAAAGATAATGCGGGGAGGGAGATGGAGAGGGAGGGGAGGAGGGAGGGGTAAAAGCAGTGCACCCACGTAAAAGTTGTTTCATTAATAGAGATAATGGGATATGAATACGCGTGTACCTCTTCGTTTCACCGATTTTAATTACATGTACACACACCGTAATAACAGCTTGGGATGGATGACCAAATAAACAGCAGCGTCTACGAGGGTACGTGCACTCTATTTCTCCCTCCCTCCTTCCCTCCTTCCCTCTCTCCCTCGTTCACCCATCACCCCCCTCCCTTCTCCTCCCTCCCTCCCTCCCTCCCTCCCTCCAGGTTACGACACCTGGTCTTGGGCAAAAGGGGCCGAGAAAGTCCGCATCGACTCCCCCCACTCCTCCCCCGAAGACCAAAAAAAGGCTTTACAACGTCATCTCATCAGTGTCATTGATGAGGGCGTTTACCAGCGCGGGGTTTTCAAGAGGCTGGCCAAGCGGAAGAAGGTACGTGCGTACCTGCCCCTCCCTCCCTCCTCCCTTCCACCCTCCTCTCCCTCCCTTCCACCCCCCCTCCCTCTCCCTCGGTACGTCAACTTCCCTTCCTCCGTCCGTCCGTCCCTCCCTCCCTCGCTCCCTCCCTCAGGCTGCCGCCCTCTTCCTCATCACGGGCGGGGCCGTGAGCAAGCGGGCCCGTCGTCGCGCCCGCTCCATTTTCCTTAATTACATCAACGACGCCGGTCTCCCCCTCCTCAACGATCTGCTGCTGAATTACTCGGGCGCGGCGATCAAGCGTGTTCTGGAGCTCCTGTCGGACAAGGAAAGATACCCTATTGCCCTCTACTGCACCGCGGGGAAGGACAGGTAGACACCAAAACACAAACCCTCTCTTCCCTCCCTCCTTCTCTTCGTTCCTCCTCCCTTCCTTCCTCCCTCCCTCCTGCCTTTTCTTCGCTGTCTCTCTCTCTCGCCCCATGGAGATGGTCACTCAGCCCTTCCTCCCTCCCTTCCTCCCTCCCTTCCTCCCTCCCTTCCTCCCTCCCTTCCTCCCTCCCTCAGGACCGGTCTGGTCATCCTTCTCTTGCTGGCCTCACTGGGAGTCGATCCCGCGGCCATAGCCGAGGACTACGTTCTATCGGACTCGGCCTACGCGGACTTGAGCGACGAAAAAGCCATGGTTGGGGCGTTGGAACAGGTGCCTCCCTCCCCCCCTCCCTCCCTCCCTCCCTCCCTTCCTTCCCTTCATCTCTGTCTTCCCTCCCTTCAATTTTTTCTCAAGTTCCTACCTATCTCTAATTCCATCCCTCTTATTTTCCAATCTCTCTATGTTGTATCATCTTTCGAATCTCTCCATCTAAATCCCAATTCAATCTCTCAATCCCCATTGGACCCCGCCAACTTCTTGCGGGTGCCTTATCCCAATACCATCTCTCTAATCACTTTACCTGACCCTTACACATCTTTCGAATCTCTCCATCTGAATCCCAACGCCCTCTCTCAATGCCCAGAACAACTTGGACCCCGCCAAGTTCTTGCGGGCGCCCCGATCCGTCATCGAGCACACCCTGGCTTACATCCAAAAGAAATTCGGGTCTATCGAAGGATATTTGGATCAAATCGGCTTCACAGAGGCCCAGAGGTCGCGGCTCAAGGCGGCTTTAAGGGACGAGTAGAAGGAGGGAGGGAGGGGGGAAGAGGGGAAGAGAGTATAACGTGTACTTAATACGGCTTTTGTATCTTGTGATTTCATTTTTGGTTTTTTGCGTTGCAGGGATAAGGACAGTTAAGGGGAGCAAAGAGGTGCTATATACGCAGATAGGGAGGATAGAGAGGAGGGAGGAGAGGAGGGAGGAGAGGAGGAAGAATAGATAGAGCGTTTTTGTTTGTGTGTCTCAGAGTCGTTTCAATGCTTAATAATGATTTACTTCTTCTCGTTATTATTGTGAGTGGTGGTGGTTTTTGTTAGGGAGTGTCTGTGTCTGTGCGAGGAGGTGCCGTACATGTGTACGTGCGTTGTGTGTGCAGGCAGTGTGCTTGTCCAAATTGTCTCTTGTCAGCTTGCGCGTGTGTCTATGTCATGGGTGTCCAAATTGATGTCTTTATCGTCATAGCCTCGCTCCGCTTCGTTCTTGCGCCGCTCTCCTCACCATGCGTGAAGACTACCATTGGTAGCAGCACCATCAAGTCCTGAAGCACGACCCAAAACTAAGAAAGAAGACAAGATCAGAGTAAAGACAAAGGAAAAGACCCCCCAAAAAAAGGAGAAAGAAAAGAAGGGGGAAAAAAAGAAGTAGGAGTATAATAAAAATGAAAAAAGAACAGGTAAAAATGTGCCGCGGGCAGATCAAAACATGTTCAAGGCGGCTAGTCATGTAATACAGTGAATTCATTTGTTTCGTGGTCCGTTTGTTTGACAGAGGGGTGGGGATGCAAGGTGCATGTGATGCACGTCCAGTCCGAACACGTCCCAAGAAGACATTTCTTAACCCGATCAAGCGAGGGAAAGGCCCCAAAAAGGAGCGCGATGATATCAGGCTGATTGCCTGTATGAGTCGATCCGTGTCAGGGGGAGGACCCTTGGGTAAAAAGTGAATGATCGGCGCACAATGCAGGAGACAACCCCGCAATTGCTTCGTCCACGGCCAAGCACCGTCGTTGTACAAATAACCAGCCGTGGACAAACCAATAGTGCGACATGTCTCAAAAAATCTTACAGAAGACGGCCCCCCGTCTCTTGCAGCTCATAGACAAGCTCTTCCCTCCATGTCGTCCGAGGTATAGAAAGCTTCCATAATTTTGCCCTCATTTTGATAGGAAGACGCGGCGGAATTTGGCGTCGTTATATATCTGTGCAGGCTAAATTTGCCCATGGCTTCCACACAAAGTAGAGACCTTTCATTTCTCTGTGTGTCGCAGGACCTTTGGAAATGAAAAGGCTTTGCTTTTTGTGGGGTTTCAGACCGCGGTCATGTCGTGTGAGAGCGGCTCGGAGCCCGAAGGTTTCGTCTCAACGGCTTCTCTTTTGAAACGAGGGACCACCACTCCGTGCTGGTTTGGCCTTCTCCCCTCTATCGAAGCACCCCATTGGCACTGCGGCTCCACGAACCATCCTTCGGTGTCGTGGACTCTTCGTCTAGAGTGGCACCGTCGAGCTTTGGCTTCGGGTTGTATGTGGAAAGTGCAAGGCAGGGTAGAAAGCGGGGACACTAGAGTCATTGAGGCTTCGCGGCCGCCATCTCCTGTGTCGTCTCCCATGACCACCCCAGGCCTTAACGCACAAGCGGCACAATGACGTGTAGGAGGACGGTGTGCCGCCGCCAAGTCTCCCGCCTCCGCCGTTTGCTGTTGAGAACACGCCACGTCTCCATTCCTCTTCGTCCTTCTACCACCAGAAAGACTTCATTTTTTGCCCTCACACCCTTGCCTACGTCGCTCGCCCCCCCCACCCACCCCGACAAGACAGGCACCTTTTCCAAGGTCGACGAGGAGGCAGACGAAAGGGGTCGCCATCGCTAACAATAGGGGCATCAGCAGCAGGAGGAGCAGCAGCAGCCGGAGAAGCAGCAGCAGCAGCATTGCGTCCCGTAGCACCAAGGACGTACACAGCCGTTGCAGGACCACAGACCGCATTTTTTTTTCACCTTTTAATACCTTTTAACAGTCATAACCATGTCAGACTACGCGACGGAGCTCCTCAGACGGCAGCTGCACGGTACGTGGGTCTTACTTGAGGCGGAAGGAAGGGCTTTCAAGTGGGTGTCAACTTTCCTCCCTAATCTCCTTTCTTTACCGCCCTTTCTCTTGAATACGCTCAGCTTCCACGTTTCCTGCTTGTTGAGGAAATCGCGGCAGTAATACGTCCTCGGAAATACTACTTCTCTTTTACTCAGCACCTTTTAACCTCCCTCCCTCCCCACGTCCCTCTCCCGGCACAGAGCTGAACAAGAACCCTCCTGAAGGCGTTTCTGTGGGCCTGGTCGATGACAGCCTTTTTGAATGGGAGCTGCTTCTCGTCGGACCGGCAGACACGCTGTACGAAGGTACTGGTGTCTATACATGTATAAATATCTTTCGTTTTGGGTCTGCTATTCCCCTCTGGTCCTCACTCTCTCTCTTTCCCTCTCTCCCCTCCCTTCGTGCCTTCCATGCAGGAGGCTTTTTCAAGGCCCGCTTGGCCTTTCCGACAGACTTCCCCAACATGCCTCCGACCATGACCTTCCAGACGGAGATGTGGCACCCTAATGGTGAGGAGGGCGGGAGGGAAAGAGGGAGGGCGGGAGAGATATTCATGGAAGGATGGAAGGAAAGAGGAAGAAGGTAAAGTGTGCAAGCAATGTGTTTCTCGTGCCGTATGTTCATGAAGGACATATGCGGACTTTTTCCTGAAGCAAAAGCATGCATAGCGCAATAACTAACTTCCCACCTCCTTCCCTTCTTTCCTCCCTTCCCTCCCTCCTTCCCTCCCTCCGTCCCTCCCTCCCATGCCTTCTTCCTTTCAGTCTACGAGGACGGCCGCGTCTGCATCTCCATCCTTCATCCTCCCGGGGAAGATCGCTTCAACGACCAAGAAACAGCAGATGAGCGATGGCGGCCCATTCTGGGGGTGGAAGCCATCATCGTGTCTGTGATTAGCATGCTCTCTGACCCTAATGACGAGAGCCCCGCGAACATCGACGCAGCGGTACGTCCATGCCCTCCCTCCTTCCCTCCCTCCCTCCCTCCCTCCCTCCTTCCTTCCCGACCTTGCATGGCCAATGATATAAAGAGCGACCGGGAGCCCACCTTCCCTTCCTCTCTCCTTCCCTCCCTCCCTCTTTCTTTACCTTGCAGGTTCAGTTTAGAAACGACCGAGCAGGGTTCAAAAAACGTGTGCGCGCCGTCGTCCGCAAGTCGCAGGAGGAGCTATAGGGAGGGAGGGAGGAAGGGAGGAAGGGAAGGGAGGCAAGGCGCTGGGTTTGTACTTAGGTTTCAAGGAGGGGGGGAAGGAGGGAGGGGGGGAGGACAGTGTGGTGATGGGTCCATCGTATTGGTTACTCAAAAATGTCATGGCCACTGCGAGGGGGGGCGTGAGCTTCAATGACGATTGGGAGGATGGCAAGCCGGAGATTTAGGAGGGTATATACATCATGAGATGAGATCAAATGTTCGGATGTGTAGGCCTAAGTAATTATACAGCATAACCCGAGACTGATTGGACGACTCATGGAAGCGAATGTGTAGCCCTCTTTAAGAAGACATGTGATGTGATATGGGGGGGGGAAGGGGGGGGTTAAAAGGCGTAGGGAAGGAGACTTGTGAGTACCGTTATGTCGGGGAGTCAGGGAGCTAGTGTCCGAGAACGTGGCGTGAGGACGGAAGGAGGAACCATTGAGTGTAACAACAACAACGAACTGCGCATACCCGGAGGAGAGACAAGAGGGAAGATGGCAATAGGAGAAAAAAGGATAAGGGGGGAGGGCCGGCGACATCTTCCTTTCTCCCACCATCCCTCTCCCCGCCTCCCCCTTTTCCACCAGGGGAATAGACAATAGCAAAAAGAAGATGGCGGTGAAGCAGAAAAAGAATAAGAGGAACAAGAAGCATCAGCAGCAATAGCGACGATGAAGAGAAAGTAAGGATAAACGAAGGGCCTTATAAAGCGACAGGATAGAGGGTAGGGGGATGCGAAGAAGAGAGAGAGAAACGGAGAGAGAGACAGAGAGAGAGAGAGAGAGAGAGAGAGACAGAGAGAGAGACAGAGAGAGAGACGCGAAAGCAAAGCAAGAACCTCATGCATCCTTCAGTCCAACTCGAGATCCTCATGCATCCTTCAGTCCAACTCGAGATCCTTCAGTCCAACTCGAGATATGTCTTACAGAGTCTTACTGAGAGATAAAAAGAGCTAACCCGAAAATATCTTAACATTCACAAAAAAAAAAATAAAACTTTTCTTTGCCTTTCTCTTTTCCCTCTATTGACTATCTGGACTTCTTTAGTGTGAGTTTATTCTGATATCGTATGCCTTGATTTCTTTTTCTTTCTCCTATGCCTCTATTCCTCTCTTTCCTCTTTCCTTTATCTCCCCTCCTCTAAAACATATCGAACGGATTCCCACTTGCCGGTGGAGGAGGGGGAGGAAAAGGAGCAGCACCAGGAGGAACGGCAGAAGCCAAAAACGGATTGTGCTGCTGCGGCTGCAATTGTTGTTGCAGGTGTGATCCCGACGCCGGCACCGCCGCTTGCTGTTTCTCCCAAGGCGGCTGCTGCTGCTGCTGCTGCTGCTGCTGCTGCTGCTGCGTGGCGGGAGTGGCAGTTGCGCGAGGAGGAGCGGGGGCAGGAGGAAGAGGAGCATGAATTTTGGAAACGTGGTGGAAATCCGTCTGTCGCTCTGAGCCGTTGGCGAGTGTGATAGTGTAGTAAGGAGGGTAATCATCCATGTGGACTTCTTTGATTACCGTCCGGGTTTTTTTGCCTTGGGAGTCCGTGTAAATCACAGCTTCACCCGTCTGGAAGGTAGGAAGGGAGGGGGCGATGGGGGGCTG
>Ga0160420_100654_pt1 | contig 12707 bp, 20 predicted proteins | sample CelAP2metagpilot_FD_108197 | JGI IMG/M metagenome (GOLD analysis project Ga0160420, IMG submission 108197) | Phycosphere-associated microbial communities from algal ponds in Kailua-Kona, Hawaii, USA - Cellana AP2-5-5 metagenome pilot | ecosystem: Engineered > Artificial ecosystem > Aquaculture >... | reverse complement strand
GCTCACATCCCCTCCACTCCACCCCCCTCACCTCCGTCACCCCCATCTCCTACTCCTCCCATCTCCTCGTCCATTAACCACCTATCCCCTCCACCCCCTCCCCCCTCCCTCCCTCCCTCCCACCCTCCCTCCCCCGCAGTGGCTACTCGCACGACGTTCAGCTCTACGACATGGCCACGGGCGCCATTGTCCGAGAATACGAAAACATTCACGAGGATCACATCAACATCTCCAGGCAAGGAGGGAGGGAGGGAGGGAGGGAGGGAGGGAGGAATCAATCATACTCGACCCTCACCTTCTCACGGGCATCTCCCCCCTCCCTCCCTCCCTCCATCCATCCATCCATGCCTCCCTCTCTCCAACAGATTCGCCAACCACTCCCCGCACCTGTTCGCCACCTCCTCCTTTGATAAAAACGTGAAAATCTGGGACATGCGATGCGCGGTAGGGAGGGAGGGAGGGAGGTAGGGAGGGAGGGAGGGAGGGAGGAACGAAGAGAGGCAGGGAGGACGCGAATGAAGATATACGCCGAAGGAAATTTCTCAAACCCCCACAATGCTCGTTTGCGCCTACGGGCGCCAGCGCTGGCCCCTTTAATACAACGCATATGAATATATATATATATATATATATATGCTACACACGCGACAACCCCCTACGTGTAATGCTCTGTATATATGTATATACATATATATATATATATATTTGAATGCTATGTACGCGACGACACGTATATTGCCATGCACAGGGAGGGCAGCCTTTGTGCAGCATGATGAGCGAAGCGGGAAATGTGATGGTTTGCTTCAGGTGCGTTTGCCCTTCCCCTCTAGCCTTCCGTCCCTCCCTCCTGCACCTCCTCACACTTACTCTCCCCCTCCCTCCCTCCCTCCCTCCCTCCCTCCCTCCCCCCAGCCCGGACGACGTCCACATTCTTTCCTCGGCCGTGGACAACGCAATCGTGCAAGTACGTGGAAGAAAGATAGAGAGAGTTAGAAAAGGAGAGAGAGAGAGATTTAGAGAAAGGAAACAAAGAGAGAGAGAGAGAGAGATAGTACATAGAAGCAAGAGGGAAAGACTTAGAGAGAGCAACGCAATCGTTGCAAGGACGTGGTAGAGAGAGAGAGAGGGAGATTTAGAGAGAGACTTAGAGGGCTAGTCAGAGAAAGCGAGGGAGTGAGAAAGAGAGGAAGAGAGGAGGAGAAGACAAGACAAAAATTAAGAAGATGAATGGACCGTCACCAATCCTTCCCTCTCCCTTCCTCCCTACCCTCCTCCCTCTCCCTTCCTCCCTTCCTTCCACCCTCCGCCCCCAGCGCCTGGTCGTCGACGGCCGCGAGCCCCTCCGCCTCAAGGACCTGCCTAGAACAGGTCTCCGGGAGAACTTTACCCGCGCCTACTACTCAGCCAGCGGCCGCTACATCATGAGTGGTACGGAGGAAGGGAGGAAGAAAGGAAGGGAGGGAGGGAGGGAGGGAAGAGAGGAGGAGACGTTCGGGTGTCTGATTCATCACATGAATTCCTCTGCCATCGTAAACAGGATCCTCGGAAGAAGACAGCATCCGTCTGCATTGCGCACAGACGGGAGATCTCAGTAAGGCTCTCGTCTTTCTCCTTTCTTCTTTCCCTCCCTTCTTGCCTCCCTGCCTCCTCCTCCTCTTCCTTCTCACCCACCCCGCCCTCTCTCCCTCCCTCCCTCTTCCAGTCGAGTCCGCCGAGGCTTACCCGGGTCGATGCCACCACTCCCTCTACGTCCAGTCTCTGCGCTGTGACCCCTACCACGAGCACTGCTTCTCCATCCTCGTCAACTATCGGTGCGAACCTCCCTCCCTCCCTTCCTTCTTCCCTCCCTCCTTCCTTCCCGCACACTCGACCGAGACTTACTTCCTCCTCTTCTCCCTTCCCTTCCCTCCCTCCCTTCCTCCCTCCAGCGACGCCTCCTTCCCGCTGGAGATGGTGGCCATGGATATGCTGCATGACGACCAAAGCCGGTCCATCCACACCGCGGCCTCCCTTCTATTCCCTCCCTCCCTCCCTCCTCCCCCGGAGGAGAAGCAGGTGGAGGGGGGAGAGCAGATGACAGTTAATCCGCCTTTTCTCTCTTCTCCCGCACCTCATGCCTCTCTTTCTCCTCATCTGAAGACTCAGAAGGAAGACGAGAGGGAAGAAGGGGGACAGGGAGGGAAGGAGGAGGAGGAGGAGGAGGAGGAGGAGGTGGAGGAGGAGGACGAGGAGGAGGTTGACTTAGCGTCCTTTTTCCCTTCTCACCGACTGAAGAACGACCTGCGGGAGCTATTGTCGGAGCAGCAGGCCCAAGAAGGGAGGGAGAGCGGGACAGAAGAAAAGGGTGCCAATGAGATTGTGCAGTTGCTGGTGTTGGAGGCAAGGAGGGAGGGAATGGGGGAGGGAGGGAGGGAGGGAGGGCGGGTGTTCCGAGCGCATGCCCCGGTGGTATGCGCTCGGTCGGCGTTTGTAAAGGCCGCAGTCGCAGCAGCGATGGCTGATCACTCGTACTCCCTCCCTGCCTCCTCCCCTGCCTCCTCCTCGCCGATGGTCGTGCCCCTCGTCCTGTCCTACTCGAGAGAAGGCCGGGGTGGGAAGGAGGGAGGGAGGGAGAGAGGGAGAGAGGACCTGCCACCGCCGCAAGAGGTGTTCGATACCATCTTGTCCTACCTCTACACGGATGACGTGGGCGATTTAGGGGTCGGCACCACCGACAGGTAACGGTCTCGTCTCCCTCCCTCCCTCCCTTCTTCCCTCCCTTCTTCCCTCCCTCCTTCCCTCCCTCCTTCCCTCGTTTCCACTTTTATCTTGGGCGATGCCGTGCTGACTGTCCTCCTACTCTTCCCCCCTTCCATCCTCCCTCCTTCCCTTTTCCCGCCTTCTTCCTCCCCTCCCTCTCCTACAGTGACGCCGTGCTGGCCGCTCTCCCCTCTCTGGAAGCCCTCCTGTCTCTCGCCACCGCTATGGACCTGCCGCGGTTGTTCTCGGCGGTAGAGTCCCGGATGAAGCAGGTAGGGAGGGCGGGAGGGAGGGCGGGAGGGAGGGCGGGAGAGGAAGAAGCACTGCTGCGTTTATCCTCGATGATATAGCCTCAAGTACAGCAGGTGGTAGGGAAGGAAGAAGGGGTGGAAAAAGAGGGCAGTATGGAGGAAGACGACGTCATATTACCGGCTATCCATCATCCCCTCCTTCCTTCCTCTCTCCCTCCCTTTTCTCTCTCCCTCCCTCGCGCCCCAGATGGTGGCAATCCCAACCTGCCTGCCCCTTTACCTCCTCGCCCAGCGCGTGGTAGCCGGGCAGCTGCTGGCCTACATCCTCTACTTCGCCGCCTCCCACCAGGTGCTTGGGGTTGGAAGGGGGGAGGGAACGAGGAGGAGCATGATTCCAAGAGACAGAGGATGCTGGGCTGAGGATGGGCCGGGTGTAGCGTGCGTCATTTCTTCCTTTTCCTCCTCTCACCTCTCACCATTGGTACCCTCGTTTAACCGTGCAGGACCTGGTCTTCACCTTCTTCGCCTTTTCCCCCTCCCTCCCCTCCCTCCGCCTGGCCGTGGCTGCGGTACTGGAGGAAAGTGACGGTGTGAAGCCCGTCTATACGTACTGCCCGTCGGCTGACAGTGATGGGGGCGTGGATAGGTAGGTAGAGGGGGAGGGAGGAGGGAGGGAAGGAAGGAGGGAACAGGAGATAAGGCATTCACGGACTCGTTCTTCTCTTCCCGTCTATTAGTGTGCAGGCGGAGCAAGCACAGCAAGAGTGGGAGGCGGAGATGATGGAAATAGAGGAGGAGTTGGAGGATATGATGGACGAAGATGATGCCAACGAGGCAGGCGAGGAGGACGAAATGCTGGAAGGGGAAGAGGATGGGGAGGAGGAGGAGGAGGGGGAGGGTGAGATACAGGGAGAGGAGGTGGAAGAAGGAGAGGGAGAGGAGGAGGATGATGGACTACCAGCTCCTCCGCCCCTGGTGGCGCCAGCAGTGGCCCACTTGGAAGCAGCAGTACGTGTGTCTCTTTCCCCGACCTTTCTCTCGACCTCACTCCCTCTTGAACGCTCATCCGGCACCACCTTTATTTCATCTTCCTCCCTCCCTCCCTCCGTCCCTCTCCCGGTCCCTCCTCCCTCCCCTCCCTCCTTCACGCAGCGACAGCTCTCCCTTGCCTCTCGCCCTCTCCTTCCTTCCGTCGGGACCGTCATCGCCAAGCACATGGGCCACACGGCTACCTTCATCCACCTCTACCCCCCCCTAGCAGCCGGAACAGCAGCAGGAGCAGCAGGAGCAGCGGGAGCAGCGGCAGGAGGAACAGCATCAAAAGACGAGGGAAGGAAGGAGATACCCTCGTCCGTCCCGACCCCTCTCATGGTGGTGCTTGGGGGGGGCAATCGCCGCACATTCCACTCCTTCCGCTCCATCCTTCTGTATAACACTGCCACGAGACGGTGGCTCAAAGTCAGGGTGGGGAGGGAGGGGCCAGGGGGGGCTAGGGATGGAGGGGGTTGGAGGGAGGGAGAAGAGGGAGGAGAAGAGGAGTATAGCACATGTTGATGGAATGGCCCCTTTCCCTTCCTTCCCTCCCCCTCATCCTTCCACCCCACAGGCCACAGGCGACCCAGATTGCATCCCTCCCATGTCCTCAGGCCACACCGCCGTCCCTCTCGGCGATCCCTTTTCTTCCCGCCATCGGCAGCGACGCCTAATTGTCTTTGGCGGCAATTTATACAGGAGGTAAGGAGGGAGAGAGGGAAGGAAGGAGGGGGGATGGGAAGAAACAGAAGGCCTCAAGCGTAAGACACCGACAGATCTCAGCCACAGCTCTCCCATTTCTCCCTCGCTTCCTCTCTTCTGTCGTCCCTCCCTCAGGACTGATCCAGAGGCAACCTCCTACGTGGAGCCTGCGTACCTTCTGTCCCTCTCCGACCTACAATGGGAGCGACTCCTTCCCAAGACGGAGGGAAGGAAAAAGGAGGAGGAGGAAGGGGAGGAGGAAGGGGGAGGGCGGGTGTCCTTAGATCACACGTTTCCGTCAGATATGGGCTTGCCGGCCAGAGCAAACCACACGATGGTAGCCCGCTATCTACCTGGAGGGGAGAAGAAGGCATGTGGAGGGAGGGAGGGGTGGAAGGGTGGAGGGATAAAGGGAAACAGGGGAGGAAGGTGAAGATGACAAAGGGGGTGCTGGAATCCCATGGCGTACCTCTAATCGTCCCTCCCTCTCTCCCTCCTTCCCCCCTTCCCCCCTCTCCCCCTGTGAAGCACGGCAACGAGTATGTAGCCACAGAGATGTTCGTGTTCGGGGGCCGAAACGCCCTGAACTACCACAGTATGAACGACATCGTTCTCCTTTCCTACCTTGTCAAGGGCGGGAGGGAGAACGAGGGCGGGGAGGAGGAAGGGCGGTTCGTGTGGTCGCGACCGGAGGTGGAGGGAGAATTACCGGAGCCGAGGGAATCTCATGGGGCGGTGGTGGTGCCGGGGACGGAGGCGGAGGGAGGAGATCGGTAGGTCGATGGGAGGGAGGGAGGGAGGGCGAGAGGAAAGGAGAGGAGGGGAGGTGGGCAATAGAGGCTGATTTGCCCATTTTTATTTGCGTACATCCTCGTTTTAAACTATTATCCTTTCTACCCTCCCTCGCTCCCTCCTAAGCATGTTAGTATTTGGTGGGATCAGAGATAGGTTGGTCAGCACTGACGTGTGCTCCGCCCGGATCGGCCCCTCCTCCCCCTCCTCCCCCTCCTCCCTCCCTTCCTCCCCGTCCTCCTCGGGGCTGCGGCGCAAGAAGATTGTGTGGGAGCGCGTGACCCTCACGGGAAGCGTGGTACCTCCGGCTCGGTACTGTGGGAGGATGGAAGGAGGGAGGTGGAGAGGGATGGAGAGGGAGATGGGCGGAAAAGGATAGATGCTTAGAGGTCAAAAAGTCGGATGACCTCAACTGACACCCGTCCCTCTCTCTCTCCCTCCCTCCGTCCCTCCGTCCCTCCCTCCGTCCCTCCCTCCCTCATCCCCTGTCCAGGTTCGAACATACGATGACGGTCCTGGACTCGCGCCATATTGCTGTCTTTGGCGGTTACATGTATGGGGCGACGACGCAGCAGGCTTACAACGACTTGTACATCTTAGTGGTGAGAATGAGGGGAAGGAAGGAGGGAGAAAGGGAGAAAGGGAGAAGGAAGGGAGGAAGGGAGGAAGGGAGGAAGGGAAAAAGGGTGGAAGGAGAGAGAGGGGGGACGGAGACATATCAACGAGTTGTGGGTTGCTTCGTTTCAAGTCGATAACAATCCCTCCATCTCTCCAGATTGAGTCGATGAGTCTTGCCACCGGCCTGGTCTGCCATTGGGCAAAGTTCCCCCTCGCTTTCTCCCCCTCCTCCCTCCCTTTGTCTCCCCTGGTCCCCTATTGGGAGGTAGCGGCTGCCAAAGAGCGCGAGTACCCATCCGCTCGCTGTAGGCATACCGCGGTCTGGTGCCCGTCTCTGGAGGGGGGCGAGGACGGGGAGGGAGGAGGAAGTGGGAGAGCAAGAGGAGGAGGAGGAGTTGCAAGCGTGGATGGGAAGCTGTTGATCTTCGGAGGAGGCAGTAGGTACGTGATTTCGAGTCTCTTGACCTCGCCTCTTGCATCCGTCCCTCCTTCCTTCATCCTATCCTCATCCCCTCGGCGCCCTCCTTCCCTCCCTCCTTCACCCATTTTACCTCCCTGCGCATACAGGCGTCCGAAGGACACCCACCTGTACGAGTTGACGTTTTCCCGTGGCAAGGCCGCCGTGGATCTCTTCCAGGCGTATCAAGACTGTTTGTACCTCTGGAGGGCGGCCTGGGAGGAGGCGCGAGGGGGGCTGGATCAGGCAGCTTTCGCCAAATTGACCGGCGCACATGACGAGGGCCACGTTCCCGACAGCCCAGAGGACTTTATTGAACACGTGAAGGAGAGAGGCGAGGGGGTAGGCTTTGACTACCGCACGGACCCCTCCAGGATTATCGTCGTCGTTCCCTCCCGCCCTGACGATGTGGCCATCGTTGCCATACCGCAGGAACCGCCTGTGGTCATCCTCCCCTCCACCCTCGCCGTCGACCTCCTCCAGCTCCTGGCTTTTGACGAGGAGGGGGCAGGGCGGGAGGGTGGGAGGGAGGGAGGGGTGTTTCGACACACCGTGGGGTTGCGCGTGGAGGAGGAGGTGGAGGAAGGGAAGGAGGGCGGGCAGGCGGGTGGGGAGGTAGTGTGGGCGCACAAGTCGCTGCTGGCCAAACGCTGCCCCCACTTCGAGGCCATGCTGGGAAGTGGCATGCGGGAGGCGACACAGTCCATCATCACCCTCGCCGATGTGACCCCTCCCGTCCTCCGCGCCCTCCTTGTCTACATCTACACCGATACGTTGCATGCCAATGCGGCCGTTGACAAGGTCCTCCTTCCCCTCCTCCTTCTCGCCCACCGCTATGATCTCTCGGCGCTCGTGGCCCTGTGTAGCGGGTACTTGCGGAGGGCACTGGTGGATCGAGGGTCGTGTGTGGACATCTTAAAGTGGAGCGACGCCTATCAGTTGTTGGAGCTGAAAAAGATGTGTATGGCAGCGGTGGTGATGAGGTCCTTGGATGAGGAGGTGCAGGGAGGAGGCGAGGAGGGGGAGGGGGAGGGGCTGTCGGGGAAATTGTGGGAGGAGGTGGTGGAGTTTGGAATGAGTTTTCAGGTTGGAAAGAGGTTGCCCGCGAGTGACGTCTGTTCGATGGTTTTGGGAAGGAGACACGAAGATGAGCAGAACCTGATGAAGCACACGATGGCAGCCCTCTAGACGAGAGAGAGAGACAGGGGGGTCGGGGGGAGAGGTCAACGGAGCTTTGAAGAAGTTTGTATTGGTGAAGTGTATGGAGGAAAAGTGATATGGCGCACGGGCCTTGGATTCTGGGAAGAAGAAATAAGTGGAGTGGTCGAGCACTTGGTGCGCATCGGGCATGACAAGCAGTATCAACCCAGTGATAACCTAGGGTAAGGTGTCTCGTACGTTTAAAACTGCCTATAGGACCCGGGGGCACCTTGTGCACGTTGGCCATGACAAGAAAGAGAAATAATGGGATATGATCGTTAAAAGAGGACGCAATAATGTTGATAGGTTAGGAGAAGACCCAGAGGCCGCATAAATCTAGAGAGAGGGTTCATGATTCTCGAATAGACAAGAGAAGATATAGTGTAAACAGGAAAGCAGGTAGAGGAAGAGAGGGTAGTAGTGTATTTAGAAAAGCAGGTAGAGGAAGAAAGGGAGGAAGGGAGGGAGGAAAATAAGAGGAAAGCCGGGAGGAAGTGATTCATACATATCAAGTGAGAAAGCATCTCTTGTTCAACCTTAATCAAGAAGATTGTGCATGTCTTGCTACTCTTTAACGAATAGATATGATTGTTTGGTTTCTTTAAAAAGATTAATTTGCTGGAGTTTCGTCTCTTCTCCTTCATTACTTTAATTGACCATCGGCAAGCGTGCTGCCTTTGCGCGGCAATGATCACTAAGTCAGACAGATGGGGCTGATCAGGCGCTAACATATTAGGTTTGGGTGCAGAGTCAAGGGGGAGAGCTGCATCCGCTGAAGGGGAATGGAAAGGGAAGAGCGGAGAGGGCGGAAGAAGCCTCCTCCCCCCTTTCCTCCACCATTACCACCACCATCACCATCACCACCATCTCCGCCCCCCCCCCTTTTGGAAACAGGCCATTATGGTCGCTGGAAAAGTTATCTTTGGTACAACCGTCTTTCAGCGGCCTCTGTCTCTATCGTCCAGTGAATGCATGGGCAATAATGTGTTTGGCACCCACATAAAAGAGGGAGGAGGTAGCGATGACGTCCTTGAGTTCGCCGGGCCATGCCTTGTCAAGTTGGGGAATCTCTGCGATTCCAAATTCTAGCACGCTCCACACTGGCTTGATATCGGGGTCCATTATCTCAGACGTCTCTAAAGCAAGATTAAGCCCTCGTACTTGTAATCTAATTTCGCAGCTATCCCCTCAAATACACAGGATAGAGAAGGTGTCCTTGACGTCTTTGTCCCTCCCAAATGCTCTGCACTTTCTCCACGACCATGCAAGGCCTCTCCTTCTTCCTCTTGCTTCTCCTTGCAGCCAGTATAGGTGGTGGAGTGGTAGCATTAGCGGTAGTGGCTAGGCATAGACGAAAGGTAAAGAGGACTTTTTCCAAAAAGAGGAGGAAAGCTGTCTTATTTTGTTTTCAGGGAGTTATTATATTGCACGTCCTCATGCTTGTCCGACGCCCATCTACGATACAGACGCTTTTTCCTGGTGCTGATGATCAATCAGAAGTCAAGATCAAAAACAGACAGTTCAATCGTCCTTTTGGCAGCCAAGAAGCTGAGTCATCCACTCCAACCTCCTCGCAACAACCCCACGACCCTTGGAAGGAAGGTATGACCCAGATGGAAATGCGACGCGTCCGAGCCGAGAACATGTTCAGTAGGCTGACGCTGTTCTACCAGGACGGTCACAGCAATTCCAGTGATGAAGGTAGAGACAAGGACGATCGAGCCCTCTGCCTCTTGCGAGGGGAGGGCCAGTACATCTTTGATGAGGCGGGGAAACGGTAGGTCTTCGACCGAAAAGAAAAGAAGTGAGCATTTTTTTTTCTTGGGGTAACGTTGCTAATTTCCTCTCCCTCTCCTCTCCCCCCCCTCCCTCCCTCCCTACCTTCCTCTCACCTCATCCCTCACCTCCTTCCAACAGGTACCTTGACTGCGTGAACAATGTGGCCCATATCGGACACTCTCACCCAGTCCTTGTCCAGGCAGCGCACGCACAACTCCAGGCTATCAACACCAATACACGGTTCGACAATCCTCTTACTTTCTAAACTCGCTTTTACTCCTTTCCCTCCCTCCCTCCCTCCCTCCCTCTTCCAGTCACTGCCCTCCTTTCCATGTCTTCAATATGTCTCAAAACTACACTCACAGATTTTGTTTTGATTACCCTTTCTTCCTTCCTTCCCTCCTTACCTTCTTCCCTTCTTCCCTCCTTCCGTCCTTCCCTCCTTCCGTCCTTCCCTCCCTTCTCCGTCCTCTAGATACCATCACCCGGGCCGGTCCCGGTATGCCAAGAAGCTCCTGGGGCTCTTCCCGCCCGACCTCGACACCGTCTTCTTCGTCAACAGCGGTAAGGAGGTGACAAAGGAGGGAGGAGAGAGTGCAAGCTTGTACTCATCATCCCTTTTCCACGTTGCTTTTGCACGGGCAGGCTCGGAGGCGAACGACCTGGCTTTGGCTCTGTCGCGGGCCTACACGGGGTGGGTGAGGCGCAGGAAGGACGAGAGGGCGAGGAGTCAGGGAGGCATTTATGAATGGGGGAGGGGGGGGAGGGGACGGACGGACAGACTATATTCACATTTGCACGCACCTCTCCCTTCCTCCTTCCCTTCCTCCCTCCCGCCCTCGCTCTCGCCCAGGCACGAGGATGTGGTGGTCCTGGACTATGCCTACCACGGCCACACTGGCACCATGATCGACATATCTCCCTACAAGCACCACGGAAACTCCTCTCTCCCGTCTTCTTCATCCTCCTCCCCACCGTCCTCTCCTGCGATTGCCCCGGAAGAGAAAGGGGGGGAAGACGAGCGGAAGCACGGCCACACTTCCTCATCATCATCCTTTCCCAAAAAGTGGGTCCACGTCATTCCCTCTCCCGATACCTACCGAGGGCCCTTCACCACCACCGCCGCCTACGTCTCGCACAGTTCTACCCTCCTCGATGCTGCCATTTCCCCTCCCTCCCTCCCTTCTCGTCATATCGCTGCTTTCTTTGCTGAGGGTGTTTTAGCTTGTGGTGGACAGGTACGTCCTCCTCCCTCTCCTCCCTCACCTTCATCGCCCCTTCTTCCATTCCCTCCCACCGGCGACAGGAGAGCATTTGTCTCCTCTCAATTGATGTAACCCCCCACCTCAGTCTCTCTCTCTTTTCCCTCGCCTTCGCCCTCCTTACCCTTGCCCTAACCCTAACCGTCCTCAGGTTGTGCTCCCCCCCGACTACCTGCGCGGCATGTATTCCTACATACGCAGCAAGGGCGGGCTGTGCATTGCCGACGAGGTCCAAACAGGATTCGGCCGTAGTGGCAGCCACATGTGGGCCTATGAGGCGCAAGGTCTTACTCCCTCCCTCCCTCCCTCCCTCCTCTCCCTCCTGCCAAATTCCCTCCTCCACGGAAGCTTGAGGGTGGTGCTCATTTTCTCCCTCCCTACTTCCTTCCCTACCTTCCTCCCTCTCTAGGCGTGATCCCCGACATTATCACTCTGGGGAAGCCCATCGCCAACGGCTTTCCCCTCGCGGCCGTCATCACCCGAAAGGAGGTAAGAGAGAGAGTTGGAGGAAGGGAAGGGAGAGGATAGAAATATGGCAGTTAATCTTGGGGTGTTTTTCAGGGAAATTACGGACAACATTTTTGGACATTCTCCTCCCTTCCTCCCCTGCCTTAGATCGCCGAGTCCCTCCCCCATTCTTACTTCAACACCTTTGGGGGCAGCAACCTTGCCATGGCCTTGGGCGAGGCAACCCTGGACGTGGTCTTGAAGGAGAAGCTGCAGCAAAAGGCAGAGAGACTGGGGACGATGCTGCGAGCCATGCTGGAGGGGCTGGCACAGGTAGGTACTCTTCCTCTGTTTCCTCCGTCCTTGTTTTCCTTTCCCTTGTCCGAAACGAGTGACGAGGGATCCGCTCTTTTTCCCACTCTCTGCTCCACTCACTATCTTTTCTCTCTTTCAGAAGCACCCCCTCGTCGGCGACGTCCGTGGGCTGGGGATGATGCTGGGCGTGGAGCTGGTGGAGGACAAGGAGGCCAAGACACCTGCACCGGCCGCTGCTGCCTATGTACTGGAGCGGGCAAGGCAGATGGGGGTGCACATTCAGGTATGTTCTCACGCTCTTAATATTGCTTCTTCCTGTTTTGCTCCTCTTCCCCTATCTCCCTCTAGTCCCCTTTGTTCTAAAGGCATTTTGTCCATCCTGTCTTTCTTCCTCCTTTCATTCCCCTGTCCCTAGGTGGACGGGAGATGGGAAAACGTGTTGAAGATCAAGCCTCCCCTGGCTTTCACGGAGGCCGACTCCCACACCCTTGTCGAGACGATCGACAAGGCACTGACGGAGTTTGAGCACAAGCCGGAGGAAGGGGAAATGAAGAAGGAAAAATAGAAGACGATGGCGAGGACACCGACAGCCTTTCGTTGCTCCTCCGGCGAAATCGACAAAGCAAAGAGGATGAAAAAAAGACAATGGGGCAACATATACATAGGATAAAGGAATCGCAGAGAGGAGTGAGGGAGAGGGAGTGCTAGGGTGCTGGAAGGAGGGGAAGAGAGAAATGAGAAGAGCGAATTGTATGTGATTGTACACAGAAAAAAGAAAAGCAAAAAGGGAGAAGAGACCACAGCACACACAGAATATGTTGCATCCACCCAACAAAAGCCATAAAGAAACAAAAGTAGGAGTGTCTGTGTATGGGCAATGGGGTGTACATCTTCGCACCCCAATAGCCCTCTGAACGACGCGGGACCAGGAACGAACAAGATTGTGGCAGCTCATCTATCATTTTTCAAACCCGTCATTTCTTCCTTCTTTTGCTGTTACAGAGCCTGTTGCGCTCCTCGTTCTCCTCGCCCCCCCCCCCCCCCCCCCCCTCCCCCCCCTTTCTTTCTTCCCCCCCCCTTCCCCCTCCCCCCCCCCCCCTCCTCTCCCTTCCT
>Ga0160420_100652_pt1 | contig 12807 bp, 12 predicted proteins | sample CelAP2metagpilot_FD_108197 | JGI IMG/M metagenome (GOLD analysis project Ga0160420, IMG submission 108197) | Phycosphere-associated microbial communities from algal ponds in Kailua-Kona, Hawaii, USA - Cellana AP2-5-5 metagenome pilot | ecosystem: Engineered > Artificial ecosystem > Aquaculture >... | reverse complement strand
GGAGGGGGGGGAGGAGGGGGGGGAGGGAGGGAGGGAGGGAGGGAGGGAAGGGCTTGAACTGTTGATCCGAGGGAGGAATGAAAAGGATGCAAGGAGGGAGGGAGGAAGGGGGGGAGGGGTGGAGGGAGGGAGGGAGGGAGGGAGTTACCTTGAGCATGGGAAAAGGCTCGGTCCGCTCGCTCCGGTGCGGGCATTCCCGCGAAAAGACTTGATTCACCTGACGAGGAGAAGAAGGGCGAGGAAAAAGAGGGAAGGAGGGCGAGGAGACAGAGAGAAAGAGGGTGAGGAGGCAGAGAAAGAGAGGGGGTAAATGATGGGAAATGCATCGGAGATCATCATCTGGGTCGACCCCTCCCTCCCTCCCTCCTTCTCTCCCTCCCTCCCTTCCTCCCGCCCCCCTCACCAGCGCCCCGTACAGCACGCGTTTGAGCAGCTGGTCCACCCGCGGGTCAAGGGATTCCAATTTATCCAACAGGAGGGTGGCGAACTCGTCCACGTCCTTCTGCTCCTGGAGACGGAGGGGCTCGCCTGTGTACTCAGTCAGGGCCTGAGGAAGGGAGGGAGGGAGGGAAGGAGGGAGGGAGGGAGGGAGGGAAGGAGGGAAGGAAGGAAGGAGGGAGGAAAGGAGGGATAGTGAGCGAATGTACCCACAAGCCTCCTCCCTCTCTCCCTTTCTCCTTCTCTCCCTCCCTCCCTCCCTCCCCCCCCCCTTCCCTCCATGTCCTCATCCATTCTATTACCTGACAAAACGGCAGTGTATCCGCTGCCTTCATTTGCGACGTCTGCAGCAGAGCGAACAGCGCCTGAAGCTCAAACAGCACCTTGCGGTCCTCCTTTGGCTTCTCCTGCCCTTCCTCCCTCCCTTCCTCCCTCCCTTCCTTCCCCAAGTCAAGCTCAAGGAGACCGGTCCGAAGGTCGTGGATGTGATAGAGCTGTTGAAGAAGACTGAGGAGGGAGGGAGGGAGGGAGGGAGGGAGGGAGGAAAGGAGAGTAGAGGAAAACGAGAGATGAGGGAAGAGGGACTTGGAAGGAAGGGAGAAAGGAAAGGAAAAAAGGGAGGGAGGGAGGGAGGGAGGGAGGGCGGGAGGGAGGGCGGGGGTACCTATTCATGTAGCATGTGGCTCCCTGATTCTTCAGCCCTACTTGCTGCTTCGGATCCTGTCATGGTGTGCATGCTATATGAGACCCCCTCCTTCCTTCCCTCCCTCCCTCCCTCCCTCCCTCCCTCCTTACCTTGAGGTAACTCCAAGGATCATAATCCCACTTCTGCCTCCCCGCATTGAAGAACTCGCCCTCCTCCCCCCCCCTCCCTCCCCTCCCAACCACCAGCCCATGCATTCGCGCCAGCACTCGAAGGTACTCCCCCTCCTCCCTCCCTCCCGCCCTCCCGCCCTCCCCTCCAGAGGGAAGGAGAGAGAGTGGGCGTCGTTCCAGGGCGGGAAGGAGGGAGAGAAGAGGAGAAGGGGAGGAGGAAGAATTATTGAGGGCGAGGAGGAGGGAGAGGTAGTTCCCAGTATGGCCGCGACAGAGCTCCTTGGGATGCATCAAAGAGTGAGGAGGAAAAAAAGGAGGAGGAAGAAGCGAGTGAGGAGGGCAGGAAGGGAAAGGTGTAAAGGAGTCCGAGAAGAGGGAATGGATGAGGGGACGGAGAATTCGAGATTCGAGGCGCATGTTGTATAGAGAGGCCTCAAGACACACCTCCCCTCCCTCCTTCCCCCCTTCCCTCCATCCCTCCCTACCACCAATAGCGCGTACAGCCTCGACCTCGTCCCCGCCGATAGATACAAGGCACCCAGCATTTCCATACCCCCTCCTTCCCCCCCTCCCTCCCTCCCCCCCTCCCCCTCCCCCTCAGGGAAGAGGAAAGCAGAGTACAGCCTAGCCACGTCTACCCTTCCAGCTCCAGTTATATCCTTCTTCCGGGTACGTGAACCCTGTGTTAATGGACGTATGTGAACGACTCCCTCTAGATACATACAGAACTGTCCTACTGCCCGCATACCTCCCCTCCCTCCCTCCCTTCCTTCCTCCGTCCCTCCCTCCGTCCCTATCTCTCTTCCTACCTGCGCCAACGCCCACGCCACGAGGGACACGCCGGCCAAAGTCTCATCCGCCGCCTCCCTCTGACTTGGATGCAGCCATAAGGCCGGGTCTGCACGCCCCAATAAATCACCCACCTACGATGAAAAGGAGGGAGGAAGGGAGCGAAGACAGGGTGACGGGAGGGAAGGAAGAAAGAGACGTGAGAGTACACAAGAAGAGCGCTCAATTTCTTTCCCTCCTTCCCTCCTTCTATCCCTCCCTCATTCCCTTCCCCCCTCACCTCTGCACAGACAACGGCAAGGTCCACACCCCATGCGGCGAGTCGTCGCGTCCCCTCCCGCTCCTCCTCCACGGACATCAACCCCACTCCTCCACCATCCCCAACGCCATAGGCGAAGGAGGAAGAGTTGGAGGAGGAGGAGGAGGATGAAGAGGAGGAGATGGGCCAAGACTGAGGAGTTTGAGGGGGTCCACGCACGCCCTTGGCACGAAGGTCGAGTAAAGAGAGGCTTGCCAACGCACTGTGAGTGAAGGAAGAGACGAAGAAGATAGAGATGTTTCCGTGTTAGTAGAGAGAGGCTTGCGGAGGCTCTTCCAGTCTCCCTTCCTCCTCGCCTCCCTGACTCCCCTCTTCCTTCCCTTCCTACCGACGTCCCATCACTTGCCTGACTACCTCCCTCCCTCCCTCCCTCCTCCTTCCTTTCTTACCGCGTCGGTTGCAAGGCCAGCTGCATTAATGCCGCAAACAGCGATAAAAATTCATGCGAGGACGAAATGGAAGGCTGAGAAGGATTCGTTTCTCCCTCCCTCCCTCCTACCTCCGCTGAGGAGGAGGAGGAGGAGGAGGTAGGACGTGAAAATGAGGAAAAGCAAGAGGGGGAGGAAGAGGACGAGGAGGAGGACGCCCTGTGGGTGTCGTGGGTCGAGATTTCCAAACCGTCCACTGCTGCTGCTGTTGCTGCCTGTGCTTCTTCATTTTCTTCTCTGGTGCTTGTCGAGAAGGAGGAGGAGGAAGGAAGGGAAGCGTGTGTGGCCACCTGCTCTGAAAGGAAAACCTCGCCTGCCTGTATCGAGGGGAGAGAACAAACATGAACAAAAGACGAATAGGTGACGCTTCATATCCCCCTCTTCCCTCCCTCCCTCTCTCCCTCTTTACCTGATGCACCCTCGGTGCCATCACTTGCAGAAGCAACGGCAGCACCTCCAGCCCCTTCCTGGCGCTCGTCCTCGACCTGGAAGCCCGCATCTCCTCCACGCATACCCGGAAGAGCCCCCGTGCAACGGCCTGACGCACCGCAGCAGAGGGAACTTTAAACGTGAAGGCCAGCACCCACTGCTCGAGGGAAGCGTATGAAGACAACAAGGCGGGGAATAAAGAGAAGGAGGAGGAGGAGGAGAAGGAGGAGGAGGAGGAGGAGGAGAAAGAGGAGGAGGAAGCAGCGCATTGTGCAAGGAGACTAACGGTATGGGTAACGGCTGTGAGGAAATGCGTAGGGTGGGCCTTGCGCTTGGCTTTAGCGAGGGCCAGGGCAACGTCCATTGAATGCTGCACTGTCGCTGCTGTGGCGATGAGGGGGGCGGAAGTTTTGGCTATTCCGAGGGTGAGGTGGAGGAGGGGTTGGTTTCCCTTGGCACGGCTGGAGATGGTTGCGGTAGTGGAGGAAGAGGAAGAGGAGGAAGAGGAGGAGGGAGGGAGGGAGGGAGGAGGACGCAGGAAGGAATGAAGGATGCGGGCCAGGAGGGCGAGGCCGAGGGCAATCACGTCGGCGGAGATGGATGAAGAGGGAGGAGGTGGAGGAGGAGGAGCTCCATCTTTTCCAACCTTTGCAATTTTCTTGTCTTTGTTTTCCTCCTCCTTCTCTTCCTTTGACTCGAGCGACAACAACACGTCAGTCGATGCAGGGAAGGTGAAGCGTGGCCCCCCCCCTCCTCCTTCCTGCCCTCCCTCTCTCCCTCCCTCCCTGGCCGGCAACGAGCGAGAAAGGAACCAGATATGTTGCAGGGCCATCACTAGATCTTTTAAATACCCACCATTTACAAAACGGAGCTGCCACTCCAGCACCCTCTCCACCTCACCAGAGAGGGAGGGAGGGCGAGTGAGGAGTGCATCGAGGACTTGAAGCGCTGGAGGGAGAGGGAGGGAGGGAGGGAGGGATGGGCATACCGTAGAGAAGCTTGTAGATTGCACCTTCATGGAGCATGGCAGCCCATCGAGGAGGGTCAAAAAAACGGAGGGAGAGGATATCGGCAAGGACGGAGGGGTGGGTGGGCAGATCCTGAAGGAGATTGGAGCGGAAGGGAGGGAGAAGAGAGGGAGGAAAGGTGAGAAATGATCGCATCCCACAAGTCTGTTGGGAGGGATGGAGGGAGAGAGGGGAGGGAGGGAGGGATGGCCTTCAAAAGAGAAACGGATGCACAAAACAAGGACAAAGTCCAACGCCATCTTCCTACCTACCTGCAAGAGAGCCCACGCCGCCACCCGCAGATCCCCCAGTATGGGCCGTAATCGACTCTGCACGTCACTGTCCAGCTCCAACAGCGTCAGCAGTTGATTTAATTGCTCCGGATGAGACTTGAAGTGTCCCGCCAATGGCACTTCTACCGCTGCTGCTGCTGCTGCTGCTGCTGCTGCTGCTGTGGAGGCAGACGAGGACCCACCAAAAACGGCGTCGACCTTGTGAGGCAAGGGAGGAGGGGGAAGCCCCCCCTCCTTCGCTCCCTCCTCCCCTCCCTGCCAGAGCCATGCCTCCTGAGAAAGAATGACGTTGGAAATGCTCCCAGCAGAAGATTCTTCCAGCTGTGGGGGCGTGAGAAGATCAAACGCGTGGATCCGCACGGGAGGGAGGGAGGGAGGGGGCGAAGGAGAAAGGGGGGAGGAGGAAGGGTCAGTGCTTAGACCATGGCGGCGAGCAAAAAGGCAGACGGGACGCAGGGAGGGAAGGAGGAGGGTCAGCCCCTCATCCTCTAGAGTCGCTCCATCACAGTCCAGCCGATCGTGCGCCCCCAAAGGCGCGAATCCCCTCCCTCCCTCCCTCCCTCCCTCCTTTCCCTCCTCGTCACGCCGCTGGACGTAGAGCAAGATGTTTTCCGGTGCTTCCTTCATGTGCGCCGCCACCTGCTTCCTGATATCCCCTACCCTGCTTCCTCCTTGCAGTCCTCGGAGCGCGACGCAGGTGGCCTCCGATTGGCCCGTATGCACCGTTATGTCGACTGCTGCTGCTGCGGCTGATGATGATGAAGAGACAGGTTCCATTCCACCACCAGTCGTGGGGGTATTAGGAGCAGAAGAGGAGAAGGAGGAAGAGGAGGCAGGGAGGGAGGCAGGGAGGGAGGAAGGGCTGTTGGCGTTGTCTCGCTTGCACCTCCGTATGAGTCGCCCCAACAGCTGAATCGCTCTTGTAATTCGACGGGCTTCTGCCTTGATATCCACCCTCACCTCCTCCTCTCTCCCGTCCTGCTTCCCTTCATCCTTTTCTTGCCAGGCCAGGAGGAGGGGGAGAGAGAGCTGGATTCTCTCGAGACACCTCTCAACGAGAGCTCCGCGGTAACCTTCCGTTTTGGAATGGGAGAAGGAGGAAAGGGAGGAGGAAGAGGAGGAGGGGGTGGCGATGCGGTGGTGGAGTTCGATGAGGAGGGAGGAGGCGACGTGAGAGACTTCGTTGTGAGAGGCATCAAACATCATCTCCCATAAAATATCCAAGCCCTCGAGGGACGGGCCCGCGCGGACCCAGCAGCAGGTTGTGGAACGGAGGGAGGAGGCGGGAAGGTGCTGGCGTTTGATGGATTTGGACTGAAGGTTGAAGTAGAGGAAGAGGTGGAGGAAGAGGCGGGCGGTGGAGGGGCGCCAGCGACTCATGGGAAGGGTCTGTGGGGAAGGGAGGAAGGAGTGTGGGGGGGAGGTGGGAAGGGATTGAGAGACAGATCGGTCGGGCGTTGGTAGTGCCCTCCCCTTCCCTCCTTCCTTCCCTCCCTCCGCACCTTGAGCTTCTTCTCGAAGAGGTCTCGAAGCAATGCCTTGGACAATAACGATGAGGCCTCATCGATCACCGGCGCCTCGCCTGCCAACACGGCAGCCGTGGAGTAAGGAGTAGTATGAGGAGGAGGGGAAGGAGGAGGGGGAGGAAGAGGATGAAGAGGAGGAAGGGATGACAAAGGTGCTGCTGTCACTGCTGCTGCCCCTCCGGTGAGAAAGGAATATGCTGTAGACAGCAGGCCCCCATTTCCTCCTCCTCCTTCTCCTCCTCCTCCTCCTCCTCCACCTCCTTGTCCTCGTCCTCGGCCTGCTGCTGCTGCTGCTGCTGCTGCTCCTTCACCATCTCCCACCAACGGCACTTGCCCTCCCTCCATCCCTCCCTCCATCCCCCACTCCATCCCTTCTAATACTTTCCCCACAGATGGCGGCTTTGCTGTCATTCGCACCAACCAATCAAAAGCCACATCCGCCCCTCCTTTGGTCAATGCCACTCCGTCCCTCCGTCCCTCCGTCCCTCCCTCACCGACCCACACTAAAGTAGACCAGACGGCATTGAGCTGCCGCGCTTCTAGGCGGAGCGAGGACGAGGTAGGGAGGGAGGATGGAGAGGAGGAGGCAGCGGCGGCGAGAAGAAACAGGATGAAGTTTAGGCGGATTTGGACGTGCTCCTGGTAGGTGTAGCGGGAGCGGGCATGGGCCAGGCGAATCTTTTTACGATTGAATGCCTCGGTGGATGGATGGCCATACCGGAGGCCTGGAGGGAGGGAGGGGAGGGATGGTGAATCAAGAGGTTGACAGACGGTTGGGTTCAAAACCACGTTGCGACTCCTACCTAGACTGAGCGGCGTTTTCCTTCTCCCTCCTTCCCCTCCTCCCTCATTTCTCCCTCCCTTTCTCCCTTTCTCCCTTTCTCCCTCCCTTTCTCCCTCCCTCCCTCCCTCCCTTCCTCCCTCCCTTCCTCCCTCCCTCCCTTCCTCCCTCCCTACCTGGTCCGTACAGTCGGCGAACTTCGCGCTGAAACCAGCTAAGCTCCTCAAACACCAACGAGGCCCACACTCCCTGCTGCTTCTCTAACACCAGATCTATCACCTCACGCATCGTCATTCCTCCTCCTCTTCCTCCTCCTCCTCCACCGACCGCACCAGCCACAACCGGAGCAGTCGATAACGGGTACGTCCCAACGGTCCTGGCTAACAGCAATAGAGAGGCAGGTACGGATTGGTGAGCCCTCACATTCGCCACGCACTTGCATAGAACAGTCTCTCTCTCCCTTCCACACTCTTCTTCCTCCCTCATCAGCTTTACGAGGTGTGTGATGGCGAGGGAGGTGAGGGAGGGAGGGAAAGTCGATGCCTCCCTCACCTCTTTATCGTCCAGCAAGTATTTGTAGAGTAGACCGAAGCCAAACAAACCGTCAAACAAACCGTTGCCGTGGCCGTTACTCGCAGGCGCGAGAATCTTCTGTCCCATCTTGTCGCGGATGTTGCTGTTGCTGCTGCTGCTATTGCTTCCCTTCCATCCACCTCCACCTCCCCTCCATCTTCCCCCTGCCACCTTTGCCGTCTTCCGCTCCGCTTCCTCCCCCTCGTCTTCCTTCCTTCCCTCTCCCTCCCCATCTTCTTTGTTTGTCGCGGGCAGCCCCGGCCTGGCTGCCTTCAGTGCCTCTTTGGTGAAGACATACATCAATTCCACCGTCTCCGCTTCCCATTTTCGAAAGGGTAAGGTCGCCATCTGATCGAAGAGGTACCGACGGAGGGCGGAAGGGAGGAAGGGTAGCAGGTCCACGAGCAGAGTGTGCAGCACGCAGACGACTGCCTCGTGTTTTCCCAAGGACGAGTGCCACAGGGAGTCCAGGTGGGGGGAGGGCAGGAGGGCGTGATGGAGGGCGAGGAAGCGAAGGAGGGAGGGGGAGCGGGTGAGGAGTTCGATGTGCATGGAGGCCCCGAGGAGCTCCTCCACGATGTTGGCATTGGTAAGGATTTGGACGAGAAGGGAGGGAGGGAGGATGGGGGGGAGGGCCATGGTCCCGTGGGAGAGGGAGAGGGAGCCAGGGCGGGAGTGTTGTTGTGAAGATGTGATGGACGAGGAGGAGAAGGAGGAGGAGAAAGAGGAGACAGAAGCCGGACGGGAGGGAGGGAGGGAAGAAGAAGTCTCATTACTGTTGGTGGACTTGGCAATCACGTCTCGGATATAATTTAATCCAAACAAACGCTTTTCTAATTGTTTTGTTTTGAAGAGGGCACAGGCGAGGGAGAGGCGGAAAATATCGATGGCAAGGATGGTGGCATTGCGGGGGATGCCAATAGCGGTGAGGAGGTCCTGGTGGAGAGAGGGAGGAAGGGGGGGAGGAAGGGTGGGGCGGGTGGGTGGGGGATGAAGCATTGATCCATCATTATAGTATGCATGCAACTTCTCCGACTTGAAATTCTGTCCCATCTCCCCTCCCCTCCCTCCCCCCCTCCTTCCCTCCCTTACCTGCAGCTGCTGCGGCAGCGCCCTCAACTCCTGCTTGGTCAGCTTATTCCTCTCCTCATCCCCCAGGGCCAGCATGACGGTGGGGAGCGTCTCTTTCAAATGAAACACGGCGTCATTTAAAGCCTCGATTTCCAACCTCCCCCGGAGGAGATGGAGGAGCGAGAGGTACAAGCGTAAGAAGGATAGGGAGGGAGGGTGGGAGGGAGGGCGGGAGGGAGGGCGGGAGGGAGGTGGAGTCACGTGAAAGGAGTGGTACAGACGGCGGGAGAGGGTGCGAAGGCCCCCGAGGCAAAGAAAGATGTTAATGTTGCTGACAAGGTGACAGCTGACCCCCTGGTGCGAGGCGGGGGGACGCTTGGCGTGGATGTAGAGGGAGGGAGGGAAGGAGGGAGGGGTTGCACTCCCGTTCTGATGTGCGGGAGCCGTTGGTCCTACTGGTACTGCTGCTACTGCTGATGATGAGAGAGATGTTTGTCGTACTGCCGCTGCCGCTGCTGCTGCTGGTGGCGGTGCAGCTTGTCGTCGCGCTGCGGGCGCAGACTGCTGCAAGATAAAATACTCCTTGTTGGCCATGACGTACTTCCTGACGTCTCCATCATCGTATGACACCACGTGCGTGCCCGCCATCGCGTCGAAGCCCGTCACCGTCCCTATGTAATACATCTTGTCTTTCCCCCACCATACTTTCAACCGTGTGCCGATGTCCTCGGCGCTATTTAGCAACGGCGTCGAGCGATCCTCCCCCACCCCCTCAGGTCTCCTGTATACGGAAGAGGAGGAGGAAGAGGAGGAGAGGGAAGGAGCGGGAGAGGCGACGCGTGCCATGGTCTTGGCGCAGAGATCATTCTCGGTGGGAAGCCACATGATAGGCTGAGAAGACAGCTCCACCTCCCTTTCCTCCTCTACCTCCTCGTCCTCCCCTTTCTCTTTCTCCTCGTCCTCCTCCCTCCTATCCTCCGTTGATGGCAGGGGTATGAAATGTACCGCGTGTTTCGCAGTGCTCGCGTCGAAATCGCAGACCAACCCCAGTCGCCATCCCTTGTTCCCTCTCTCCTTCCCTCCCTCCTTCAAGGCTAGTGGCCGACCGACTGCTGCTACTCCTACTACTGCCTCCCCCTGGGGCTCAGCGTCTTGATCGGGCCATACAAGCATGTCCTTTCCACCCACGCTGTAAGTTGTGTGGTAATATGTATAGGTAGAGCGGGAAGGTGTGCATGTGTAGTGTGGTAATATTTATAGGTAGAGCGGGAAGGTGTGTATATGTAGTGTGGTATTATGTATAGGTAGACTGGGAAGGTGCATGTGTAGTGTGGTAATATGTACAGGTAGAGTGGGAAGGTGCATGTGTAGTGTGGTAATATGTATAGGTAGAGCGGGAAGGTGTGCATGTGTAGTGTGGTAATATGTATAGGTAGAGTGGGAAGGTGTGCATGTGTAGTGTGGTAATATGTATAGGTAGAGTGGGAAGGTGTGTATATGTAGTGAAAAGGGTAAGGCTCCCAACACCAAGCCCAGACCCCATCCTTATTTCCCTCCCTCCCTCCCTCCCTCCCTCCCGCGTTTCCTTACCTCCGCATCACCGGCTTCCCGTGTACCTGATACAGCCCCCCAGGGACGAGGGTGCGGCACTGCACAGGAACATACGGTGCCAACCCTTGGGACACCGTCCTCGTTTCCCCCCCTCCCAGTAAGAGCAAGAGAAGGGCAGAAAGTGATTCTATTTCCAGAGGGATGCACAGGACGAGGAGGCGGAAGACCGAAACGAGGCATCGTTGGATGAGGGGGATATCTGCTGGTCGAGCCCTCTTACAAAACACAGCTTCGGCAAAGGCAGGAAAGGCTTGGGTCAGAAAGTTGTGCAGGCTCTCGTTCGCTTGTGCCAAGGCATGGAGGGAAGGAGAGAGAGATTTCAAAACGCGGATGGCTGCGCGAATCGTAGCCTGAAATTGCGTAATAGGGATCGTGGGCGATCCCGAAGGGTCCAGCAGCTCTGTCACGAGGTCAGGAAATGCAGCCAGGAAACGAGGCCCGACATCAGTCCAAGGTGGTGGTTGAAGTGGTGGTGCGGCCATCCTTGCTCTCGATTGTTGTAAGGCAAGGGGCTAGTTCAAAATACTCCTTAGCGGCTTATTTCCGCGGTGTATTGAGTTGATGATGTTTCCAGCCAGGAGGACGCGGAGGAGGCTACGTCAAGAGGATGGTTGATGTATGAAAGATGATACTTGGAAGGCAAAGCTCTCCAGCTCTCCGGCTCCCGTCCACACCTATAAATGAGAATGGGGACGTTGCAAAGCGTGAGAAGGTATGTTCTTTCTCGTACTGGTCATGAAGATGGACGGCTTTTAGGAAAGATGGGGTTGCAACAGGGTACTCGCAAACAAGTGATATTCGCATCGGACCCGGATGACGACCAGTCATGACGACTCGCCGAAGCCTTCAATCAGACGAGATCTAAATAGCCATACGGCATGAACCCACACCCGCACTTTTTAATACACCCATACACAGGAAAGCCGTCGCGTCTTTGACCTTCCTGAACTGCTGCGAGCGTCTCGCCGTCCGCCACCGCTTTTTGTATCCCGAGCGCCGCGCACATACACGCTAATTGTAACGTTCGTTTGGCGATCGCACTCACTTCTACAATCACCTCTAGCAGAAGACAATGGAGGGCTTGGGACGTTACGCGGCGCCTTTATTCATGGGAGCATCGCTGCTGTATGCATTGGGCCAGAAACACCGTCGGGATGTGACGAAGGAGCGACAGGAGGGAGCTCACAACCGGTGTGTAGATGGGGAAAAGGGGAGGGAGGGGTGGTAGGGTTACCTTGCGGAAGACTCGGGACCCTCGGGGGCGTGTCCTTGATGGACTCGGCAAGATGGTGATGGCCGAAAAGTAATGACATTAGCCATACCTTTGCAATTAATAGTTGGAAGGACATGATGAACTGGAAACATGGATGGGTGGTAGGCATGGAAGGCCAGAGGGGCGCGCACGGACTGTTGCGATGGACGCACTGCATGTCCACGCCTTCCTCCAGCCGGCTCTTCATCCTCCTCACCACTTTCCCACCTCCCTCCCTTCTTTCCTCCCTCCAACTCAGCATCCTGGTCACGGGTGGCGCTGGCTATATAGGGAGCCACACCGTCCTCCTCCTCCTGGAAGCCGGGTACGAGGTGGTGGTGGTAGATAATATGGTAAACTCATGCGAGGAGTCTTTGCGTCGCGTGGGCGAGCTGACAGGAAAGGCAGAGAAAATCACGTTTTGCAAGGTGAAGAAACAGAGGGGCGGGGCAGGGAATGATGAATGTCTTGATTTAAAAAAGCCTTGGAGAGGGGGAAGGAAAAAGCATGTTGCACGCCCTCGCATCGTCGGACGTACCCTTCCAATGTAATGAGGTACAACGCTCCTCCTTCCTCCTTTCTTCCCTCGCTTGCATTCTCCCTCAATCAGACCGATCTTCTCGACAAGGGCGGGCTGGAGCATGTCTTCCTCACCTACGGTCGTTTCCGCGCCTGCATCCACTTCGCCGGTCTCAAAGCCGTTGGGGAGAGTGTGGCAAAACCGTTATTGTACTACGAGAACAATTTGACGGGCACGTTAAATTTATTGGACGCCATGCAGAGGCATGGGTGCAAAATTATTGGTAGGGAGGGAGGGAGGGAGACAGACAGACAGACAAGGGAAGCGGGGTTCGTCTTGCCTCATCCGTCCCTCCCTCCCTCTCTCCCTTCCTCCCTTCCTCTCTCCCTAGTCTTCTCCTCCTCTGCTACCGTATACGGGTCTGCGGAGAGCCCTGTGGTGGAGGAGCAGACAGTGGGGCAGGGTATCACCAACCCGTATGGACAGACCAAGTACTTTATCGAGAAGTTCCTCGAAGACTTTCAACGTTCCCCCGAAGGTGAGGAGGGGCGAGGGGGAGGGAGGGAGGGAGGGAGGGAGGGAGGGATGTATGTATGTATGTATGTATTCGTCGTTACCATGGCCAGGCGTCCCGTATCCTCGTCTTTCCATCCTCCCTCCCTCCCTCCCTCCCTCCCTCCCTCAGGCACGCCCAACAACCTGATGCCCTACGTCTCCCAGGTCGCCGTCGGACGCCGGCCCCAGCTGACAGTCTTCGGCGGTGCGTCCTATCCCTCCCTCCCTCCCCCCCCCCCCCCCCCTCCCTTTTTTACCCCCCCCCCCCCTTTTTAACCCCCCCCCCCCCCCCCCCTCCCCCCCCCCCCCCCCCCCCCCCCCCCCCCCCCCCCCGCCCCCCGCCTCTCTCCCGCCCACCCCCGGCGCGGCCGGCGGTTGGGGGGATGCGCAGGAACCCGC
>Ga0160420_100651_pt1 | contig 12814 bp, 13 predicted proteins | sample CelAP2metagpilot_FD_108197 | JGI IMG/M metagenome (GOLD analysis project Ga0160420, IMG submission 108197) | Phycosphere-associated microbial communities from algal ponds in Kailua-Kona, Hawaii, USA - Cellana AP2-5-5 metagenome pilot | ecosystem: Engineered > Artificial ecosystem > Aquaculture >... | reverse complement strand
TTGTTTGCGGCCCTTTCCTTCCAGGCATCCGCCTTCCTCCTCCCCCCTTCTCTTCCCTCCTCCCGGGATGCAGTCGTCTTGAGCGCAGCCCGCACGAACGATGCAGTTTCGTCCCGGCAACAGCACATCGGCATTTCCCTCCGTTCTTTGTCACTCGCAGGACTTGGCACCGCGGTCGTGTTGGCGCGCGACATGGCGCCGGCAAATGCGAAAGAGAAGCCCGAGTATCTGAAGGAGCCTACGCCCGAGTTTGAGGTACGTACCTCAAGGCTGCATTAACAGCCAACAATCAATTACGTCTCAGAACATTTCATGTCTATGAAACTGGATGCCGAATTATTTTTCTCCCTTCTTGTTCCGCTTGTCCCTCCCTCACCGCCACCCCCATTAAACCACTTCTTAAGGCAATGCAAAAGCGCGCCATGGAGTTTGAAAAACTAGCTCTCGAGAAGAAGAGGGTCTGGAAGGACAAGTACGCCGTGCTACCCGAAGCCAAGACGGAGGATGAGTTAGTGAAGGCCCTGGATGGACTCACCGCCTTCGTCCTGGCTGAACGAGGATTGCCGGTTGGCATTAAGAAGCAGGTGCGTGGGACAAATTATCATCTCTTTGTTATGAATATTATGTCTATATATATCGCCAGAAAAGGCCTTGGAATAAGATTTCAAATGGACCTATTCGGCCTGAAAATCCAACCTTAAACATTCTGAAATCATGCTGAATCATATATGCAAAATACAGGCCTTGGTCAGCGATATCCGCAAGGTGAAACGAGCGGGAAAGGAGGCCAAAATCTGGAACAAGAATGCGGAGATCTCCTACGAGCAGCTGATCTATTCCATCAACTACGAACAAAGCCCTAACACAGCTCGTGACCTGACGGCGCCTTTATAGGATGGGAAAGTAAGGGTCAGATGGAGGGTTAAAATAGAAGAGCGGGGAGTGCGGGTAGTGAGTGAGGGAGATCGGCGTTTTGATGCTCTCCAGTGATTTACTTTCGTGGGGGACCTCAGATGAAGATAAAAGAGCTTTTATAATAACTACATACAAAAGGACTGGATGGTGACATATGCTTCTACTTCATCGTTGTTTTTAGCTTTCAATGATTCTTCCTTTCTATTAAACTCTGCTCTTTATGCAGCTTTTTGCCAATCCCCACCAAGAACGACGCTTTGCCTCGAAATATGGGTGGAGCCCGGTACCCAATTAGAGTGTTGCGGTCATTTACTTCCTCATCTCCTCCTTGACGCGCTGATGTAGTCGCATGCGACTCCATCTCCGTTCCACCCCGCTGCAGCTCCTGTAGCTCCTGCTGCTGCACGCCTGCCTTCTTTTTGGAGTGCAGCCGTAGGGGATCCATCATTTCTTCTGGCGTGGGCGTACCCTCAACTTGAGCCTGGTAGCTCGTTGCCCAATTAGATGGCACTGGAGCGTCGACCCCGCCGATTACGAAAGAGGTGGTGTTATGGCCTCTGGATGCGGGTGCCCGCTGTCGGGATGAGGTCAAGGACGACGAAGAGGATGAGGACGAGGCATCTGTTAACCCCGCTAAATGGTGTGCGATCAAGACAGATTTTTGCGTCAGAGGAAAATGGACTTTTCGTCCTCGCTTTTTCACGATGCCTGCCCAGTCGGCGTCTGCGTTGCCGGGGTCATAGTCAACATCGTCGCAGGCCGAAGAGGCTGCCGCGAAGGAAGCGGCGCAGGCGGAAGCAGCTAGGACCTGGGCCCTGGCCTCGGCCAGCTCCCTTCCATAAGCATCAAAAATATGCCTTTCTTCCTTTTGCCAAAAGCTCTAATTGATTTCGGAAAGGGAATAAAAATCAAGGAAAGGAGGTACCAGCGTGACAGGCCTACCACACACAATTTGGCAGATAAGCCTAATACTCCCCCCAAAAAAGTACTCGTATGCAAGTCCTAGAGGACGTCAGGTTGCATGCGATAGTTCTATAGGAGTGTAGCAACGGCAGACGGCAGAAAAAAAGAACTAGAACTAATACTCCCTCAAACAAAATATATGAGTTAAACGTACCCTTTCCATCTTCTAGGTCCTGCAACAAGGCGGTACAATTACTATTGATCCTGTACGTAGTTGCCTGTTGAAGATGTGCTGTCTGTACTGAAAAGTTGTTGTCTCAGTGGTGAAATTGAGGCATCGTAACGACTCTTGCTCAGATCGCGGGTTGAAGGCGAGCGCAAGCGCCAGGGTGCTTGCAATTCCGACTCCTTGCTTCGTCCCTCTTACTTCGCCACCACCATGCTATCTGCTGCCATCTTACCTCGTTCAGAGTCCATTCTCATGTTCACGCTCTTCGCCTGTTCCTCGCATGCATGGCACAGGCGTCCCAATTGCCACTAAAGCACGCCTCGCCACATATTTTGAAGGATACTCGACTGCTCCTCCCATTCCTCCCGCATTCCATACGCCACAAGAGCCACCCAGCCCCAGTTCTGCGCAGCTATATACCTGCTGACGATGAAATTAAATATGTTGATCAGTTTGCTGTCCTGCAGCCTCGTCAGTGGTTTCCTAGTCCCGTCCCCTGCCAGTGCCGTATCGCCCCTCCGTGCCTCGGCTGCAGTCATGGCTGCGACAGCCGAGCCCGTGGTTGAGGCCTTGGCAGGAAAGAAGCCCGAGTACGTCTTGATGGAAGATGCATCAGGACGGAGCATCAATACAACGATGCTGGCATTCCTTAAGCAGGACGGTAAGCGGTACTGCTTGGGGACGCCGGTGGATAGCCCGATGGTTTTGATGGACTCGGGGGGGCGGCCCATTGACCCTTCGGATGAATTAGCGGAGAAGATGTTTTACCAGCTGGACGATTATTTTACGAATAAGGGTTATGAAATTCTCCATACTGCGGGATTTTTGACCATCGCGGGGGATCCGGATTGGTTCGATGATGATGATGTGGTGGACGAGGATGATGTTGACAGTGACGACGAATACGACAGCGAGGACGAGGAAGAAGAGGACGCTGGGGAGGTAGCTGCACAGGCGGCCCGGTCCGCGGCTGCAAGGGGGGAGAACAGTGTGAGGGTTGATCCAATTTGTGACGTCGAGTTTGATGGGTCGATGTATCGGGTTGTGCAGTTATTGGACCGGGTGCCTCTGAGCGCGGAGGAGGACGGGGAGGGAAAGTGGCGATTGGTGAGTGACTCCGAGACACATTTGGGTTTGGAAAAGATGGCAAAGAAGTAAGAGGCCAGCAACATATAGAGAGACGAGCTCGTCCTCTGCAGACCTGACTGACTTTCGCAACAAGTACAGTGAGTAGGCAGCGTCCCAAGCAATGAATTTTCGGCTTAAAGATGGGCTTTGACCATCGGAAATAAAATGATGTCAGCTTGGATGTGATGTTGGGAGAGACCGATGAGGTCACAAAGGCAAACGCATTAGCACTTTTTGTAGGACAAGCAAAAAAGAGAAATATCAAATACGGCCTATTTTCAGCTGACGTTTCCTGGCAGGGGTTTCTTTGTGATACGCTTTCCTTGACACTCACTCACTTCTCGCATTCCTCTTTCTCTGCATTATTTTCTCTGCCGTATTAAATACAGCCCTCTTTCCAAAATATAAACTACTCGGTCTTTTTCGCCACCTTTATCTGCCTCTCCCCTCCCCTCCCCCAAACCCCCTCCCCGAAAACCATTACATCTTCCGAAAGGAATCAAAAAACCGTGCCAGCTCAGACAAGACCCCCCTATTTTCCCCACTTTGCTGATCCGCCGCATCTTTGATATCTTCCATGTCATCCAAAGACGGAAACCTCCCTACAGTTTTCAGAAGCCTGTACCCCTCCTCAACCCCCTCGTCCTCCAACCAGATGGAAAAGCCCGCGGGCCACCGTCGAGTCAAGGCCCCCCAACTTAACGTCTTCAAATAGTATACCCTCTCAAATTTATTCTCCACTTCATCACGGATCCGACGCCCCGCCATCCCAAAGCCCACCACTTCGGCATTGATCAATTCCGGGTTCATTAATACTACCTTCGAATCAGGCGGCAATGAGGTAAGCAAGTCAAACGTGGCCTGTGCTTCAGACGCCTTTGGACAAACAATAAGGAAAGCAGCATCAGTGGTCAGATCGACCTGTCCATTGGGAAAGGCAGCGCAACGCACGGATGGTGGCACTTTGGCGGACTTGCCAAATTTCCCTACTTTCCATTCTTGCTGCGCCCACACGGCCGAGCCTGTGTCTGGGAAAATGACCACGAGCTTATTCCCTTCATAGCCAACTTTCTTCCCCTCCTCGTCCATCACAATCTTGTCCTCTTCCATAATTTCCTTGCCGAGATATTGCGCGAAGGCTAACGCCAAGGGCAGAGAATTTTTGAGCGTAGTGTAGGTCAGGTCCCCTGCTGTGGTATCAAAATCAATGCGGACACGACTGCGGCCCGCGGCGAACGCCTCTTGGGCCGCTTCTACCGCAATTATCAGCGCATCATCAAAGCTGTCGGGGAGCTCGGAGGATGCCAGGCCAGGGATGTCAAGTTGGGCGTCGTCCCGCCATTCAGGCTTGGGTCTCCACCATTCTTCCCCTTTCCCCCCGTCATTTTCAGTCTGAGAAAAGAGGGGGGAGCTTGGTCTTCTTGCCCCAGTGATAGTGTTGCGAAAGAGCGATAAAGATGTCTGGGTCATTAAGGACGGTATCATGAAGGCTTGCATCTGCCATGGTAGCAGCACTAGCAGTTGTAGAAGTAGCAGTTGGAGCAGGCAGGTGGAAGCGGAGGCGACGGCGATGACTGGCATGTGGGAATCTCTCATTTGCGGCATTTGGACAAAGCAAGTCAAGGATACGCCTGATTCAAGAGAGAGAAAGAGAGGTTTGACGCTGTAGGTGAGGAATTGTCAATATCCGACCATCGCACAATCACAAAGACAACAACAAAAAGAAGACCAAGCAGGACGGGGCAAGCGGAGCAGTGGGGCAGCATTTGTTCCGTGCAACCGACTAATTTCACCATTTCCTCCGCGTTTCGTACCCCAACGTCACCACGGGCGGTTGGTGCCTACAGTTTTATGATCGTTCCACGTCTGACCAATCCCTATGATCTGCTTGGTGCAAATGCTGAAATGCTTTGGTACCTTGAAACGGGAGAGCAAGCAAGAACAGAAGGGGGGAGGTAACGCTGTGGGACCGAGGGTATTTCTTTGATTTCTACCACCCCTTGCTCCGCCTCCCTTTTCTATCCTTCCCGACACCCCAAGATGCCCCCCGATGCACCCACAGATTTTCGACCGTCTCGAGGAATATAATGAGGGCCACGCCAAAAAGCATGACCCGCACGGTCCACACGATAAATTGCAAGTAAATGTGTCGTTGTGCAACGGGAGGACGAGGTAAGGGGTGAAAAGGACGGTGTTGCGGGTTGATCGGGCATTGCTGTTGTTGCAGTACATTGATATTATTGTTTTGAAGCGGCGTCATGACGGTATTGGCAGAAGAGGAGGATGCAGGAAGAGGCTGGGGACCACGGAGAACAGCGGGGTCTTTGAAGAGAAGGAGAGCGCGGACAACGAGGTGGGTGTCGTCACCGACAACCCAGTACTCACTGCTGCTGCTGCTGCTGCTGCTACTGCTGCTACTGCTGCTACTGCTGCTACTGCTGCTGCTGCTGCTACTGCTGCTGCTGCTGCTCGTGCCGTTGCTCCCTCGTCGGCGCTGCCTCGTAGTGGGACAGCTCGAAGAAGATGAAAAAAAGTCGGAGGAAAAGGTAGAAGTGGAAGGCGCTGGTGTGCCACTGCTGCCCCCTCCCGTCAACCCACACCGATACTGCGGCAAGTTAATAACTTCACACAAGGCAATAATCTGATACGCAAACAAAGGTGCACCTCCCTTTCCCCCGGGGACGACCCCAAAGCGGCTATGCCTCCACACCGGGACTCCCCACCCACCAAAATTCCTCGCCACCTCGCATTTCGAGGCCACATACACCCCATCGCCGAAAACTGCCCCATTCCTCATCCCTTTTGTGCCACTTAACGATCTCAAGCCCAGGGAAACGATTGAGAAGAAGTTGATGGGGGAGGAGCCGTGGAAGCCGTAGCAAGTCCCGTGTCTCTCAGAAAGGGCGGTGAAGCGCGAGTCTTGGGCATGATGCAGCGGAAATACCATGCACGGGAGATCGGTCGAGGAGGCGGTGTTAAAGCCGGCTTTAGAGAAGAGGGTGGTGATTAAGGAGGGAGAGGAGTAAGGGGAGGGGGGAGATTGTTCTGGCTGCAACAGTGACGAAGCAGGACTCTGTCCTACGGTCCGCAATCCTCCCTCCCTCCCTGCCTCCCTCCCATCCACCACCGTCACCCGCTCCCGGAAAAACAAGTGATGCAACAACACACAACTCCCAAATGGCAACCCCCTAGCCCCTCGCTCCTCTTCCGTCCCACTCTCCCTCAATACCTCCAAGGGTGGAATCGCCGCTATTGCCGAAGACAACGCCGATTGATTGATCATAAAACTCCCTTCTCGCTGATAGAAGAATCTGGGCACCGGTGCTTTAATTGTGGGGTTATGGTGCATCTTACTCATACTCAACAATGACACCATCAAGTCAGCCGCCACCAAGTGCTTCTCTAAATATTCATTAATCGCACGAGCAAAGTCCCTCCGGTAATCCACCCCACCCTCCCTCCTTCCCACCCTCCCACCCTCGTCTTCTCCACTCAACTCCGGCGGCCAAATGCTATCCACTTCCTGCTTGATAATCGCAGTAATTTTGGACACGGCATGCAATAATGACGATCGATCTAGAGGCAAGAGGCTACCGCTGCTGTTCACCCGCTCTGCGACCAACGCGCCAGCAGCTGAAGTGGAAAAGCAGAAGGGTGGCTCGGAAGATAAATTGGGAAAATAAATCTCGAGCACCAACGGAGGAGAGAGGAGGAGCTGTTGGGCTCGGGTGAGCTTGAGAGGGAAAGAGGAGGAGGAGGAAGAGGCGTAGAGGTTGACCTCAGGGTAGGCGGCTAGATAAAGTGTCCGCTTCTGGGGGAGCCATTCTAGACGTTGAATTTCGATGGTGAGGGAGGGAGAGGAGGAGTATGATTGGGAGGAGGAGAAGGAGCTGGAGGAGGAAGAGGCTTTGATGGATCCGATTTGCTGTTTTGTGGGTTCGACGGGAGGGAGCCACCAGTGGGTTAAACGGGAAGGATTTCTAGGATTGTGGGCACCTGCACTTCAATCAAGACAGATGCCGCTTTCAATGCCGAACGTTACCACTTATTATCGTGTGTTCGCAGCCAGTGTCAGCGAACTGGCGCACGCACATACTACCTCCCCCATTCCTTCCCACCGCACTCATCTCTTCGAACACGTACCTTCAGTGAGTCCTCCTTCATAGGGTTATTGCGCATCGCCAGCACCGCCAGGACGTGCGCTACCTCCTTGCTGATCAAGCAGGCCTCCACCTCAGTTTCTGACGCCGCCATGGTGGATGAGAACTGCTGCTTGTGCCGGTGATTGTTGGAGAAGCGAGAGTTGAGGCTTGTTGCAGCTTACTTCCTGTGTGTGACTGTAGTGGAAGGAATCGGGGTTGCATAAGAGCGGGATGCTGGGCATTTAGGCCGTAGAGATGGCCACGCTTGTGTAGAAGAAGTGCCAGTCCAATATGCCCATGGCTTTACAAATTGAGGAGAGTGGCATGGGCATGGGCATGACGATTTGCCGCCCTCGTTCCTCCGTTTCAGCGAGCATCAATTTGATTACACCCTATCGTACCAATTATCACGCGCGGCACCACCACCACATGCACAGGCCAAGGACAAGGAGGGTCAGCACGAGAATAAGAGGGACCGCTCTTGACCCAATAGGAATGTTGCCGCGGTCCTTGAAGGGGAATTAGGATCTTGGTAAAGCGCTCCCCTACCAGCACACTCGCCAATCCCACCCTCTCAGCCATCATGCAGGCCTTGCAAAGCCAAATCGCGGCCAGCATCCTTTATGTGGCGGTCGCCAGCACCGTTATATGCGTGTTTCTTGTCCTTGGTACGTAATGGATGGTTGAGAGCGCAGCATGGATGGATGGAGGAGGGGCTCTCAGGCGAGGTATGTCGGAACGAGGCTGGCGAAGGACCCGCCACTCAAGCAACCGGGCGGAATCTGGTACGGACAGACGCTACAATCAATTTCAAAGCTGTATTTGTGTCTTATCGACAACTGAGACGAAGGGGTGGAGCGAGGGGCTGGTGGATGAGAGAAGGGACGCTTAGGCCGCTTTCTGATAGGTCTTGCGATCGACAGGCAACATCTAAGTAGACCAAATAAATCTTTCCTTAGTCCATTGTTTGATAAAATCAGTCCCAAATCTTCATTACTCAGTCATCGCTTCTCCCCTCTTCCAATTACAGCCTGGACACTTCTATGGCGCCACGCCCTTTCCAAGAACCCTTTAGTGCGGGAGCTGGTAGGCCTGGATCCCCTCCCCAAGGAAGAAGCTGGAGGAAAAAAGGACAGATGACGACAATGATGTTTGTATGTGCGATTGACGCGATGTAAATTATGAAACGCATAATACGTAGAAAAGGGGAAATTTAAAGTGGTCTGACAGCCTGGCTCGTGTTCCTTCGACTGCTCGTGAGAGGGAAGCAACAAGGTGGGCTGCAACTCAGCCATACCCCATCTTTCCCAATAGGTTTTTTCCCTCATTAATTTATATTCTTTTCGCTTGTCTTTGACATGCGTGACGGTTTCTTCTCATAAATCAACTCTTCTCTTCCCTTTACTCTATACCCTAATGTCCCTCAGCTCCCTCCTTCTTATCCCTCATATATCCTCAACACCTCTCTTCTTCATTTAAGGCGTCGTCCACTTCCTTAGTCACCTCCCATTTATTTCTATCCATATCGATTAAAATTCTCCACTTGTCTTTTTCCTCGTCATCTTGCTCCTGCTAAGAAATGGCAACTTCTTTTCACCCCTTTCCCCCCTTCCGCCGTTTCTTCCCTTTTTTACCAATCATAAATCGCAAACAAAGACGTACAGTTATACATCTAAAGCACACAAACATAAAGCATGTATAACTATGAGGAATAGCTCATTCAATAAAGGAAGTGGAACAAACAAAAACATGGCCATCCCTCCCTCCCCTCCTCCCTCCTCCGATATTTCAATTTCCATCCTCTCAGCCCACTAATTTTTCCCACTTCTCCTAATACCCTCCACCTTCTCCTCTAAGTGATTTTACCGCAATCTCCTTTCGTCCAACCATAATCTTTCGCGTTGTATGTCCATCCCTTCCCCCCCCCCCTCCTCCCTCTCCTCCTCTATCCGTCCAGAGAAACACAATCTTCTCCATTGTCTGCCATAGGGGTAAAAACATTCACAACATTAGCAGGGGGCAGGGTTGGGATGTTACACACTAGCCTGGTAGAGGGTTGCTGCAGCTGCTGTTGCTGCTGCTGCTGATGGAATTGCATGGAGGAGGGGAGTTTGGGTGGTTGTAGGGCGGGGAGGGAGGGAGGAGGGGGAGGGGGAGAGGAAAGAGGGCTGTTGCGGTATCCTCCAGGAGTGGGAGAAGGGAGAGAAGGAGATGCTGAGGAAGAGTGAGCGATGGAAGAAGGGGATGGGGCGTTGCCCGATGTAGAGGGGGCGGAATGGTTGGGAGGGGAGGAAGGAACGGGGGAGGCGTTGGTGCCGTTTGCGTTGCTCATGTACACTCCAGGCTGCTGCTGCTGCTGCTGATGCTGCTGCTCAAACGGCTGCCTGTGTTGGAATGGCTGCTGATACTGATGTTGCTGCTGCATGGGTGGGGGGGGGGGAGGAGGGGCGGAGGAAGGGATGAAAGGAGCGGAGGTGTTGTCTGTCGCGTTGTAGGTGACATAGCGAGGAGGGGGGCGACCACCGTACGCAGCAAAAGCCGAATATTGGGTCGGATTTGCCGTAGCCCGCTGATGTTGTTGTTGTTGTTGCTGCTGCTGCTGCTGCTGGGGGTCTTGGGGGAGGCCGGACCCGCTGACGGGGGGAGGGGCCATTTGGATGTCTTTTTTGACATGGCCGTACTTTGCCTCAAGCTCTGCATTACCCACGCTGCAGTGAAATCCGTCCGCAGCGATGGGTCGGTCGAAGACTGGTGCTTTCCGCTGCCCCTGTTGTGGCTGCTGCTGCTGTTGCTGCGGCTGCATGCCCTGTGGCAGGGGAGGAGCTTGTGCCGAGTACGACATGGCGGTGGGGGGTGGGGGCAGGTTGGAATAGTCCCGAATCACGTCGGGGTTGTGCACCGAGGCAAGGCTACCCATAGCGGGCTCGGGCTCGGAGCGGAGCTGAAGGGGAAGGAGATATTGACGCACGACATGGGATTCCGCCACGTCGTAGGCCGTTTGTCGGTAGGTGTTTCGACGAGATACATCTACTCCTTGAGCAACGAGGAATTTGACAGTCTCGATTTTTCCACCTTTGGCAGCTGCATGGAGGGTGCTATTTCCATACCGGTCTTTGGCACCCGTAAGGTCGGCGCCCATTTGGAGGAGGGCGTCGATCATGGTTTGGTTGCCGGCTTGACAGGCCGTATGGATGGGTAAAGCATCTCCTCGTCCAGAGTCAGGGGCGTTGAAGTAAACTCCTTCTTGCAAGAGTTGCTGAGCTATGTCGTGCTTGTGCTCTTCGATGGCCTGGTGCAGTTGTTGGTGGGGAGCTTTGACCGGGGCGAGGAGCTCGGCGAGGGGGCCTTGGGAGAGAAAGGCGAACATTTTTCTACTTGCTGGGAAGGGAGGGGGATGGGGGACAGTGTGGTGAGATTGCACGTGAGCCCGAAAGAAAGTGAAGGGAGTAGCAAGAGCTGTGCGCAGAAGGCGTACAGGATGAGAAACATTTCACAAATTGCCGCACAGGGGGACGATAGGCAGACAGCTAGGGACGCGCTTGAAAGGCAGCGCGGGAACACAAGCCGTCCGCTAGGCTCCGGGATGAGTACTGAGGCGTTGAGGATGTAGATGTAGACTGTAGACAGACACTTTGTAGTGCATAGGTGCAAGGCAGGTAGTAGCTAAATGATGATTCTCGGAGGGGGGAATGACCTTGTGGTTGTATTGAGCCCTGGAAAAGCACACCGACCTGGCCAACGCCCTACATCTTGGCAAAACACATGACAGGGTCCGTTTGTGGCGTGTGCGTGCCGCTGATGGGTGGGAAGGGCTTGGGGAAAGAGGCTCACACTATAGCGGTTACTCGCGCGAGCGACGAGCGCGGCCACCATTACCGGCTCATCAAAAAAGGACACAAGACTTCGAGGGCCACTGAGGCATGGACACGCAAGACAGGGACACAGGCATGGTGTCCGTGACCTTGATGCGACATCGCCTGCCGTGTGTGTCAGTCCAAAGGCGGTCTCCAAGGCGAAGGAGAACTATGTCCTATGGAGAAAGGACATAGTTCTTAGTTCTCCTTCTCCTTTCCTTGCCTTGCCATGATGCAGCTCTCTGGGTCGTGGATGATGACGATGATGGGCCAAGTTGGCCCCGCCAACTCGATAGACGCGGGCATAAATGCTTTCTCAGCGACATTTGCCTTTGAAATCATGCTTGGTAGTGATAGGATGCCCAACCAATCAAGGCTGGATCACAACTGTAATTCGTCAAGATTCAGTTTTTTGATTAGTGACCGAGAGACTTGCATGACCTCCTCCCTACTTAACGGCGTGGCGGTGCGGGATGAGATGCTGGAGGAGACGAAGAAGGGTAGAGAGAAAGGGATGAAGAAGCAGTTGCAGCTGTGGATGTCGAGGATCCCTGTAAAGTGCAAGAGCAAGAGCTTAAAGAGCAAGTGTAAAATGAACAAATCTCACTCGTTTTCCTTCAGCAACTATATAACTTTTTTTCTCCTTCTTCTCTTTCTTCATCTTTATTTTATGCTTCGTCATTTTCTTTACAAACCTATTAAGACCAAGCTCTACTGATGCTGCTGCTGCTGCTACTACTACTATTACTACCACAACCACAACTACTACTAATACTAATACTGCCACCGCCAGTATACGTACCTATCTTTCTTCTCTGCTTATGCCCACCCTCGCCGCCCTTCCCCCTCGTCATCGTCGTCTGAGTCCGAATCTGCCCACCGGCTACCACCGCCGCCAAGACCGCAGCAGCTGTAGCAGCAGCAGCGGCAGCAGCAGCAGCAGCAGAATTCCTGCCCTTCTTGTCGTCAGTGTCATCGTCATGAAAATGCTCTCTCTGCCCCTTGAACTCTCTCCTCTCTTCTCGAGGGATCATCTGGAGGAAGGAGAGATGCCCAGCGTCTTCTTTGGCCTCTTTCCGTTTTTGTGCATTTTAAAAGGTTCGGTTGGACCTTCTAAAGGGGAAGAAAAAGGGAAAGAGGGAGGGAGGAAAGAGAGGGGCAGATAAAGAGAAAAGCAATACGAGGCGATACACACACACACACATACATATATACACATATGCGCAAATGAGGACTTTGTAGGTGGAAGACCTGTTAAAACTTTGTCTCGGGACGGCAATGGGGCACGTAACATCCTGCGGGTGTACAGAGGCGTGGTCCGTGGAGAAGCTTGTCCACATGATCTCCGAATTGCTCATCCGCGACAGGACATGCAGACACTCTATGTGTTTCGTCCCCTGTGTCCTCCCCCCCCTTTCTGGCCCTGTTCGGGCCGTCCGGAGACTTTGCTAGATTTTAAACCAGTCAAAGTCGAAAAGAACAAACTCGATTGGGGAAGTATAGGCGTCATTCGATTGGAATGCTTCCCCTCGTACGCAATTTCTAGAGGACGCCAGGTTGCATGCGATAGTTCTAGTGCGTAGGATAGCTACGACAGAAAAGAACTACCTTCTTCTATAATATTGTGATGTGATTGAGTATAT
>Ga0160420_100650_pt1 | contig 12832 bp, 9 predicted proteins | sample CelAP2metagpilot_FD_108197 | JGI IMG/M metagenome (GOLD analysis project Ga0160420, IMG submission 108197) | Phycosphere-associated microbial communities from algal ponds in Kailua-Kona, Hawaii, USA - Cellana AP2-5-5 metagenome pilot | ecosystem: Engineered > Artificial ecosystem > Aquaculture >... | reverse complement strand
TGGCATTGCCTCAAAATCTCGCTGGTGAAGGTTCCCCCTCCCCCCACCACACCCAAAAACCCAATACCCCACTCCTCACAAGCCCCACCGAACGCCTCCCCTCTCCCCCCTTCCCCCCCCCCCATTCCCCCCCCCCTCCCCCCCCGTCATAATGCCAGGCATCTCAAGGCATAGAGCTTCCCTGTGGCTTCCCTCCCTCCTTCCCTCCCTCCCTCCCTCTTCCTTCTTCCCTTTGCCATCGCAGCGTTCGTAAGCCTTCTCCCAGCTTAATCTTATTGCAAGCTAACTGAAAGTATCCTCTTCAAGGCTTCTTCCAAATTTTCGTGCTCATCTCCTTGATTCTTGATTCATTTCTTCCTCCCCTTACACGACAAGTAGCTCAAGGTCGCGGGATTTATCCTAGGGCCCCTGAGCCTGCCTACGGCTTTTGTGGCCGCCATGGTGTACGACAAGGACTTCCGCGATGACGTAGATGTCCGACTTCCGGACGTTGGTAAGTCTCTCACGGCTTTCTCTTCTCTACTAGTTTAGTCTTGTCTTCAGGACGATCGTTGAGAAGTCTCCCACCACTCTCTCTTCTTCCCTCGTTCAGTCTTGGTCCTGACATCGTCGTTGAAGAAGGGGCGTTGCTTGAACCCCCTTGGAAGGCTCCGACTTTGCTTTCCGTAGCCGCCTACCCTACCTCTATGCGATTCCACTTATTTAGTCAGTTAGTTAGATAGTTAATTGAGTCCTACTTTGTTGTTGTGGTCATCTATTCAAGGACGACTGTTCCACCTACGGTGAACCGACAAACATCGTGTACCCTCCACCTCCCCCTCGCCCCCTCACTCCTCACAACCCTCCCTTTAGTGGACTTCATTCGCAATCATGTCGGCTTCGAGGAAAACATCGCCCGCCGTCGGACAGACCTGGAGAAGGCGTTTATAAGCGAGCAACGTGAGGAAGAGGCAAAGCAGGGAGGGAGGGAGGGAGGGAGGGAGGGAGGGAGAGAGGGAATTAGTGGTGGTTTGAAGAGATTTTTTTTATGAAAATGTCCCTGCTGAAACGATCTCGTCTGGGTGTCATATCTTACCCGTCCCTCCCTCCTTCCCTCCCTCCCTCCAGCCCTGGGCGTGACAGTCCAGCTCCAAAGCGGACAGCGCCTCTCCCTGCAAGTCAGCCCATTGCAAACGTTATCAGGGCTCTATGAATCACTTCCTTCGGTGGAGGCGGACGAGGCCATCGTTTCGCTTGAATTTGGAAATATTTCCGAGGAGAAGATCGACGGTGAGGGAGGGAGTGAGGGAGGGAGCGAGGGAGGGAGGGGTGGTCACATTTCATTTTAGCCCCCTCGCTCTATCATTCTTATATCTTTGTTCAATTATCATGTGTCGTCTCAATCTCTATGGCACTCGATCCCTCCTTTCTCTCCCTACCTCCCTCCCTCCCTCCCTCCCTTAGACTCTACCTGGATAACGCAGGAACTTCCCCCCTCGGGCTCACTGGGCATGGTCCCTCCTTCCATCCGGAGCATGACATTGCCGTCTCTGTGGGATAAAGTGCAGGACCATGAGGGGGGGATGGGGGAAGGGATGGTGAGGGAATCGATTCGGATGAAGCGGCAGAGGGGAAGTAGGGGCGAGGTGAGAGATGAGAGGGAAAAGGGTGAAGGGGTGGAGCCAGTTGTTGTTCCTCGGACATGGTCTCATGGGCTGGCCGGAAAAGGCCCTCCGCTTGCCTTTGTGTTGTACTGCGCAATTCTGGACCACTTTCCGCCCACTAGACATTTTCCCATTACCTCTCCCCCCTCCCTCCCTCCTTCCCTCCTCCTTCCCTCCCTCCTCCTCTTCCCTAGGAACAAGCCATGATCGACGAACTCGATGCCTCCCTCCGCGACGTCAACGAAGAGATTGCCCAACTGAAACGTAGCTTGCGTGAAGGATCTGCCCGCGCCATTGATGACATTGAGGCGGATATTGCTTACCTACAGGCACGGAGTAAAGACATCCGACGTCAGCTTCGAGGATTGGGGAAGTGGTGGCGGTATTGGTGGTAGTTATGACCGGAAGGAATGACAGGGAGGCATGCCTCTTGCGTTCAGAGCACGGCGTGTGAGAAAGAAGAAACAAACGTGGCGCAAAACGAACATAAGGGGCATTTTTTCTTTTTGAGTGATTTTGTGCCCAGCGTGCTTGCGTCGCGACCTATTGCTTGCTGCCCCACCATCGCTAGGACCAGCAGCAGGCCGACATTGAGGACCTTGCCTCCCTTTCTATTCCATGCATATATGCAGTGGAAATCGAATTTCGGCCCCATCTTTGGCAGCCGCGCCGTCTCCAGGCCCCTGTGTCCTCCCCTTCGTTCTTCGTTTTTCCACCCTGCTCCTTGCATCTTTCATGCCTCCCTCCCTTGCGTCATTAAAACCATCCAAACGGCCGGTCACTTCATCGCGTAGCCCTTAACTTTATCATTCTATTTAATTGCGATTGGTATCCACTGTACACTCGCAAGGCGCATCATTAAAGCGCGATCCTTGGGATGACCCGGCTTCGTACCGAGCCGTCGTGTTCTCCGGTCGATCGCCGCGTTTGAAGAGGGGGAGAAACGTCTTGGCCTTCGCGGCTTGCGTGGGTTCTCCACATCCAAGCCAAAAGCACCAAAACCGCTGCATCACCAGCGCAAAGACCCCATGATATTTTGAGAGTGGAATAAATGTCGCGACTTACTCTACTTTGCTGCTCCTGGCGTGGTCCCGGGCGTGCAAAATCTTGACCGAAAACAAACGACCTCCCCACCTGAAGCAAGTGATGCTTCCGCGTAGCCTTTTGAGCTGCTGGACGCCAGCTCTTACTCTCAGACCCCAAAACTCCAAACCTGGTCGTGAGCCTGGCATTTTCCACGCCCTTCACAACTTGCCATGCATGAGCTCACACACCTTGAAATGCCTTCTGACCTGCACGAAACGTTCGGGGGCATTGCTTGTGGGAGCGCAATGTCGTCGTGCCTTTCCGATGCAACGACGAAAGGTGGTCTTCCAGACCCACTACTTCTCTCTAGTTTGAGCCCCCCGCCAAAGACGGTCTTCGCAATGCCTCCAGGCAGACAAAGTCTAGAACATCGCCTCCCCACACCACACACCAACTAGACCAATTCACATGCAAACCATTGCCCACTGGCCTGGTCGTGCGTGTCTCTGCGTTTGCGTGCCTGTCACAATGTCCTTGACTTGCCCAACACCTTTCTTGGCACCTGCATGACAAAGATTTGCATTCTGTGATGCAGGGGCCACGGAGCACCGTCGATGCGCGCTTCCCAAGCCACCAGCGCCTCCTCCATCATGTCTCAGTGCCGGTGGACGTGTGGGAAAGGGGGGGGAGGGCAGGGCAGGACGTCTAATAAGATGATGGCAAGACAAAAAAAACTCACACATGCACACGCAACCCACGCGCGTTACACCATTCACTCCAACCTCAAATTCACCCACGCTCACACCACAGTGACAATCAAGCAAGCAGGCGGCACGCGGACAAACAGGCGCCAGGCGCACGGGAGATGCGTACCCGGGACCATATTTAGATAGCCAGAGAGCAGTTCCTTCGCCTTCTTCACGGGCATTGACACTCCACCTCTGCATCATAAGCGAGCGTCGCCACCCTGACGACCGAGCAAGGTCAAGGGAACAGCACGGTCTCACCCCGCCGGGACGCTTGGCGACAACACGAACAAGAATAGCATGGAGGACGTGGAGGCCCCCTCAGCGACGTCACCAACGGCCACGGGCGTGGGGTCTGCAGACAGTTTATCAGCCACCACCTTCAATGTCGGTGACATGGTCATGATTCAAGAGGCGGACGGGCAGCTTCAGGAACGGCAGGTGGTGGAGGTTTCGTCCAAAACAGTCAACCGGAGGAAGCGCCTTTACTACAAACTGCAATCTGCGGACACCGTGTCGAGGAAACGAGGGAGAGTGATGGAGGAATGGCATGAGGGGGAAAATGTCCGACGGCATGACCCTCAGGCATTGGCAGTATCGGCCGCGAAGTTGTCGGGGATGCGGAGGAGGCGAGGAACGGGAGTGGAAAAGGAGGAGGCGGGGGGGGAAGGAAAGGAAGACAGGAAATCTTCTCCTGGGCGGGTGACTCGAAGTGGGGGCAGCGGGGAAGGAGGAGGAGGAGGGGGGGATGAAGTGATGAGTGACCCACTTTTAATGTGGGAGTACGTCAAGGAGGCACTGAGTGATCCGAGCATGAAGGGGGGAAACCTTGCTGACATCCAAGCGTACATCCAGGCCAAGCACGGGCACAGCGCGCGTCAGACACGTAAGTGTCTCAATACGGCCATTGAGAAAGCCGTGAGCGATAAACGGATCGAGAAGCTTGGGCGACATTATCGCATTAGGGTTGGTAATGAATTTAAACCGTCGGCTTTTAAAGTGGCGACGAGCGAGGCCATCAGGGGCGTGGAAGGAGCGTTGAAGATGAAGGAGGTAGAGGAGCAGCAGCATCAACAACAAGACCAACAGCAGCAGCAGTATGACGAAAAGTCTCATCAGCAGCACTTGCAGGTGCAGCGGATGGATCATGTGCCGGAAGGGAGGCCAGGAAAGATTATGGGTGGGGCTGATCCCCTTGCACCGGAAGAAGGAGGGGCGATAGATATGAGCAGGAGCACGAGCACCAGCGGGGGCACAGCTGCAGCAGATATTGCTGGTACCTCGTCCTCTTCAACAACTGTTGCTCCTTTTGACGCCCATCCTCCTCCGCCAGCCACTGACCCTTCATCGGCTGCTGCAGAAGCAGGTGTCGCCGCGGCCAATGGAGCAGGGGCAGCAGCTGCTTATGGGCATTACTCTCCGTCTCAGTACGCCGCGCATTATGCAGCAATCGCTCAACACACACAGCAACAGCACCAACAGCAGCACCAACAGCAACAGCACCAACAGCAGCATTACCATTATCCGGGCTATGGCACCTACTCCTATCCGTCCCCCTATGCCTCCTATCCGTACTCCACCGCCGCCGCCCCCTCAGGCACCGACCCAGGAGCAGGTGCTGGAGCAGCAGCAGCAGCAGCCGCATCAGCTACTGCGTATGGTTATCATCCATCGTACGCTCATCCTGCTTACGGGGGGTTCGCGGGAAGCTACCCTGGCGGCAGCTACGTGCACCCTGCCTATGGATACAATGCCGGGTACTCACCCTACACCACCTCGGCAATCTCAGCAGAAGCATACAGCAACTACTACTACCAGCAGCAGCAACAGCAGCAACAGGCTGCTGCTGCCGCCGCCGCAGCAGCAGCTTCAGCAACAACAACGCGTGAGCAGCAGTACAAGCAGTCGGCAGGAGACAGGCGTCAGCAGCAGGAGTCTTTTTCGAGCTTGACAGCCCCCTCTCCTCCTCATCTGACCGTACCAGCCTCTTCCCGTGCTGCGTCGTCAGAAGAGAAAGGAAGAGGAGGTGAAGGAGGATGTGGTGATATTCAAACGGGCAGTCCAAGGGGGGGAGCGATGACTAGTCTGGCTGCTGCATTGGGGGAGGGCAGCGTCGAGGAAATGGATGCTCGAGGGAGGGAAGGAGGGAAAGGCAGGGATAATCGGTCGCTGGAGCTGAAGATGTTTGATGGGGCGAATGTGGGGGCTTTAAATCAGTTGGCGAGAGAGAATGAGGCGAGGCTTGCAAAGAGGAGGGAGAGGGAGAAGGTGCAGCGGCAGGAGAAGAAGGCCAAGCAAAAGAAGGCTATTCAGTCCTCGGTCATGTCGGCGGCGGCGATAGGTGCATTGAGAGGAGGGACAGAGGCAGAGGAGGAGGAGGAGCAGCAGCAGCAGCAGAGGAAGGAAGGGGAAGGGGAGGAGGGATGGGATGGCACCTCATCGTCGGTGGCGCTGCCTGTCCCCCCATTTATTCCGGGTCGGCTTGTCTCGACTGAGGAGGCGTGGGAGGCGGAGGAGAAGAGGCAATCCGTAGTGCGTGACGATTCGAACCTCTCTGGAGACAAGGGGAGGGTGGAGCAGGAGCCGAGGAAGCAGGAGAGGAAGGAGGCGAAGGCGAGATATGGGGGGGGGCACAGGCAATCGACCGAGGAGGGGGAGAGGGATCCCGAGTCGAAGAAGAGGAAAGCTGTCACGGGTGTTGCTGCTGGAGCGATGGTGACGGATGAGGCAAGTACAGCGGTGCTAGGCATTGGCACGGATGAGGGGTCAGGAGGGGGAGGAGGGAAGAAACGGTCGACCACGCCAACGGCTCTGTCGGTATCCTCCCCTCGCTCTGCCAGCGGGGGGGGAGGGAAGAAAAAGCCTCTTATTTCCTCGGAGGAGAAGATGTCATTGACCGATGCTCAGCGCGCGGAAAAGATGGAGGAGATCAAGAAGTGGGAAAACGAATTCCGCAAGGCAAAGAAGGGGTTTGCTGAGATACAGGAGGTGGTGATGGAATTGAGGCAAGCGAGGGAGAAAGAGGCGGCGGAATTGAATGATCTAAAACGACGGTGGTTGCAGAGTCAGACGCGGTTCGCCAACTACCACCGACTGAAAGAGGAGTCTCTTCTACCGGACGTAAAGGACGATTTGGATGTGATCGTCGCCGAGGCACGCAAGAAAAAGGGCCAAGCAGCAGCAGTAGCAGGTGGCAGTGGTGGTGGTGGTGGTGGACTCCGTGTGGCTTCTGCGGCGCCTGGGGGACTCTTATCCGTTACCCCCCCTTCCTTCATTTTATCAACGCCTCGGTTGCCCTCCCGCACCGTCCCGGACCTGTTGGAAGTGACCCATTTCGTGCGCCAGCTGGCCAAGCCGCTCTCCGTCGAAGCTTTTCCTCTCATCCACCTCCTTCGGGCCTTGACGGAAGGTGACGAAATTACGGAGGGCGTGGAAGGGGAGGGAAGGAGGGAAGGCAATAGCTGTGTGCTGATGCGTGAGTTCAGTGAGGTACCTGCTCCACTGCCCCCCTTCTCTACGCGTGGGGGGCCAAAGAGTTTGGACGTAGGCGCGCCTCCTCCCTTCTTCCTCTCTCGGTGTTTCTTGTCCTTTGTCCGCCTTATCTTCAATCGGAATGTGGCTACGGGCGAGGCGAGGGAGGGGGAGGAAGGGGGGCCGCGGTCAGGGAGGGGGGAACCCAAGGAAAGTTCGATTTATCTATGGAATCAGACCCGCTTCTGTTGGGCCGAGTTACTCAACCCCTTAACCTTACCGGAGATTATTCGACGGTATCTAGTGGCGCGAATCAGAGAGCGGAAGGCGTGTTTGGGGGGGGGGGAGGAGGGGGGAAGGAGGGAGGGAGGGAAGGATGTCCTCGAGTTTTTTGAGACAGAGGGCGGGTTTTGCCCGTTTGGCGAGGGGTATGTGGAGAGTGATAATTTGGTGGAGTCGGCGGTGGAGGCGCTGAGGTGCATGAGCCTTGAACGGTTAGGGGGCGAGCACAGTCTGGCTTTGCTGCGAGTACTGATGGAAGAGGTGCAAGACCTGAAGGGGGTTCAGGAGTGGATACAAGGGAAGGTAGAGCGGCTATTGCTTCTGACCGAGGCCAAGAATGAGGTGGAGAAGGAGTTGAGGAAGGCGAATCGGGAGCAGAAGAAGGTCGTGACGGCGGCCAAGCTGATCATGGTGGAGGATCAGCAACAAGCGGTGAAAACCGCAGCAACTGCTGCAACCGCTGATGCTACTACTGAAGGAGGGGAGGAGAAAGATTCTGCTTCTTCTGCTGCTCCAGCTGCTTCCTCCTTAACCGTTACAGACGAAGATAACGACTCGGGTGCGATTGGTGTCGCCGCTGGGACGGGTGGGGACTACACAGAAACTCCCCAAATTCAGGCTTTAAATTTAAAAATTCAAAAATTGAGCATTCAACTGGACAAGGCCAAAGAGGAGTTGGAGGAGTTTGAGAGAGAATTTGCTCGAGTGAGGACATTGCCATTGGGGGAGGATAGATATCGAAATCAATACTGGTACTTCGAAAACGAGCCGCGACTGTACGTGCATTTGCGGTCGGGAGGAGGGGGAGGAGAGGGAGGGGGGGAGGGAGGGGTGGTTGGGGGAGGGACGGGGTTGGTGCTGCCATTCCGGTCGGGAAAAATCTTGGAGGCGCCGCCCTCGCGGCCGAGGGGAGGGGAATGGGGAATCTATACGACGGAGGAGGGGGTGAGGCGGCTGATTGGATGTCTGTGTGTGAAGGGATGGAGGGAGGGGCAGTTGCTCAAGGCGCTGGAGGGGGTGATGGAGCCGTTGGTGGCGGCGATGAGGAGAGGGGCGGGGTATCGGGACTTGACGCGGGTGGGAGGGGAGGAGGAAGGGACTACGGCGAGTGCGTCCTCGACGTCGTTGGTGTCACAGGAAAAGGAGCCGAAGGAGGGGCCGAAGGAGGAAGTGGAGTCTTGGGGGATCGCCCAGATGGCTGATGAGGGAGAAGAGGGTGCAGCAGCAGCAGCAGGAGCAGGAACAGGGGCAGCAGCAGAGCTCAGCGGTGTCAAGGAAGACGGCGGAGGGGGCATATCGATGGACATGGACGGGGGAGAAGGCGGGAAGGAGGAAGGGGTTTGGTTGGAACGGAGCGATTCCGGGGGAAACAACAGTAGTTCTACTGCTGAGGAGCCCAGGCGGTCGCAGAGGAGTAGGAAACCTGCCTCCACATTTCAGATTGGGGCATTGTTTGAAGATGGAGGGGGAGGGGAGGAGGGAGGGAGGACGAGGAGGGAAGGGGTGGTGAGCCGCTATCAAAGAGGAGGAGGGAAGGAGATGATTGCCAACGTGCCGAGGCCGGCGTACCGCCTGGCGTTTGAGGCGACTGCCGATGTGATGGGAAGCCTCAAAAACGAAATGATTGATGTGGAGGGGAAAGTATGGGCTGAGGTGGAGGGCTCCACCCTCGCGGAGATGATCCCGCTGGGGCAGGCGGAGGCGAGGGCGAGGTGGAGGGAGGGGGTGAAGGCAGCAGGGGAATGGACAGAGCTTGCAGGACCCCTGGTGACGTTGGAGGAGATGATAGGACAATGCTTGGGGGTGGGGATGAAGGTGGATGAGGCGATTCGATTGTTTGATTTGTTGACGGAGGAGGAGCTGGCTAAGAAGATTGAGGCGGGGAGGAAGGGGTTTGTGAGGCGGAAGAGGGGAAGACCTAAGGGTGTGGGGGTGGGGACTCCATCGGGTCTTCCTGCTGGTGCTGCTGCTGCCGCGGCTGCGATGGGTGATGGTGGCGATGATGGGGCGGAGGAGGGAGCATCGATGGTCGTGGTGGAGGGGGGGGGAGGGATTGAGGGGGTGGCAGAAGGAGGAGAGGGAGAGAATGTGGAGGGGGAAGGAGGGGATGAGGAGGAGGAGGAGGAAGAAGGGGATGAGGAAGAGGAGGAGGAAGAGGAGGACGATATGTTGCCTTCGGGGCCGGGGGGGGGAGCGCGGGGGGGGATGGAAAGCGAGCCGGCAAGTGGGAGAAACTCGGAGGAGGAGGACGAGGACGAGGACGAGGACGAGGACGAGGAGGAGGAGGAGGAGGAGGACGAGGAGGAGGACGAGGAGGACGAGGAGGAGGAAGAGGAAGGCGAGGAGGACGAGGAGGAGGAGGAAGGCGAGGGTAGGAAGGAGAAAGGAGAGACCCTAGTTACGGGAGACGCAGGGAGCGAAACCGCTTCGTCGTTGGCGACCGACAGAGTGCAGGAAGGGGTGGTTGCGAAGAGGGGTGGAGGAAGAAAACCTAGAGTGTATCGACCTGTGAGTCGAACGACGGCTTCAAATCCTAGCAGGCACCGAGGGAGGAGGAGCAGTGGGAGTAATGCGGTGATGGGCCTGGTCGGTCTAAATGGCCTGCCCTTGAGGCCCAAGAGGAGGAGGAGGAGGAGGAGGAGGAACAGGAAGGATGCTGACATGTACGAAACGGACGAGGAGGACTTTGAGAAGGAACGAAAGCCGAAACTCAAGACCCCCGAGGCGCTGGCAGCTGACGCCGAGCTCGCCATCATCAACGGCGCATTGAACGTGCTGGAGCCGCAGATGCGCGAGGCCTGGAGGGAGGAAGTCCGGCAAGCCCTCACCCCCTCAGGCCTTGCCCTCTGCTTCTACGCCTTTGTCCGCCGAACTTATATCGTCCTCCCGGACATCAAGCGTCGCGTCCGGGCCGTCAAACAACAAGAAATCAATGCCAAGAACTCCATCCTTTCCAACGTAGAGGCCGGTGCCTTGAACCTCCCCACCCACGAGCTCCCTGTCGTCATCTGGGCTCGCCTTCCCCGTGGTCCATATTGGCCGGCCCTGGCCCACCGTCCTCACCACGCAGGGCTTCGAAAATTGCTCAAGGCCATGGGGCATCGCATGATTAGGTTTGTGGGTGAGACAGGCGTGTACCATCTCAGGACCGAAGTGGGGTTGATTGAGGGTTTGGCCCCTCCCGCGGTGGGCGGAAATGCCGCGAGTGTCTTGTCGTTCGTTGATAAGGATGGAAAGAGTACTGTGGACGTGTTAAAGAAGGGACGGTCACTGGCCAAGGCGCTCAAGGTGGCGTGGGAATTGCATCGGAAGTTTGAGGAGGAGGGAAGGGTGGAGGTGGAGGGGGAGGAAGAGGTGGTGGTGGTGCCTGAGGGAGGGGTGGAGGAGTGGCTAGGGGATTTGAGGGAGGAAGAGGATGAAGAGGAGGAGGGGGGGGGGGAAGAGGAAGATGAGGTGACAGAGTCGGAGGAGGAGGGAGGGAGAAGCGGGGGGAGGAGGAGTTTGAGGAAGAGGAAGGGTGTGAGGAGAGAGCCTGGGTCGTCAGGAAGGGAGGAAGGAGGAGGAGGAAGGAGACGGCGACGTAAGTTGTGAAAGCGGGAATGAGGAAGTGAATGAGGGCGGGAGGGCGGGAAGGCGTGCATATCTTAAAAAGAGGACTTAAGAATAGAGGAGGAACATGTGTTTGCTCGTAGGGACACTGAAAATATAGAAAACAGAAGAAGGAAAAGAAGCAGCAGCAGCAGCAGCAGCAGCAGCAGCAGCAGCATCCGAGAAATACGAAGACAGATAAAGAGGAAAACGAAGAATTGAATGGCAAAGAAAGAATTGCATATTGGCAAGTGGAAACCAAACCCTATCGACGAGCATGTCACCCAGCCGGCATTGATTTGATTTGATTCGATTCGATCCGCAAAATAAATGTCGATGCTCGGCAATGTAAAGGAGAATCTGGAAGTTGCATATGACTTCTGCCGAGTGGTTGACTTTCCTTTTTCATTCAAGTTATCTTATGCCTTCCATCTCCGTATATACGTACAGACATTCTCTAGGACGGCGCCGCTCGCGACAAAACCACAGAACAAAACACGACGGATAGCAGAAATTCTACCGACAAACAAAACAAAGCAAAAATGCACCTTCCTTCTTCACAAAGAAACATAAAATAAACAGTTGTCATGCCTTTCCCCCCATAAAAACATCATCCTTAAGGGGAAAGTAAGGAATTTGTCAGATTCACGTGCTCTTGTCTTTCCTTCCCCCCCCCTCTCTACATGAGTGGCTGCTTCCCCCGCAACTGGTCCTCATAAATGTGGTATTTCTCGGGAAACACCCTCAGTTTCTTGATCACCTGGTGTCTAAGACTGTTCTTGGGCAACATACCTAGCACCGCATGTCGGAGTATCTCCTCGCTCTGTCCTCTTTCTATCAGTTGCTGCGGGGTCCGCGACTTGAGTCCGCCAGGGTGCATTGTATGCCAATAGTACAGCTTATCCTTCATTTTGCGGCCCGTGAAGGCGATGTGCCGGGCATTGACGACCACGACAAAGTCACCACAGTCAGTGTTGGGGCTGAAGAAGGGCTTGTGCTGTCCACGGAGGATAGGGGCGATTTGACTGGCGATGCGGCCGACGACCTTGGAGAATGGGAGGAATGGAGAGCAGTGAGAAGATACAGGTAGGGAGGGATTTCCCGGCAGCAAGATATCTTTCATTCGTGCAAACAGGGTCTACAACTGTAAGGCAAGGAAAAATGAGGACGGGACAAAGGGAGGGAGGAAGGGGTGAAGGGAGGGTCAACAGATCCCACATATACCTGGTCCTTCGCATCGATCAAATGCCATTGCGGCCGGGCCTTCTTGGCAGCTTCCAATGCCGCATCCTTGACTGTCATACTCAGGCGGGTGTAGACGGCTGAGGCGGCGGAGCCTGCGGTAGTGGTTGAGCTCATGATGCGCGCTTATCTTGGGGATGTGGTGATGATGATGATTATGAAGGGCAGGAGGGAGACGGGAGGGAGAGGGACACGCAAGGGCTGGGAACCTGTATGTACCGTTGGGTAAAATGCAAGGGAAACAGGGTGACTGTGTGGAGTGGTGTCGGCAACCAGGTTGCATGCACGCAATATAAGAGAAAAGTCAAAGGCCATCGTCACGACGGTCGCCCTCGCCGCCACCTTGACGCTCTCCAAGGCTAGACCTCCTCTCCCTCCTTCCTCTTCTCAAATTTCACGCACTACACACTACACAGAAACCAAAGACAGACAAGCCTACGCAGCAGCAGCCCTACACGCTGTCAAAGTCCACGATGGTCAAGGTCCGATTCGACGACCTGGATAAATACAGAAACGACAAGCAGAAGAGAAAAGCAGTGGGCCGCAATGATACTGGTAAGCCTCGCGGCGACATGCAAGAGAAAGCCTTGTCGTACATGCAGCGCATCCGCAATCGGGCCGAGATAGAGCCATCAAGTGACGAAGACGAAGAGGAGGGGCAAGGGGAGGTAGAGAGGCGCGGGGACGATGACGGTAAAGAGGAGGAGGAGAAGAAGGAAGAGGAAGAGGAGGAGGAGGAGGAGGAGGAGGAGGAGGAGGAAGAGGAGGAGGAAGAAGAGGAAGAGGGGCAGCGTTTCGGTCAAGGGTACGACTCGGATGCCTCTGTCTCATCGT
>Ga0160420_100647_pt1 | contig 12858 bp, 11 predicted proteins | sample CelAP2metagpilot_FD_108197 | JGI IMG/M metagenome (GOLD analysis project Ga0160420, IMG submission 108197) | Phycosphere-associated microbial communities from algal ponds in Kailua-Kona, Hawaii, USA - Cellana AP2-5-5 metagenome pilot | ecosystem: Engineered > Artificial ecosystem > Aquaculture >... | reverse complement strand
TCCCTCCCTCCCTCCCTCCCTCCTCCTCCGGGCTTTTTCGTGTTCGTTTCCCTTCCATCCCAAAATTGTCGACACCCCCCTCCTCATGCACCCGCCCTCCCCCTCTTGTCACAGGCGCAAGACATGGCCACCCTGAGGGGACACAGGCGAGAGATCTCCTGCCTGGCCTGGCATCCATTCCACGAAACCCTCCTCGTGTCAGGGGATAAAGAAGGCTGTCTGTTGTACTGGCTGACGGATCTCTCCGACAGGCCGCAGGCTGAGGTCTACGGGCACGCCCGGTAAGGAGGGAGGGAGGGAGGGGGGGAGGAGACGATCCGATCCGCAGGGGGGCAGGAGACGATCCGATCCGCTGCCAGCTCCAGTTTTGACGGTCTGAGGAATCACCTTCACTAATCCATCGCTTCCTACCCCCCCCTCGCCCAGAGACCGAGCCGTGTGGGACCTGGATTGGCATCCTCTCGGTCACACGCTGGCGAGTGTCGGACACGACCACATGTGCAAGTTCTGGGCACGCAGTCGGTACGCCCTCCCTCCCTCCCTCCCTCCCCCTCTTGAAGTTGGGCGGCCCGGGACTTGGATTGGCATCTTCTCGGTCACATGCCTGACAGTGCCCGAAGCCTCCCTCCCTCCCTCCCTCCCTCCCTCCCTGATTCTTTTGAATTCTGATGAGATACCCCCTGTCTGTGGCTACATTTACTACCCTCTTTCATCTTGAACCTACCTACCTACCTACCTACCTACCTACCTCCCTCCCTCCCTCCCTCCCTCCTAGTCCTGGCGACCCCCTGGCTGGGGATGCCAATGAATACGAACACGCCACCTTATTGGGGGGAATACGTCCTCTTTTGCTGGAGGAAGGGGAGGAGGACGAGGACGAGGACGAGGCAGGGGGCGAGGAGGGGGAGGAAGAGGAGGAGGAGGAGGAGGAAGAGGAAGGGAATGGAGGAAAAAAGAGGAGGAGAAAGAAGAAGAAGCGGCGGGAGGGTGATGAGGAGGTTGTGGAGCTGCCGGGGGTGGGCGCGACGCATGTGATGGACAAGACCGTCGGTACGTCCTTCCCTCCCTCCCTCTCTCCCTCCCTCCCTTCTTCCCTCCCTCCCTCCCTCCCTACATTTCCCTTCTGTCCGCCCACGTCTTGTCTCTCTCTCTCCCTCCCTCCCTCCCTCCCCTTTCGCAGTCGCCACCACGGGCCCCAATTCTCTTAACATCGAGTCCGTTCGCGCCAATCTCCGCGACCAAAATATCATTCCTATGCCTGCCCGACGGGGCGGGAGGGACGGAGGGTGGGAGGGAGGAGGAGAGGGAGGACGAGGTGGAGGAGGAGGGAGATTTTTCGGGGGGAGGGGGAGGGGGGAGGGAGGAAGGTACGGAGGGAGGGGGAGAGGGGAGGGGGGAGGCAGATTTGGAGGAGGGGGAGGGAGAGGTGATTTTGTCTGTCATGGATGTGGGGGTACTGGACATATAAGGAGGAACTGTCCGGCTGAGCAAGGAGAGGGGGGAGGGGGACGGGGAGGAGGGGGCTATCGGGGGAGGGGGGGCGGGAGGGGCTATGAGGGGAGGGGCGGAGGAAGAGGAGGTGGGGGAGGGGAGGGAGCAGGGATGGAGGAAGGGCATTACGGTCCGCGGTAGGAGAGGCCTGGGTAGTGTGTGGGAAAGTGTAATGAAGAGGAAGGAGAGATCCAAAGCCGTATCCATGAGGGTATCTTGGATGAATCATGCTCATTTTTTACGTCTATTTTCCGTTATTGTGGCTTCTTCCTCCATTCTCTTTCTTTCTTTCTTTCTTTCTTCTTCTTCTTGCTCTCGTTTCCCTTCTTCTTCTTCGATTTCTGGGTCTTCCCCATCCCCTTCTCGAGGTGTATCTTTACATCGCTTCGCGCATCATTGTGCCACTCCGTCATTCATTCGTTCAGTCATGGCCTCCTTTTCCCAACTACTTACTGCAGCACAAAAAGCTTTCATCGGTATGTATGGCTGTCAGTCTTCCAATAAGTTCTACTATAGATGATGATGATGCTGCTGCTGCTGCTAACACTATTGCCGCTGCTGCTCAACCTGCACCCAAATCGAAGGGTGCACTGCCTGTATCGCCTGCCTCATCACCTCCTCCCCTACCACTCTTCCCGCCCTCCCAAGGGCCTCGCCCACTGCAGCCCTCAAGGCTTCTCCCTCCCTATGCATATATACCACCTCCCCCCTCTCCACCACCATCACCCCCACTCCAGGGTGTGGTGGGAACCCTCCTCCTTCCTCCCCCCCTCCCTCTGTCGCGTCCTCCACTAGCAGCAACTCGTCGCCGAGCCCCCCATAGAGACGGCCGGAGTCCATTCCTTTCAATAGACACTCGTCTCTCCCCACCTCTGCATGAACCCCTCCACCACCTGCTGCCGTCCCTGCGGCGACAGTTGTTGCTGCAGCTGCAGCAGCTACTGCTTCTTTCGCTTCCTCCTCCAGCTGCTCCTGGCGCTCCTTGGCCTCGCCCTCCGCCTCTACTATCACGTCGACACAAATGCTCAATACTTGCTCCAACTGCTGCAGAGCACCCATGACGAGAGGCCTGCGGAAATTCAAGTCCTCCAGCTCCCCTCCCTCTCTCCCTCCCTCGCCACCCCCGAGGAGAAATAGCAGGCATAGACACCAAAGCTTCCGACGACTCGAAGAGGAGCAGGCGAGGAACGAGGAGGAGGAGGAGAAAGAGAGGGAAGGGGTGGCGGGAGGTGACCCGGCAGGAACGTGGTCGAAATGTACAAGAAGGGAATCAACCACAAGTAGGACGTCCAGCCGGAGGGCGTGGAGGAGGGGAAGGAGGACACGAGGAGCCGTCAAAAGGGCACGTGCGATTAGGGAGAGGTATTGCACTTGTATCCCCTCATCCCGTCTTCGTCCGGCCTCCCCTTCCTCCAGGCGTTTCGGGAGCTGAGAAGAGGAAGAAGGAGGAGGAGGAGGGGAGTGGAGGCCAGAGTGATCAAGGAGGAAACTTAAGATGTTCGAGTATATGAGGGCCCGTATGCCGGCTTCGGGGAAGGCGATAAGAAAGGTCTCCATTACTCTTGTGACGTGCACCAAGCCTCGAGGGGCAACACCCTGGAGAGAGTGAGATAAGGCGTCGCAGAGAGGGGAGAAGCACAGTTGTTGCTGGGGGATGGAGGAGGAGAGAGGGGAGGAGGAAATGGAAAGGACGACAATGTAGTCTTCAAGGAGAGTCATCATGGGTTTGATGAGCTCGAAGCCGTGATGCTCCAAGAGGCGAGGCAGGCGGGGGAGGAGGGGGAGGAGGGGGAGGAGGAGGGAGGGGGAGGAGGGAGGGGAGGGGAGAAGGTAGAGAAAGGTGGTGTGCCAGAGCCTCAGGGCATCCTCAAGGAGGGCTCCAGCTTCCGGGCGGGAGGTATCGGTGGCGTCAGTGAGGAGGGGGAGGAGGAGGGAAGAGACCAGATGATGCTGCTGCTGCTGCTGCTGCTGCTGAGTTTGGCCGTTATTGCTTTCTACCGCTGCCGCGGCGGCGGCCAGGCGAGGGAGCAACCCAATGAGCACCTGCATGATGCCTATTCGCAAATCCGCCACCACCCCTCCTTCCCTCCCTCCCTCCCCATCCCCTCCCCCGCCTGAAAACGTCCACAATCCCGGCAAGGGCCCTAGTATCACAGGCGCAAACGAGGCAACCACACCATGGTCAACCACACTTTTCAAAAGCAGGTTTATGAGTCCCAAGGCTTTCCGTTTATTTTCCATCTCGGTTGCAGTTTCAATCACTCGGTACACATGGGTGAGGTACAGCCCGAGGAAAGGAGGAAGGGTGGGGTCCCTCTTTTCGGATTCCGCGAACGTCCAATCGTGGAGCAAGGCCGAGACAGCCTCGATGGCTTGGAGGGCGGCCACCAGGTCTGAGCGTGGATTATTGGGGTCGAGCGCGCAGGAGAATAGGTGAAAGACACCCCCCTCCCCTCCTCGAAAGCGAGCAGGGACATCGGGAGCGGCGCACGCCACAAGGTAGAGGAGGCGGCGGAGGAGGATGGGGGGAAGGGATGGTGCTACAGAGGGTGGGAGGGAGGGGGAGAGGAGGAGGATTTGCATCATAGGGATGAAACAGTGGGTGTACCAGGATGGGAGGTCGAGGAAATCTCGGAGGGAATAGGAAGCAACACCTAGCAAGAGGTAAACTGCATCCCAAAAACACACTTCTGGAGGAGGAAGGGGGGAGGAAGTCGAAGCTGAGGATGAGGACGAGGACGACGTGACGGACAGAGAGGCAGCGTGGAGCTGACGTGGGTAGTCTGAGAGGATGGCCGCCAAATGTGGACCGAGGACATCTCTTCTCGCGTCAAACATGGCCAAGAAAAGGTGCTCGGCCGCTGCTTGCAAGTCATCGTCCGGACGTCGCTGTTCCTCCTCCAACATGAACTCCTCCGGGGCCTCCCTCCACTCCTCCATCTCCACGTGTCTCAACCTTAACAATGACGCAAGTAACAAATTGTACAAAGCCAGTAACCGCTCTTCGGTATAAAACTCGGTTATCTCTCTCGACATCTCCCTTTGACATGGGGGCCTCTCTCCGTCCGCGGCGAACGAAATCGAACGCGGCGACCCCCTTTTACTACTCGTGCCACAGTTCTGGCCATTGGAGGGACTGGTGGAGGAAGAGGGAGGGAAGGAAGGATTGTGAAAGGCATGCTCCGAATGTTGGTAGTCAGGACAAGTGAGGCAGTTCCCTAGAAAGGCACACGCGTTAAGGTAGAATTTTCTGCAGGGATCAGCGGGATCGGGGTCCCAAAGCATGGCTTCCATGACCGCTGCAGGGGCAGGTGAAGACAAGGTGGAGAAAGCGAAGGATGATGAGCAGAAGGAGGAGGAAGAGGAGGAGGAAGAGACGCCAGTGATACTGCAGATCTCGTCATAAAAGAAGTGGAGGAAGAGGGGAAGCGCCCCACCGCGCAGTACAAGGGGAGAGCGACTTTGCGTCTCGACAATTAATGCACTCAGATTCTTGGTGACTTTGGCCAGTTGATGGAGGACAGGGGGTAAAACAGAGAAGGAGGAGAGGGAAGCAGCAATGAGCTCCTTCTCGAAGGTCAGGAGGAGGCGCAGTGCTCCGTGGGCGTCGTGAAAGAAGGCGAGCAGGGCATCGGGGTCCAGGGCATCGGCGTGCTGTACTGAGAGGAAGTACAAGATCTTGGTGCACGTTTTGACAATCTGCGCCAAGCCTATCAGGTTCTCCGTACCTCCTTCCCTCTCGAGGGCACGTAGGAGGCTATCGAGTCGTGAACGCCAGAGGTGCTGGTATACAATTGGGAACAGGAGGCGAGCCATTCCTTGAAACGCCATCTTGTCTGCTAAAAGACCCTTACCTGCAAGTTCCTTGGTAACGCGATGTAATGCATGAATGACACGGATAGTTTGAAGGTCATCCTCTTGATGGTAGTCCTGCCCAGCGCTGTTGCTCGGGGGAGAGCTGGGTGGAAGGAAAGCAAGGAGCTGCGGGAAGAAGTCAGGCCATTTCCGTGGCCAGTCGGCACGAACCACTTTCGCAAGGACGTGCGCCGTATTTTTCGCGAGCAAGTCATGTGGTTCTGTCATGCGGGACAGCAAAAAAGCACGGAAGCGCGCCTTTTCTTCCTCGCTCACAGGTCGTGTTTGTCGCTGCTGCTGCTGTAGGTACATTGCATGCGGGCTATCACAGCTCGCTCCTGTCGCCATACCCCCACCCTCGCGCCGTCGCATGAGTTCTCCATTCCTTTCGCCCCCGAACTTTCCTAATCTTAGTCCATCCTCCCCGTCAGCGCTGCTGCCGGCGTTCCGCCAATGTCGTCGAACAACATTTTGCATGAGCAGTACTGCGAGCAAGCGCGCGTTGTTATCCACGTCGGCTTCAGAACCTTGAATGATAACCGCCAGGACATCCAAAAAATTGGGTACAGTCTCAAAGGCGCGCAGAACGTCTTCCGCTTGATGACGACCGGCAGGGTCGGTGGTGTCGAGGGCGGCAAGGAGAGTTGAATACAACGGCGAGACATGCTCAGGTCCAAGGGTGGCGGGAAGGGAGGGTTGGGAGACCATGACCACCGGACAGGCAGGGCGCTGAATTTTTGCTGGATACAGATGCCGTGGCTCTGGCCTCCCTGTTTGTTGGGATGGTGGGGCAGGCGAACGTGAGAAAGAGAGGGGCGAGATGTGGGAAAGTCAAGATGACGAGATGGTTCAACGGGAATGGCGTATTGCTTCAAGCAGTGCCTTTCTCTGCAAAGGAAGACGCCTACCACCCTGTCACAGCAGGATAACAAATCCTTCGATCAAAAGACGACAGCCGACCGAAATCTTGCACTGTCTCCATGGTAAATGACACTCAAGCCCGTTTCTTGACCACTCTTTCGCAACATCCGACCAAGCAACCTCCTCACCCCCCCAAGCCGCTACGCTCCCTCGTTCTATTCTGAGTACACTCTTATTTTGTTTGCACGCTCAGGAACCCTGGTGTCGTCCATACAAGAAAGATGCGACTGGAATCAAATCTTATGAAAAAAGGTCGTCCCCTAATGATAATCTAGGTGTATGTGTCCACCAAAGCACGAAAGACAATATCTACTACCACCACCTGCCATATAGGCGGTGAACATGGGAGCGAAGTGAAGCGGACAACAATGTTCTGCGAGCATAGGGACAGTAGTGAAGCGCAGGAAGAGGGATGACGTACATGTGGAGAGTAAATGAGGAGGAAATGAGGGGCATGGGGAGGAACAAAGGAATTAGACAGATGTAAGACACGACCCATAAAAGTTGACGTCAAAATTAGTGGCAAAAGGGAAGTCAACCAAGCAAGGCACAACTAAAACTCTCAGGCTTTCCCTTAAAGCAAGCTCAACGAGTCCCTCACACCTCTTTAATTCTCCCGTTGATTCTTGTACATTCCTGTGTCCCAACAAATTTAAACGTCCTTTATCATCACTGAATCATTGGCCCGCTCTGCTAACCAACCCTTAACATATGCCCTGATCTCCACCAAGCCAGCCTTGGCCCCCATAATAACCTTGTCTTCTTCCAATGGAGGCCGCGTTGCTGCGTAGTCGTCTAAAATCTCCGCCCCTCGTACTTCATCTCTCCGCTTGCTAGCTTCCACCGCCCTCACCACCCGCTCTTCAATTACGACCAAGTCCTGAAGCAGATTTGAGATCGAAGGCATGTTAAGTGGATCTTCCTCTGCCCCCTCGTCTTCACGCGAGGGAGCAACATCCGCATTTCGTGCTCCTTCCCCACCATATTCGGCCCGGAGAACTGACCGCTGGTGCCACCACATGTCGTAGTCTTCAACATCATTTCTTCCCCCTCTCTCCTCTCCCTCCTTTCCCCCCCGTCTTTCCTTCACTAGATGATCAAACAGGCCCCGCAAGGCATACCTTTTGATCCACTCCGTGTACGTTGCCAACCCTTCCTCTGCCCCCTTCCAAGTCACCATGTTGGCACCCGCACCTTCCAATTCATTCGCGGTGAAAAATGCTCCCCCATTTCCTTCCTCCCTCCCCCTCTCCCTCCCCACTGCACGCCGCAACCGCGCGCGGGCCTCGATCATCGCATCAACGATATCCGGTCGAAACACCGGCTCTCGCACGAGGCGCTTATGCCTCTGCGACTTGCTCCTCTGCATAAACTTGGCTTCATTCCTAAGCACTGTATAAGGGCTTGCACGCAAAACCCAAGCCGGTCGCAGGATATTGGAGAGGAGAAAGCTGCTGCTACTGCTGCTTCCATGCATTATGTTCCCCAGTACTGTCGCCAGATATCGCGCATCCCGGCACGCACTTACAAGCGAGAAGGGGAAATGCAAGCGCTGCTGCTCCAACGTCGTGTCGGCGGCCACCAGGGTGTAGGGGGAAGCGGAAAGGTTGACGGGTAGTTTCACCGACGACCCCAATCCGAAAAAGACGCCTTCGCCCAACAGACACTCCTGATCGGCCGCGCGGCCTGTGTGGTTGCTCCCGATCTTAGCGCCGTACGCGACGTTTCCCCGACCTTTGGGCCAGAGCGCCGCGATAAGGAGGGACTGGTGGTGGAACCCCACAAAGGGTCCTAGCAGGCTGTGGTGGCACTCCCCGGTGGCGACCCCACTGTCCGGACAAGCAATGACATGGCAGCACTTCCCCTCAGTCTCGACACTGCTGTGTTCCATCAGGAGAGAGTCGCGGACTATGGCGTGCCCGCTTACCTTGACTCCTGGCTGCAGAATGCTCCTTTGGACGATGGAACCGCCCGTGACATAAGTTCGCCCAATACGACCTGTCAATATAGCGGTGGAGTCCACCTCGCTGTTCTCCAGAACGGCGCGTGGGCCAACAAATGATGCAGTAATGCGGGGACAGCTGCGGACACTCGCGTTCCGGGCAATTATAGCGCAGAGGGATGTGTTGGTTCTACGGAGCGCATTGAGATTCAACAGATGCCGGATGCCGGGCAGGTAGTCCTCTTGTACCCATGCCATGTGCGCTTGATGATCGATGGTAGAAGTAGTGCCCGAGGAGAACGATGAAGACGAAGGAGATGGAGATGGAGTACACGTCGGGAAGGCCTGGGCCAGGACCTCTTGCATTGACGAGTTATGGTGGATGACGACAGGGCGCCCTCGGATCTCGGAACCTACGCGGACCGTGTGGCCGCACGAATACGGCGACGAAATGTGATCATATGAGCCGTTGCTTCCTTCTATCGTGCCATTTCCCACGACCTCTGCTCCCTCTTGAATCACGACATTGGAAAGGCACTTATTCCCTATGATTTTTATACCCGGGCCAGTAACTATGCAATCTATGAGAGTAGAGTCAAACAAGCCACATGGCTCCTTCTCCATTTCATCATAACTGTGGATGTTGCCGTGTAAAAAGATGTCGCCATAAAACGAGCAGCGGACAATGCGCGGATGACTGTTTTCCTTGTCTTGGGGAAGGAGTGTGTTCTCAGTTCTCACAAACACCCTGCACCACTCTTTCGATACGCAGCCATGAGCCTCTAGGTACTCTATCTCATCCCGCGAAATCGCACGGTACGATTGGTCGCTAATCTCTAAAATAAGAAATAAGAAAATTAAAAAAGGGGGAGGGAGTTAGAATGATGAGTGTTATGGCTATGATGAGTTTGATGGCTTGTTGCTATAGAAATAAGCGTTCAGAGACAGGGAGCGGGTAGGGGGGAGGAGGAGCCGGGGGACAAGCAAGCGCAAACGAAACGTGACTTCTACTATTGCGTACCTGCACAGCTTTTAAGGGTTTGCAAAAAATCATCATCCTCCGGCGCGAGCCCTCCGGTAGAGTTCGCCATTTTGGCTCTGAAGCTGGAGTACGCGGTGTGTGGGTGCCGGTGCTGCGGGGGAGGAGCGCGAGGCGGGAAGCAAGACGAAGAGGCACGTGTGGCTTGACGACTTGAAGATAATGCGGCGAGTTCCCGGGTGTAGACACACTGGAAGCCTGTGAGTTACGTAGGTTGCAGGAATGCTATTGTGAGTGTTTGTGGTAGTGTAAGTGGATCAGCTGGCAAGCAAGACGGGCTCGCGGCCTTCATCTGGCTCATTTTTATTCCTCCTCCGAGTCATCATCACGTCATCCCCTCCGAGCCCATGCTAAGCAATGCCGCAAAACTCGTGTTAATTCAATCACATTGACCGCCCTTCACCCTCCAAGCCCACGCTCGTCACTCATGCGATGACGTCTCCACTATTTCCACACACGCTATAGGCATCTTGTTTGCGCAGCCGTCCAGCTTACCTCACCCAGAAAGTCATCTCGCTAAGAGCACCCAGAGCGGCAGCGGCTCCTTTTCCCCTTCCCACGGCGTGCTTCTATCACCACTACGAGCAGCAGCACCACCACAACGATAAGATTCACAGCCGGGAGCGCGATAAATGCGCCCTTATGGATTATGAAAGCAGTCGAACCAGTCAACAACCGAGTCAGCACCAGCGGCATCATCTGCACCCACAAGAGGACTCCTTGGAACTAGGAGGCCGTTTACCCACCATCAATCCAGGCGTGACCAAGCCGTTTACGACCCGTTCTTCCTCTGCCACAGCACCACATTCATCTTCTACAACAGTTTCGCCGGCGACAGCGCCAGCACCTGCAGCAACGAGAGACACGTGCACTCGGCGCTTCGTCAACATGCTTCTCGAAGGCACTACAATGCAATTTAGTCTCCTTTGTCTCGATGCCCTCGTCATTGCTGCCCTCTTGCCCGAGCTCCCTGCGCTTGCTGCCTCGATGACTGATGCCCCTAAAAACGTCCCGTTGGTCGTGGCATTAATAGTCGGCGGCCTCTTTCTAGGGCGGGCTGGAGGGGGGCTTTGGTGCCATTACCGTTCCCAACCCTCCAGCAACAACACTCATCACGACGGTCATTACCATCAGAAGCCTTTTTCTCTTAAGACTGTCCTTGTTGCTGCTTTGGTCTATAGCGTGGTCTGGTTCGTCCAAGGCTTTGTGAATCGCCTCTCCGTCTTTATCATCGGACAATTCGTCATCGGCTTCCTGATAGGCAAACACTCCATCTTTAAAAATACGGCGCACCCCGGTACCCCCCTCTCCTCCCCCTCCTCATCCTTCCCTGTCCTCCTCGGGGCCATGATCGGTGTCCTGATCGGCGGGTTTTTCGACGCCCAGCACACCCTCAACCCGTGTCCGGCAGACGAGGGGATAGCTTGCACCCGATGGGCCGATGGGGCGCCCACGGCCCCGGTAGGTGTAGCAGTTTTCGCTCTTGCAGTAGGGATAGGAATTTTGTCGTCAGTGGCAGCCCAGTGGCAGCGCGCGGCCGCCGCGGCGGCGGTGGCGCAGAGGGAGAGGAGGGAGGAAGGGAGGGAGGGAGGGGGGGAGTATCGACTTTTGAGTGGAGGAGGGAGTGGGGCCATCGCGGCGACGGCGAGTCGGCGCATGAGCGAGGAGGAGGTGATGGCAGTTTTGCAGGAGGCGGAGGAGGGAGGTAGGGGGGGCGGGTATGTGCAAACGCCCCATCATCATGTGCATTTGTTGCGGATTCCCGAGCGGTATGTGAAGGGCTGCAATGGAGACATGGAGGAAGCGGCGAGGCGGTGGAAGGACACATTGGCCTGGAGGGAGGAGCAGGGAATCGATCGTATACTGCTGGAGCCACAGAGAAATTTTGCATTGATTAAGGAGTGTTATCCGCATTTCCTGCACCGGAGGGATAGGGGGGGACGGCCGGTGTATTATGAGCTGCTAGGGTAGGGAGGGAGGGAGGGAGGGAGGGAGGGAGGGAGACGGGTTGTCATTCCGAAAGGTACCGCCTGACCTTCGTATTTTGTTTCATTTCTATTGAACACGAACAGGCAGATTAACTTGAAGAAGCTGAAGGCGCAGGGCGTGACTTTGGACGAGGTGGTTCGATACTACATCTTCCTCACTGAGTAAGCAGGGGGGGCAGGCGGGACGAAGGGACGGAGGGACAGACGGGCGGAGGGTTAGGTTGATGTTTATACGAAGCTCATTTATCCTACCGCTTCATTGCACTCGACTATTTTATGGATCTGTTATTCACTGAATCTTCATGCCCGTCTCCTACCCCCATTCAGGTATATTTGGAACAAACTCCAGCCCGAGGATGATGAGCGTGGGGCGATGATCTCTGTCCTAGACGTGGAGAATGTGGGCATAATGGATTTACGGGGGGATGCGCTGGAGTTCCTTAAGGCGGCGAGTAAAGTGGTGCAGCTTCATTACGTGGAAAGGTCGCATAAGATGTTTATATTGAATGCGCCTTCGTGGTTTAATGTGCTGTGGAAGGTAGGGAAGGAGGAAGGGAGGGAGGGAAGGAGGGAAGGGGGTAGAGGAGGAAATATACGTAAATCAGATTTGTCGACGATGTCCAGTATGCGTATTTACCCTCCCTCCCTCCCTCCCTGTGCAGGTCATCGCCCCTCTCCTCCATGAGAACACCCGCCAAAAAATCAATATCTTGGGGAAGGACCACAAGGCCGTCCTGGATGTCATTGACGCCAGCTGCTTGCCAGTGAGGTACGGAGGGACGGATGACATGGCCCTGGGGGAGGCGCCGGAGGAGGTAGACTTCAGGGCGTATCTGGATGACGTGCTGAGGGGGAAGGTGGGGTGGGAAGGAGGGGATGAAGAGGAGGGAGGGAAGACGACGACGGCGGTAGTTGCTGCGGGTTGTGGTAGTGGTGGTAATAATGGTGGAGGAGGTGGAGGGGGAGGAGAAGGAGGAGGAGGATTGCCAACAGCAGCAGCGGCACCAACACCAGCAGCAGCACCACCCGCAGCAGCACCAGCACCACAACCGGCATCTTCCATGTGGGGCGCTCGCTTAGTAGGGGTGGGTCAGCGCGTGGCGGGAGGGATGGTGGGAGGCTTCAAGGCGCTCAGGCCCGCTTTTTTGACACCCTTGTCAGACGCCCAGAAAGCAAATCTGGGAAGGGAGAATAGGTTTGTGTATGACGAGGGGAGGAGACAATGGATTCTGATTGAGGAGGAACCGGAGGAGGAGGAGGTGGACGAGGAGGAAGAGGTGGAGGCTGAGGAGGAGGAACGGTTGGTTCGTGCCATCCAGGCGGCGCACGAGGTGGGGGGGAGGAGCAGTAGTATTAGAGGACGTTTAGCGGCCGTTTTGAGGGGAGGGGGAGGGAAAGAGGGAGCAAGGAACAATGCGGACGCAGTGGCGGCCGCAACAGCAGCGCAGGCGCGGAATGTGGAGGAGTTGGAGGCAGGGAGGAAGGAGGAGGAGGAGGAGGGGGAGGAGGAGGAGGGGGGGGGGGAGGGGGGGGGGGGGGTGAGGGATGGACTGATTGAGACTTGCCGCGCCGTCGGGCGGAGACTGGCAGAGCTGCCGGGGTTTGAGGTGAGGGAGGGAGGG
>Ga0160420_100646_pt1 | contig 12902 bp, 24 predicted proteins | sample CelAP2metagpilot_FD_108197 | JGI IMG/M metagenome (GOLD analysis project Ga0160420, IMG submission 108197) | Phycosphere-associated microbial communities from algal ponds in Kailua-Kona, Hawaii, USA - Cellana AP2-5-5 metagenome pilot | ecosystem: Engineered > Artificial ecosystem > Aquaculture >... | reverse complement strand
GGGGGCTTGGCCTCCACCCGGGGGGTTTCGCCAGAGGGGGGGGGGGAGAGGGAGGGGGGGGGGGGGGGGGGGGGGGGGGGAAAAAGGGGTTTGGGCGCGCCGGGGGGGGAGGGGGGGGGGGGGGGGGGGGGGGGGGGGGGGGGGGGGGGGGCGGGGCATACTTCATTCTCCTCGCTGACAGGGTTCAGCAGCTCGTATTCTTCCCGCTCCTTGTCCGTTGATTCTTGAGCACCAAACAGCCTGCTGCTGCTGGTGCTGCTGCTGCTGCTGCTGTGGTGGCTGGCAATGAGCCAGCGGGCGACTGATGGGCGGGGTATGGGGAAGGGAGGGAGAGCGGGGAGGTGAGCTCTATGGCGCTATTGCAGAGGCTGTACAGTCGGCAGAATCATCCTTTCCTCTCTTCCTCTCTCCCTTTTCTCTCTCCAGCTCCTCCTGCCCTTCCTGCTCCTCTGACACCTCCCTCCCTCCCTCCCTCCCTCCCTCCCTTCCTACCTGACGAGGAAGGGGGAAGGGGTAGACTGCTAGAGGTACAGGGAGGGGAAGAGCGCGAGTACTGCTGCTGCTGCTGCTGCTGCTGTTGTTGTCTTATGCCTACTTAGAGTTGGGGGGGGAGGGGAAAGTGCGCGGAGGGGTAAGCCACTCGTTCTTAATGAATCAGTCAGTGGACCCTTGACGTGTCCATTCTCGCCCTCCCTCCCTCCCTCCCTCCCTCCGCTTCCGGAAACGCACCGGATCTGCGGGCACTGGAGAGGGGAAGGAAACCACTCGGCTGTATAGGCCTGGGGGGGGGAGGGAGGGAGGGAGGGAGGGAGGGAGAGAGGAAGAAAGAGGGAGGGAAGGAGGTATGCATATGCGGTCGATGCTGACAATTTGATATCAAGAGGACAGGAGCACCCAAACACCGAACATTAATACAGGACTACCCTCTCCCTAGCTGCAAAGTCGGGAAAAAGGCCCGGGCACATTCCCTCCCTCCCCCCCTCCCTCCCCTCCTTCACGGGAGATGCATCTGTCGAAGCAATCCAACACCTCATTTTTCTAAAACAACCATCCGCCCTCCACTTCCCTCAGTCCTGGAAAAACAACGCATAGAGGGTGTCAGGCACCGTTTCTACCCCCCTTCCCCCTCTTTCCCTCGCCTTCTTGCCGTCCCATCCGTAGCCTCCGCTCTTCAAGAGCACAGCAAAACACCCAATGGTCCTACCTCCCTCTCCCGTTCAATGGACTCCTCTTGCCAACTCACTTACCGGGCAGTGGAGGTTGCAACGACGCACAACAAGGCAGCGGCCGTCGCAGCAGCAGCCCTCATTGGTGGTGAGGCCTGATGGGAGAAAGTGATATGGATGAGATGAGGGACAGAACAGGAGGAATGAAGATGAGATCGGCGGAGGACGGGAAGGGACGGAGTGGAAGGGACATAGAGGAAGAGGAGAGAGATCGGGGTGGGACACGGTCCGAGCTAGCCGAGTTGTGGTGGGGTAATGGGGACGGAGGGGGAGGAAGTAACAGCATTCAGCTCATGAACCATCACACGACAAGAAAAGGGACCATGACAACGGCACGCGGCGTGTGTCTCAGTCCGAGGGTCGCCTGCTGATCTTTCGAGACCGCGAGAGGCTTTGAGAAGAAGGGGGGCGAGGGGGAAGTGGATGACCGAATGCGGCAAGCTGGAGGCTGAAAAGAGGCGCTTCCGGGTTTCACATGCAGAGCAGGCAATAGGATTGTGTACACGTACACTCACGCATATGCCAGTCGTGGGTGTTGGTGAAATGTGTGCGGCCGTGGCTTAGACAAACGCAAGGCCAAGCCAAAACCCTAAGCCGCATCGCAGAAGGGGACGCGCGGAGCATAGCAAGTGAGGAACAGACAAGAAACATCAAAGCAGACCACCACAGGGGAACACGAACCACCATGCCTTCTGAGAAGTCAACCCCGCCGCCGCGGCTACACTGTATACGGGCTGGTATTATACGATGAGCTATGGAGAAAGCAAGCAGCCAGGCAACAAGCGAAAAAAGAAAAAAACCAAGTTGATCGAAGCAACGGACGCACGCCTCATGTCTAATCCTTCCTCCCTTCCTTCCCTCCCTCCCCCTTCCCTCCTGCTTACAGGCGCAGTGCTCAAGCGCAAAAATAATGGGACGCAGTCGCAGTCGCAGTCGCAGTCGCAGCCCGCCTTCCCGACGCGGCGGTGGTGGTGGGGGGGGGGGGGGGAAGAGGGAGAGGGAAAGGGATTGGGATCGAGAACCTGAGAGGGAGCGAGGCGGGCGGGACAGAGACCGGGAACGCAAACGGTAAAGAGAGGGGGCGAGGAAGGGAGTTATGGAGTGAGGGATAGAGGGACAGAGAGGAGATTGTGCAGTCGTTGAAAATGGAATGATGAGGGAAAGCGAAGTGCTATCTCAACCTCCTACCCCTCTCTTCCTCTCCCGCTCCCTCCCTCCCTCTTTCCTTCTTCTCCCACACTTTCCCTCCTTCCCTCATTCCCTCCCTCCCTTGCTCTCTCCCTCCTTTCCTCCCTCCTGGGAAAACACCAGCCGCCGCAGTCGCAGTCCTCCGAACGACATTCCCCCTCCTCTTCCCCCCACATCCCACGCCGGCTCTTCCTCCTCCTCCCGTGATACCAAGCTGACAGAGAAGGAGCGGAAGTACGTTGTCGTGGGGAAAAGGGAGGGAGGGAAGGGAGGAAGGAAAACATGGACAGCATGACCTAGAGGCGGAAGTGGCAGCTGTGAAGCTTGCTCAATCTCAAATCCCCTTCCCTCTCTTCCTCCCCCTCCTTTCCTCTCTTCCTCCCTCCCTCTCACACACACAGAGAAGATGCTGCCAAACGCGCCAAGCTCGATGCAGAATATGCGCGGCGGAAGAGGTGAGAGAGGGAGGGAGGGAGGGAGAGTGGGACTGAGAGAACGTCATCAGAAGGAGACACTAACGTGAGGAGGAGAGAGGGTGAGTGGGACAGGAAGCAGGCAGCAGCAGAGTAGCGGTAGGAGGAGAAAGAAGGAGGATGAGAAGGCGGAGGAGGTAGAGGAAGAAGAAGAGGAAGAGGAACGGGGCTTTATCACTATACACTTCCTCAATCCACACCACCCTCCCTCCCTCCCTCCTTCACTCACTCAGGATGGAAGTGCTGCGACAGATCCAGGGTGACTCGTACCAGGACGAGGAGGAGGAAGGGAGGGAGGAAGCGGCCGAGTACCAGGCACTGTTTGAACGGCGGAGGGAGGGGCTGGAGGAGGAGGGGGAGGAGGAGATGGACGAAGATGACGAGGTAAGGAGGGAGGGAGGATCGTGACTAATCGATTTCATGTGTCGATAGCACTATTCACTAAAGGTACCATTTGTTTAGTTTATTTCATCCTTTACTTGTCCCAAAATTTCCCGAGCCCATGATTAGCCCATGATTTATTGATTTCAACGTTTCCTCCTCTCACTGTCTATCAAACGCACAGGCAAAGATGATGCAAACCCTTCTCGGCTTCTCCCATTTCGACACCACCCATGTACGACCCTCCCTCCCTCCCTCCCTCCCGCCTACCGTCCTTCCTTCCTTGGAAAGACTCACCTGCCCTCCCTCCCTCCCTCCTTCCCTCCCTCCCCCTTTCTCACAGGAGAAGCCGGTGGAGGATAACCAGAAGGGTGCCGCCAAGGGGGCCGTGGCCAAGAGCGGGCGACGCACCTACCGGCAATACATGAATCGACGAGGTGATGAGGAGGGAGGGAGGGAGGGAGGGAGGGAGAGAAATGGAGGGAGGGAAGGAAGGAAGAAATGGGAGGGGGCAAGCAATCGGCCAAACGAAAGGATTCATTCGCCCATATCCTTGTCCTTCCTTTACACTGATATCCCTCCCTCCCTCTCTTCCTCCCTCTTTTTCTTCCACACAGGGGGCTTCAACCGGGCACTGGACAAGGTAAAGCAAACGTGAGGAAGGGAGAGAGGGAAGGGAGGCTGGGAGGGCGAGAGAAAGGGTGGAGAAGGGCATTATTTTTTGTATACAAGAAAAGGGAAAGAGTGAGCGAGGAAAGAGCATGGGAAGGGAATACAAGAGGAAACAAAAGCACCACAAACGAAGAGAAGAAAAAGAAAAAAGAGAGAAGAGAAAGAAAAAGGAATGAAGAACAAAAACAACATGTAAGCCTTTTTTTCCCAGGTTGTTTGTTAATCTTGCTCCGTCCTTTCCATCTATCACTCTCCTTCCCCTGTACTGGGACGTCCAAGCCTCCTACCCCCTTCCTTTTATACCCCAATGTACTCTACCACCTGCCTACAACTGCATAGATCGTGTGGATGGCCCGGCCCATACAGGACTTCGCTGGTAAAAAAACCTGTCAAAGCCACTAGGAAACTCGGCAAAAGTAAGAGAAGTATATGCAACTATTTATTGTTGGAAGGCTTTCTCTCCTGTACAATCCTGTGATGTGGCGGACTTGTGCACTGGTAAGTAGCATTTGTTTGCGGGTATAGGTTGCAAGCGGTAATTTTAGGATTGTAGGAAACTACAGAAACCACATCTCCATGGTTTTCACCTCCAAAACGCATTGAAACCTCCCACTCTTATATGCTTGGACGCACGCACGCACAAAAATCGAATCTGCACAGTGTCCCAGATCCTCGACGGTGCATTTGTTGCTGGTTGCTAAGGCTTTGCCGCTAATGAAAAAAACTGATGTCTTACGACCCCAATTCAATTTCTCGTACATGTACTTACGAAATTTCCAGCGGCTGTAGTCGCATATTATTACAAAATCATGTAAAATAAAATGACTTCCCACTTTCCACGGAACGGGCTCTCCTCCTCATGCCTTCATCTCACATGTTTTAGCGTGTCACTATCATTCTTTTGTAGAATCACGCTCATAACCTTCCCCCTCCGTCGGGCATCAGCCCCCACCATAGTAGCGGGACATACGCCTATACAGATCGGCCCCCCTCCGGGCTTTTTCCCCGATACGAAGGGAGCCAGTGACAAGGTGGAAGACGATTAAAGTGAGCATGTGGTAGTATTGCACGGGACAGCACTAGTACGCGCAGTAGCAGCAGCAGCAGCAGCAGCAGCAGCAGTATGAACTGCACCAAACCTGCAGATGGCACAGCACCAACCCCGGTGAGGTCTCCGACAGGTGGTTTCCGACTCAAGACGCGAAGGGTCCGAGCAAGCTCAAGCCATCTTTCCGCATGCATGCCATGCAGAGGTCAGTGTCAGTCAGGGCAAGGGCTGGGACGGAGGGGAGGATGGGGAAGCGGCATTGAAGACAGTGGACCGCTCCATCTCATCCACTGAACAAGCCTGACACCCCTCCATATCTCAATCTCCTCTCTCCATACATTCATTGCTTGTGCCATTTTCAGCCGCGAAGGTGAGAACTTACAGATTGGGGGGATGGAAAGTGGGTGGCGCACGTGGCGAAATTCCTCACATGCATTCCCTCTCTCCTCCTTCCCTCCCTCTCTCCCTTTCTCCCTCCCCCCCTCCCTTCCTTCCTTCTCTATCCTAGTCTCGCTGCTGTGGCTCCTTCCCTTGGTAAGTCTCCCTATTACTTAGCCTTGCTCTTTATCCATATTTTTGGGTGTATGTCCCCTCTTCCGCCGGGAGGGCCGTCGCTGATACTGCTCGCCTGCTCTTTTGTGGGTTTTGGTGGACAGGCAAGACGTACTGTGTTAAATGATATTTACCATCAATTGATGAGTTAAAAAATATTTATCAATTCATTTCATTAAATTGATTAGTTTAACGATAAGCCATAAGACCATTGATTGATTGATTTAATTATTATCAGTCATTTGTTTAACCACGTATCAATTCATTCAATTTATTTTTATTCATTCAATATATTCATTAATTCATGTATCTATCTACCGTTCAACCTCCTTACAGTACACGGTGCTTTCGTGCTTGCCTTCCCTGTCGACCCGGCACACGGGCACCGCGCAGTAGCAAGCAGCTGCAGCAGAAGCAGCAGAAGCCGAGCAGGCATGCAGAGGAAGAGGAGGTGGAGGAGGGAGGGGGGGAGGGGGAGAACGAGGAAAAGGAAGTGAATGAGGAGGTGGGAGAAGTACACTTGGAGGAGGAGGAGGAAGTAGAAGAGGAACGAAGGGTCACCGTAGGGAGGAGATGGAGACGGCGAAGAGGAGAGAAGGAGAGAGGGAAGGAGGAGGGTCGAGAAGAAAAGGAGGAGGAGGAGGAGGAGGAGAAGGAGGAGGAGGTAGAGGAGAAGAAGGAGGGCGAGGAGGGCGAGGAAAATAAGGATTGGACGGAGATGGAGGCTTTAAGATTCAAACAGCGCCACAGACGACGGAGACTGTTGGATGTAAGGGAGGGACGGTGGGTGGAGGGAGGGAGAGAGGGAGGGAAGGAGGGGAGAACACTTGCAAAAAAAAGAATTTCTTTCCCTTTGAAGACGCCTGCAGGGGCTGCCGACGCCCTCGTCATTTAAGCCCCTCACTCACTCATTCACCCCCTCCCTCCCCCCCTCCCTCCCTCCTGCAGGCGCGAGTGGTAGCAGACGGTGCCTTCCCTCTTCCCTTGGCATGTCCGATGCTGGACCTGGTCATCACCCGTGTGGACCCCCGGGCAATGGCCGCTATGTACCTGCAGGCTTTTGGGGCGCTGCAGGAGGAGGGGAGGGTCGACAGGGGAAGGGTGCTGCGCGTGCTGTGAGAAAGGAGGAAGGGAGGGAGGGAGGGCAGGAGGGAGGAAGGGCGGGAGGGCGCGGCCTCCTCGTTTTAAGTTGGCTTTTTGACTGATACCCATATCTCCCTCCCTCCCTCTCTGACCCTCCCTCCCTCCCTCTCTCCCTCTCTCCCTCCCTCCCTCCCTCCCTCCCTCCCTCCTGTGCCTCATCCAGTCGAACCTGGCTCACGTTGTCGACCCTCGTCGGCTCCGACGTGTCGTGGGGATGCGCCGCGCCCATGGCCCGGGCCTGCGGGATTAGCTCAGCTGCGATCGAGGGCGAGGAAAATGTTTGCAGGGACGCGCCGGCAAGATACAGGTAGGGAGGGAGGGAGGGAGGGAGGGAGGGAAGGAGGGAAGGAGGGGGGAAGGAACGAGGAAGGGCTCCTTCCGGCCTATCGGCCCTCGCTCGCGCTTCTCTTCATTTGACTCTGCCTCTTCCTCTATTTCCTCCCTTCCTCCCTCCCTTCCTCAGGAAGCAGCGTGCCATGGCCACCCTTGAAGGACTCCTCACCTCCTCGTCGACGCTCAAGAACATGGAGGCGTTCAAAGCCGCAGGTGCAGACACGCCCTCCCTCCCTCCCTCCCTCCCTCCCTCCCTTCCTTCCTTCCTTTCGCGTCTTCCCCCCGGTAATTTTCAGTTTTCCCTCGCTAACTTTTCGTTCGCTTTCCTCCCTCCCTCCCTCCCTGCCTGAAGACGACGGGTTGAATCCGGTGTGCCTCGCGTTCTACACCGACCGAGGCGGCCTCGCGCATGCCACCAATGCGGCGTGTGACAGGTAGAAAGGCGGACGCGTGCCCAGGGAGGGAGGGAGTGAGGGAGTGAGGGAGGGCAAGGAATACACGGGGAATGACCGACAGGGAGTCTTATTTCGCTGTCTCCTCCCTCCCTCCCTCCCTCCCTTCCTCCCTCCCTCCCCTCCTCCCTCCTTCCCTCAGGCTGTTCCGAGCCCCTCTAGAGATGTTCGATGACACCATCCAGCAGAGGACCGCCCACGACTTCCTTTCTGCCGCGTATGTCCCTCCCTTCCTCCCTTCCTCCCTCCCTCCCTCCCTCCCTCCCTCCGCCTCATTGTCCCTCTGACAGGGCGGCGTGGTTTATTCGCTTATCCCCCTTTCCCTCTGTCCCTCCCTCTGTCCCTCCCTCCCTCCCTCCTTCCCTCCCTCAGCCTCATTGCCCCCTCGGACCGAGAGGCCTGGTTCCACTCCCTCATCGACTGCCTCTTTTCCGCGGCCCCCCGATGCGCCACTCAAATTATCAAGGTAGAGAGAGAGGGAGAGAGGGAGGGAGGGAGGGAGTCTGACCTCACTTCTGTGTCTGTGTAGGCCGGTAGCCCCATTATCCCTCCTCCGGCTTTGTCCTCCCTCCCTCCCTCCCTCCCTCCCTCCCTCCCTCCCACAGGCCTTTGACGGTGCCGGGGAGATTCGGCTTTTCCTCGTCACGGCGAAGAGGGTGGAGGTGGAGGGGGAGGACGGGAAGGGGGGAGGGTATGGAATTGTGCATCGGTGTGAGCCCATGCCGCCGTCGAGGTAGGGAGGGTAGGAGGGGGGAAGGGAGGGGGGGGGTTATTCTTCTGACTTATCGTCATCAATTCTGCCTTGTGGGGGTCCGGTCCTTATGTCTATCCCCTCCCTCCCTCCCTCCCTCCCTCCCTCCCTCCCTCCAGGCACATCACTACTCGACCTGACTGCCATCGCATCTTCAAGACTTTCCGCAGGATCCGCTCGTCCCTTCCCTCCCTTTCTCCCTCCCTCCCTCCCTCCCTTCCTCAAGGGGAGGAAGAGCGAGCATGGCAGGAAGAAAAGGAGGAACTAAGGGGAAGGACAGAGAGGGGAGGGGGAGGGAAGGGAGGAAGGGAAGGGGGAGTACGAGTCAAGGAGGAGGGCGTGCAGGAGGAGCAGGAGGAAGGGAGAGGAGACAAGCGCAAGCCTACTGAGGAGAGGGAGGGGGCGACGAACACGAAGAGGAAAGGAGCGACTCCTCCCTACCCCCCTCCCTTCCTCCCTCCCTCCCTCCCCCTCACCTTGGCATGCCTCCCTGTCCCTCCCCTCACAGACCCACAAATCCAGCAGCTCCTCGAGCGTCTTCCCTTCCATCCTCCCTCCCTCCCTCCCTTCCATTCTCCCCTTTCTGCACTTCCACCGACTCAAACCTCCTCCCAGCCGTCATCAGCACCTCCCCACTCGTCCTCTCCCCCTTCCTCCTTCCCTCCCTCCTCCTCCACCTCTCCGCCTTCCCTCCTCTTTAAGCCCACTTTGGTCGGCCTCGAAGCAATCCGGAACAACACCCCTCCCGTCCTTCCGGAGTACACCTCTCCTTCCCTCCCTCCCTCCCTCCCTCTTCCTTCTCTTCCTTTCCTCCCTGCCCTGTCCGGCAAGCAGAGAAGGGGAAGGGGAGGAAGGGAGGGAGGAAGGGAGGAAGAAAAGAAGGGAGGGAGGGGTCGAGAAGGGAGCGCTTGCTCCTGTTTGCCTGGGCAATTCCGTCCATGCTCTGGGATTGCAGCCCTCCTTCCTTCCCCACTCCCTCCTTCCCTCCCTACCCTGCCGGAAGCTAACCTTTCCTCGGCGACGGGCGAGACGAGGGGTGGAAAGGAAGGAGGTGGGGAGGGAGGGAGGGAGGGAGGGAGGGAGGGTGGGTGGGGGGTATGTGGTGAGGTGACAGAAAAGGAGGAGGGAGAGAGGGAGGGAGGGGGAGAGGGAGGGAGGGAGGATGTGCTCCTTGCCTCTGAGCACGAGGGTATTGAATTTGTGCTGCTGAATCTGATGCGGCAGAAGTAAGGAGGAGGGAGGGAGGGAGCGAGGAAGGGAAAGAGGAAGAGGGGGAGGGAGAAAGCCTCGGGTGGGAATGAGACTAGGAAAGAGAGGGAGAGAGGGAGGTAAGGAGGGAGGAAGGAAGGGAGAGGGAGGCGAACGTTGATTTGCATGTTGAATTGCGTGAGTCTGTGATGAGACAGGCAGAGGAGGAGACTTGCTCGGTATGAATGATTTAAATATTTGATTTGAAAAGCAGTTCACGATTCAAATTTTTTTCGAGGTAGGAAAAGAAACGCAATATATCTATTTGGACACGAACGAGTAAATTAGGGAGGAGAAGCCCATTGCTTGCTTAGCTTTCTCTCTACCGTGAACTATCTCTCCCACGTGAGTTGCACCCTCCCTCTCCCACATTTCTCCCTCCCTCCCTCCCTTCAATCTTCCACCCCTCCTCCTCCTTCCACCCTTATCTCTCCCACATTCCTCCCTCCCCCCCTCCCTCTCTTTTTAGAATTTGTACACTTCCTCCTCCTTCCACCCCAATCCCTTCAGCACTCCCTCCAGGGAGCCCTGGCTTTTGTCCCTGGCCTTCTCTCCACTCAGAGCACGCATGAAGGGAGGCGGGCCACATATAAACACCCTCCCGAATCCTTCCTCCCTCCCTCCCTCCCTCCCTCCCCCCACCTTCCGAATAGCTTCTTCGTCTATCCGGCCCCGGAGGCGCATGACGGGAGGGAGGGAGGGAGGGAGGGAGGGAGGGGCGTCTTCGAGGTAGTGATGGATCTGGAGTCGGTGAAGGTGAAGGAGGGCCTGTCCCTGCAGCCAGTCCCTGAGAAGGACGTCATCCTCGCTGCGGCTGCCGAAGAGGAGCGTCACGCGGGTGTGGTCCTCTAGGGAGGGATGGAGGAGGGAGGGGGGGAGGGAGGGAGGGAGGGAAAGGTCTTCTTCAGCCGATGGCTGATACATGGAAAGGAGGGGAAAACGGAGGGAGGGACGGAAAGAGGGACAGAGGGAGGGAGAGTGACGTACCCGAGTCAGAGAGAAGGGCATGCAGGCATTGGACCATAGGGGTGATCCCTGTCCCTCCTGCAAGCATTAATATGGACTTAAATTGGTTCTTGGAATAAGGGAATTTGGGGAATGGTCCCTTTATCCACACACCACAGCTGCTGCTGCTGCTGCTGCTGTTATTGGGTACAAGGGCGTGAAGAGAGGGAGAGAGGGCGCCGTGCGGATAGGCTTTGATGAGGAAGGAGAGAGAGCCAGGGGTGGTGGGAGGGGAAATGGGGGTGTAAGGACGGGCGAGCAGGGCGGAGGGAGCGGAGGACGAGGAGGAAGGAGGGGAGGGGTCGAGGGTGAGGAGAACGCAGGAGGTGACGGGGAGGTTAGGCAAGGTGTCGGGGGTGGGGAGGGCAAAGCGGAGGATCTTGGTGTCGTGGGTGTGGGGGGTAGAGGAAAGGAGGGGGAAATGGAGCCACTCGGTGGGTGAGAAGGGGTAGGAGGAGGAGGAATGTGGGGCAGGAGGAGGAGGAGAAGCAGGGGCTGGGCTCCTGCTGCTACTGCTGCTGCTTCTGGTGGGACTGCAGTTCGGGGTGCTTCCTCGTGGCGACTCAGTGATGTACGAGGACGATTGAAGAGATGCCGCCAGCTGGCGGAGACGAGACCGTGCTGCTCGAGCACCCCCTGTCGCGGCCACAGCAGCAGCTGTTGCCGCGGAAGTACTGCTGGGTGACGCATGGAGGAAGGACATGGTCGCTGATGCTCTGAGTGTCCCCGAGTGGCGTGCTTGAACTTTCTCTGGACAGCCACGTACCCCCGGAAAGCCTGAGGGAAAGACGAGAGTGGGGGAGGAAGGACGGGACAAAGCACGGAGGACATAGTTCAGGCGTGAAACCGAGTAATAAATGCCTAGACCACCGGTGTGCTTGTATTCTGGGATTCTTGAGATTGAGACACGCTCCGCTGCGCCGTCTCATCGTGCGGTATGCGTGCGTGCATGCGTGTGTTGGCGTTGTTCATCGTTCGTCCCACGTCTATGCGTCCGTTTCCCCGGGAGGTTGATTTCCCCCCAAAAAGGTGGACGGCACTAGCCGCGTGTATAGAGCGAAATCTGAGGCCCAAGCCCCCCTTGTTCATGAACCAATACATGCCAAGGAATTCATGAACAATGCATTTGACATCAATGTTCTCAAAACGTTTAAAAAGAAGTCAAAGAACGAGACACATGAATAAATCATGTACACCCAGCCGAGGTAGTCTTCTTTCTTCAAGATTCCTTTTCCCTCCCTCCTTTCCCCCCTTCCGCCCTTCTTCCCTCCTTTCCGCCTTCCCTTTCTCCCTCGCGCTTCGACGATGGGGGAATAGCAATTGCCTCCTTTATCTTGACGTCTTATTTACACGGGACATTTTCATTTACGGCAAATTACTAACAACACCCACTTCTAGAGCCTGCCCCTCCTCCCTCCCGCCCTCCCACCCGCCCTCCCCCCTTTCCTTGTGCTCCTTGCCCTGCCCCTGGTGCGCCGACTTTTATGCCGTGGGTCTGAGTGAGAAAGGGAGAGAGGGAGCGAGAAAGGGGGGGAGAGAGGGCAATAAGAATAGAGGGGGGGCTGGAGGTGCCAAACGGACGAAGGAGAAAGGGAGGTCAATGAGAAGAGGGGTGGAGGGAAAAAGGGAGGAAGGGAGGAAGGAGGAGAAGAGGGAGGAGGGGTGGTACATACCATGTATTTTGTCATTCAAGGAGGGAGAACGGGAGGGAGAGAGAGAGGGAAGGAGGGAGGGCAGGCAAGGTACGTACATCGTTGTTGGGGTCATATATACCCCTGAGAATGTTGTCGTAGATTTTCTCTGCCGTGCTGCTGAAGGCTGCCTCGACGTTTTGTCCGGTCCGAGCACTCGTTTCCAAGAATAGCAGCCCGTGCTCGTCAGCGAACGCTTGCCCTTCCAGGGTGGAGACGGCGCGGCGGGCCTCTGGAGGGAGGGAGGGAGGGAGGGAGGGAGGGAGGGAGGGAATCGATGGTATACATTCCCTTAGAGGAAAACAAGATTGTCCTCCAAAACAGACACCCCGCGCCCTCCCTCCCTCCCTCCCTTCCTCTTCCTCACCTGCGTCGCTTTTGTTGCCCACCTAAGAAAGGAATGAAAAAAGGGGCGAGGGGAAGAAGGGAGGAAGTGAGGGTGGTTTGTAGAGGTGGTGAGAACGATTGATGTGTACGTGCGTTAAGGATAGAGAGGGTGGGAGAGGGAGGGAGGTTGGGAGGGAGGGAGGGCACGTACCAGCATGATGACCATGTTGGGGGACGAGTAGAGCTTGGCTTCTTCGAGCCAGCGAGAGAGGTGGTTGAACGTCTCTCGGCGTGTTATGTCGTACACAAGGAGGGCACCGGCGGCACTGGAGAGGGAGGGAAGAAGGGGAAAAGGAGGGGATGGGGTGGTGGGACGAGACGGACGGTGATCAGTGGGCGGGGAATGGAGGAG
>Ga0160420_100645_pt1 | contig 12939 bp, 18 predicted proteins | sample CelAP2metagpilot_FD_108197 | JGI IMG/M metagenome (GOLD analysis project Ga0160420, IMG submission 108197) | Phycosphere-associated microbial communities from algal ponds in Kailua-Kona, Hawaii, USA - Cellana AP2-5-5 metagenome pilot | ecosystem: Engineered > Artificial ecosystem > Aquaculture >... | reverse complement strand
GAGGGAGGGAGGGAGGGAGGGAGGGAGGGGGGGGAGGGAAGGTGTCGGTCGTCGCTAAGTGGGAAGGATGAGATGGGTTTTTAGTGCGCAATACGTTCCCTCCCTCCCTCCTTCCTTCCCTCCCTTCTTCCCTCCCTCCCTACCTTCTCGTTGTACTCGCGCGTGATTTTCTCCCCGAAATTGTTCAACTCCAGAAGCTGTTGCTCATGATCTTCCAACTAGAGAAGGAGAAGGAGACGAAGGAGGAGTCGAAAGGAAGGAGGAGAAGGAGAAGAGGAGAAGGAGAAGAGGAGGAGAAGAAAGAGAAGGAGATTGAGTGGGTGAGTCAGACGACGACGACGACCACGACCACCATTTGAAGGAGGGAGGGAGGGAAGGAGGGAGGGCAGGAGAAAGGGAAGAAGCGAAGGAGGAAGACCTCGTCTTTTGTCTCTTCTTACCTGCTGCTCGAGCTGCTCAAGCACGTAAGCCCCTGAGCGTTTCTCCTTGGCATCCCCTTGAGATTCCGCCAGAAATCTTTGGTACCCGCCCGGGACCTGATTTGAAAACAATTGGGCATGAGAGAGGGCAGTACGGAGAGACGGTGAATGGGAGTGAGCGAGCACGACTGATTGAGTCAGTGATGGGCGGCAGGTAATACACCGTGTCTCGAAACATGACCCCGATCCTCCCTCCCTCCCTCCCTCCCTCCCTCCCTCCCTCCCTCCCTACCTCGGTGTCCAACCCGAATTTGCCGATTTCGGTGCGAATGTACCGGAGCTTTCGCTCCAGCTCGTCGCACCGCTTGATGTACGAGACATAGCGGCGCTGGAATGCGACTTGCTCGTGGTTCAGCTGTGTGGAATGGAAGAGGAAGGGAGGGAGGGAGGGAGGGAGGGAGAGGTGTGGGAGAGGGGTAAGTCGTCGTCCGGTCTTGAAAGCGACAGTCACTAAAACGCAAGCAAAACAAGCACACCCATCACCTCCACGTATAAATCTCTTCACCACCGAGCTACTTGTGCACGCATGGGAGCCCTGTCCCAGGCCGTCCAGCCCTCCCAACCCTCCCTCCCTCCCTCCCTCCCTTCCCACGTACATCCGTAAATTGGATGATCCCCAACATGCCCAAGTCATTAACCGCCCCGTGCGCTGCGTCCTCGTTTACAATCAAGGAGACGTACTCCATCTCTTCGGAGCGAAACCATTTGGCCATGCTTCCTGTGGCTGCTGCGGCTGGTCAGGCTGGCAGGGGCAAGACACACGAATCTCGTCGTCCGTTTTCTCCTTCCTCAAGCGTGTGTCGTCCTCCTCCTCCTCCTGGTGATGGTGATAGGGACACGAGCTCTCCTATCCCCCACACACACGCACACCGTCGTCCAACAACAGGAGAAGATGCCTGCACTTGTGAGACAAGAGAGGGTGAGAGGGTGTACGGGAATTGAGTAAGAACGCTAGGGAGAGTGCGTGCGTCCTGCACGATTCGGTAGTAGGCAACCACCGCCCGCAATCTCTGCCACAGGTAAAACAGAGACCCGCTGCGGCAACGCTCACCAAAAGCAAGCACACTAATTGAGTATATGGGTGCATCTGCTTGCAGTGGTGGGTGGGAGCGGGGATGAGATCCCGCGGTCTTATGTTGATATTGAAATTATTCTTGCTTGCTTCACGGCGACCGTGCCAAAAAGCGATCGATCTGTTCTCAAATGCCAGAAAACAAGTATGCCACACCCTCACCCACTCGTTTTGTGTCTCTAGGTTGTTAAAATCATCCTGACGGGCAGGGTAACCTGGGTCGTGAAAATATTATGTAATCAAGCTCTCCTAGAGGGTAAGCTGCCACTCCCTGAATTTATTTCCGACGGTCACAGCACGTCCGTGTGGAGAGGGTGTGTGCCCTCGTCCCGGCTCATTTCCCGAAGAGCCCATTTAAAGTACGGCAATGGACAGTAAGAAAGCATTTGGTAGTTGGAATGTAGGTCTGAGATCCACCAAATAATTACCAGCTGAACCAAAACACTCTCCTCCTACCTCCCCACCCCATTGCCATATGTGCTGTGCACTAATCTCTGTTCGCCGTGTATGGCCTTTCACGGTATTTTGCCTCCTTCAAGTATTATTTCCTATCCCGTAGTGCAGTCGGTTGTCGTCGATTTGAACGCATTGGCATTGCTTGCCTTCCTACGGAAACATTCTCTCCTCCTCCCCTCATCTCCTCTCCCCAATAAAGTGGACACTCGCATGTACTTCGTCAAATAACACTGTCAATAAAGGCCAATAATAACGCAGTATTTTCTTGTATCAGTTGCTCTTAATTCCTGTATTGTGTCCCCTTCTTCACTTTTCCCGTCTAGATGACAGCGGAGGGGGGATTCGCACGCTCATCCCGTCCCTTCTCTTTTCATGACTTTGACAAAATTTTGTTTCCCTCGTTTCCTCTCGTTGAAGCTGTGCTGCACAATATTACATTGCTTTTCCATAGGGGCTTGGGCGGTAGCTACAGAAAGAAGGTTAGAGGGTTGTGTAGAGTCCCAGGGGAGCGGGAGGAGGAGGACGGAGGGGTGGGTGGAAAGAGATACGATCTTCAATAAATAATGAATTGCGCATATTTCTGGGTGGTGCAGAAGATGGCGCAGGTGAAGGCGCTGAGGCAGCTGGACCTACATATTTTGTTTCGGACCGACAAAGTTAAATTACGACGTCCTTTTGCGGGTGCTGGAAGTCGTGACGCGTACCTATTTTTGTGCTGCTGCTGCTGTCACTGCGATAACTGGTCCGTGATTATCCAGGTGTAAAAAATATGATTCGCAATCTATTTCTATTGTTTGTTCTCTTGGTTCATTTGATTTCTTTTCTTTTTTTAACGCCGTGAGACTGGGCTGGGCCTTCGTAAATTTCTGGCTCAGCTGCTCCGAAAGTCATGCAATGGGAAACGATGTGCCAATATGAGCAACCATCGTCTTAATGTGGAAAAGGATTTCATGTTGTGTCTTAAAAACATACAAAGGCAAATATGATGTCAAGGTGTGGCCGCACACCATAACCTCCTCCCTATCCTCTTGTCCACGCCATCGCCCGCACCAAACTATAAAGGATCCTACGAGTGACCATAATACAATTTCAACTTTGACGGTACCCTCCTACTTGCACTTAGCAGTGTAGACGCCGTTATTTGCCTATTTTAATCGTCAAGCAGACAGGCTGCACAATAATATGCTCGATGAAAAAGAAAACAAACATGGGCCTAGTTGTTTGAGTCTGAGGTTTGGCCTTCATGAATAAAAACTAAGCCACATCATCAAGAATGCCCCTCGATTCTCACAGCAGGACCCGGTAAGCGCTGCTCATTACGCCATGCGCCCCTCTTTCTATAAGCCTCGGCAGTGCCCACCTCGTAATCAATTTCGATGCATCATCTGCATGAAAAAAATGGTTCTGGTCGCCCTGAGTTAGTCCGCGACTAACTATTTCAGGGCAATCAGCACATCTGTGACTTAACTATTTCTGGGCAACCAGCACATCTGTGACTTGATTCATATATCTACCACCCACAAACCCTCCGATAGGCCCGGAATGGGTAAATACGTGATAGAAGGCAAGGTAGGCGAAGGCACTTTCAGCGACGTTCTCCGGGTACAGCATACCTGTGATGGAACCTTTCACGCCATGAAATGCTTAAAAAGCAAGATTGCCTCCGTCAGTCAAGTGAAGAATTTACGGGAAGTTCAAGCGTTGAGGCGGCTGACTCCTCATCCCCACATAGTCGCCTTGCAAGACATCATTTTCGAGGAGGCCACCGGCCGCCTCGCCCTCGTTTTTGAGCTCCTTGACGCCAATCTCTACGAGCTCATTCGCGGCCGCCGCTTCCCCCTCGCGGCCGATGCTGTCCGTACATACACCCATCAGCTACTGCAAGCCTTGCAGTACATGCACGCACGGGGCATCTTCCACCGCGACATTAAGCCTGAAAATGTGTTGGTGGAAAAAAGGACGCAAACAATTAAGCTCGCCGATTTTGGTTCTTGCCGCGGGATTCATTCCTCGCCTCCGTACACTGAGTACATTTCTACACGCTGGTACCGATCCCCGGAATGTCTCTTGTCCAATGGGAGGTATGGGCCTCCGATGGACATGTGGGGAGTGGGCTGTGTAATGTTTGAAATGAGCACGCTGCGGCCTTTGTTTTGCGGGGACGATGACATTGACCAATTGAATCGCATTCACAAAGTGTTGGGTACGCCACCCACTGAGTTGCTGCAGGCGATGCGTCATAGGGGACAGAAAGGAGGGGACCAGGCGGAGGGGGAGGATTGGACGGGAGGGAGGAAGGATACGTATATGGAGAAAGAGCACCGCTTGCTGGCCTTCCTGCCGACGCAGCGAGGGACGGGGTTGGATACCTTACTTCCGTCCACACACACCTCTGTGGAGTATTTGGACGTGTTGCGGCGAACGTTGGCGTATGACCAACAGTCGAGGCTGTCAGCCAAGGACGCCTTGCGGCATGCGTTCTTTCGTGACTTACTCCAGACAATCCCATCTAAGTCCACGCTCCCTCCACCAAGCGCCATTACCACAACCGTGAAAATGACAGCCATATCCCCGCCTTTAGCGACATTGGCCAATCCTCCAGGGAACCTCCCGGGCGCAGCTTTCCCCATCGTCACCAGCATTCGCAAGATGAGAGGTAACAAGCAGAGCAAGAAGCCTCGGGCTAAGGACGGTCAGTGCTTGCCTTTAGTTGTGGATACCTCTGTCTCTTTCGCCGCCGCCAAAGTCACTGTGGAGGCCAAGCGTAAAAAGGTGGAAAAAACTTGCGGAATGTTAGGGATAAGGGAGCAAGTGCAGCTGCGCAAGTCGATGCGTTGCTTGCCGCCACGTGGACTGGTCGCCAAGCCGCTCTCATTCTGGCGGGGAAAGCCGCAGCAGGGGTAGTAAATAGCGCACAATCGTCCTTATAAAAATAGTAGTGAAAACAAACTCACATGTATTGAAAGAAGTGGATGTTTTTGTAACATCCTTGAGAAAGACCACCACTTCCAACGCGAGCGAACAGACCTCTGCTAGGCTCCGTTTTTTCGCCGCTCTGTCGTCTTCCCACTCGATATTTGTTTAGCTTCATGCTTCCATGTATGCACTGTGACATAATTTCGTCTTTCTCCTTTGTCTGTCTCAAATGCTGCTTTGTAAGTCCAGTGAATGCATGTTATGGACAATCGCGGCTATTTTTAACGCCGTTTCAGCCGTTGCAGGCCCATCCCATCTCCTCTCGCATTGGCACGCTCTCGTTCACTCGTTCCATTTCCTCCGCTTGTCTTGAGACCTAAGCTCAATGATGGTAAGCCCCATGGTGCGAGTCATCAAGTAGAATCACCAGAGCCACCTCACCAGGGTTGAGTCTGGGGAGCAAGCGCGACACCGCGCGCGTGTGAAGGGGAGAACGTGTGTCGCATACTGCGAGGTCAACGGATGGTAGCTAGAAGGTATCCAAGCTTTTTATACTCATGGGATCCTCTAGTAAAACACCATACGATCACACCACATCACTCACAGACACGCTTCTAACATCCTCATGGTTGGAACATACTGTTTTCACGCCTCATTCCTCAATTCCCTTCTTTCCTCCCCTCCACCCCGACAGAAAAGTAAAACACCTCCCCCTCCATCACGCAAGCGTCATGGCATATAAGGCCATTGCCGCTTCCTCCTTAATGTTAGGCATCGCCCAGGGCCACATTTTCTCAAACTGGAACACCCGCACTGCCACGACCGCCAACAAGATCGTGGAGATCCCTGCCTCGGGTGGGACGCGCCCCGTGGCCGCCTTTGGCATTGCAACAGGCAATGTAAGTACTAAACAAATATAATACAAGGGCACTAGCCTTCTTTTCATATGTGAGTTATGATGGCAACGCGGTCAAAGGGGGAAGTGCGGGCGGAGAGAGGCAAACGGGAAGGAGGGAGGGCTGCCATATCATACTTTTTGGGGGGAAATGGGGGGAAGGCGAGGAGCGGGAAAGGGGAGGGAGGCGAATGGGAACAAAGGCCACCAATGTTGTGCAGCACGATAAGTGATGCTTTCTTTCATTTCCATCAGGGGCTCGCATGTGTGTTCTTTCCTGAGAAGCGAATTACGTACCGAAGGAGGGCAGGCATGATTCCCCCTCGCTCTTCCGCCTTATGTAACCTAGATTTACCCGCATTTTCCCTCCCTCCTTCCCTCCCTCCTACCTTCCTTCCTTCAAGTACGATGCTGCAACCACCGTGGATTTCAAAGCAGATGCGACCTTGAGCAGTGGGATGTACATCAAGGGGTACGCCGTCTCCAAGGCCAAGCACGACGAGTTCGTTGCTGCGTGCCCTCAGACCGCGGGCGAGCTGGTCTCAGTCTATGAATGGGGTTATGGCCCATGTGACGCTTTCATGAGCTCTCTCAAGACACAGGCCACGACCTTCCAGGCTGGGACGACACCGAAGGAGGCAGGGGGGTCTACGGTCAAAGCGGCCTTCTCCCTTTCGGAGCCTTTGGACGGGGTATACGTTCTGTTCGAGAATCTGATGGGCCAGCCTGTCACCTTCTCCAACGCAGAATTCTCCCTTGAGAACGTTGCGGAGCCTGTCAAGGCAGGAGAGGACTTGGTCTTCCCTGCTGCGACTGTGCACATGTCGGCAGCGGTGGTGAAGCTGGCCGACGAGACGCCTACAGAGAAAACGATGGTGTCGTTCAAGGCCCAAGGGACGGCCGTTGAGGGCGCCAAATCCACGGCGATGATGGTGGTGAACAAGGAGCAGATGACCCCTGCACGCTTGGGATGCACCTTTGGGTTCTACTTCGGCTGGTTCAAGAGGAACACGGCCGGACAAAACGTGTGCAAACAGGCAGATTTTACCTACACCATGGACGGGGACATCCTCAAGCTGACGGGGTAAGCAAGCTTTCCTTTCCTCCCTCCCCTCCTCCCTTCCCTCCTTTCCTTCATTTCCCTGTTGGTGTCTAGTTGACCTTACTCTTTACAACGCTTTCCCCTCCCCCTGTCCCCCTCCTATCCCCCTTCTTCCTCAGTGTGATCAAGGCCGTTACCCCTCAGGATCTGGCGGGTGATATCCTTGCAGACCCTTCCATCACCCTCTTCCAGGGCGATGCTGACTACACGTTTGAGGCGGAAGCCCATGGAGCGGATAGTATATTCGTTGTTATCCCCAATAGGCTGGACACTCCGATTAGCGTAGAGGATCTTTCTGTCTCTTACGAGGCTGCTGACCTTATGTCGCATTTGATGGAGGACCCGAGCACCATTTGGAAGAGTGGCCCGGTGGCGGGTGTGTGCATTGCGGCGCTTGTCGTGTTATTCTCCTGCATGGCAGCCGCATACTGCCTGGGCAAGCGCAAGGCGGCACTGATGGTGAAGAAAGCGGAGGAGAAGGCGGAGAGGAAGCAGCAGGGCAATGCCCTGGTTTAAGTTAAGGGAATAGGTTTGCGTGTTTTTTTTTGTTGAAGGGAGGAGGCTGGGAGATGGAAAGAGATAGATCAGTGAGAGATGAGAGATAGTAAGGAGTGTGGTCAGGAGAAGAGACAATGGGAATTTGAGAGGGGAAAGGAACGTGGTGACAGATGAGGGATGGAGGGAGGGGGAGGGAAGGAGGAGGTGAGCCCTTGAGCTCGGTCATTACCTTGAAAGGGTTTAAGAGGAGTAAGTGGAGACGGAGGGGAAAAGATCAATGGGAAGAGAAGAGTGTATAGAGATTTCCTGTGTTACGCACGCCACCGACAAGGATGACAGCGATGTTCGTAGTAGTACAGACCATGTCACGGGAAAAGTAAGAGGACAATTTTTAGAAGAACTACCACCTGCATGGGTCGCAAAGCTAGTGATACAGCAGTGACTTCTATCTTATTCTGGTACAGAATTGTGAGCCATTTGTTTTGTTTAGGTGCTTGACTCTCCGTTGTGCACGGTGCGGAGCATCGAAGCATGGCCCATTTCAGTCTTTCGATTCTCTGGTGACAACGCAAGCAAGGCGCGTGAGCGCGTGCGTTGTACGAAAGTTGTGTCAGTCTCATGTGTCTGACCCTGTACACTCATTAAGTTGCACACGTGCAAACTTTTACAACAACACAGGTCAGTCGTAGGGGTGAGGAGGTTTTGGCTTGAGCCTTATAGTCGAAACGCGTCGTCGTGCAAGACCACATCCCCTGCCCATGACCGTAAGCCTCCTTGTCCTCGCTCTCACAATGACAACAAGCACCATGACCGCCGCCGCGTTTCTTTTGCCCCTACCTACCTACCCCGTCCCTGCTTGTGGTGGTGCCGTTGTCCACGGGCTCTTTGCTTCGTCCTCCTCCTCTCCCTCTACACCACCATCACCCCAAGCGGACCTCGTCACCACCCTGGCCGCAGACGGACGCTTCACTCGCCTCGTGCCCCTCCTCAAGACCGCGGGACTCGACATAACCCTCCGATCGCCCGGGCCCTGGACCTTGCTGGCTCCCACAGATGCGGCCTTGGACGACATTGGCACGAACCTCACCCTTTCCATGGCGGCGCGGGAGCCGCGGCGACATCTGGCGCCGCTGTTGTCCTACCACATCATTCCAGGTAAGGAAAAGTAGTCGATTTATGGGGGGGGAGAGAGAGAGAAGGAGAAGGAGAATGAGATGGACAAATTGTGGGAACGAGTGAGAGAAGCCGTTCAGGCTAGGCTCTGGGTGAAGCACACTTGCATCATCCTCAAGGCCACGTGTCCGCTCGCCCTCCTTCTCGCCTTCAAGTTACCAATCCCTCATTCCTGCATAAACCAAAGAACAAGCCCCTTTATTCCAAAGTGCTTATGAATGATTTCCTTTTTTATTTTCTTTCAAACAGGCAAGGCCATGGGCCTGACGGAGCTAGTGGCCGCTGGTGACACCCGCTCTAGAATCAAGGTGGGTTCAGGGAATGAGGGAGGGAGGGAGGGAGGGATGAAGGAAGGGAGAAGAGAAAAATGTAAATAGCGGCAGAATAGATGGAAATGATAAGGCACACAATCGCACCCTCAATAACCTCCTTAATCCTTTTCTTTTTCGCCCCCTTCCATCCCCTCCCAAATCATCACCAAACGGTTGAATCAGACACTAGAACGCAGCGGCCTCTCCATTGCTGTCTACGGCGGAACCATTCTGATCGATGAGGCCCGCGTCACCGAGTGGGGCAACGAAGCCAGCAACGGCGTCATTCACGTTCTGGATAGCCTCCTCCTTCCCTGCCTCCCTGCGGATTTCAATCCCTACGAGTCTGCCGAAGCCGCGGCTGAGGGTCCAGTGTTGGGCGTTACGCCCCCCCTCGGTCTCTGGGACCCGTTGGGGTTATGGAAGGACGAAGACAAAGACACGCAAACCCGGTTCCGAAAAGCTGAGATAAAGCATGCGCGCTTGGCTATGCTGGCATCAGTGGGCGTGTTAGGGCAAGAGGCGTTGTTGCCTGGTCATCCCCCCGCACTGAGCGCTCTCTTGAAAATGGGTGAAGAACATTCTGCTGCTACCGCTGCTATGACCTCAGCGATGAGCTCATTGTCGCCTCTTTTACCGATAGCTGTTGCGTTTCTTCCCGGGGTTATCTATGAAGTGTACTTCAATCTTGTTAAGGCTGGGAGGGAGGAGAGGTCGGTATTGGGGCAGAAAGAGGAAGCCCTCACGCGAATCCTTCGGCAAGAATCGCCCGACTTCGAGGAGGAGCGGGAGACAAAGCGTCAAGAGGTAGCATTGGGAAACAAAGAGTTAAATAATGGGCGGTTGGCTATGATGGCGGTGGTGGGGATGCTAGCCCAGGAGCTGGTGACGGGAAGGGGAATTTGGGACTGGGGGAGCTAGAAGGGCGAGTCCGGCAGGTAGAAATATGTTTTTGATAAAAGTGGAGCCTGTATGATTGTGGAGCAGATGAAACAAATGATAGCCTTTAGTTTTAGGAATGTTGTGATAGTACTTTTCACCGGCGTCCTAGTTGCAATTTTCTTAATAGCATCTGTACTTGTGATATTTCTCGGAGCAGTAGCTCCTTCCTCCTTGGTGGAAACGTGTGGGTCATAGCCTAGGCTATTATGGCCAAAATCGTAATATGCAACCCGCTGGCTACACCTTATTATTGTAGTGTGGTTTCTGTCGGGCCAGACTCTACTTTGCTGAATACGTGCCCGGGCAATGCCGTAGTCTCACTAGAAAACAGCCGGACAGGCGTCGTTCAATTGTCTGCCTTCCTTGTGCTTGAAAAATGAGTCGCTCTCTTCGCGTTTCCTTCAAAAGACCGTCCGACGCTGCTTTGACACTCTCTTCAGACGAGATGCGGGGACATTCAGGAGGCCGCCGCCTTACGCGCCCGAAGAAGATTGGCGAGCCCTCTTCTTCCATGAGTCGCAACTGGCCCCTAAATGGCACTTGCACACGGATCCCGACAAACTGTTTTTCTCCACCAATATCTAGCTCCCTGTAACAGACGTCTAGACGGCGGGGCAGCACGATGATCCGGGCGCTAGCGGTACGTCGCTTTCTCCTCCTCTCCATTTCCTATGATTTTGATCGCCACAACAGATACACATGCCTTATCCACACCTTTTTCCTCCTCTTTTATGCCCCAGCTCCATGAAATTCTGGCGGGACGCCTAGGCGGAAACATTAGGGCCGCCCAAGTCTACAATCACGACGGAGCCTTGCTCGGTGCCGCTGCCCTCCCTTCTCCCCCTCCCCCTGGTGCGCCCCTCCCTTCCTCTGTCGATGCTTGCGGCCCACCCTCCCGCGCCGCCGTGCTTGAAGCACAAACTACAGCGGCCATTACCTCCCACATATGGAGCACATATGAAGGGGTCGGTCATTTGACCGCTGAGCAACCAGACGAAGGAGGAGGAAGGGGAGGAGGGCGAGAGGGAAGGCGGGAAGGTAGGGTCCTCGAGACGCTGATCCTGGAGCTAGAGCACGCCCGGTTGGTGGTAGTGCCCGCAGGGCCAAGGTATTTGGTGTGTTTGATCGGTTCAGAAAAAGCGGAGGTAGGTATGTTGATGGCCAAGGCGCAGGCATTGGGCTCTTTTTTGAGGGAGGAATTAGGTCAGGTCCAGGTGGAGGGGTAAGGGAGGGGACAAAGAGGGGGGGAAGGAGGGAAGGAGGAAGAAGAGGAAAAGGATGTACATAGAGAGGATACGGTGTTTGACAGTTGGAAATAAATGAACGAATAGTAAATAGGGCGTTTAAGTCAACAACAAGTTTCTTCTTCTTTTTCTTTCATCTCAACCCTTTTCCCTTGGTCTTGTTGATTTGATTGTTATGCGGGACACTTCCCCAATTATCGCCCAGTCATCCAATCTTCTTGTGCGAGATCCACCCAACATTTTTAACGTGAGATAAATATTACCCCTGTGGACTGACTCCCTCTTGCACACAGCATTATCCATCTTCTTCGTTGCTACTACGGGCATACCCATAAATCTGCTCTGCCAGCGTGCTAGCCACGGACGGAGGCGAGAAGTGAGAGGTGTCAAAGGGGAAAGCAGGGATAACGTCCACGAAACGTTCCTTCTTCTCCTCCCCCTCGCCCTCATTCCTTTCCTCATTCGTCGAGTCGGACGCGGCCTGTGGAATGGGAAATAGCTTCGGCTGAAGAGACCTGGAGGAAAGGAGGGAGGGAAGGAGGGAGGGGGAGAGGAAGTAAGAATAAATAAATAAAAATTAAGAGCGGGAAATAACGATGAGGACGAAGGCCGCCACGATATGAGGTCACGAAGGAAGGAGGAAAGGCGAAGGGAAAGAAGAAGATGTCTATATTCTCTCTGTATATATTTTCGTAGCTCCTCCTCTGATAATTTTTGTGCGCGAGATCGATTTTTTTACGAAATTGGCGCTTACCGGAGCCACTCGTGCAGGAGGTAGCAAATGGCGGCGCGATGCGAGGCGGCAGCCGTGGGCATGGAGGAGGGAGGGAAGGATGGAGTGGATGAAACGGCGGAGGTAGGGGACGAGGAGAGTTCGCGTAGACGGATATTGGTGGCGTTGACCAGGGCCTGTATTAGAGGTTCCTGGGAGAGGAGAATAGGTGAAGGTAGAAGCGACTGCGTGAGATATCCCAGACACAAGAATTAGGCCCCCAAAAAATGCGCGAGGGGAACGACCGGCACAGAGGGGAAGACAAAGAGGGGCAGGAAATTTCGACGAGGGCGTACACATGCTGCATATTTTATTATATAAAAATAGACATACCTCCGCGAGCAAAGGAAAAGGTGATGCCATTGTACTCCTGCTCTTGACTTCTTGTGACATGGTCCGAAGGGTCCTTAAGGCTTCGACCAGCCGACCCTCCTGGAGAGGGCGGGGAGGGAGGGGGTTATGTAAGCCATGACGAATAACAGTGTTTGGTTAAATGAAACAATTACTACGAGTAGCTGTCGGACAAGGGAAAAGAGAACAGGGAAAAGAAGCGGGGAGGGGAGGTTGGAAAATGCAGGCAGATCGTACCTGGAGCAGCTGCAGCACGAGTAGATCCATCCGCCGCAGACGGAAAAGCATGTCCCTGACGAGTTGTCTAAGCTCCTTTGTCTCGTATTCCAATTCTTCGGTCTTCCTTCCTTCTCCCTCTTGGGCCAGAAACGCGAGAAGCAGGTTGACTACTTCATGGGAGTCCACCGCTCCCTGTTAATATGAATTATCAATCGGGCAGCCGGGGGCAGGCGGTGTTGATTGAAGTGCGGAGAGGGAGGAAAGAGGAAAGGAAGGGTGGAATAGAAGGCTCAGACAAGGTAGGGAGGAAGGAGTTGACAAGCGCACAAGGCGGGCGAAAAAAAGAAAAGGGAGGAAAAGGATGCAAGGCACGCAAAGGAGGGAAGCGGGTTAATAGGAGGAGGAGAAGGAGGAGGAGGTGGAGGAGGCGGAGGAGGGGGGGGCGGACGAGGCTGCAAGACAGACTTACCAGCTGTGGGCGCAAAATGCTGACGAGGCGGTCGAGTCGT
>Ga0160420_100644_pt1 | contig 12940 bp, 18 predicted proteins | sample CelAP2metagpilot_FD_108197 | JGI IMG/M metagenome (GOLD analysis project Ga0160420, IMG submission 108197) | Phycosphere-associated microbial communities from algal ponds in Kailua-Kona, Hawaii, USA - Cellana AP2-5-5 metagenome pilot | ecosystem: Engineered > Artificial ecosystem > Aquaculture >... | reverse complement strand
GGCGCTGCCCTGCTCTTAAATAGGCAGCCCTTAAATGGAAGCGCCGAATTCGCTATTTAAGGGCTAAAAATCCTTAAATAGCCTATTTAAGGGTTTTGGGGAGAGTTGAACACACCCCCTAATCATGCCTTCGCTTGTGATCAACTTCGTTTTCCCCCAAGCCTTGCTCGTTAAGGTCCCAAGACTTTAAAAAATGATGAAGCCTGCATCACTCCGTCTAGCTTGTGCTGTTTGGATATCATCGAAAGTCTTTTTCGCTCGGTTCCTTTACGTACAATCAACATTCCACCTCCTCATCCCCTGACTTTGGCAACCCAAAAAAGCAAGCAAAATCAAGCCTGTGTGATAGTATTAAACCTGTGTTTACCATATAATTAGTTTTTTTCTTAGTCTAGAAGAAATATTTGCAGCGCCTTGCATCCATTTCATCGCACTTTAAATCTCATAATCAATCACTCACGTTTCTAAGTGTCGTAAGAAGTATAGGCAACTTTTTTTTCTATTCTTTTCTGAAAGATGATGTTCGGGGTGAAACGACATTTAAAAGAAGTACGTAGAAACCTGGTTCAAAAGTACCAAAATAATCCCTGGATATATCCACCGTATAAACCCCCCGCCATCCGACAAAACTTTGTGTGGGAAAAAGAATATACTGCTCTCCCACGCTACCATTCATCCCACATTCCTCCCTCTCTCGCTTACTGCTCACAATTTTCCCTCTTCCCAGAACCCCCTTCAAAACGCTCTAATGATGGAAGAGGCGAATATTGGTGAATACCATCGCCATGCCGTACCCGTTGCAGCACTCGGTCACCTGCTCATCTTGGACAGAACCACCAGGTTGCATCACAGACGTCACCCCGTACTTCGACGCGTGATCAATCGAGTCCCGGAATGGGAAGAACGCATCCGATGAGAGACTCACGCCCTGTAATGTGGCCATGAATGCCGTCTTCTCCTCCTCCGTCAAGGGCGAGGGAATCTCATCAAAATTCGCCTCCCACAGCGGACGCTCCGCCGCCGTGATGTCACCCTCGATGTACCTCACTCGGGCATTCACCCGATCCTGCCTCTTCACGGTCGGCTTGAAAACCAGGGCACGCACCTTCGGGTGCTGTCGGAGCCACCACACTTCCACCTTCCTCCCCGCCAGCTTCACACAATCTACCCGGCTTTGCTGCCCGGCCCCAACCCCTATCACTTGCCCGTTCAGCGCGTATCCCACTGAGTTACTCTGAGTGTACTTAATCGCAATCGACGCTATAATTAAATCACGCACTGCTTCCTCCCCCAATTGCTTTGTCGTCACCACATTCGTCAAGTCCGCCGGGCTCAACAAAGCATCGTTTCTCCTCTGCTTAAAGGCAGCGCCATAAACCTCCCTGTACTCCACAGGCGGGGGGATGAAATCCACCGTCGCCAGCAACACAATGAACTTCCCGCCTTTCTTACTGGCCAAAATCTTCAGTGCCTCTGGGTCATACCCTGGAGCAATGATCCCGTCACTGACCTCCTTCTGAAGCACCTTCGCAGTGTCAACATCCACCACATCACTAACCGCCGCAAAATCCCCGAACGAACACATGGGATCTGCGCCCCTCGCCCTGATATAAGCCAAGGCAACAGGGGTTAAAATTGATGGATCGGCAACCTCGTACGCCTCCGCTTCTTCCGCTGTCAAGGGCACAGCCACCCCCGTCCCCGCCGGAGAGACGTGTTTAAAGGAAGCAGCAGCCGCCAAGCCCAAAGCAGCGCGGAGCTCACGCACGAGCTGGTAGGCATTAAGGGCGTCCAACAAATTAATATAACCAGGAGTGCCATTCAAGACCTTGAACGGCATAGACGTGCCCAAAATGGACAAGATACCAGCAGGAGCCTGGTGGGGGTTGCAGCCGTATTTCAGGGGAAATTCCGGGGTGTACACACGGGTAACCACGGGGGCTTGCTCCCCGAGCTGTCCATTAATCCAACCAGCAATGGCAGAATCGTAGGCAGCTGAGGTGGCAAATGCACGAGCGGCAAAACGCTTGCGGAGGGCAAGGGAGGTGCTCCCGTCGTTGGCCTTCATTTCCGCTATCAACTCTCCGTATTGGGAGGGGGACGTGGTGATAACGACATAGTTGTGGTTCTTGGCAGACGAGCGAAGCATAGAAGGACCACCGATGTCGATGTTTTCAATGCACGTCGCGAAATCCCCACCTTTTTGCACGGTGTGTTCGAACGCATACAAATTGAGGACAACGACATCAATGTTCTCAATGCCGTTCTCCTTCATTTGCGTTTCGTGCGTTGGATTGCCCCGGACGCCGAGCAGACCACCGTGCACCTTGGGGTGAAGAGTCTTGACACGTCCGTCCAGAATCTCGGGAGAACCCGTGTAGTCAGTAACGTCCTTGACCGGTAGACCCGCGTCACGGATGGCCTTGGCTGTTCCCCCGGTGGAGAGGAGCTCGACGCCTTGTCCGACCAGGAAGGTGGCCAGCTCCAAGAGACCGGTTTTATCGGAGACGGAGAGGAGAGCACGCTTGACTTTCCAGTGGTCGGCTTGGGTCCCTTCGACGGCGGTGATCTGAGGGAGGGCAGGCAAGGGTGGATGGAGGGTTCGGGAGCGTGAGACGTTAGTGGTGGAGGTCATCGATGGGTCAAGCCTATGATTGGATGGAAAAAAGGTTATGGCACTACGGGAATGAGACAAAGACAAAGACTGAAGCCAGTCGGACATTGACACCGAAGAGTAAAACCACGAGCTTAAGGGCAGGCAGTGGGGTGCAGGCGGGGGTTACGAAGACAACGACGATTGAATTGACAAAAGCGGGGAACGAATATATGAAAGCATTGCACACGCAACCCATCTAAGCTATTTCAGCACTTACCACGTGCGCCATGTTCGTTGTTTTTAAAACTGGTATTTCTTGACGAGGCGATGCTAGGAGGAACGCGGAATGGCCACCGACACAAAGTAGCAGCAGCAAGCACGTGAAGAGGAAGGAGTGGATGGTGGACACCGTCGAAAGCGACTTTTGGCCTATGCGAGTGCGATATGTGAAAAAAATAAAATATAGGTCGTGCGAGATTCCCGAGGACCTAGCGCGGCACACTCAAGACCTGGCAATAATATGCCGCAGGTGCTGGTGTCCGCTTGGAAGTGCTCGTCGCGGTCCTTCAAGGACCTTCTGGTCGAGAGGTGTCACTCGCCGTATAGCCCGTGCGAGGCATGCACTAATTGTGCCGAGGCATCCCCGGCGTCCTCAAAATCATCTCAGCCGCTTTATTTTCGGTCCTTCAATGGTGGTTGTTGGGCCACTGCTGTTTTCACAAAAGCAATGGGCAAAATTGGAAGAAATTGGGGGGGGGGGGATGGGGGGAACACTCGCTGCCAGGTTTTGGGGCACGCTTTAGTACTCTGTGTTTTGACGGAGCTGCGGGTTTAAAGGAGGGGCTTGATGATCAAAAACCTTTTGAATGCACGAAACACGCATTGAAAGGTAAGTATAAGTGCGTAGGAAGCACACTGCCGAGAAATATAGCGGATTTGTTGACAATTTGCGCCTTTGATGGCCGCACTCCCGAATTACGACCTCCTGCAGCAAGCAGTTTGACAAACACCCTTGACTCACCCCGTCTTCTCCTTCCTCTGCGTTGGAGATGTCTCTGTGTGCGTGGCCTTCTCATTCCTTTGTCCATTTCCCGCCGGCGGGCACCCAACACACGTACGACACCTTTGGCTTTCTTTCAGGCGCTCTGTAGAGTCTGGAGGCGTCCTGGACTTCTTTATATGCTCTTTCCCTGGAGAAGCAATCCTCCACGTTGGCATCGCCATCGTCATCATCATTCCCCAGCTCCCTCTCCACGCACGCGCGCGGCAAAAGGCTACAAACGCACTGAGTGATGAACGGCAACGTCGCGGCCACGATAGAGCCAGGGTGGCTCTCGACACGTATCCCTGCCTCACTTAATCATACACTTATAAACCGCAGGTTTCCTCTCCACGTGTCGGGGCTTACTTACTGTGAGCTGGTCAGTGCGTGTTGGTTGACGAATCACATTCTTCCTCCATCTCCGTCTCGCTTGCTAGCGCCAATCTCCTAGCGTGCGTGACTGTGTCCCGGCAACGGAGCACAACGAAAAATTCTAAGCCATGGTCACTCGACTGCACCTTTGCCACGACCAGAGCCGCCGCAGCAGCAGCGACCGCAGCAGTAACAAAGGTGATACCGGCATTAGCGGGAGCAGCAGCAATGGGCTTACAAGAACCACGGCAGCAGGGCGCGCAGGCCGCGTTGTGACATGGGGCTCCTGTCTCGTTCTAACGGGTAGCTTGTTGCTTGCTACATCTGTGGAGGGTTTCTTGTTTCACCAACCTCGCGGCGGCGCTTGCTCGGGCGCTGTCCGAGCGCGCACCTCCTGCTCGCCGTCTTTATCGTCCTCCTACTCTTCCTCTTCGTCAATGTATCTACACTCCTTCGCCCAATGCACAACTAGAAGATCATCTTTGCTTACAGTTCTGCAGAGCAGCGCCACCGCCGGGAGCAGCGGCGGCAGCGGCAGCGACAACACCAACGAGAATCTCAGTCCCACCCGCCTCGAAGCCGCGGTCACTATGGACCCTCCCACAACCGGTATGGGCCTGCGACGCCGCCTCCGCCCGAAAACCCAGCTCCCCGCCCCACACGCCGGCGACAAGCCTAATGTCAAGCTAGGCGTATTACTTCTCCAACTTGGTGGTCCCGAGCGCACCGAGGACGTGGAAGGGTTCCTGTACAACTTATTTGCCGACCCGGATATTATTCGTTTGCCTGGTATTATCAGTGGACTACAAAAGCCACTGGCCTACGTCATCTCTAAACGTCGTGCACCGAAATCTAAGGCGGCCTATGCCTCCATTGGGGGAGGGTCGCCCATAGTCAAATATACGGCAGCACAGGCGGAGGGAGTGGAGAAGGTCCTACGGGAAGACATGGGATTGGACGCCAAGTGTTATGTGGCCATGCGGTACTGGCATCCATTTACGGATGAAGCCTTGGAGCAAATGCGACAGGACGGGGTGAACTCTGTGGTTGTTGTGCCGCTGTACCCCCAGTTTTCGATCTCGACCAGTGGAAGCTCTCTGCGGGTTTTGCAAGATTTGTTTTTCAAAGACGCGCCGCGATGGGGTCAAATTTCGCACACTGTCGTCCCGGCGTGGTATGACAGGCCAGGTTATGTTCAGGCCATGGGCCGGTTGATTTCTAGGGAGCTGTCACAATTCACTGAGGAGCAAAAGGCAGAGGGAAGTCTGCATGTACTGTTCTCTGCGCATGGCGTGCCGCAACGCTACATTGAGATGGGTGATCCGTACCAGGAGCAGATCCGGAAATGCGTAGAATTGATTTCGAAGGAGTATGAGGCACCGGGCGTGACGACGCATTTGTCGTATCAGTCACGGGTGGGGCCCATCGAATGGCTGAGACCCTACACCGATGACGTTATCGAAGAGCTGGGCGCGACTGGCATTAAGAACTTGGTGGTCGTCCCTATCTCCTTTGTCTCGGAGCATATTGAGACACTGGAGGAGATCGACATCGAATACCGTGAGCTGGCCCATGAGAATGGCATCAAGAATTGGAGAAGGGTCCCGGCGCTGAACACGGAGCCAGGTTTTATAGAGGATTTGGCGCATATGGTGGTGGAGGCTCTCCAGACACCCTCGATTTCAGTGACGGAGGCTTGCGCATTGAATAATTTGGATATTATGCCCATGGATGGGCGGACCAACGGGAGACAGGATAGCGACAATAATGGGAAGTTGGCGGTTTTGGGGTTAGCGGGTGGGGTGGTTTTGGACTTGTGTAGCGGTCGTGGGGGGTTGGCACATCTCTTGCATTAAATTAAGCGAGAGAGAATGAGTAGGTGTAATTGAGTAAGTGTGTATGAGAGATATGTGGCTTATTCGAGGGGGGGGGGGGAAGAAGAGGTGATGTTTCAGGTAAACTCTTTTTCTCTAACTCTTGATAATGATTTTACCTGATTTTGTTGTTGTTTGTAGTATACCTTTTTATCGTTTTTGGACGGAGAAGAGGAGGGAAATGTTGGAATGGCGGACACGGAACGACAGATGAAAGAAAGGGGGAATGTCCCTCTTTGTACAAATTACTTGGTGGCAAGAGGAGTAGTAGAGGCCACCGTGGCGGAAATATCGTAACTTGTCAGGAGTCTGGATGATGGGATGGAGGGGAGGAGGTTTAGAGAATAGATTAGAAATAAAAAGAGCGAAGCAAAACGCTGCCAATGTTTGTAGAGAGCAACCAAAGACAAAACGACGGATTAGGCGATGACGAGTACGAAAAAACGAACAGAGAAGACCGTAAATTCAACAAAGGAAACAGAATTTTGTGTGTCTGCGGATGTGATTGTGTGGCGGATGTGTGTTCGATGTGTGGGTTGGTGTCCTTGTACAAACATAGCTGTCTGTGGCTCAAACTCAGCGGAAGATAAAAGCGGCTAAGCGAACTAAAGGGAGCGCGCTCGTATTCTCTAACTGAAATACGACAAAAAAACAAATTGATGTAACATACGCACGAGCCGTAGTGATCATCTCCTCCAAGGAGCAGCAGCAACCACAAGAACAACGACAGCAGCAAGAACAACACCACCACCATCACCATGCGTGACCAATCATTCTTTGCACAAATAACGGTAAGGGGGCCATCATGCAATGACGCGAAGCCGAGAGTCTGAATAGGTGGGAGTCGTCACGATTTTTTTCTTTCTCTCTCGCCTTTGCTGCTCCTGCCGCGCTCGCCTCCTGAGACCGGTCCACCGGGAAATGACGAAGACAAGCGAATGCAGGAGATGATGGGAGGAGAGAGGAAGATTATGGCAGAAACGCGACCGTGAAAGTTCCACGACATGAGAAGACGAGGGAAGTAGATTCAACAAGGCGGATAGTGTAGGAAAGAAGCAAACACTTTACCTTACCGCTACTAGTGGCTTTGTGGAAAAATGAAGATGAAAACGGAGACTAGAGGAGAAGAATTACTATGGCGATCACCACGATAGTGCTTGCTTGTTTACAGGCGTAGGGGTGGCAAAATTTCATGTCTGAGGCTAAGCTAATTTAGCGGGTGTTTATGGTTCGTTTCGATTATGTAGCTCATTCGTTGGTAGTACTTTTCAGTTTCTCTCTCATCTGTCATCAGTAGCACACAAATACACACACAATCCCTTACCATCAGTCGGTTTTTCCTTTTCTTACGTCCCCTTATACCCCTTATTCCTCTCTCGCTCACATACACTCAACCACCTTCTCTTGTTCTCTTCCTTTTCTTTCTTGCTCTCCCACTTCCTTTCACGTTTTCCTCCACCTCTGATTTCTTCCCTCCTTCTCACGAGTACTCCATCCCCCTTTCTCCATTAGTACACCCCCGGAAAAAATAACCACCTCACCTCCTTTTTATACTGCTTCCAATCGTCCCCATACTTCAACGCACACAAATGATCGTCTCTCGCCGCCCGGTGCACTAGCAAGACCCCAAAATAAATCGCATAAAAGTATGGCAACACGTGCACCGGCCCACACAACCCACACCACGCCAAACTCATCATCCAATCCCCCGTGTAATTAATCTTACGCGCCCAGCCCCACCACCCACTGATCATCAACTTCGTCCCTCGCGCCGTTTCCAAATACTTCACGTGCGGAACACTTCCGGGGTCTCTCCTAAACACATCCTTTATACTATTCGCCCGCCTAAAAATCCAATACCCCAACAAATGCAGCCCCGCCAGACTCCCTGCAAACCATCCGCCAACGCTCACAGGCCTCCCCACCAAATATCTCGCTTGCATTGAGTACGTAAATGGCACCCAGGCCAAATCCCCAAACGCAAGCATGAATCCAAATCCATCCGTCGTGATATCCATTGTCGTCAGAATAGCCCGTTCGTTCAAGAGGGCATCCAGAACATACCACCCCTGAAACACACAAACAAGCACCAGCGGCCAACTTATACCCTCCCCCGTGACCTGCTGCAGCTGCTGCTGCTTCATCAACATCCCCAAATTGAGCACCACCCATCCAATCAGCCCAGGCCGAAGCTCACAAAAGTATTTCCAATCAAATCCCCCACTCCTCGGGTTCAGTTCCCTCCCTATGTAAAAATCGTATAGGATGTTCCCACTCTTCCCCCCCTCGGCCAACAACACACCCCTCCGGAAACTAAGCACATATAGACACAACGCCAGGCCAAACGAAAAGACAACAGCAGCAAACGCAAACTGCGGGAAGCGATCATACAACTGTTCAAGCGGAAACGCTCCAAACCCCATCAAATCTTCCCAAGCCGGGATTTGCCATTCCCTCGCTGCAATCCCTTCTGTCGCCTGCATCAATGCCCCCCCAAGCACTCGTCCTCCTCTGATCACCTCTTCTGCCGCCTGTGTCATCACCTCCCCCACCTCTCCCAAGACCTGCTGCACTTCATCCCCCTCGTCCATCGCTACCGACGGCTTGATACCTACTTCTTCCAACACAGGAGATGCAAATTTCGGACATCCATGCCCCATCACTAGCAAAGTAATCCAAAACGCCAAATGTCCATTCAATTTATAAGGCAGCCTCTTTCCTTCTGTGCCAGGCAGCGGCACGCCCAACGCGATTTCTCCCGGCAGCACCCGCTCAAGCAACACCTGGAAGAGAAACCAAGCGACAATCACCAGAAAAGCCATCGGGTCCCAGAGCTCATTTTTCACCAAGTTAATCATCTCTGTTCCCTTGCTTTGTGCAAAGGAAGGAAGGGTTTTCAAATAGCAGAGAAGGGCATGGGCGGCTTCCGTGGGGGAGGAATTGATTTCCAAGGCGTAGCCCTTGAGGGTGGCTGGGAGGGTGGTGATGAGAAAGTAGGTCAGGTCCGTCCATCGCAGGCAGGCGAGAGGGGAGGAGGAGGACTGAAAGGAGAAGGGGGAGGAAGCGGAGGAGGAAGGGGAGAAAGAGGAAACGTAGTTTGGGCAGCAGTAGTAAAGGCCTAGCACTACAACTGGGAGGCCGACGACGATGCAAAGGGCACCCCAGGGCCCACCAAACTCGTACTCGAACAAAGGCGACGCGGGATTGGCAGAAGGAGGTTTAGTGGCTGCCTTACCGGGCATCTTCACCTTGATCTGCTTAGGCTTGGGTGCTGCGTCCACTTTTTGTTGGGGAGGAGGGGGGTCGACGCGAGACTTTGGCGCCTTATTCCCGGAGGGGCTGGCGGAGCGGGAGACGGGACCAGGAGTGGTGGGAGCAGCGGACGCGGTGGACGCCATGGTTGCGCGCCTCTTAGGGGCTTTCAGCGTGGCAGCGGCAACGGCGGAAGCCGCTTTTTTGTCACCGGGGGACCGCCGTGCCCGTGTGCTTACCATGCTTGTTGCGTGTGGTTGGCGCGTTCGTCAGTTGTGTCGCAAAAGCAGAGCGCCTAGTGATGATGGACAGGTTTTGGGTAGAAACACGTGAAGATTAATGTGCCTCAGTCCAGACATGTAGAGTATATCGCCAGGGAGGTGTGGATGTACAGAGTGAGCGTGAGGAGCGCTGAATCGTTGAGTGGAGTATGTGGTTTTGTGTCGAGGGAGAGGGCGGGAAAACCCAAGTCCCCGGAAACAACCCCACCAGCGCGACGAGTCCTAAAACATCACCGGAGGCTGAGGCTGCATCTTGCTCGTCTCGTCAGCCGCCCGTGCCCAGTTTGTGCGGAAACGCGGGACCCCATCCATTCCCTCTGTTACCTTCTTTCCTCTGTATGTGGATGGTCAGCCCCAGCGAATCCGAGTGGTCAACCTTGCAAATCCCGCATCAAGCAAAGTCGGACAAAGGAACCTACCTGTCTCCTAAGAGAAACTTACATTCTAGCCACGCCCTCCTCTTCACAACAACTCACAGCACCCCATATTCGTAGCCATGTTTGGTGTCGCTCGTGGACTTACCCGCGTGGCCCCTGCCAAGAACCAGGCGCAGCTCGTCGCCCGGTAAGATGCTTTGTGGGGACGGAGGGAGTGGGGAGGAGGAGAGAGGGGATGACGGCCAGAGCATGCGTACACAAGAGCAGCTCTGCGGCTCAGGTCACTTGCAAGTCCAACATAAGAAGCTGTGTTTTCATAGTCTGCTACCGCATGCCAGTTCACGCTTACACCATTTCCTTCCTCTGCATTTCACTGAAACCTCACACAGACGCATGATGGGCGGCGACGGCGGACACCACCCCCACCTCGTCTTTGAGGCCCCGTTCAACAAAGTCTTTGTCGGTGCCCTTGTGGGCGGCGGCGTGACAGTAGGTGCCGGACTTATCATTGCATCGTGGAAGTTCCAGAACAAGAAGCAGGTACGTGTAACGGGGGATGTGGCTGGATGTACCCCATATTTTTCTCCTTCCTCCCTCATTTCCTCTTGATTCTCACATCCTCGTTTTCTTTTCCTGTGTGCTTGCAGGGTTTCACCAAGTAAATCAAGAAGCGTGAATCGCGGAAGAGCGACGTGGATGGGGAAGCTGAAGTTTTATCTTCTTCTATTCTCTAACCCCTCCCTTGATGGTGTCGATGTTGGAAGCCTGGTGGTGGCAGGGGGCGGACACATGAGGGTCAGGGACACCGGTTGTCATTTATAAGATGAAATCTAGAGGCATTGGAGGTAGTGGCCTGCACACCCGGCACCTGAGTTATGTAAAGAAAAAAGAAAGAAGGACGAAAAAACGATCAGAGTGGCCGTAAGCCAGACGAACAGATCTTTTGAGAGAGCGAGACATTTCTTTTGTCCTTCCACTCTCATGTCCATTTCCTCCTCAACGGTCCTCAACGGTTTGCTTCCACAAAAAATCGAAAACACTTCGCTGCAAAGCTATACTCAGAAAAGAATACATCATGATAAACTTGCAAATCACCGATTCGACTTCATTTTATTTTTCCTTTTAAATTTCCTTCCCTCTAACGCTTCACATCCCCTTCACTACCTATCTCCCCCTCCCTTTTCCTCGCTCTCTTCCTTCCTCCCTGCCTCCAAATTTCCCTGAATCTCACACACCCCCGGCCGCCTGCGCAGCCATTGCCCGTCTCCTCGCCTCTTCCTCCCTCTGCTGCTGTTTCTTGCTCCACAATTCCAATTTCCTCCTCTGGTCCTCCTCCGCCTCTTTCATATAGTCCTGATACCACGCCCAGACCTTGCCCTTCTTCACCGACCCCGGCGGGGGGGGGGCGCTTTGCTTAATTTCGTCCGGTACTACCATCGCTGCAGCTGCTCCTGCTGGCTTTCCTCCCTCTGTCCCTCCCTCGTACTGACCCACGATATCCTTGGCCGACAGTCGGGCAGGTGCTGCTGCTGCTGCTGCTGGGGTAGAGAGGGGGTGGCCGATGCTTTGAAAAGCTTTTTGCGAACGCAAGAGCCCTCCCAACCCCTTTTGGTGCCTTTCCATTTCCTTGATCTGGGCTTGCCGGAGCATGGACTTGTACGCGTCGCCAATCTGATCGGCATCAAGGCCATGGAACTGTCTGAGCACGCCCGGGATGTCATCGGCGACCCCTTCCATGACCAAGGCGAGGAGGAAAGCGCGGAGCTTGTCCAGGGAGGAGTCTGCTTTATCCTTGGGGTCTTTGAAGGGCTTGATACGGATGCCATTCTGCGGTTGGAATCGGAATGCATCGGGATCGTCGTCGATGATGACGACTTTTCGAAGGTCGCGGTTAAGCTTTGAGAGATCCTTGATGTGTTTGCCCTGGTAGAACCGCGTAGAGTCCTTGTAGAGACGGTGCATGATCAGCCCTTGCTTGTCCAGCGTCCAGGTGATGGGATCGACGACCCCGAAATTGGATGGGGAGAAGAGGACGATTTCATAGTATTTGCTCAGATCTTGGAGGAAGCGATCGACCCCTGGCCGTTTGGCGTAACGCCAGCCGAATTTAGGGTCCCAGGTAGCGTGGACGAGGGTGTCTTCGAGGTCGAGCACGAGGGTGGGAGGGCAGGGGGCATCAGGAGGGATGTTGGGGATGGAGTGCCAGTCGGGGAGAAGTTTTTCTCGGGAGGGATTAATGAAGGGGGAGAAGACGGAGTCGTAGAGCCACGCGTAGGGGAAGCCGACGGGGGAGGCACGAAGGACATCATCAATACTTTGATCGGTGGTGGAAGTTTGATAGAAAAGATATGCCCCGCCTGCTGCTACGCTCCCACCGATGAGTTTAAGGGCAGTGGAGGCAGGGTTGCTAGGGGCGGGGGAAAGGGCTGCGGTCGTGGATGAGGATGCTTGTGCAGCAGTGGCTTGTGATACGCCGGCCGTCTGGTGGATGAGGATGAGGGGTGGAGATGATGAGTATCAAAGATTTTAGTAGTATAGGGGCAACAAGAAAACAATCAATTGCAATCGTGCTGCGTGCGTATGATGTTTTCCATCTTGGCTCCCTCTAAGGTCCTCCCCTCCAAGGTGTCCTTCACCACCTCACCACCCTTAGCCCGTACGCAACGTACCTTGGCCGACGCAGCCCCCGCTGCCGAACCTTCTCCAGGGGCTGCCTTTTCCTTCAGCCACTTCTTACGTCGTGCTTCCCGAGATGTGGCTGTGGTGGTGCTTGTGCTTAATGGCGCGCCAGCCCCGCTGCAAGCCTCCCCTTCCGCAGCAGCTCGCAGTGCGCGTCGTGGCTGTTTTGGCACGCCCCTCCCGAGCAGACGTCGACCCAGGCTGGCGACTACGGCGGTACTGGTCATGCTCCTGTATGCTTCTGTAAACCATATATATATATACATATATAAGTCGTCAAACGGGGTGAATGTGAAGGGCTTATAATACTATCCATCGAAAAATCGCCTAAACATATAGGAAGCGGGGGGGGGGGGGGGGGGCAAAAAAAAAATTTGGATTTTCCAAAGGGGGGGGGGGGGGGCAAAAAAAAAAGTTTCCCAAAACCCCCCCACCCCCCAAAAACCCCAAAAAAAAAGACTCCGGGG
>Ga0160420_100643_pt1 | contig 12941 bp, 12 predicted proteins | sample CelAP2metagpilot_FD_108197 | JGI IMG/M metagenome (GOLD analysis project Ga0160420, IMG submission 108197) | Phycosphere-associated microbial communities from algal ponds in Kailua-Kona, Hawaii, USA - Cellana AP2-5-5 metagenome pilot | ecosystem: Engineered > Artificial ecosystem > Aquaculture >... | reverse complement strand
TTTCAATATGTCCATTAAGTTCTTCTTTATCGTCATCCTCCTCCTCCTCCTCCTCCTCCTCCTCATCTCCCTCTTCATCTTCCTCGTCCGCCTCCTTCCAGACCTTGTGGCGCCACTTTCCCATCGTCCTATTTCGTCTCTTTATTTTCATGCTTTTTCCCAGTGCGTGTCCATTGTCTTCCACCGCCGCCTCTCGCCCGTCAACCTCCTCCATGCGACTGCCGCTATCCATCCCTCTTCCTTCTTCCTCCTGCTCAACTAGCTGTCTCATCCCCCCTTCTTCTCTTCCAGCCTCGTCAATAGAAGGAAGGGAGTGTATCCGAGCCACAAACTGGCCGGGCCCAAAGCCCTTTCCTCCCAACGGCGAATCCACAAACAGCATACTTGTGAAGAAGAAGACTACCGTCGCGGTGACCAAGGCCGTCAAAACCAAGTGCACCGTTGTAAAGCGCCGCCCTCCTCCAATCGGTGCTGCTGCACTCCCTCTCCTTCCAAGCACTCCTAATCCTGTGAGTGGCTGCTTTCTGTATTCTCTTCGCTTGCTTCTCCTACCGTCATCGCCACTCTCGCCACCGCTGGCCGCAGCGCCGGTTGAATGCACGTCAGGCTGCTGTTGCCGGTGCATGCCCTGACAGAAGTATAACGAAGGTCGCTTCAGTCAACGTGTCCTACGGTTACGCTATTTGACTGTGTAGTGTGTGTGAAGGTGGACGGGGGAAGTCCGGAGCAGAGAGGAGAACCAGATTTACGGTGGGCCCATTTTCGTGTAAGGTCGTGAAAGAATTTGGTTTGGTGGAGGAGTGAAGCTTGTCCATCCACGGATTGACATATAAGCAAAGAAAAGTATTTATGATGGAGCTGGCTTGAGGTAATTCATGGAAGGAGAAGTGTCCGCAGCAGAAGGACTAGCCAAGGCTAAGCCACAAGCACAAGCAACGACTTATACGACCTAAAAGAAGGTATGACCGTTTTTCGTTTTTCTCGCTCGACTCACCAAAGAGGTTCACAAGGCAACGACAGCACTTCAGGTGACGCCTACAAGGACGGGGCTATCATATCTTTTGTTAGGATGCGCTTGACTTCATCTTGTGTGAATGAAGCGCTTAAAATATACCAACAGAAGGGAGGGGGGGAAAGTAGATGTCGTTACTAATATGTATGGCTTGATGCCTCATCAAGCCGTTGTTCTGCAGACGCCTGGGGCTGTATTTCCTGGCCTGACGTCTTCTTCCCTATACACCAGCACGCCACATTGAAAGTGGCGTCATTGTACCTTGTTTAAGCATACAATAAGATACCGCGGTCCAATTGCTTCTCTTTCCCTTTATTTACACACGCTCAGTGAATTCTCATCCGCTCGATATCCCTCCCTCCCTCCCTCAGGAGGGACCTCCTCACCTCACTCCTACTAAGCTAGCTTGGCGCAAAGTGGGCCTCATTACGTATAGCGCAGACAGGACGCCAAAATGACATACCCAAACAACAGCGGCAGCACCTCATCCTCGCCTTATTCTGTAGCCGCTGCAAACATCCAGGCCTTGGCCTCTCTTCGTTCATTCGGCATACCAGGTGATGACGCCACCCTTGACCGTTTGCTTCAAGCGGCGGGCAACAATGTAGAGCGAGCAATCAATAACCATTTTGATGCCCGCCTTGCACTCGGCCCTCCTCTTCCGGTCCCTTATCCTCGACCTCCCGAGCGAAAACAGGCAGCAGCGGCAGGAGGATGTAGAGAAACAGCAGCAGCAGCGGCAGCAGTAGCAGCAGCAGCAGCACCATTGGCAAATGTGGTGGAAATCGTGGAAGTAGACGACTCAGAAGACAGTAGTTTGTTTGAAGTAGAACAAGAACGAAGAGCAGCAGCGGCAGCAGCAACAAAAATGGGAGGAGGAGGTGGAGGAGGAAGAGCAAGAGAAACGGTGAAAGAACAGCAGCAGCAGCAGCAGCAGCAGCAATTACAACAACAAAAGTGTCTGCACGGCGCTGGACCTGACTGCAAGGCCTGTCAACACCTCAGCACTTCCTCCCTGCCGTCCTCCCCTTCTTCTCCCTCCTCCTGGCCTAAATGTCTGGGCCAGCGACGGGTGGAGGGCTGTTATTGCTTGACAAGAGGAGGGGCCGTTCAAGCGGGCGAGGAGGTAGCCGTCTTCCTCGAGGCTGTTTCTGGTGGTGGCAACAGCAGTCGTAGCAGCAGCAGCAGCCATAGCAGCAGCAGCAGCAGCAGCAGTAAGAAGAGGAGAAACAGCAACACCAGCAACAGCAGTAAGAAGATGAAGGGGCAGATGGGGGAGAAAGAGGGGGGTGAGGATAATGATGATGAGGAGGAGGAGGATGGAGAGGACCTGGATTTTGGAGAAAAGAAGAAGAAAAAGGAAACCTTCACCCCTAACAGAACAGCAGCAGCAACAGCAACAACAGGGAAAGGGGGAGGTGGAGGGGGAGGGAAAGGGAGAGGGAAAGTTCGAAATTTCTCCACCATCAGCAGCAGCAAGAAAGCTGCAGCAGCTGCAGGGACATCTGTCCGGTTCCGATCCTTCGGTGTGGAGGGAGGGGCGCGGATAGAAGGACGGTTGCCGGTGGAAATCGCCGCGGTGTTGATGCCGTTACTGCGGGAGCATTTGATTGTAGTGGAGGCCACAGCGTGCCATTCCATCTATTCCAGTGAATTTTTCACTCCCCTGGCCCTGCGTGTACGTGTAAGCGTCACCGGCGTTGAATTCTTCCGTCTTTCCCACAGCCCGCCTTTGTCAGCTGTCGCAGGAAGAAGCAGAGGAGGAGGAGGAGGAGGAGGAGAAGGAGGAGATAATGGGGGAGAAGGAGGAGTTGAAAGAGGAGCAGTGGCCATAGCGGCGTCACGGTTGATTCACTTTTTAAATTCTGGAAAAGTGGACGTTGTGAACCAGCCGGCGGAAGAAGCGAATGAGAGCAAGAAGCGACGGATGATGGATAGTGCCTCCTCGCCTGCGCCCTCCCGCCAAACACAAACAGCAGCAGCAGCAGCAGCGGTGGCAGGAGCGACAGAAGCAGCAGAAGCAGCAGAAAGAGAGGACGGTGACGTCTTTGACGAAACCCAGCTCGACCGTCTTTACCGCTTGAACGAAGAACACATCCGTGCCCTTCCCCCCTTCCCCTCCCCCCTCCCCCTCCTCCGAAGGGGGGTGGAACTGAGGCGGTACCAGCGGCAGGCCCTCGCCTGGATGTTGAAGAGAGAGGGAGGGAAGGAGGGTTGGAAGGAAGGAGGGATGCATTTGGAGATGCAAGGAGGAAAAGTGGGCGGGAAGACCGAAGAGGAGGGAGAGGAGAAGGGAGGGAGAGCGATGTTGCTCGAAACAGCAGCAGTGGCAGCAAAGGAAGCAGGAAAGGGAGGGAGGGAGGGAGGGAAGGCGAGCGTGTGGTTGGGGGAGGGTTTGGTCAAGACTTCAGCGGAGATGGTAGGAGAGCAGGCGCTACATCACCCCTTGTGGGACCGTTATATCATGGCGGAGGTGGAGGGAGGGAGGAAGGGAGGGAGGGAGGGAGGGGTGAGGCTGGTGAATCCCGTGCCATTCTATTCTAATCCGTATTCGAAGGTGGTGCAGATGGAGAGACCTGTGCCGCCTAAGGAGTGCCGGGGGGGGATCTTGGCCGACGACATGGTAAGAGGAAGGAGGGAGGGAGGGAGGGAGGGAGGGCAAAGTGAGGTTAAGGGGCCTAGGTAGGTAGGGCGGGAAATAAAGTCGCACTGCAATGACATGTGCAGTGCAGTCGCCATCGCCGGAGCCGTTACCGAATGCGGTTGGATTGGGCTACCCAAGGGCTATGTATTTCATGTCTGAATAATATATAATAAAACAACAAAAGTAATAATCTTATTTATTTTAAATTTACTTGATTGTTGTATAATAAATATGCACCTCCTACTTGAATCAAACACAGGGCATGGGCAAGACCATCATGGTCCTCGCCCTCCTCCTCACAGCCAAGCACCATCACCTCCACCCCCCTCCTCCTCCCTACTCCGCCGCCTCCCTCCTCCCACTCCCCTCGTCCCTCCCTCCCACACTGGTCGTCGTTCCCCTCTCCGTCCTTGCCCAGTGGCACGACGAGATAAAAAAATTCTCAGCCCCCGGCGCCATGTGTGCTCTAATCTACTACGGCTCTGATCGAGGAGGGAGGGAGGGAGGGAGGGAGGGAGGGAGGGAAGGAGGGGCTGCATTCCCAAAGGCTCCTCGGGGCTCTTCGTCCTCCTCCTCCTCCTCCTCCTCCTTCTCCCTACCCTCCTGGCTGAAGGGGTGGGACGTGGTGTTGACAACGTATGGCACGCTCCAAAGTGAATTCGCAGCACTGGAGGGAGGGAGGGGGGGAGGGAGGGGCTTGTACGGGGTCGTGTGGGGGAGGGTAATATTGGACGAAGCCCACACGATTAAGAACCGAGGCACGGAGGCGTTCAAGGCAGCGTACAGACTGGAGGCGGAAAGGAGGTGAGGGGGCGAGGACGGGAGGGAGGGAGGGATGGAGAGGACGGTATTCCAAAGGAGGGAGTAGGGGTGGGGGGGTGGATGTCAGCATGACAGGCTCGACGTGTATGATGGGGAGGGAGGGAGCGAGAGAGGCATGGAAGTTAGGGAGACGGGAGAAATATCATCACTCAGTCACCCTCCCTCCCTTCCTCCTTCCCTCCATCTGTGTATAGATGGGCTCTGACGGGCACGCCGATCCAGAACGGACTGGACGACGTATTTGCCCTGCTGTGCTTCCTGCGGCACGAGCCGTGGAATGACCCGATGTGGTGGGCCAAAATCATCGCGGATCCGTTTAAGTCCAGGAAGGGAGGGAGGGAAGGAACGAGGGGCGGTGAGCTTGCCGTGTCCTGCTCCTCCTCTTCTTCTTCCTTCTCACAAAACATGAGCAAGAGGAAGGTCGAGGTATACGACGACGCAAAAGGGAGGGAAGAAGAGGCGGATGCTGCCATTGACAGGCTCCGAAACGTCCTCTCCCCTATCCTGCTGCGAAGGACGAAAAAGAGTAAAGACGAACAAGGGAATCTCATCCTCACCCTTCCCAAGAGAGACGTCCGAATGGTGGAAGTCGAATTCTCGCCTGCCGAGCGGTTTTTCTACGATCAGTTACGGGAGAGGAGTAAACGGGACTTTGAAATGCTGGTGAGGAAGGGAGGGAGGGAGGGAGGGGAAGGGACCAAGTACGCGCAGATTTTGGTGTTATTGTTGCGGTTGAGGCAGGCATGCGATCACCCGTGGCTGGTGGGGGGAAGGCAAGCGGGGAGGGAGGGGGGGGGGGAGGAGGAGGAGGAGGAAGAGGAAGAGGAAGAGGAGGAAGAGGAGGAGGGAAGGACGGAGGGAAGGACGGAGGAAAGGATGGGGAATAGGAGAGGTGGTGGTGATGGAAAGAGAGGAGGAGGGGTGGGAAGAAAAGGAGGAGAAGGAAGAGGAGGAGAAGGAAGAAGAAGACGACAAGAGACATCGATGAGCGATTCTCTTGCATCGTCAACCACCCATTCCTTCCGTCTTTCCCTCCCCTTCTCCTCCTCCTCGTCCTCCTCCTCTCTGAAGTCTACACCCACCTCCATAATGACAAGCAGCAGCAGTAGTGGCAGCAGTAGCAGCAGCAGTAGCGGCAGCAGCCGCATACGTGTCGCCACAACTACCACCACCTCCTCCTCCTCCTCCTCCTCCTCCTCCTCCTCCTCCTTCTCTTCCTCCTCTACCGTGACGAGTGCTTTCATTCAACAATTGTACGCTCGCTACTTGCGACAGCAGCAGCAGCAGCAGCAGCAGCAGCAGCAGCAGCAGCAGCAGCAGGAGGAGGAGGAGGAGGAGGAGGATGGTGGTGGTGCTCAGCTAGAGGATAAAAAGGATAAGGAGAATCATGGACCCCCTCCTCCCCCCCTCCCTTCCCTCCCCCCTCCCTCCAAGGAAATAACTATGCCACCCACCAACAGCACCACCTCCTCCTCGCCTTTTTCCCTCCCTCCCTCCTCCACCTCTTTTCCCCCGTCGGCGTACTTCCATAAAATCGTCAGTCAGCTCCAAGCCCCCCTCCCTTCCCTTTCCTCCTTCCCTCCCTCCCCCACCTCCTCCCGGGAAAGGGAGTGTCCTATATGTTTATCTTTCCCCGTGATAGACCCCATGATCACACCTTGCTGTCATCTCTTGTGCAAGGAATGCCTGGACGAGATTCTCGCCTACCCCTCCTCGTCCTCCTCCTACTCCTCCTTGTCCTCCCTCCTTCCCTCGTCCTCTTCGAACGCACCCGGACGGGGATCAATGGGGGCGACATCCGTTTCCTCCCTTCCTCCCTCACATGCAGCAAGAGCAGCGGCTTTAACTACGGCAACATCCTCTTCCTCCCTCTCTTCCTCCATCCCTTCCTCGCCCTCGTCCGCGAGTAGAGAGATTGAATGTCCTGTTTGCAGGGCTCTGATTAGACAGGAAGACGTGATGAGGGTAAACGATGGGATGATGAGGGAGGAAGGAGGCATGGAGGAGGACAAGGAGGTGGAAAACGTGCCAATCAAACAGGAAGATGCAATGGGGGATGAAAGAGGGGGGGGGGAGGGAGGGAGGAAGGAAGGGGAGGAGGGGGAGGGAGGAAGGAAGGAAGAGAAAAATGAGGGTGGGGGTAAGGAGGGAGGAGGGACAGCAACAGCAGCAGCACCAGCAGCAGTAGCTGGTACTGAGGAAGAAGAGGCGAAAAAGGTGCCTGTCTGGGAAATGGTAGAAATCGACGACAGCGACGAAGATGAGGGAGGGAGGGAGGAAGAAGAGCAGAAAGAGGAGGAGGAGGAGGAGGAGGAGGAGGAGGTGGTGGTGGTAGTGGCGGAGGAGGAGGGTGTAATTCAAGAAAAGGAAACACAATCTTCCTTTCCTCGTCCTCGCCCTCGACAGCGTCTTTCTCGCCCCTCCTCCCTCCCTCCCTCCTCGTCCTCCTCCTTAAAACTGCAGCAACATCAGCAACCACAGCAGCAACAGCAGAACCGTTCCATCATCCCTTCCTCCCCCCCTTCCTCCCAAGAGGCAGAGGCCTCCATCCAGGGTAGTGCTAAGCTGAGGCGACTGATGGAGGAACTGGACCGTCTCCTCTTCTCTCCTTCCCCCTCTTCCTCCTCCCTCTCCTCCTCCTCCTCCTCCCAAAAGCATTCGGTGCACTGCGCAGATGAGGAAAGGAGGACGAAGCCTCCTTCCATGAATGTCAAAGACGAAGAAGGGAGGGAGGATGAGGACGGGAAGGAGGAACTTCCCCTATCCCTACCGCCTAAAAAAGCTGTCATTTTTTCTCAATGGACTGGCATGCTCGATTTGGTCTCGCGGGCTTTGGCACACAAACAAATAATCTTCGTGCGGCTAGACGGGCGCACGAGCCAGCAGCAGCGTGGACATGTCCTGAGAGAATTTGCCTCTAACGATGAAGTGCGCGTAATGGTTTTGAGCTTGAGGGCAGGAGGGGTGGGGTTGAACCTTACGAGTGCCAACGTGGTGATGCTGTTGGATCCGTGGTGGTGGGTTTCAAGACAGGGGGGGAGCGAGGGGAGGAAGGGAAGAGAGGAGGAAAGGAACAACTTCAAGCGTACTGACTCGCCAAAACTTCGACCATCCCTCCCATGTTTTCCCCACAGGAATCCTGCCTTAGAAGACCAAGCTATAGACCGAGTCCACCGCCTTGGTCAACTCCGCGATACCGTGCACATTCTCCGCTTCACTGTCAAAGACACGGTGGAACAACAGATGTTAGTTGTCCAGGAAAAGAAGGCAGCCGTGGCGCGAAGTGCCTTGGCGTGCGGGGCCGGGGGGGGAGACAAGGACGGGAAGGAGGGGCGGTTGTCACTAGATGATTTGCGGAAGTTTTTTTAAGACAAAACTACCTGACGAAATGATAAAATTTGTGTTAAAGAAAAGTAAAGCTAAAGCCTGTACGTAATCCCATTCGTTTGCACGAAATTTTGTCGTTGCGTGTGTTACTATGTTTGGTTATCCGTTGGATCGGAGATAGTGTGAAGCTGCATGGGTGGAACAGCTGTAGAATTCAGGAGCCTGATTTCGGCTACAGTCAGTCGTGTTACATCAGAATCGTCTTTGTCCCTCCAATTTTAACCATGTATGTACAGGCAGCAAAGTGCACCAAACATGACAAACGTCCCCTCTCCAGCGAGATTATTTTCATCATGATTTCACTCAGTTCGCGCAAACATGACCAGAACACGCACGACAGAGGTGTCGGCACAGATCCCCATTCCTTGGCTACTTCTACAGCTACTTCTGTTGCCTTGATCCCCTCAAATTCCAGTTTGTCAATACGTTTATTAATACTAGACAGTAAAGTAAGGAGAAGAGGCGAGGGAAGGGGTTTATTTCAACGGCTCTTTCCCTTTTTCCGGCCCGTTGATGTAAAACCGCCGAACACTGATGAAACGCCGTTACACATTCTTTTAAAGACACCCATGAAAGTGTGCCTCCGCAATATTTCAGCAGCAGGGTCTCATTTTTTTTTCATTCTTGCCTGTTTTTTGGGGTTTGTGGTGGTTTTATTGCCTGCACTGCACACAAGCTCGATGTACCATGTGGCTGCTAGTGACAGCTCTCGTGCTCCCTGAATTCGGCTGCAACAGGCCTTCCACGTCTCCGTCTCATCACTCTGCTGAAGTAATGACAGTAAAACATATGTCGATCCCCACCTCGCATGCGCATAAACCCGCCCGCCTCACACGACACACAGACCACCAACACGCATACACCACACCAACTATGCGCGCGATCGCCTCTCTGATGCTGCTATTGGCGCCCGTCGCCGTTTCCGCCACCGCGGGTGAGTGAGAGAAAATGTTTCTAATGTTGTGTGTGTGTCTCATCCCCTTTGCTTGCCATGTTGGCCATGTTGCCTGCCCTGGCCCCATGCCCTCTCCCCCCACACACACTACCCTCCCTTTGTCTCCCCTCCATGCATGTTCCTCTGTCTGCCCGTCGACACTCCCTAGGAGTGCAAGTGTCTCGAGACACCTGAACCGTCAGCCTCATGACGAGCCCATCGCTTGTCTACTAAAGGTGCTCTCATTCGCACAAGTTTTACACTCCCACCGTTTCTCATCACACCAACTATCAACCAAATACTCTCCCTCTCCCTCCCTCCCTTTTCCTTTTGTCTGTTTATCCCGCCCTCGAGGCCAAGCCAAAGCGACGGCCGTTTCACATCTGCACTACCTGTGATTCTCTCACCCACCCATCTCTCCAACCCTCCCTTTCTCTCTTTCACAGGGTCCTCCCTTGCCCGCCTCTTCGGCTCCGACATAGGCGTGCCCCGTGACTGGCTCAAGGCCTTGGACGACGCCGAGAAAAGCAACACCAACACCCACCGACAAACAGCCGATGCTGCTCCTGTTGCTGCCGCTGCTTCTGTGGCTGCTGTCCCAGCTGCTGACGTGGAAGATCCCCGCACAATCCACCACTTCTCCTTTGATTGGTCCGGCATTCACGATCACCACAAGCCCACCCTCCCTCCCTCCTTCGACGGGGACCATCCGTCTATCCCAGGGATCCCTGCTGAACATCGGTACCTGGCGTGGACGAGTGAGAACGAGGAGAATGGCGAGTTGGTGCGGCGGCAGCAGCAGGCCGGGAATGGCGAGGCTTTCGAACGCACCTTTACCGGTTCCTTCAATTGGGATCATCCCACCCTCCCACCCCTCCCCACCCATCCCGCCCTCCCTCCCTCCCTCGATGGCCTCTTCCCTCCTTCCCTCCCCAACGCCCTGTGGCAGATCCGTCTGGTCATCCAGGGAGCTCCCTCCCTCATTGAAGAGAACAAGGAGGAGGTTGCTGCCCGGTTTAAGTCCTTGCTGGACCACATCCTCTCCACCTCTTCCGCCCCTTCTCCCTCGTCCTACGACGGTGCCGTCCGCGTGGACTTCACCACCCTGGCTGCCGCATTGGGCGCCGGGAGCAAACTCAGGGGAAGCGTTGATCCCCTCTTGAAGGAAGCGGAGGAAGCTCCCCTCCCGTCCTCGTGCGCAGAAGCCGCAGCTGCGGCTGTCCTTCCGACCTTCATGGCGGTGGAGGGCAATGGGCCAGTGGTCAAGGAAGTCCTGGCAGCTGCTTTGACGAGCGAGACCTTTCCGTCTATTTTCGACGTGCCCTCAGACTATTGCGGTGTGAAGGTCAGTCAGATCATCATGGCCTAGAAAGACGCTTCTTCCGTTATTTTAAAATATGTTGATTTATTTATTGATCTGATCACATAAATGAACCTTTTTGTAAGGGTGAAAAGTCAAGAGATAAAAAAAGGTTTTGAAAGATAGACTTGGAGGATGTGGGGGAAGAAGAAGAGAGAATGAGAGACGACATGGGCCAAAGGAGATGAGCGATGAAGCGCAGATGCGACTCGGGAAAAAAAGAAAGCACGCGTGAGTCAGGAGGGGGGGAGAAAAACCAGGAGAACGACGAAAACGATAGAGTGAGTGAGGAGATGAGAATGGGAACAGCATACACATTGGCCCATGTGTGTGCCTCAAAGACACTCATTGACATTGTTCGTCATAGCCGGAAAGCGGATTAACTAAATCTTTACCTCAGGGCCAAAATGTCATTTTCCCCTGTGATGAGTCTTTTACTTATTCATCCATCCATAAACTTATTCATTAATAAATTCATTTTCTTATCAGAGTCATAACAAGTGGATTGGTTGGAATGACAAGGGGGATGAAAATTGAACAGAGTGTGTATGTGACGAAGAGGGACAGGCAGGGAGACCGGAGTGAAAGAAAAATAAGAAGTTGCTTGAAATATTATTCACTGCCTAAACAGTGAGGGGCGGAGGAAAGGAAGGGGTGGGGTTGGGGAGGAGGGCATGGAAAAGAGGTCTCTAGTGAAAACCTCTTCCTCCTCCCCTTCCGCCTCCCCTCCTCTTTTGGTAACCGACGTCGACCGAGATCACCATCTACCTTTTGGGGAAAGGGAGAGGAGGAAGAAGAAGAGCACGGGGGGTATGGGTGAGGCAGCGGTGCGCAAAATCATCCCTACACTGGACGGAGAAGGGTATAAGAAATTTAAAAAAAAAACTAAATTCATACATGGAATATTATCCCTCCTCCATCATGCTCATGTTTAAGGACGTCATCCTCTCCGTTCCCCTCGCCCTCTCTTCTCCTTTTCGAAGAGAGTTTTGGATAGTTGTTCTCCCCTCGCCTTCATTTCTTGGACCCCATCTTCTTTACGAAGAGAGAAACAACCGCCGGATTGATGGGAATATGAGGAAAGGGGAATATGAGAAAAGAGAGTGAAGAAAGACAGGCCTCCAACATTAGATTTAAAATGTATTAATAAAGGTAAGAGTGAGTAAAGTGCAAATCAAATCGAGTTCAATGCGTGCTTTATCTCTTTTACTCTTGGTCGTGGCATCGACTTCTTTTTCCTTTTGCTTCTTCTTCTTCTTTTTCTTGTCATTGTAGTCCTTTGCCGGGGCCTCTCCCCCCAGCCTCCCTCGGCTTATTGCGCGCGCTCTCTCCCTATCTATCTCACTCTCGCGCCTGTTGCCGCCGCCCTTCCACTTGCCATCGTCCCGTCCCCCTACACACCACACTTACTTCTTTACTTCTTCTTCTTCTCCTTCTTTCTTCACTCTCTCTGTCCTCTCTCGCTTCCGGGGCTCATCCTGCGTAGCGTTATGATCATCGATTGATTGTCATTAGAAGGGGGGCAAGGAAAAAGTGGAGTCTTTCTTCTTCTTCCTCCTCCTCCTCTTCCTTCTTCTTCTTCTTCTTCTTCTTGTCTTTTCCCGTCATCTTCTTAATCTTACCTTATCTTTTTTTTTCATTGGGTGCTTCTTGTTTGCTGTCGCACATTTCTCCTTTTTTTCCTTTTACCTCCTCGTCCTCCTCCTTCTCCCGTACCTTCCCGTGGGTGTCTTCTCAGTCAGAAGGAGACAAAGAAGAAGGACCCGTCCGCAAAAGAATCAGCCGGCGAGTGAGTTCCTAGCAGGAAAATAATAAGCAATAGTATAGGGTGATTCTCCTGCATTTGCTTCCTCCTCACTCGCTCCTGCAATCCCTCCCTTCCTTGGTGTCATTCATTGCCCTGTTTCCCTCCCTTCCTTCCTTTTTCCTTCCCCCCCCAACCTCCCTCTCTCGCCCTCCTTTCAACCGCCTATTTTTATGGATATGTTTGAAGTCTTATAGTCACTTTAATCTTGGGGCGGAGACAGGCATGTGTTATGTTGCTTCCTCGATACACACACACTTACTCTCCCTTGTCGTCTTTCTCGCTCACTCACTCACTCACTCACTCACTCACTTTTTCCTTCGCTGGGTCTCTCTCTCTCTCTCTCTCTCTCTCCCTCTCTCTTGTCTCTCTGATAGACGCATTCCTCATTTGTCGCATAATCCACACACTCCTTCCACCGCATATCTCCCTCACTTTTCCAACCCACGCACTAATTCATTCACTCTCTTACCTTCATATTAATCTTCTGCTCTTGCTTCTGTTGCTTCCGCTTCCGCCTTTTCGTCCTTTCCTTCTTCTTTTCACCTTCATTTTCATCCCCACATATACGCACAGACACACACACACACAGAGATCTAAAATCGTAAACAAACAATATCACCGGTACGCTACTAATGGCAAGATGATAGATCGTGATCCTCCCTCGAGAAGGGAGGGAGGGAGGGAGGGAGGGAGGAAGGGACGAATGCGAGATGCCGAAGTAAATTTCAACACCCACCCGCCCTCCCTCCCTCCTTCCCTCCTTCCCTCCTTCCTTCCTCTCTGCGGGGCACGACGACATCCTTCCTCTCCTTCCGTCCATAGTTTCCCCCACATGCTTCTCTCCACTGTGTAGCCCTCTCCTTCCTCCCTTCCCTCCCTCCCTCCCTCCCTCCCTCCCTTCTTCTAAATCTCCCGGTGAGCGGGTGGCCGGCCCCCACTTCCCTTCTTCCTTCCTCCCCCTTTCCCTGCCCCCCA
>Ga0160420_100642_pt1 | contig 12957 bp, 13 predicted proteins | sample CelAP2metagpilot_FD_108197 | JGI IMG/M metagenome (GOLD analysis project Ga0160420, IMG submission 108197) | Phycosphere-associated microbial communities from algal ponds in Kailua-Kona, Hawaii, USA - Cellana AP2-5-5 metagenome pilot | ecosystem: Engineered > Artificial ecosystem > Aquaculture >... | reverse complement strand
GTTTGTTATTTGTGTTTTATTATGTTATTGTTTTGTTGGTGGTGGGGGGGGTGTTCTTTGTATGGGGACAGCACAGTGATTGTATGCTTCCTCCTATAGGTTTTTCCTTCATCTGTGACATGGTTTATGAAGGCATTTTCTCACTTAACTTCCTTTTCTTCCCTGCCTATTCTTCCCTGCCTTTTCTTCCCTGCCTTCTCATCCCTGACCCCTTTTGGCAACCTCCCTCTTCACCTACAGACTCCCCTTTCGTCCCATGCATGTGTTTCACCAACTCTCAGAAGGTTGCGAAGCAGCTCATCATCCATCGCGGTCTTCATCCCATCGTCATTCCGGACGGCCACCTGTGGAATACCAACAAGGACGTTGTACTGGACCATGTGAAAAGGCTGGGCTTCGCAGGCCAGGGAGACCGCGTTGTTGTGCTGACGGGTGAACTGCAACACGAGGGATCCACGTCGACAAGCGGGACGTACTATATGGATGTTAAATAGAAGGAGGAAATGGCTTATAAAAGTAAAGCGAACGTGAACGAAGAAACCAAAGACAAAGACGGGAGGGAGGAGGAGAAACGGAGGAGGCAGAAAGGAAATTACGGCGATACACGCCTCGAGGAGGTAAAGAGAAATTAATACAGTTTTGAATCGACTGACGCTTGTCAGCGCCTCCAAAAGAAAAATATATAAGAAGGCTCATTGATGATTCCTCCTCATTTTTATAAACTCATTTACGTAACTTTTAAGGGTTCAGAAACGAGTCCTTAGTTTTACGCATTCGCGGGACGTTTGGTATCCACAATATCTTCGGCATGGATTAAGAGGATATGCAAGATTAAAACCAGAGGAGCAAGGCGTGATGCGTCAGAATGCTTGCAATCTCTCTTTCACTTCTTTCTCCCACCTCTCATCTCCGGTGTCTTCAGTTTAATTATTCCCGGTTTTATGTCCAGCGCCTTCATATACATTGCGCATCCACGGTCCTCTCCCTAATCAGTCAAAGCAGCAAGATTTCCGTTCCCCGCGGCTTCAGGCACGTCAGGCAGTACAGAGAGGAACTTAGAAGAGGGTGAAGAAGGCAGGAAAATACCTACGGGGTCATTAGCCTTTCCTCCGATGGACATGTTGGACGACGAAGATCTTCTGCCCGCTAGGCTTTCGAAACTCTGGTGCAAGCTCTTTGGAAAGGAAATTATGTTGACAATGGAGTTGCGGATATTTGACCTCTTTTCATTGTTCTCGATTCCGGTATTGCCTGTGATCTTGCGGTGATTGTAGCTATATGACGCGAAGTCTGCCTGCTGCTCGGGGGTCAGGAGGCCCGCGACGACTTTATTATTATTCTTTTTCTTTTTGACTACTGTCACGGCTCCATCATCCTCTTCATCAAAGAGATCATTCATGTTTGCCTGAACATTGGCCTCCTTCTTGGGCACAAAGGGAGGAGCAAGCGTCTTGGCGCTGAGGGCCTCCCAGTCCAGACCCGCGAAGGCCGGACTGGTTTTGAGCGAAGTCAGGCCTTGGGTTTCGTTCACACCACGCTGCTCTGGATGAACTCGAAGCAACTGGCGGATAAGGGCCTGCATTTCTGGTGGCGCGCTGATCGCCGGAACGCTTTTGAAAAGGGGCATCTTCTCAGTCGCAGCGGCGGCGTCCTTATAGTACGCGGCCTCCTCGCCGTGGTGGTCCAGCTTGTTAAACATATCATGTGCGTATGGCCGAGCCCCCGTACTGAGTTCATATAGCAACACACCCAAAGAAAATCCTTCGGAAGGGATACCATGCCGATGGGTTGCCCAAAAGAGCTCGGGTCCCATGTACCCCGGCGTGCCGCTGGTGTGTGTGCAGATCAGGGCTGTCCGTGTCGAGGTATCGTCAATTTTGGCTGAGATGCCTAAGTCAGTCAGTGCAATCTGGCCCTTGTCGTCCATAAGAACATTCTCGGGCTTGATGTCACGATGCAAGACGCCTCGGGTATGCAAAAAGTCCAGGGCTAGTACGAGGGAGGCTCCGTAAAACTTGACTTGGGCCGCTGACAAATGGCGCTCGGGGGCCTTGGACAAATGAAAACGCAAATCGCCGCCCAAATATAAGTCAAGGACTAGATAAAGATGGGAAAAGTCTTGAAAAGCGTAGTAGGCTGAGGCAACAAAGTGACTGCTTCCAACCTCGCGGAGCAGGGCCAATTCGCGCAGGACTTCCTCTTGCATTTGTTTGTGGACAATCACTTCCTTGACCAACGCTTTCATGGCGTACCACTTGCCCACATCTGGTTCCGTCTTTTTGACCACCGCATTGACCTTGCCGAAGCCCCCTTCCCCTAAGGTTCGCTGCACGTCGAAATGCCGCCCATCTACATTTTCCAAATCAGGGGCACTTGACCCACCCGCCATGCCTGCGTCGCCTACACGCTCAGACCTGCCGCATAAATTGCCCATGTAATTTCTATCGAGTATTGTACTGTATGAGGATGAAGGAAACAAAAGAGCGAAAAGAAGGTCAAGGCATCTTTTCAAAGGCATTTGGGGCTACCCAAAATATGAAAAAATGGAGGCGAAAACTTGCAATGGGCCCGGGTGGGGAGGAGGTTGTCGGTTAATCCCGTGGCGCGAGGAAGTGAATACATGCAACAGTACTCCCACAACTTACCAACAAAGGACAATAACAACATTGACAGCACACCACAGACATCCTTAGACCGCGTTGGTCCGTCTTTTTCTTCTAAACATTGCCGTCGCTGCTGTAGCCAACACGTACTGCTACTTGCCGTTGCTGTATCGCCACACTTCCCCCGCCATCTTTCATCCTATTTCAGAAACATATGAGGCCGCCGCTCATTCCTTGCCTCGGCATCGCCACCATCGCTAGCGTTATCTCGACGATAAGCGCCTTTGTCTCGCCATCAGGATCCTATCTTTCGCCTGCCAACACGCTTGTCACGCCCATGGTGCCTTTCTACCCTACGACGACTGCCATCACTACCCTTGTCCTCCGTCGTCGAGCGGCGCCCTTCCCCTCTATTGCCACGACCAACACCGTCGCAACCCGCCTAGCAGTAGCCACGGGTACGAATGGTGCTATTCCATTCGCCGCGACCTTGACGACGGGCCTGCATGCCTCGCCGTGGTGGGTTTGGTCGATGCTTCTCCTCGCGTCAACCGCCGGTGTGGCCGCCGAACGCTCTAAGGTTGGAGCCGCCCTTTCATCCCCTCTTATTACCATGGCCGTAGCCCTCGTTGTGTGCAACCTCGGCCTTCTCCCCGCCGTTGCACCCGCCTACGCTACTGTCAATAAGTTTCTAGTTCCTTTAGCCATTCCTCTCCTCCTTCTCGACGCCAACCTCTTTAAAGTCCTCACCCAAACCGGTCGCTTGCTCCGTTCCTTCGCTCTCGGCAGCATCGGCACGGTCCTTGGGACGCTTGTGGCTGCGTGGCTTGTGCCGTTGAGGAATTTAGGGGTGGATGGAAAGGAGGGATGGACGATTGCGGCAGCCTTGGCCTCAAGGCATATTGGAGGAGCTGTTAATTTTGTGGCGGTTAGCGAGACGTTGGCGACCTCTGCTGAGCTCACCGCAGCAGGCATCGCCGCGGATAATCTGGTGGTGTCGTTCTATTTTGGTTTGCTTTTCTGGCTGGCCCGGCATATTTTGCCGGAGGAGGAGGAGGAAGAGGGGCAGGGCGGAGGGGTGGCAGGGGAAGGAGAGAAAGAGGAATGGGTTGGGCGAGCCAGGGTAATAGAAGCAGCCGACGCTCCTGCCCTTGGGTATTTGAAGGCCCTCAGCCTGTCGTGCGTCCTTTGTATGGTCGGCACGTGGGTTGGCGAAGGGCTGCTGAGTGGAGCTATCTCGAGTTTGCCCATCATCTCCCTCCTGTCTGTCACCATTGCCACTCTATTCCCTCGAGCCTGCGCGAGCATCACGGAACCCGCAGGCCATCTCGCTGTCATCCTCATGAATCTTTTCTTCTCCGTCACTGGTGCCCAAGGAAAATTGGGCAAGGTCTTGGCGACGGCTCCCCGTCTTTTCCTCTTCTCCGCTGTCCAACTTTTCGTTCACCTCGCTTTCCTCCTAGGGGCGGGCAGAGGCCTCTTTCGCCTCCCTTTCAAGGAGCTGTTGATCGCATCGAACGCCAACGTCGGGGGCCCAACAACAGCAGCAGCCATGGCGGGGAGTAAGAAGTGGAAGAGTCTCGTGCTGCCAGGCATACTTACGGGTATCCTAGGGTACGCCTCAGCGACGTTCATTGGCTTGGTCCTTGGGAGGAGGGTGCTAGCGAAGATGATGATGAGTAGCGTGGGAGGAAGTTGAGGTTGAGGGGAAGAGGTGGCGACGAAACGTTTTGGATTCGTACACTAATTAGAGAAAGTGAAGAGTGACAATTTGGGAAAAGAGAAGGAAAAGTTGAATCGGGGGCTCGTCACGTGTATATTTTTTTGTTTACTTCACTTCTTTCGTTGAGGTCTCTCGTCAACCCCTCCCCCACCTCTTTTACTCATCCTTCCTTCTACTACTACTCCCTTCCACTTGCCCCGGCACAGTCCCCGAGACTCCCAGCACCACTAGCCTCCCCCCCAAATATGGCACCATCGCCACAAGCTTCTGCACCTCGTGCGGCGCATACCTCAACACCCTCTCAGCCACGCTCAACAATGTATTTACGAGCCCGGATATCACCCCTACCGGGTCCTCAGTCACCTTCAGCTCCAGGCCGCTAAACAAATGAAACGCCCCAATCCTGGGATCTCGCACAACCTGCACCCATAGTGGCTTCCCCTGCAAAGCCGCGTACTTCTGCTCCGCTTGGACGAGCCACACTCGATGCGCATTCGGACCGCGCTTGACAACAGCGCGCATGCCCACTTGAATTAGAGTGTACAGAGCCATGGCATCCCGAAAGAACAACCCGATCCCATCACACATGGTATGCTGGTCATTATACACGTAATGAACTGCGTAGCTCAAGACCTCGTGCCACCCTATCAGGAACAACCATACCAATACCTCCTTCTCCCACCACTCCCTTGAGCCCTCTTGCTTCATGGCCCCCTTCCGTTGCCACCGCAACTGCGTCGTTTCAATCAAATAGAAGAGGATCTCAAGCAATGCGCAACACATGAGGAAATAGCAACCCAGCCGGACCCACCACTTAAAATCCGCCGCCAGCCGCAAACGAAGCACGAGCTCGGGCCCGAAGAACCGAAAGCGGGTTAAGCCACTCTTGAGCTCCTTGTCCCTCAATTGACAGTCCTCGTCCTGTCCCGTGGCCAGCTTACAGGTGGCAAGCTGGAAAAAACGACCCAGGCGAGTATCCTTCAGGGTCTTGGCCTTGGACAAGGCATCGGTGCACTGTTGAAAGGCCTTGCAATCACATCGGGTCAGGCTGCGCCAATTGCCCCAATGGGAACCCGGCGCCGTTGCGGCCACTAGAGCGAAGCCATTGTCTTCCATGTCATTAAATGCATCGTAGCCCTTAACAGTGAAAGTCAGAATCAAGGCAAGACCAAGGGCTAGAATAACATTCTTCCAGGGCCACCACCAGGACTCTGCCGTGTTATTAGCACGAGATTTGTGATGAGGGGGAGAGTTGATGGAACGCTTCTCCGCCTTGGTTGTACTGCTACTTCCGGTCGAGGCAGACAATGAGGGGGCAGCGGAGGACGAGGGGGCATCCAAGTCTTGCCCGGCGGAAGATTTTTTCATCTCATTGCCACGGCGCTTCACGGGCGAGGTAGAGGCGGAGGTAGTGGGTGAAGACGAGGATGCAGTGCGCGCCGCTTCCATGTCGGAGGTCTTGCGGCGCAACCGCCTCATCATGGCTGCCTGGCGGGCTGGACGCTTGTTTCAACAGCCAATGGCAACTTCCTGTATGAAGTGCGTGCGATTGGTTTTGAATTCCCCTCAGAAGGGTGAGAGGAGACGGATCGCAGGGAAGCTTGGGGTATACTGTGCTACAATGCTATCGTTGGGTTGTTGATTCCCCTGTTGATGAATTTACTCTGGCTCCCAACAGAAGTACATGAGCTTGTGGGCAAAATAACTTAGCATTATACGCCTACATTCGCAAATGAATAAATGCTTGCGCTTGTTTTTGTTCTAATCTGGGTTCTTCACCACCAACACGAACAAAAGAAAGAGGGCGGCCACATCTTTATTTTCGGCAACATGCATACAGTGTAACATATATTTTGCGCGGATCGGACGTTTCAATTTTTTGGGGCATCCTTTCCTCATATCGATCAAAGTCTGTACAGGACCATGCCATCCATCTGTCTATGAGTGCATGCCCCATTATGTCTGTCCTTACAACAAATATATACGCTCATATACACAATAGATGAATGGCAACAGCAGTAGCAGGTGCAGCACGCCCTGCTGGCATCCACAACTGCCGCGTTCTTGCCCTGCTTCCCCTTCCTCCCTCCTGGTGTCTCCCATGCGGCCCTCCTCCCAAATCTCCCCACACGATCAGTTTCGCTTTGTCGAGGAGATTGGAACAGGAAGCTTTGGGGCGGTGTACCTGGCCATAGAACGTGCGGAACGACTAACAAGTAGCATATCGAGGCAGCAGTTGTCTTCCAACCCTCCCACCCTGGCTCTGGCCCGCCAAGACAGCAGCTGCAGCTGCAGCAGCTCGGCGGTTAATGAAGAGGAAGGCGCCTTCATGCCTATGCTTCTCTCCTCCTTCTCTACTTCTGCCTCCTTCTCCTCCCCTTCTCTTTCCTTTTCCTCCTCAAGCAGGCCCGGTACTCCCCGGACCCGACCCCTTCGACCCGCGCGAAAGGTCGCCATCAAGGTGATTAATCTTGAAGCTCAAGAAGACGGGATGGAGGATATTCAACGCGAAATTGATATCCTTTCCCACTGCAATTGTCCGCAATTAACCCGCTATTTTGCTTCGTACGTCGTCGAGCATTCGCTCTGGATCGTTATGGAGTACGTAGATGGAGGATCTCTGGGGGAGCTCCTGGCCCTTACCCCCCACGGCCGCTTAGGTGAAGTGGCGATCGCTGGGGCCATGAGCCAGCTATGCCAGGCTTTGGCCTACCTGCACGGAGAGAGGAAAATCCATCGGGACGTGAAAGCAAAAAACGTCCTCGTCTCCTCAACCGGTCTGGTGAAGCTTGCCGATTTCGGCGTGACTGCCTCGTTGACGGAGACCATGGGAAAGCGACATACCTTTGCCGGGACGCCGTTTTGGATGGCGCCTGAGGTGATTTCTCAGACCTCATATGACTTTAAAGCGGACGTCTGGAGTCTGGGGATAACGGCGATGGAACTGGCGAAGGGGGCTCCGCCCTATGCGAAGGTCCACCCCGTCCGGGCCTTGTTTTTAATTCCGAAGAACCCGCCGCCACGGTTGGAGGATGAGGAGGAGGGCGAGGGAGAGGGAAGGTGGTCGGAGGGGTTCAAGGAGTTCGTGGCGGCGTGTTTAAGGAAGGATCCCGCGGAGAGACTGACGGCTGGGGAGTTGTCGTTGTTGCCGTTCTTGGATGACGAGGGAAGGGTGGAAGAAGGTAGGGAGCAGCTGGTGGCGTTGGTGAAGAGGCGAGTGCCTTCCCAGAGGTTGGAGCGGGAGGAGATGCTGCTGGCGGAGGAGGAACAACAGCAGCAGGAGGAGGAGGAGGAGGAGGAGGAGGAGTGGGAGGGTAGGGGTGGGGAAGGGGAGAGGGTGGAAGAGGGCAGGCCGGGGTGGGCGGAGGAGGAGGGGATAGGGAGGGGGGGCATTCGTCGGGGTACGACAAGTCGGATGATGGAGTTGACCTTGCACAGACAAGATACAGAGGACCGGAGTAGTAGTCGCAGCAGTAGCAGCAGCAGCGGCAACATCAGCAGAATCCGAATGTCCCACAGCGCCTCCTCTTCTCCTCGTGCATCCCGGCCGGGTCAAGGGCAAGGATGGAGAGGGCAGCAACGGCGGAATCTAAAAATTCTATCTTCCGCCCGAGCCGCCCTCGAAAGAGGCTCTGGCTCCTCATCCACTTCCTCCTCCACCGCCACCGCCACCCCCTCCCTCGCTTTTTCCCCCACTGGAGGAAGGCGCCGCCGCTCACACCTTCGGCGGGGATCGAGCGGATGCCAAAGTCTCAGCAGTAGCAACAGCAGTAAGAGTAGTGGCAGCAGCAACAACAGCAGTGGCAGTATCAACGACAATGCCGGCGGCACCACCAACAAAACTGACAGCTTTTCTTCCCTGTCATCCCTGGACCGCCAAGCAGGGACCCCGCCCATGGGCCGCCGTTGGGGATCGAGTGGGGGAAAGGAAGGAGGGAAATGTAAAGGAAGGGGTGGGGGAGGGAGAGGAAACGGAGATCGAGGAAGTTTTTTAGCCCTTTCGAATTTAAATCCATCACTGCCACCGGGAGGAGGGAGGGAGGGGGGGAGGCCGAGCCGGCACATCCGGTCGCCGTATGCGAGTCCGGTGAGGAGGCAGGGAAGCACGGCGTCATTGTCGTCGATGGGATCGGAGGGCAGGGAGAGTAGGAGAGAGAGCCCGTGGGAGGAGCTAAGGAGGGAAAAGAGGGAGGACGGGGAGGACGGAGAGAGCGGGGAGGAGGAGAGGGAGTATCACAACGAGATAGGGCCGGGGTCGGAGGAAGAAGGGGAGGAAGAGGAGGAGCTTCAGTGGGACTTTACGGTCAAATCAGCCGATGCCTTTTTGCCAGTTGCTGGAGCCATGTGAGGAAGTGAGAGGGCATCTGTGCGTGCAGGCGTGATGTCCATGTAACGCACTGGTTCAGGGAGGCGTGAAGGAGGACTGAAAGGGGAGAAAAAGATAGCACAACAGCTATTTAAAATTAAATAACACAACGGCTGTACAAACTTTTGAGACATGAAAGAGGACAAGAGACCGAATTTGATAGGGAAGGAAGAAAGAAACGCCAAATGTAAGTGCACCTTCCAGGATGCGGGTGCATGTGTTCGTCGTTGTTTGAGGCTGTTATTGCTTTGATTTTTTTAATGTGTCCTCATCCTGTTTTCACGCGTTGTGGCGTGTGGCGTGTGGGTTGTTTGTGCGGGCCATGCCCTTGTCGTGTGAAGGTAGGTGCCACGTTATCCAGTCTTCCCTCGTCCCCCCTCCTTCTCATTTCTTCCTTCGCAAGGACGCACAGTCCCGTGGTTCATCGGACATTTCCCGACGGCCTTTCCGTTCTCCTTCTTTCTTGCTCTTAAGCTGTATAACCCTGACCCTCCTCCGATCATAGAAGATTCGATCTCCTTCGTTTTTACTCTCACCTTTCATTTTCACTCTTTTTCTCTGTCTCTCATTCCCTCCCTCCTTTCTTCCTTTTCTTGAACATGCTTACAACGGGTGGTTAGGGTGTACGCGGAGCAATAATTGTGTCCTCTCTCTTTTATCCTTCCTCTTCTTCTTCTCCTTTTCCTCCCTCTTCTTCCCCCCCTCCTCCTCCCCCTCCTTCACCGGAGCATCTTCTCCTCCCTCCTCCATCGCTGCTCCATCCTCCTCCCCTCCCTCCCTCCCTCCCTCCCTCTCTCCCCCCGGGACCAACGTCGTGTCCACGTCCAGCATTCGCGCAATTACCATGGTCACTTTCTCCCTCAACCCGTCCTCCCCCCCGTCATCCCTCCCTTCCTGCTGCTGCTGCTGGATGTACCATTCCATCACCTCCTCCCACGTCACCCCTCCCTCCCTGTTCTCCTGCTGCCGCACGTATGTCGCCAACGCCAGAGTCATCAGCCGATACTCTTCCACCGTGATCTGCACCTTTCTCTTCTCCTTCTTCTTCTTCTTCTCCTTCTTCTTCGCGGCGGCTGCGGTGGCTGCAGGGGCTGCTTCCGATGCGACGACGGCGGCGGCTGCTGTTGCTACCTCCTCCTCCTCCTCTTCCTCTATCCCCTCAGGGTTCGTCCTCCCCCTCTTCTTCTTCCCCCTTACCCGCCCCTCCTCCTCCCCCCCCGCCACCCCCTCCGGCCCTTCCACCTCCTCCTCCCCCTCCTCCTCCTCCTCATCCTCCCCTCCCTCCAGGGTTACCTCCTCGGTCTGAACGTGAATGACGCTCTTCTTCAAGAGTCGGTAGGCTTCCTCCACGTATCGGGGCTGCACCACGTGATCGAGGTGCAGACGTGCGAGGGCCTCGGATAAACGGATCATACTCTCCTGTTTTGTTGGGATTGAGGTTATGTGGGAGGGAAGCGGGGATGAAGGGAAGGAGGAAGGGAGGGGGGGGTGAGTGGGATAAGTTGTTTGTTGGACCAGACTAGGGGGGGAGGAAGGGAGGGAGGGAGGGAGGGAGGGAGGGAGGGCGTACCAGCTGACGGACGGTAATACGGTACGCGGTGCGGTTCCGGCCGAGATGATCGTTTTCCTTGGGATCGAGGGAGGTAGGGAAGGAGGGACAGAGGGAGGGAGGGGGGAGGGAGTAGGTGAGAAACAATGAAACCAAGCAGGAAAGCAGAAGAGAGAGAAGGAGGGAGGGAGGGAGGAAGGAAGGGACTTACCCGCAAGGACCGGTAGCAGGTGACGAGTTTCCGTCGAGATTCCTCAGGAATCTGGGGCGAGATAGACTTGGCGTACTGGATGTACTGAGGGAGGGAGGGAGGGAGGGAGGGAGGGAGGGAGGGAAAGAATGAGAGACCAATCGGCAACAGAGGGGGGAAAAGAGGGAGGGAGGGAGGGAGGGATCAAGGCATAACATACCTGCAATAAGGCCGCGGGCTCAAAATAGGGTTTTAAATGACTGTTATCGTTCTGCCCGCTGGATTGATGCACGCCCACAATGTGCTTGGCAATGGCCTGATCGGTGGCGGGATTGCACTCGTCGAGAACCACGAAGAAGAGGTCGAAACGACTCATGATGGGGGGGGAGATGGCCACATTGGCCTTGAGGCTCTTGCTGCGGTCGTACCGACCGAAGATCGGGTTGGCTGCGGCGAGGATGGAGGTTCGGGCGTTAAGGGTGGCGTGGATGCCGGCCTGGAGGGGGGAGCGGGAGGGAGGGAGGGAGGAAGTGAGTGGGAGGGGGGGGGTGGGGGGGGAAGGGAGGGAGGGAGGGAGGGAGGGAGGGAGATTATTGACGCACCTTGGTAATGGAGATCGTTTGCTGCTCCATGGCTTCATGGATGGCCACCTGTCAAGAGGAAGGAGGGAGGGAGGGAGGGATATGAATACCCCAATTAAATCGGAAGGCAAGGCAAGGAGGGAAGGAGGGAGGGAATAAGAGCCGGACTAGGACACACCTGCTCGGTGTTGTCCATCTTGTCGAACTCATCGATGCAGCAGATGCCGTTATCCGCCAACATTAAGGCCCCGGCCTCCACACAGAACTCTCCTGTTTCCGCGTCTTTGACCACACTTGCAGTGAGACCGGCAGCAGACGACGCTTTGCCTAGTCCATGGGAAGAAAGGAGAGGGGGGGGGAGGGGGATCCTCCTTGAGTACACTCAACTTTTCAATTTCCCACGGCTGGAGTGTTTCTCGTTCCCTCTTCTCGACCTCCCTCCCTCCTTTCCCCTGGACATAGGCAGGGCTTCATTCACCAGCTATCCTTCCTCCCTCCCTCCCTCCCTCCATGCCTGCCTACCTACCTGACGTGTAGACTCCGCGAGGCATAAACCCGTGGATGAATTTTAAAAACTGACTCTTAGCTGTTGAGGGGTCGCCAACAAGGCAGACGTTAACGTCGCCTCGGAGTTTGATCCCGTCCTTGGTGGACTTGTGGACCCCGCCAAGCATCATGAGGAGGAGGCTGAGGGAGGGAAGGAGGGAGGGGGGGGAGGGGGAGGGGAACGAAGGATGAGTAATAAAATATTAGAAAATTAGAAAATGGGACGGTACAAAGGACCAAACGAAGGGGGTTCTCTCCCTCCCTCCCTCCCTCCCTCCTTCCCTCCCTCCTTCCCTCCCTCCCTCCTTCCCTCCCCTCTCCTCACCCACCCTCTCTTAATATCCATATGACCGAAAATATTGGGCGCAATGCTCTCGGCCAAGTGCTTATATAGGTCTGGTGTCTTTCTCATCTCTTTCACTTCCTCCACCTCCGCCTCCGTCAACCCCCCGTGGGGCAAAGGCCCCCCCTCCTCATCCCCACCAACCACTCCCTCCCTCCCTCCTTCTGCAGCCCCCACCCGCAACGCCCCATCCGCCTGCTTCGTCGCCGGCTGGACTCCACATGCCACAAATACCGTCTTAAAGCTCATCTCCTTACACCCCAGCTTCTTCAACCCCCCCACCCCCCCCCCGCCCCCTCCCTCTCCCCTCCCACTGCTCAACACCGCATCCCCCCTCCCCTGCCCCCCGGCCTGGCCCAGCACCACCAACATGCCTGTAAATACACACTTGTCTCCCGCCTTGGCCTGCTCCACCAAATCATTCCTCAGAATCACGTCCAGGGATCGGGGAAGGGAGCCTGCTGGAATCTCGTCCGCGTTCTCCTGCACCCGCACCCGCTGCCAATCCACGAACCTACTCTCCTCAAAATTCAGCATCCACCCATCCCCCCTCTTGAACGACGCCCCTCCCCCACCTCCTGCCCCTGACGCACACGCAGGGGAGGTGCAGCGTGGAGGGGTCGTGTACGTAAACTGCTGCTCAACGCCATGGTGATCTGTCTGACACTTCCGGCACCGGAAAGAGCCCACGTAGAGTTCCGGGCGCACGTCGCTGGAGCGTGTCACAGTACCTGGAGGCAGGGAGAGCGAGGAGAAGAAGAATGAGAAAAGGCATGTTGCAGTGGGATTTGAACGCCACTTTTTTTTAAATCCCCCCCTCCCCTCCCCCCCCGACGTTCCTTATCTTGTCCTCCGCCTCTTTATCTCATCTCCTGTTCCTCCCCTCCCTCTCTTCCCTTCCTCCCTCCCCTCCCTCCCCCCCCCATCTTCTTCTCCCCCCCCCTCCCCCCCCCCCCCCCCCCCCCCCCCCCCCCCTCCCCCCCCCCCCCCCCCCTCCCTCCCCCCTCCCCCCCCCCCCCCCCCCCCCCCCCCCCCCCCCCCCCCCCACCCCCCTCC
>Ga0160420_100641_pt1 | contig 12964 bp, 18 predicted proteins | sample CelAP2metagpilot_FD_108197 | JGI IMG/M metagenome (GOLD analysis project Ga0160420, IMG submission 108197) | Phycosphere-associated microbial communities from algal ponds in Kailua-Kona, Hawaii, USA - Cellana AP2-5-5 metagenome pilot | ecosystem: Engineered > Artificial ecosystem > Aquaculture >... | reverse complement strand
GGGGGGTTGTGGTTTGAGGGGGCGGTGGCGGGGAGGAGGGGGTGGGACCGGGGGGGGGGGTGGGGGGGGAAGGGAGGGGGGGGTGATGGACGGCATGTCCTCACTTTATGCCGTCGTAGCTCTCCTTGCTCTCACCCTCCCTCGTTCCTTCCCTCCCCCCTGTACTCCCTTCCTGCCCCCCTCCCACAGGCTATTTCGAGCTGTTTGGGATTCCGGCCACCACCAAGGCCCAGCTCTACAAGCTCGCGTCCATCTCCCTCTGCAGCAACACCATCGGCCAAGTCGGTAGGTAGGCGGGACGGAGGGAAGGAGGGACAGAGGGACGGACGGAGAGGCAGGCTGAAAAAAGGGTGGAAGAATGAGGGGACGTAGACACAGGAATCGATGGCTGCTGTTAATTATATCTCCGTCGTCACAATCACTCATTGTGCCCATCCCAACCCCCCTCCCCTCCTTCCCCTTCCGCCCCCATAACTCACACCCTCTTTTTCATAGTTACCGGGCTGATGGTCTGCCCTCCCCAAGAGGGTTCCCCCTCCTACTCTACCTACGAGAAAGAACGCTCTGCCACTCTCGCCTCCCTCCGTAGACGTGCTCAGAAACTAACGGCTGGATTGGCCAAACTAGAGGGTGTAACGGTTCAGCCTTCCACAGGTGCCATGTACGCGTTCCCACGTCTCACCCTTCCTCCTGCATTTTTGAACGAGGCGACAAAGGCAGGATTAAAGCCCGATATGCTATATTGCATGCGTCTATGCGAGGCCACAGGCATCGTGGTGGTGCCGGGATCAGGGTTCGGTCAGGTAGGGGGATGGGGAGGGAGGGGGGAAGGGAGGAAGGGAGGCGGCTGGTAGGCAGATAGAGCTTAGGCGGCTGGTAGGCAGATAGAGCTTACGGCGTGGCGGTGCGCAGGCGGTGAGGATTAATATTTTTCTCTTTCATTCCCCCTCCTCCTCCCCTTCCTCCCTCCTCTCCCTCGCACGCAGGTCGATGGCACGTGGCACTTCCGCACAACTTTCCTCCCTCCGGAAGAGAAGATGGAGGGGGTTATGGAACGACTGGGCAAGTTTCACAAAGAGTTTCTGGATGCGTACCGTGAATAAAGGGCGGGAGAAGACCGGAAAGAAGAGAGACGGAGGAGATTTGGTTGTATGAAACATACCAAAGGTGAATTCCTGTCGTGTCGGTTGGTGCGGTGGTGCGTGTGTGTTGGTGTATGGGTGAGTGGGGAGGATGTGTGTGAGGGATGGGGCGGCGGAGTGTGAGCAAGGCGGTATTGTTTGACTGGAGCGCGCAAGCTGGCTGAAGGGGAGAAGGAAGGGGTGAGAAAGAGGAATAGGAGGTCGAAGGGAGCCGGGAGGAGAGGTTGTGTATGTTGTTGGTTGGTTACATTTTGAACGGTACGATTGATAGAGAGGATAGATCGAAATGTACGTACATTGTTTCTGTAAGAATGCTGTAGGGCCGATGAGCGTTGTTCTGCGTTTGAAAACGCGTGTTGTCGGGTGTGTCGGTCGTCGGGGTGGTGAATGTGGATTTAGTGTGCGAAATGTGTTGTGGATACAAGGGTGGACGTGTCCAGCCGACAAATAGGGGAAAGTCGTAGGATATATTCCGGAAGAAGTAAAGGAAAGAAAAGTCATAAATAAATAATAAAACTTAAAAAATAAAAATAAAAATCAACTGTCATGGTCGTGGAAAAAACGGCTCACGAAAATACGTTACACGCGATTCCGTGAAGGGTGTTATTGTGTGCGTCACGCCTTTTCTCTCACGACTACGCTGCTGACATTGTTTCACCGTTTTCATACAACAAGCACAGCTCGTTTGAGCAAAGCATTCGACCAAGTTCTACACCATGGCTTCTGGCGCCGGGAAGCAGACTACCAGCACACGGAGGACGCCTTCTCCTTTTTCGCATTCGCCCATTCATCCCATCCATGACCACGGCCGACACACGCCGCCCATTGCTGAAGAGAACCTCAAAAACATCGATCTGGGGAACGGTGGGAGTGGAGGCGAGCATGAGCACTTGGGGCGTTCACCTTCCCACGCAGCTGTCGTTCCAATCCACGCTAACTCAGCCCATGCTTCAGCCTGTTCCTCCGCCTCTGCATCCGCATACGAGGAGACATACCCACCAAAACAGAGTGGGGGACACGGACGGGGTCATGCAGCATCATCGGTGTGGACGTTGGTTTTGGCTCAAATAAAACGGTTCGATATTGAATTGTCCATAGGTTTCCTCATCACCATTTTTATTTGCTCCGCCATCGCCGTTTCTGCGCAGGACGAAGGGTGGTTCCTCGCTACAGCACCATTGGAGAACTTTCCACTCGTCAATACCCTGGCTTCATTCAGCATTGGTCTTAGCAGCTATGTCACCGAGGCACATGGGGGAGACGAACAGCTCACCCTGTACCGACACGAAGGCCCCATTTCTGAGCTTTCTCTTCGAGCAGGAGATATTGCCGTGTTCCTGCACATATGCCTTATTGCTTCATTAGTCCTGTCCGTGGGTTTGCTGTGGTACGTATTGCAACTTCATGATTACCTGAAAAGCAGTGAGATTTTGCCTTCGCGCGAACTGACCACGCGTCTCCTGGGCCTCAAGGCTCTGACGCTTGGCCTGTTGCTGCTGGGGTTGGGAACAGGTGCATTCCGCGCTGTTATTTGGAATGATTTGAAGGAACATCACAACGACGGCAGCAGTAGCAGCAGTAGCAGTAGCAGCAGTGGTGGTCCAACGTCGTTTACGAATATTGAATCAAGCGAGCTCTTCCTCGAGACGCGCTATGCATATTCTCTCACAATAGCAGCGTGGTTCCTCTGGCTAGTTGTCGGGTCTATCCTTATGTTACGGCCGTGTTACCGTAACGTAAATATTTATATGATACGGGGCCATGGGCGCGAGGTTAGCCGCGATGAGGGAGGAGAAGAAGGAAGGAACTGAGGTGGGAGAGATGGAGGGAGTAGAGAAGGAGTTCATGGAGGAGATGCAGGCGGCGGAGGTATAGCTTGACAAATGGAATGGAGAATGGTGTCATTGACATGTAGCAAAAGTAGACATGCTTGGATTTCCTTGAGATAAGTGTTTTATGTGCATGTAAGAAATGGAAAAGAAAGAAGCGGAGAACAGTTGCTGGCTCGAAAGAGTGGCAAATGTGGAGCTGACCCGCCCATGTCGCTCTTGCTAGCCCGCTTGGTACAATGCTCTACTGTACGGCTCTATCGTGGTACTTTGTATCATTACATTCTGTTTCTACACTTCGCATTCCCTCTTCCTCCCCCCTTCCAACTCGCCCTTCACTTAATCCCTGGTATGACCGCCGGTGGACGGTCCGCAGAGACCAGCAAAATCAGTGGCACTAATACTACGTATACTACCATAATCCCTGCAATCATCCAAAACCACCCTATGGATGGCAAGCCACCCACATGTTCCCTCCTCTTTCCACTTTCTTCGGTCTTGGCGATCGTGCATGCATGGATCAGGTACACTCCACTTTCCCAGGCCAAAAGTATGGGTAAGAGAATCCAAAGCCCATTCATAAATACTAAATGCACCCACAGTAGCAGGGGATCATGCAATGCCAAGGAGTGTGCCCCTGATATAATATCAGGCATAAAAGTCATCCAACCGCCATACAGCTCAAAGAGTGAAATAGAAAGTTGAACCAGGTGTCTGTAGGGCCGGCGGGTATATATCGCCCAGGCGGCGAGCAAACAGAGAGGTCCCAGGAGGAAGGCAGTCAATATCTCGATCGAGAGAATGGTGGGGTCCCGTCCGGCCCAGCGAGAGTCGGCCCGTGCGTATTCCCGCCAAATGAAGGCCATATAGGAAGAGGAGTAATTGGCGGTGGGGCCAAGAGCGAGAAACACATAGCCAGCTTCGATGGAGAGGTGTGTGAAGGCATCAAGGATGAACCAGACCAACGTTATCTGGGTGGTGGACGGTAAAAGCGTGTCAGCTTGCACAAGACAGGTATAGGGGGAAAAGGGAGCCACGCATTTTCTTCTATCGCTCTTACTTACCTTATCGACCACATTCAAAGGAATTTTGATGGCCAAGCTTCTACTGCGCGTCGTCACCATTTGTTACGAAGCCTAGAAACTGCTGGGTTTCATAGGAGTGTATGCTATATGAGTTTACGTAGCGGACCATAAAAGAAGTTTTTTTTTTAAATCGCAAAAAGACTTAAACCATGGTTTCTAGCCGATACAGGGGCCTTTTAGTCAACATTTATAAATGTGAGCTCGTATCACTCTTTATCGTGTAAAAGGACGCAAACGGATGTCAAGATGGGGCGGGGCATACTCGCCGACCCAAGCTTGATGACGACCTCCTCCAGAACAACACGTGGAGGGCCAAACAAATGTTCTGTCTTACCATAGGCTGTCAACACGCAGCTCTTTGTTACTCGCGTGTAGTTTTCTTTATTCCTCGAAAATTACACTTCACCCTCAAATTCTCAAACATTGCACACGGTATTGTTCGGTCCCATCGCACATTGACCGCGCCCCCTTTCCCTTGGCGGCTTGACGGCTTCTTGAGGTTGTGAGGAATGAAGGCTTTTGGAAGAGCTCGCCCACCAACTTTAGGCATCAACGAGTTCAGGACAAGTCAGTCAAAGAGGAAAGTATCGTCACGGTGAGCAACGTTGGTTGCCGCGCATGGAAAGCTCTCAAGACCACCATTTTTTACAATCATCTATTCCTCACCGACACACGCACGCTTTCGGACAAGCGAGGCGGGGGCGCGATGGGGGTGCGTCTGCCCCCCCCCCGCAGCTTCTCGCTTATTCGTCAGCGCGGTCGCGGTGGTGTTTGCTTTGCCGATAATTCGTCCGCTTTACGCTCTCACGATGCCTATCCCCACTCATCTTACAGGGATACAAGACCCTCGTCACCTCACAAAAACCAACATGTGTAGATAGCCCCTCGCTTCTCCTTAGGTGAGGCAGGGCGAGAGACGTGCGTGGCAAGCGAGCGGAAGGGCTGCACAAGTGCGAGCAAAAACATTGTCGACTAGTCCATCGCTCCCTGGACATTGAATGCAGAGCGCCCCGCCGACCTTACATCGGAACAAGGCATACAGTGCAACGACTGGCATGCCGGTCAGCGACCTGATCACGTCCCATGCCCCGATGAACCCTCGGGGGGGGAACAACAACACTCCGCCATCTCGCTCTGTCGCAGAGGCCAGTTGCTCGGAGACCGAAAAGCCGCAGCAAGAGCAGCACCACCACCTACACCAGCAAGAAGGTAATGGTAATGGCCGCTTTCCTCTCTGCAAGCCCGGTGTTTTCAACCGCGATCTTTCAGCTCAAACTGCCGCCACTCTCACCGACGACGAGGATGAGGGCAGCACTTGTACGACGGAGGGCGGGCTATCCTCCTCAACCCAAAGCTTGGCAGGGGACGACGCAGCCCTCTTGCTGGGCCTAGGAGGATGCTTAGATCTCTTGGCAGGATCCTTACGAATCGAGCAAGAGCAACGCGAAGCAGCAGCAGCAGCAGCAGCAGCAGCAGCAGTGCAGGTGCCCTCCACCCCTATATCCAAGACCCATGGTGCTTCCTCCCATTTGTCCAGCCTGAGATCTCTCCCCCACCAAGAACAACAACAACAGCAGCAGCAGCAGCAGCAGCAGCAGCAGCAGCAGCAGCAAAGCCGAAGACAACGTTCTGCCCAGGATATTCGAAACCACTACGCATGCAAGCTTGGAATCCGCGACATCCGCAGCAGCAACAGCGGTCTTTGTCCGTCCTTGCCACAGTGGCGGCGGGCTTCGTGTCTACCTGAGGGAGTTCTTCCTGTCATTGAAAAGCTCAAGGGGCGAAGGGAGTCCTATGGTGGATTTTTGCGATTGATGAAGCGACCGAGCGTGGTGGGAGGCGCTGGTGGTGTGCAGCAGCAGCAGCAGCAGCAACAGCAGCCTCCCTCGCTGCCACACACTCCTCCTCCTACTGGATCGGTCTTTGCTCCGTCGCTTCTACCCTCGGAAGGGTTTGAATGCCCGTCGTGCCAGGCGCTGCAGCAGCAACAGCAGCAGCAGCAAGAGCAACGAAGCGGTTCACCTGTGCAATTTATCAGCAGCAACAGCAGGAGTAAACCACTGCCCATGCCTATTCCTCGAAGCAGCAGCCCCTACAGTAACAGCAGCAATAGTAGTATCCACACCTCTTGTCCCCGCCCTCTTCCCCCCCAACGAAGTATTAGCACCAGCGACGACGACAGCGATGATAACGAGAGCCACTTTCTCTCCCCCTCCACCGCCGCCGCCTATACGTTCTGCGGCTCTTGCTCCCAGTCCAGCCCTCCCCTTCCCTCTCTCCTACCCTTCCACCACCCCATCGGTTCGCCTCCTTGTCACAACATGAGAAACGGCCGAAGGATCGGAGGCCTCAAGCGCGGCACCAACATTACTAGCAGCAGCAGCAGTAGCAGCAGCAGCAGCAGCAGCAGCACCCTTCCTGCCTCGCTCTCGTCCTCTTCTTCCTCCTCTTCTTCCTCCTCTTCTTCGCCGATGCGGGAGGAGGTCGAGGCGGCCAGAAGACTTGACAGCGGGAGCAGCGTTGGTGGCACAAGCATATGCTCCATTTCCTCTACCTCCTCTGCCACCTCTTCTTCCTCCTCCTCTTCCTCCCCTTCCCGCTTCACCTCTGAGGGCCTCACCAGCAGCCGCAGCAGCAACAAGTCCACCCCGCCCTTCCCCCCTTCCTCGATTCCCAAGGAGCAGTCACCGTACTCCCACTCGCGGCGTCGCATCGTCTTCCACGAAGACGTGTGTGTCGTCCACATTCCCTCGCATACACGTGAGTTCCTCAGATGTTTCTCGTCCTCTCTCGCTCCCACCCTCCCTTCCTTCCTCCCTCCCTTCCTCTCTTCCTCATTCCTTTCTTGTCTGATACCCAGCCAGCCCGCTTTCGCTCCCTCTCCCCCATCCCAACGGCTCACCGCATGTGATCCCGTGCTCTCTCCCTCACTGACCTCGTCCCTTCTTTCCTTCCTCCTTCCCTCCTTCCCCTCTTCCCTCTCAGAGTACAGCTCGCGGGTCAAGTCCCAGTACTGGACGAGCCCCGAGGAGATCTACGAGATGGCGTGCCGAAATCTGGTCGAATTCGAAGCCGAAGGCTACTCGTGGCAGAGGACTTTGGAGGAGGATCAGCTGTTTTGGTGCCCGGACACCGGAAGCTTCGTGCACCCGGCCCATGTTTGTATGGAGGAGGGGGACCGGGGCCAGGCGGGGAGGGAGGGAGGGCGACTTGGTTGTTAGGGGATTTTGAGTTGTGGGACAGAAAGAAGGAATGGCAAGCAAATAAATTGCAGTGGCAGCAGCGAGAGCAGCGGCAGCAGCAGCATCAGCAGCAGACGAAAGGCAGAGTAATTCATTTACCTCTAGTGGGAGAGGCACGGGCATCAAAGCAGTTTATTTTAAGCTGAAGATGAGTATTTAATATGAACCGAGAGGGAAAGAGGAACGATGCAGACGGGCATCAAAGCAGTTTATTCTAAGCTAAAGATGAGTATTTAATATGACCCGAGAGGGAAAGAGGAACGATGCAGACGGACATCAAAGCAGTTTATTCTAAGCAGCAGCAGCAGTTGCCGCAAGAGCAGCATAAAGAGCAGCCATAACAGCAGCAGCAACATCAGCAGCAACAACAGGAACAAACACCATCGAGAGTAATCCTTCGTAAGGGAGTCTTGACAGATAGACAGCTAACACACCCATAACTAAGTGCGTAAGTGTCCTTGGCTGACAAGGACGACGGAAAGGGCAAGCACGATGATAATCCCGGATAGGCGATGAAGGAGAGAAAGAGAATGAGTGAGAAAGATAAGAGAAGAGGGTGCGAAAGAGGGAGAGAGAAAAGGAAGAGATTTTATTCAATTTATTTAATTATTTTTTGAACATGCTTTATGCTACATGCAGAGAGATGATGCAGGGATACAGACATTCTGTGGGCGTTTTGGATGCCCTCATCAATCGAGGACAGCCAAGAGGAATTGAGGGAGGGAGGGACCGAAGGCACATGTCGGATGCTGGCCTTACGACGCTCCTCTTTTTTCTGTGAAGATTTCTATTAGATTTTTTTTGATGTTGTGTGTATATATGGGGAGAAATATATTTGGGTTGCGTGGGTGTGCATTTTTTGTGTTATGGGCATTGTGTATGCATACGTTGAGAGATAAAAGAAGGACCTCTGTCGCTCGTTTTGATGGTGATGATGGCGATGGGGAATGATTTTTGCTTTTGTTATTATCATGGTAATTGAGGACGATATTCTTAGCCGCCAGTGTAAAGGTGTCGCTGCCGGGACTTGGAATCTTGAGGCCGGGGGGTGGGCTCAGGGTGGGTCACTACATAGAGGCGGATCGTTGAGGAGAGGGGAGGTGTGTCTTCAGCAGACGGGCACGGTGGGAGTGGAGTTTGGACTCTCATGAGGCGGGAAGAGAAGAGGGTCGGGGAGAGTAAATGGATGTGTGAGTATGTTTGTTTATTTGTGTCGTTGTAAGACGAAAATGACAAGAACGAAGAGAACGACGACGAAGAAGTGTTATGCTATAGGAGAAGGAAGAGGGACATAAGTAGAGAAAGAGTGAAAGACATGAAGCAACAGATAGATGATAAACGTAGGGCCCTAGGTTGGCGGTCATTGAGACCAAGAAGCAGTAGTTGAAGATGAAGATGATGGTAAATGAACGATAACGACGACCCTAGTGGGAACGCAAAAAATTTAAAAATTGAAGAAGAAAAATACATTGACTATTTGCACGGCGTTTAAAACGACATACTACCGAGTGCCGTCGTTTTTTTTCCCCCTCACCCTTCAACTTTTTTCTTTCCTCCAGTCTACTTTCTCCGCTCGTCTCTTGTACACCTCGTCACACCCTACCCTTTCTCCCTCCCCCCATACTAAGAAATCCGTATCTAGAGCAATCGTAGCCGGTGCTGTGAGATGATTCGTCGTCCAATACTCACTTTGCCTCCTGACTCAGGCTGTGTGGTGTGTGTGTGTGTGTGGGTCAAGGAATGCTTGAGGTCGGTTGCGAGTGTAGGAGCGTAATAACACAAGTCACGTCTTCATCTTCAAAGTCCCCCTTTCTCCCGACCTTTCTCCTTGCCTCCCTTTCTCCGATCCTCCACCCTTCCCCACTTACTCATATTTGATTCTCCGCGACAGCTGATAAAGCTGCGCGCATTCATTGGAGGCATGGCACGCCAACAAGAGGTAGTTTCGTGGCTGTACCATCCAGGCAAAACGCATAAACATCATGCTATAAACGGAGAGGACTGAGGGAGGAAAAAGAGGAGGGAGGAAGGAGTGAATGAGATCGTTAGAGGGGGCTGAAGGCAGGATTGCCACAAGGGTCGTTAACAGCGGGAGGCTAGCTCGATAAACAACGCATGCGCTCCAAACAGTCCATGCACAAAGAGGAATTACAGAGAGGGAGAGGAAAGAGCGAGCGAGCGAGGTTGATGGAAGTGAAGGAACGGATTCTGCCCCCCCACACCCACCCAAAAAAAAGAACAAAATTAATACTCCCCAAAAAGAGGGAGGAAAATCAACACGGCCCAGCTTGCGGAGGTACGTACCACCCGTCATCTTGGCAGAAATAGTCTCCGGTGGCTTCCGCGAGTCGATGATTGCCTGTATTAGTGTGGACAGCGCATGAATAGACGCCCTCCCTCCTCTTCCTACCACCCTCCCTCCTCCACTTTCCCCGCCTTCCTTCCCTCCCTCTCCTCCCACCCGCTGCCATCACATACCGCCAACACAAACCCCCAATTGGCCACAGGCCCCCAGAAATGAGTTGTCTTGGGGCCTGTGGGGCTGTTGATAAACTGCATAAGTCGCGCCGACATGAATTAGACGTGTGTAGCTAGGAGAAGAGGAGCAAGCAATCAGCAACGACGAGCAAGGGATGGAGCAGGCAGCCGGCTGGTGGATTAAAAAGCGGCCTGTGCTTGCGGAACGCAGGATATAGGGTGGTGGTCTTGGGTAGGTCATGCGAGGGTTTGGATGTGGTGGGGAGATGGGGGGCTATGAGGCCTGTGATTATGACCGACATGCTTCTTTCTTCACCTCTCTCTCTTGCTCTCATTTTGGCTGGGGTGACACCCTTACCACTGCTATATTGGCAAAACACAGAGACAGCACTGTTATTGTGCCTGCTCGTAGAGATGGTGGAGGGGGGATGGGAAGTGTGTCTGGGTAGAGGCTGGCCTTTCCACCCTCGCTCGGCACAAGCCTTCAGCTCGCTCCCATCATCGCCAAGTCCACAGTACCGCGCTTCACTCTCAACTCACAATCCCTACCGTGCAGACCACCTCCGCTTACCCCAAAAAAAGAGAAGGAGGGGGAGGAGAATTTTGACCCGCGAGGACACTCGGACGCTAAGCACAAGCCATGAACGCCATCCCCTTTCCCTTTCCACTTTTGGAGCCCCGCGACACCGAGGAGGGTAAGTGTTATAGCGTGGTAGGTCCCTCCAACTCGCCCCTCAAAGTCTCGTCGTGCGTAAGTTTGCCTCATGTCACCGAGTTTGTAGGCGGAAAATAACGCGGTCCAGCATTCATCTCTTTCCCCTCCCTTCCCTCGTTTCCCTCCCCCGTCGATATGAAGCCTGGTTCCCGAGGTTGGAGCACGGAGAGCTGGAAATGCTTGCGCACATGGAACGACAGCTGGAGGATAAGCTGGTTGAAATTCAGACCATTGTTGCTCCCACGCCCATAGGGGTGGTGACCAGGCGGGAGGAGGAGGAGGAGGAGGAGGAAGAAGAGGAGGAGGAGGAGGAGGAGGAAGAGGAAGAGGAAGAGATGGAGGAGATGGAGGAGGCCACGGTGGAGGGAGAAGATGATGCAGGGACGGAGTTTGAGGTGGATGAAGGATTGGGTCTGTCTGAAAGCGATGGGGAGTAGGGGAGGCGAAGAGGGAGGGAGGGAGGGAGAGAAAGCGAGAGGGAGGGAGGGAGGGAGGGATGGTGAGCAGTCCGTTGAAAGGACGGTACTGCGAGACACGAGCAAGCAAGCTTGTGTATGTAGAAATCAAAGACCGAAGTAAATAACAACGTTTCACGCCATGGAAGGCAGAGGAGATCAAAGGGTCCACGCCAATGTTGATGTTCCTAATTGGGCTGGCGCGTAAGTGCATCTTTCTTTTATACGTTTTCACCTATGCGTGCTTGGATTGCGCCTCATGTACATATATATATGCATGTTTTCATGGACATGAAAACATGCATAAATCCTGCTTTGCTGCGTTCGGTCATCTTCCTTGCCTTTTCTCTTCCTCTCCGGAGTCATCTCCTCCGTCTCCCCTTTCCCAATCTCTAGTCTTCCTCCTTTCCTATCCTCCCTTTTGTTTCTCCCCTTCATATCCTGGCAAGCGCCACGTGCACGTCTCCTTCTTTCTCTCATCATTCACCCCCTCTCCTTCCCCCCGTCCAACGACACCCCCGCCATCCGCTCCAGCAGCTCCTCCTCCTCCCTATCCACCACTGGCGGCAACAAGTGCAACGCCTCCAACGGCTCCTCCTCCACCCCCGTCTCCTCCCCCGCTCCCTCGTCAAACGGCAAGCCCAGCAAAGCCTTCACATGGGCTACTCCACACAGCCCCAGCGCCCCCAGGTGGTAACCTCCCTCCAACACCGACAACACCTTACATTTCCTCCCCTCCCCCTCCCCCTCCCCCTCCTTCCCCCCCTCCCTCGCCACCTCCATCACGCCACGTGTCAACCACCAGTAATCCTTCGCCTCCAGCTCCATCTCCCCCAGCGGGTCCTCCCTCGCCGCGTCGAAGCCCATCGACATTAAGATCAACTCCGGCTCAAACGCCTTCAACGTGGGGAAAATCTCCTTCTCCCACGCCTGCCTAAAGCGCTGGCTGCTCCCCTCCCCTTCCCTGAAAGGTACATTCACGAGCCTACCTTCCCTCCCTTCCTCCTCCTCCTTGTGCCCGCTACCGGGGTAGAAACCGTAGCCGACGTGCGTAGAGGCATAAAAAAGATCCGGATCGAGGACGGTGAAATCCTGCGTGCCGTTGCCATGGTGCACGTCTAGAAAGCGAGGGAGGGAGGGAGAGAGGGATGGAGGGAGGGAAGAGAGGAAGAAAAATAGGAAGGAGGGAAAAGTCAATGATGCGACGTGTAAATCCGTGGTCGCGGTCACATGTGGCTATCCCATTCCCTCCCTCCCTCCCTCCCTCCCTCCCTCCCTGATTGTTATACCTGGATCCAAGATCGCCACCCGTTTCACCCCGTGCTTCGCCCGTGCATGCATGGCCGCCACGCCTACATTGTTGAAGAAACAAAATCCCATGGCCCTGTCAGGTGTCGCATGGTGGCCGGGGGGACGAACAACACAGAAAACCGTTTCGGCCCTCCCCTCAAGGACTTCATCGACGCCCCTACACGCTGCTCCCGCTGCGCGCAAGGCCGCTTCCTCCGTGCCAGGGCACACGAAAGTGTCCGCATCTATGTCCAAGATGGCATTGTCATTGTAATTCTTAGGCCCGACACGTTCACTCGCCCGCCTGGCCCTCCCTCCCTCCTTCCCTCCCTTCTTCCCCCCTTCCTCGCCGTCCTCTTCTCCTTCATCTTCCACAGCGGCTTTGGATCGCGCAAACAGGGAGAAGAGAGTTTCAATGTGCTGTGGAGAGTGGAACCTTGTCAATTGCTCGCGCGTAGCGAGGGGGGAATCATCATTGGAGAGAAGGAAGGCGGAGGGAGGAAGGAGGGGGGGAGCGCCAGAGGTGGGAGGAAGGGAGAGAGGGGGCGCGTATTGCTTGAGGGCGTTCAGGATGGAGATGACACGGGCAGGACGTTCGAAATGTCCGGGGATGTCATGGTCCAGGCAGGCGAGAGGAGAGAGGATGAGGAGGGGGTGAGGAGGAGGAGGAGGAGGAGGAGGAGAAGGGGGAGGGGGAGGAGGAGGGGGAGGAGGAGGAGTGGTGGGGG
>Ga0160420_100639_pt1 | contig 12993 bp, 13 predicted proteins | sample CelAP2metagpilot_FD_108197 | JGI IMG/M metagenome (GOLD analysis project Ga0160420, IMG submission 108197) | Phycosphere-associated microbial communities from algal ponds in Kailua-Kona, Hawaii, USA - Cellana AP2-5-5 metagenome pilot | ecosystem: Engineered > Artificial ecosystem > Aquaculture >... | reverse complement strand
GAGGAGGAGGAGGAGGAGGAGGAGGAGGAGGAGGAGGAGGAGGTGGACAGCGAGGACGACGAGAGCTACCGCGGGGGGGAGGATGGCGAGGAAGAGGATGAGGAGGATGACGACATGGACGAGGAGGAGGGGGGCTTGGGCATGATGATCAGAGCCCAACCGGTTGATCTCAACGAAAAAGACAATTTCAATTGCACGGCGTTGCATGTGGCTATCCATGCGCGGCAGTTGGAGGCGATGCGCGTGCTGCTCGAGGCCGGGGCGAGCGTGGTGAAGAAAACGGAGGGCTCCACCCCCCTGCACACCGCCTTGGCCGTGGGCAGCTTGCCGCAACACCGGGCTTTTGCTTTGGAAGCCACCCAGCTGCTGTTGGAAAAGGGAGCAGACGCCAATGTGAAGGACGACTGTAATTATACCCCTTTACACCTGGCAGCGTTTCATGGCCTGACCGAGTTCGTGGAGCTTTTGCTCTCCCACACAGGCAGTGCCGGCGAGTCATTCGAAGTGAAAGACCGCATAGGAAATCGCCCCTTGCACTTGGCAGCCAAGCAAGGGCATGCCGAGACCCTAACTGCGCTCCTCTCAGGGTGCATGGACACGGACGCCGCGCTCAAAGCCGGGAATCTGCGAGGTATGACACCTCTCCACTACGCCTGCCTGGGCGCCCACTGGCCCTGCGCCAAGTACCTGCTTGGCCAAGACCCCTCCCTTTCCAAATCCAAAGACAAGCAACATATCACCGCTGGCCAAATGGCTGTGCGGGCCGGGCACGCCATCCCAGACGACCTCAAGAAGCTCCTCGGCCTCTTCAACTCCTCCCTCCCTCCCTCCTCCTCTCCCTCTTCGCCCTCCCCCACCTTGCTCATCGCCGATCCAACATGTCTGGAACACCACACCTGCACGCCCATTATCCGGGCCACCCACTGCGATCCTCCCCCGGAGAACGTCCATCGTCTCAAGGTCCTCCTCGACCCCGACACTGGTATCCTCCATTCCCGCGAATTCACCCCCTGCCCCTCCTCCCTCCCTCCCTCCTCCTCCTCCTCCTCTTCCCCGTCGTCCTCGTCATCTAAAGGGAAAGTGGAATGGTGCCATGAGGCTCCGGAAGCGCCTCTAGCGGACCTTCTCAGGGTGCATGATTTTGACTACCTCCGTCGCATCCAGCGAGTGTGTGCCTCCCTCCCTCCCTCCCCCCATGCCATCGGCCACCTGGACGGTGACACGGCAGTCTCACGTGCCTCGTGGACCGCGGCCTTGCGTGCCGCCGGCGCGACCTGCTTGGCAGTCGACCGTGTGGTGGCGCAGTCGAATCGGAATGCGTTCTGCGCCGTGAGACCGCCGGGGCATCATGCCGGCTCCAGAGGGGTGGTGAAGTGCGACCCCTCTGATCAAGGCTCGCATGGATTTTGCCTAATTAACAACGTGGCAGTCGCGGCAGCGTATGCCCGGCATGTGTACCGGCACCAGGGCATCAAGAAGGTGGCGATCGTGGACTTTGACGTGCATCACGGGTAAGCCCGTAAACTCCCCCTCCCTCCCTCCCTTGCCTCTTGCCTCTTTTCATCCACTCTTTTCTCATGCGTGCATCCTTCCCGTCCTCCCCCCTTCCCTTCCCCTTATTCAAGAAATGGCACGGAGGAGATAGTCGAAAACCTTGTTCCCCGGGAGGAGGTCTTCACCTTCCCGCAAACCGGAAACAGCACCAGCACGCACGGCAAAAGCAGCAGCACCAGCCGCAGCAGCGCCACCGGTAGTGGCCTTCCGTGGTGTGAGGCCACGTTCCGATCCACCAAATATAAACCGTGGTTGAACGAGGAGGACGGGGAGGACGTTTTGTTTGTGTCTGTGCACGGGTACGGAGGAAGGGACATGAGAGGGATGGGCGCCTTTTACCCAGGATCGGGGCAGACGCGCGTGCCGGCCCATGTTGGAAAAAAGGAGAAGGAGGAGGGAAAAGGGGAAGAAGCGAAGGAGGAGGCGGCGACGGCGGCAGAGGAGGAGGTGGATGGAAAGGTGGAGGAGGAGGGGGAGGAAGAGAAAGGGGGGGAAGGGCCGTTGGTTTTGGATGTGGGTATGGGCCTGGTTGACCCGAGTGAGAGTGTGCCGGGGACAAGCAGGGTAGAGTGGAGGAAGGCAATGCGAGCGATGGTAATACCGAAGCTGGCGGCGTTCAAGCCGGACATAATTTTTATTTCTGCGGGGTTTGATGCGCACCGAAAGGTGAGACTTTCCTTCCCTGCCTCCCTCCCTCCCTCCCTTCCTCCTTTGCCACCTCCCTCCTACCAACACGCACTCACACGTCTTCTGCCTCCTTACTCCCTCCCTTTCGCCAGGATTGTATCAACATGGGCTATCTCGGCTTGATCGAGGAAGACTACGAGTGGATCACGCGGCATTTGGTCCGACTCGCCAACACGTTCTGTAACGGTCGAGTGGTGAGTGTGTTGGAAGGCGGGTATCGGATTCAGGGGGGCGTCGTCTCCGCGTTTGCTCGCTCTGTCGCCGCACACGTACGAGGGTTGGTTGAAGGCACTGTCCACAGGGAGGGCTGGAGTGAGGAGGATGTGAAGTGGGAAGAGGGATTGGAGGGGCGGCAGCAGGAGAATCGAGTGCGAAAGATGGAGGAGAGACTAGCGGCTGCAGGGATTATCGGGTGGAGGGAGGCTGGGAGGGAGGAAGCAGTGCCGGGAGTAGGAGAGAGTGCACCTGCTGCTGCTGCTGCTGTTGGGGCGGCGGCGGCGGCGGCGGCGGCTGAGCCTGTGGTGATGGAGGAGGAAGGAGGGGGAGGAGGAAGGAGGAAGAGGAGGGCGGCCAGCGCGAATGTGGATTATGTAGCATTGATGAAGAAGATGAAGGAGGAGGAGCAAAACGCGAAAGCTGCGGCTGCTGGAGGAGGGACTAAAGAGGGGGAGAATGAGGGGTAGAGGAAAGGAGGGAGAGGGAAGGAGGGGGGAAAGGTGAAAATGTCATGAAGTCTCTCAAATGCGTTTTATTTACGTGTACGTTTGGTGAACTTCAGGTGAATTTCATCCAAAATGGGAAGGGGCTGCTGACAGCGAATAAGATGACGAAGAAAAAGAAAATGATGATGAATATCGGGAGGAGGCAAAAGAAAAGAAAAAGGAAAAGAAGATGATGACAACGATTATCAGACCATTTTCCGCCTCATTTTCCGCCTCATTTCGTCTCAAAACACATGCACCATAGTTTCTCTCGCCCCTCCCTCCCTCCTTCCCTTGCACCCACTATTCTTTCCCTCACTCCAAGAACAGAATCGGTAGCACCACCTCCTTCCCCTTCACCCGCCCCTCCAATCCCTCCCCTCTGTACGACACCAAAGGACTGATTTCCGAGACCTCTTCCTCCCCTCCCTCCCCCCCTCCCACCAACTTCCCTCCCGCCTTGACCACCCACCGCCTTGCCTCCTCCGACATCATCCTTCGAGCTTGTTCAGGCGTGTCTCCTTTTCCCCCGGGAGCGTCCTTGACACCCGCGAACATTCCCTCCCTTCGCACCTCCCATAAAGCCATCCGCTCCGAGAAAGGAAACACGTCGAATATAAAAGCCTCTAATTTCACACCCGCGGTCTTTACCTCCGCTGCGGGAGGATGGATGGAGGATGAGGGAGGGAGGGAGGGAATCATTTTCCGAGCCGCGTGATAGACGCTTCCGAAGCGAGGTACCACTACGTGCTCAACAAAATCGACCGTAAAAAAGTGACTGCAGATATTCCCCGCGCCATACACCAATTTTCCTCTCTCTACCCCACCTTCCTCTTGCTGGTGTCTCAGGCTCTTCATCCCCTCGTCCATCTCACTGTATTCTACCACTGCCGGCCGCCCGTTCTTCCTCACTACCACCCCTACTTTCTCCTCGACCCCCTCCTTCCAAACGACCATGTTCCCGCAATCACTCCCACGGCTCAGACAAAAACCAACAAAATATGGATCAGCCACTTTGATCAATACGTTGTCAACGCTAAAGACGTGGAAGGCCTCGACGCCTCGCTGCCGCATATCGGCCAGTGCGCCCGTGCGGGCGAGGGAGGGGTAGATGCCTGTGCGGGCACGAGGGAGGAAGAGGGGAAAGGAGGCGACATCGGGGTGAGTGACAACAAACGCGTTCATTGTGAGAGATCTCTCGAAGAGACGTACCTCCATTCCCATCGGGCGCCTGCGCAAGGGACCCTGGGCCTGCCAACAACAGCTTCCCCTCCAAATCAAAGCACGGCATGGTGCCCTGGGGGAAGAAAAAGACATCTGCAGGCGTCAATCCAAAGTAAGAGTTCTCCTCAAAAAAGTGTTGCGTCGCCTCATGGTTCAAAGGACTGGTCATGACATAGAAAGGTAAATGCTTCCCCTTTCTGCTGCTGCAGCTGCTGCTGCTGCTCGCGGCGAGGGTGGAGACTCGCAAGACTCTCTCAGCAAGTAGCTGAAAGATGGACTTGCCCGAGGGCAACCCAATTTTATACATACCCTTGGGACCATCAAATCCTAGGCGAGTTCCCTGTCCACCACCTAACACCAACGCCGCAATCTTGCCTTGGGCAATGGCGCCAAGGCCTGCTTGCTCCCATTCTCGGAGAAGGGTCGGAGGGGTACTATCAGCCGAGGCCAATTCCGAAAGCGGCGCGTACTCGTCCGCTGCAGCTGCCGCCGCTGGTTTCACCTCCTTATTGATTCCCAATCCCGAAAAAATATTGTTCAGGGCTGGCAGGTCCAGTGCCTCGACTTGGTCAAGAAGGGTGGTAGTCTCATGGGGCGTAGCATGGCCCGCGTCGACAAAATGGAGGACGTGCTCTTGCCCTGCGGCTTTCAAGGCGGCGCGAACACGGGCCAGCCGCTCAGCGCCTTGATCCTCCGCCATGGCTCTGTGAGGAGGTGTAGACAGGGTGAGAGGGGTGAATGTAAGCTCTAATATATGATTGGCGAGCGAATTACGATGAGACAAGCGATGAGAGCTCATTGAGCGATCATTGACTTGACGTCGTCGGGCCTTCCCAGACTCCTATGGTCGACCAAAATCACTTCAACCACACAACCACAACCACAATCTTTCAAATGATTACAACAGAGCTGTCTGCTTGTCGATGGGGCATTGCAGGGTGCGAAGGCTGACTTCTGGGGCATAACATTGGCCACCGGGCAAGTAACGCGATCGAACTTCTAGTCGAAGTGATTATCTGCCAGGGTTCACAATAGCTACGCCTAGGCATGGGTAGAGCGATGGCGACACACTCAGCTACGAGTAGGAGCATCAGCTCTGCCATCAGACTACGGCGCTGGATCTGCCGATCGCCTTTTGCGAAAGCACACTCCACATGACGCGGAAAACACGATGGATGCAAGCACCTTTTTCCCCTCTTCCCACACCCGAGGAACCAGCTCTCATGAGTGCTGTGCACATCTAACAATGCTACGAAATATGGAATGACGTCTCTTCCTTCTCTTCACCCCTTCATTCCGCACAGAGAGAGAGAGGGAGAGAGGCGTCTCTTCCATTAAGTCAAGCATGGGGGCGCACCTGGACAAGCCCATCACCGAAAAAGAGAATTACGAGAGCGAGGCACATGGGTTAAAATTTGGTGCAGCGGCCATGCAGGTAGGCCTGTCTGAAACATGCGATCCTGACTTAAAAGACTGATTTGTGAGGTCCACCTCACCACAGCCAAACTTACCCCACACACAATTCGAAACTCATGAACGAACAGGGATGGAGAGTAGAGATGGAGGACGCACACACCATCGTCGAGACAATTGGTAAGAAGACTTGAGAGGCGAGGGAGGAGGGAAGTAACTCTCAGATGATGGAAAAATCTTCTTCATGCCCACCACCATCCTAACTCTAACCTTAAGACACGAAGGAACCACAACCCTAATCCACACATTCTTCTTCTTTCTTCTCTCCCTTCTTCCCTCCTTGCATCAGACCCCGAGCTGGACGGACATTCCTTTATAGCAGTCTACGATGGCCATGGGGGTCAATACTCGGCAATTTACTGCGGGGAGCACATGGTCTCGTTTTTAAAGAAGACCAAGGGTTTTGAGGACTACAAGAAGACGAGAGACGTAACGCACCTGCGGGTGAGCCTCCCCTTCCTCCCTCCCTGCACTCCTTTCCATTCCTCCCTCCCTCCCTCTTTTTTAGATTAGGTCTATCGTTTCCACCCACTCCTACCAATCCCCAACCACCAGTCCGCCATTCACGCCGCTTTCCTCGACCTGGACGAGGTTCTGAAACGACAAGACGAATTTGTGTCCAAGCAGGACACCAGCGGCTGCACCGCCATATGCGCCATAATCACACCCACGCATGTAGTGGTCGGCAATGCCGGGGACTCCCGGGGAGTGATCTTCTCATCCGATGGAGCCAAGCAGCTGTCAAGGGACCATAAGCCCTACCTGGACGATGAACGGAAGAGGATCGAGGAGGCAGGAGGGATGGTAAGCATGCAGAGGGTCGATGGTGATTTGGCCTTGTCCCGGTCCATCGGGGATTTCCAATACAAAGACAGGTAAGTCTCCCATCCCTCCTTCCCCTCCCTCCTTCGCTCCCTCCTCCACAGTGTCCCCCAAAGGTCTCTTCCTTATTTTCCCCTCTTCCCTCCCCCCCTCTCTCGCTCCCTCCCTCCTTCCTCTCTTCCTCCACGCCCAGGCATCTCCCGCCTGAGCGTCAGAAAGTCACCGCCGTACCCGAAATTGAGATTCACACGCGGAACGCAGGCAAAGACGAAATGCTCCTCTTGGCCTGTGATGGTGTGTGGGACGTATGCGAGAATGAGGAAGCAGGGCAGATTTTGAAGGAGGTATTGAACGACGGCGAAACGCGCATGGCCTTGGTAGCAGAAGAGCTGCTTGACCAGTGTTTATTCAGGTATAGCAAGGACAATATTTCGGCGGTTGTGGTGGGGTTTGAGGGAATGGCACGGCATGCGAAGGAGGGGGAGGGTGTGGAGGGGCGGCGAAGGAGGAGGCAGCAGCAAGAGGAGGGGGGAGGTAGGGGAGGAAGTGGGGGCTCCGGAGATGAGGCCGAGAGTTCGTAAGGGGGGGAAAGTGTGGGAGGAGAGGAGGGAGGAGGGGAGGGAGGGCAGGATTTGAGACATGATGCAGTACTAAAATATTGCATTGCGAAATGTCGTCAACGTTTGAGAACAACGGTAGCAGCACCACCAACAGCAACACCAACACCAACACCAACACCACCAGCAGCAGCAGCAATAAGCAAGAGGGAAGGTCGACCAGCCAGCTACGACGAAGAAGAAAGGAGGGAATCAGAGGGGGTAAGGGACGATACTCTCAAAAGCAGCGGCGAAAAGGACCAACCCGCGAATGTTAAAAAGATAAAACTTCCTAGTAGAGAAAAAGAGTCAGTCAGCGAACGTGTATGAGAGGACGAGGGAGGAAGATAGTGTGTGAGTGTGTGATTGTGAGCGAGATTGCATGATGGCCGGAAAAGGCGCATTTCAAAAAAGAATGACAACAAAAGAAATAGAAGACCAACGCTCCATAAAGAAAAGGATTAAAGGGTCGTCTTGAACCAAATAAATAGAAGACAACGCTCTTAAAAAAAAGGAACATAGGGTTTAAGGGTTGCCTCAAACCAAATCAATCAACGCTCTAGGAAGAAAAGGGTTAGGGTCGCCTAATACCATCACACAGAAGACGCAGAAGAAAACCAACTCTTGAAAAAGAGAAGAAGAGAACATTTGCAATCACATCCAAGCATCTGTCTGTTTGATGGAGCTTGCCAGTGAGCAACACGACCAGTCAGTGTCTAAAGAAGTGCTCTTACTGCATAATTGCCTTCTATTATATGAATCTACCGACGCCGCGTCTTCGTCTGTCCCTCCCCCTCCCCTTGCCTTTTCCTCTTCCCGTGCCTTTCCCCCTCCTCTTCCCCCTCATCCCCCTGCTCCTCCTTCCCCGCCATCGTCACCATCACCGGCTTTTTCTCCACCGTCACCGCAGTGGCAACCACCCCCCCCTTCCGTTTGGCCAGCATCTGTGTCTCCCACCCTGATACTGTCGCGGTCCGTCTCTCTTGGACTTGAGCCTCTATTTTCTCGCTTTCCTCCCCTTGCGCTTCCAGGTAGTCTCTATGATGCAGAAGACTCGTTTCTAACATCCGTAGCATACGTCTTCTCGCCTCCTCTTCCTGTGGGGTCCACTGGTGTTGCGGCTGTTGTTGCTGCTGATGCTGCTGATGCTGCTGTTGTTGCTCCGGCTGAAGGGCCTCCCCTATCGAAATGGCGCGGCCATCGTCGTCGTCGTCGTCGTCATCAGAGGAAGAGTAGGCAACCACACCCGCCCTCCCTCGCTTCTTCCCCTTAGCAGCAACAGCAGAAGTAGCAGCAGTAGCAGTGGACGAGGAAGATGGCAAGGGGAAGTCGACCGGCCGCCCATCTACGTCCTCGTCATCCTCCTCATCATCGATCCCCCTCCTCCCCAACCCATACGTGCTGCTGAAAATACTCGTCGCTGCCTCATCCATTGGCGTCCCATCCACATCGTCCTCGTCCTTGTCCTCTTGCTTTTGGAATGGATGTATCGAAGTATACGGAGCTGCATCAGCACCAGCAATAGCGTTACCTGTAGGAGCCAAAGGAGGCGCAGCAGCAGCAGCACGGGGTCCATATTTGGACATGTCCTCCTCCCCTCCTCCTCCTCCTCCCTCCAACCTCGACCTTCCTCTTCCTCCTCCTCCTCCCTCTCCTCCAGTAGCCCTTTCCTTGATATACTCATCCAACCTCTTCATCCTCCTTACCACCACCCCCAGCGACCCCTCTGTTACCAAGCCCGCCTGCCGTGCCCGGCGTATCAACGCATCCCTTTCCTTCTCCAACTCCTCCTCCTCCTTTCCTCCTTTCCCCTCTTCTCCCTCCCCTCCAAGATCCACGATCAAGGTGGCTTCTAAACCGACCAGAAATAACGGAGGGTAGATAGACCATCCCTCCCACACTCTCAACACACGAATCAATTTCTCCTCGACGTGCTGCTTGGTTATCCTCCCCAGTGCCGCTAAGGAGGAGTGAAAAGCTGCAAACACGTAAGGAAGGGCCAGTTGGAGGTAGGTTCGGTACGTAGAGGCGTTCCGCACGGCTGCAGACGAGTTGTACAAAATATCCGACAGCAGGTGCAACCGCGCAAGGCGGAGAGGGAGGGAGGGAGGGATCCCTGCGGATTTTTCCTCCGGCAGACCCCCCTCGTCACATATAGATGTTTTGAGCATATCAACCACGTCCTGACTGGCGTCGGCATGATCGAATGCAAACCCCATCCCTTGCTTCACCCTCTCCCTCCCTCCATCCAACCCCTTCAAAATAGACACAAATGCTTCTTGGTCCTTCACCGACAGATTCGCCGAAGGTGCCCTTCCTCTGGCTACGTCCCTAGCTCGTTCCGCCTGCCGTCCAGTCAAATACGCGGCCGCCGGCTTCACCTCTTCCCTCACTCCCTCCCTCCCTCGTCCCCTCTCCTCCCTTCGTTCAAGCCCTCCCTCCCACCCTCCTCCGCCTCGCTCCCCTCTCTCCCTGCTGCGACTGCGACTTCTACTTCTGCTATAGCTTCTACTGCGGCGCCGACGTCTCATCTCCCTGCTCCTGCTCCTGCTCCTGCTCCTGTTCCTGCTCCTGCTCCTGCTCCTGCTTCTTGACCTCGACCGACGCCGCCGGTCCCTCTCCCTCTCCCTGCTACGACTCGTCCCCCTCCCCCTCTCTCTCTCCCTACTCCTACTCCTACTCCTACTCCTCCTCCGCGGCGCGGCTTCCCCCCGATATCTCTCCGACACCAACATCTTCTCGTCTCGTGCCTGCTTTTCCTCCTTTCCCTCCTCCCCGGCCTCCTCCTTCTTTTTCTCCCTCATCTTTCGCCACTCGTCTGGTATGGGGGGAGGAACCCAATAAGGCCCTGTGGTCGTCATCTGAAAGGGTTTCTCCCTCCAATACGTTTCACTGTCCCCCATCAAAAGGCTAAACACGCGCCACCGGTAAAACACGCCCTCCGGCGACGCCTCCTCCCACAGAAACCGAAAGAGAGGGTTCTGGCTCTCGCTCACCTTCAACCGCTCCTCCAATGGAGCCCCATCCTTAGCCACATATCTCGCCACGCGCGAGATCAAAAATTCAACGTCCGCATCAGGTGGGAACGGCACAGCGAGCATGATGTCCTCGGGTCCGGGTTCGCGCTCTTTCTCCCTCTCCTCTTTCTCCTTCCTCTCCCTTTCCCTCTCCTCCTCCTCCCTCTTCCGCCGCTCCCTGTCGCGATCGGGGGACCTAGAGCGTGAATGGTGCCCATATCTCTCCCTCCCCCACTCCCAACCCCTTCCTTCCGAACGACCCCTTCCTCCCTCCCCCCCCCCCCCCCCCCCCCCCTCTCCCCCCCCCCCCCCCCCCCCCCCTTCCCCCCCCCCCCCCCCCTCCCCCCCCCCCCCCCCCCCCCCATCCCCTTCTCGACCTCCCCCCCGGTCCCTGCTTCTGTCGTCCTCCAGTCGTCTCTCGCCCCCTGCAGAGGAGGAGGGCAATGGCTGGTGCGCGACACGACTGCTTATATTGCTGGCACGGCGCAAGGCTTCTTCGAGGGGATTCAAAGGGACGGAGGACGACGAGGCAAGGATAGTCGAGGTGGAGGAGAAGGGGGGAGGGAGGGAGGAAGGGGCTCCCGTGGTCCGAGAAGATCCTCCCAGGGCTGCCTCTACGGCCGCTACAGCTGTAGTGCGAGGCATTCCTCCTTCACTGCCACCACCTTCCACTACTGCTGCTGTCGCTCTTGGTGGTGATGGTGGTACTCCTGCTGGTGGTGGTGGTAGCGGCGGCAGGAAAGGCATCGCTCCTCCTCCTCCTGTTACTGCTGCTCCCTCTCCTCGCCCTCCTCTCCCGTCCCCAGCCGGATCGTGACAAAATTGTAGGGGAACCAGGGGGTGCATACTCACCCCATCCTTACCTCCAGGAGTAGGCAAAAGCATCCCAGGAGGGGGAGCTACGTGCCCTTGCCCCCCTCCCACTATCGTCGCCGGGGAGAGATTGGCGAGCTTCTTGACGGCCTTACTCCACCCGATGCCCAACCGGTGTCCATCTAACTCCCAATCATGCAATTGCTCCTTGGCGTCCTCCGCATCCGCCCTGGAATGGAACGAGACAAAGCCCGTGTTGCGTCCCCGGGCACGTTCGTCCTCGGTTCGAGGCCACATGATCTTCACCGAATACACCCGACCGAACCGCCCGAATACCTCTTGCAGCCTCTCCTCCGTCGTCGTTGGCGACAAATTACTCACGTGCAAGTTAGTCGTGCCCGGGTCGCCATCATCATAAGAGCCCGGTAAATCTCGTTCGCTCACAACAATCCCCAATTCTTGCTTTTGCTTAATTTCCTCCAAAAACGCATCGATCTGCCGGCTTCCTTTCTTGGTATTGCTGGGTAGCGAAGAGGGTGGAAGCACACTGCCGCTGCTGTTCCTCTCGTTGGTACTGCTGCTGCCGATTATGTTGACGGCATTGGGCTGGGTGGGCATGCCTAGCCGAGGAGGGTAAGCCGCATCGCTGGAGGAAGGGGGAGAAGGAGGAGGGGGCAAGGGAGGCTGGTAGTGATCGGGAGACCCCTCACGACGACCGCGGCTGTTTCGGGCCCGTACGAAGCGTTTGTTTCCCCTGCTATTACTAGAATCGCCAGCGTCAAACGAAGCCACAAATTGCTCATAGACCTTGGCGGCTTCCGCATCTTCCTGCCGCTTCTTCGCCTCCCGTTCTTCCTTTTCCTTTTGGAAGCGGGTCTTCTTCACGGCCGGTTTGTTCGTGGAGGACATGATGGTTTGTGCTAAAGAGGCATTCCTTTTGTCGAGTGGTGGGTGGATGATGAGGGGTTGATGGGGGGAGTAATGATGGCTGGGTGGGTGGAGGAAGGGAGAAGGAGGGGGGCAGAAACATACTTTTTTCAAGACAAGGGGAAGCAGGATATTTCTGGCGCTGGGTATTTAAAGCGGAGACATCTTTATCTCTACGTCCAGATATATGAGACAAGAAGACCAGAGAGGGAGGAGGTCGCTCTCGAGCTTGACTCCGGCGAGTCGAGCCGTTGCTCTTGAAAGGAAGCCTTTGCTTTGCCCTGTTATGGGCTGACTACATACAGTACACGCACACGCACACGCACCACACGTTGTGGCCGTCCACATATGCCTCGTGTGGCTCTGTGCGGTACGCATAGCTTGTGCTGGGTCTGTGCGCCGGTATCTTGGGTCTGCGTTGGGAAGAGGGCAAGCGCACTCTCCAAGAACAGTCTTCGATCGAAACTCCCGCTCATACACAACTACAGCACAGCCCCCGGCACCACCATACACCGACCAAGACTCACGACAGTATGCATGAGTGTGTGTAACAAGTTTCTGACGGTGGTGTGGGTACTGGCGGGGTTGAGGAAAGTGTCCGTAGGCGCGTGCGTCTGTTTTGGTTGCACTGCGTTTGCATCTGACGAAGCACGAGGATGAGCACCCTCACAGTGACACAGGCCTCCATCATGCCTGCCCCGCGCCGTCTTACCCACACCCACAGTCCTCACGGATATTCATTTTATACAGGGTGACCAGGACAGGCGATGGACAAGGCAGACGCGTCCGCCTCACTTTTTCAAATGCAACGACCAGCCGTCTGACTTCCCTTTCCCTTGCATCCCATATGACAGCCAAACCAACCACCCTCCCGACCGAAATCGAGTACCAACAATGCAAATCTTTGTCAAGACGCTGACGGTACGTATTTATACAGCCATCTGGGCGCATAGAGATGCGGGTGAATGCGACACATGGTTTTTAAAAGGAGTCTGGACGACCAAGATTTCCTAAAAAATCCTACATCCCCATAACTCTTACGATAATTTACTAACAGGGCAAGACCATCACGCTGGACGTGGAGCCCAGCGACACGATCGAGAACGTGAAGCAGAAGATCCAGGACAAGGAGGGCATCCCCCCCGACCAGCAGCGCCTCATCTTCGCGGGGAAGCAGCT
>Ga0160420_100638_pt1 | contig 13000 bp, 18 predicted proteins | sample CelAP2metagpilot_FD_108197 | JGI IMG/M metagenome (GOLD analysis project Ga0160420, IMG submission 108197) | Phycosphere-associated microbial communities from algal ponds in Kailua-Kona, Hawaii, USA - Cellana AP2-5-5 metagenome pilot | ecosystem: Engineered > Artificial ecosystem > Aquaculture >... | reverse complement strand
TTGGGAAGTAGGGGTGAGTTGGGAAAGATGTTTTGATGGGGGCGGGGGTGGGCAAGGAGAGGGGGGAGTCGGGTGGGGGGGCGGGTCGGGGCGCAGACTGAGCATCTGCATGTGCAGCGACTCCCTTCTCCTTATGCCTCAAACAATCCATCATTCAAACAATCCATCAACTACTCTCGCATAGTGTCGTGTTATTCCGCCTCTTCTCAAACTTTCTCGTGAGGAACATCCAAGAGATACTGGACTATAAAGTCAAGAAAGTGCCCATTTATTTAATTTTGAAGGGCAAAAGTAATGGCGAGAATGAGGAGAAAAAGTAGTGGAAGTGAAAACAAGGAGTAGGACGAGAAAACGGCCTTCACCTTCGAGTTTCTTCTCCTCACTCGCTCTCCTGAATTGTATTTTTCAATTGCCTTTGATATATTTTCTTTCGCGCGGACCGCGAATTGTGAGAGCGGTATATATAATATCGAAATAGAAGATATCAATAGTATTGCAATACATTGGCCCTGATTTTCCATGTACAAAATTGCTGCCCTCTGCTGCTGCGCCTTCACTAAATTTTTCCAAATCTCTTTCCTTTCAATAGCAAATCAAATCACCACGAGCCTCCCCCCGCCTGCACCTCCACCTCCTCGTCTTCATGCTCGTACTCCACCTCCACATGCGGATGCGCCACCTTCTTTCCCTTCTTCGCCGCCGGCTTTTTGACGGCTGCTCCCGTTCCGCCCTTACCTGTTTTACCTTCTCCTCCAATCCCAACCCCCCTCCCTCTCTTCTTGCTTCCCCCTGCTGCCGCCGTGCGCATCGAGGCCATGGCTGCCTCCTCATCAAACTCACCTTCATCCTCTAGCATGTATGACCCTCCATCCTCCATGTCCTCCTCTTCCTCGTAGTCACCTTCGACAAATTCCCTCTCCTCCTCCTCCTCCTCCTCCTCGCTCTCGCTCTCATCCTCCTCATCCTCTCCCTCCACATACTCCTCCCCCTCCTCCAACCCGCTCCCCTCCTCCTCCTCCTCCTCCTCCTCCTCCTCCTCATCTTCCCCCTCCTCGTCCAACACCTTGTTGTAGGCCGTCTCGGGAAAATTGTAAATATCACCATACGTCCCTTGCTTCAACCGCTCCAACAGCTCCTTCTCGATGCTCTGGTCCAGCTTGGCGGCTGCTAGTGCCTTGGCTTCGCGCTTTTTCTCACGGCGTTCGACCTGGGAAAACAAAAACAGAGGGAAGGAGGGGAAAAGTGGTGAGAAGAGAGGGTTAAAAAAGGGGTGGGAGATCTAGCCCTACAGCATCCATAATATCAGGAAGAAAAATAGAGGGGAGGGAGGGAGGAAGGGGTGGAGGGAGGACTTCTAGTACCTTCTTGTGAATCCCGACCAACTTCGGCTTATTGACTTTTAATTTCAATTTGCGCATGCGAATCAAATACTGGTGGATCTTAGTCAGTCGTTGCTTGTTTCGATGCTGCAGGTATTTGGGAAAAAACTCCAATTCCTTCGACACTTTCTCCAGGGCCTTGGCGTAGTTGGTAGGCAGGCGGACCTTCTCCCACAGCTTGGCAGGGGTGTGGGCGCGTTCGGCCGTCTTGAGCAATAGATAGCAATGACCTTCTTCTTCGCGGATGGTGGCGTAACGACTATTGGCCAGTGGGCAGGCGGACCGAAGGCATAAGCCCGTGACATTGTAGGGGTTGCGGCAAAAGGTTTGTTCTTTGGCATTGATTCTGGGGAGGGACGGATAAAAGTGGAAGAGGAAGAAGACATTAAATGAGAAAAGAAGAGAATTGGTGGGATAGTGCATGGTCAGGGAGAAGCAGGACATGATTCCTGATGATAATGATACATGAGCCTTTGAGGTTGGTGAGAGGGAGCAGGGAGAAGGGAGGGGGAGGGAGAAGAGAGCCTGCAGGGACCATTTTTGCACATACTTGGATTTGAAGGAGCAGAATTGATGGTTGATTATCTGCCAGATGATCTCGTCGGGGGCACTCATGGCTGCTGCTGCTGTTTATTTAACTGCGTAGAGTGCTTGGTTGAGTGGGTGGTGTCTGTGGATGGGGAGGTCGGTCAGCGCGTTGTGAGGATTGATCCTAGACCAAACAAAAATTGCGGCGACCAACCAAGCACGAGGACATCCTCGTCCTCATTATCTTTGCCGCTGCTTTGTCCCGAAGCTTGGAACTTCTGGGGTATTTACGCTGCAAAGGAACTAAAACATGGACAAATTCGTATCTGGAGCAAGTGGTGGTGGGCCGCCACTAGCGAGCTTCTACTTGCCATGGTAGTATTTAATTTCCTGTAAGCCACCGCCATCCCATCACAGAGGCGCACGCCATGGTCTTGTTATTGTGAAGTTGGTAGATGTTGGCAGGGATTTTGGCACTTGGTGCCAGCCCGATGTTGTCTTCTCTGCCACTGCCCACCTCTTCATCACAGGGCTGCGCATATCCTGTCTCATCGCTTGCTGCGTGCGTAGGACTGAGGACGGTGGGAAAATGACGACTTCCTGACCCATGCCTTTGGGACAACTCTCCCTGCAGTTGCAATGCCAGTATTCTACCGACACTCACGACGGCAAGCCTCCCATGCCTTCCCTTATCTCTCCATTTGCGTACCCTCCCTCCCTCTCCCACAACCCCACCCCGCCCAACACTACAGCAAAACCAATGGCCCAATCAAGCAGAAGCAGCAGCATAATATATGGCAGCCTCCTCCTCGCCCTCGTGGCCAGCATGACGCAGGGCTATTTCTTCCCCTCCCCCTTGGCGCCCATGCAAAAGCGATGCATGAATGCGCACCGCCTTTCCAACCGTGGTACGTGGCGTGGCCACTCTAGGTCGAGTCCTTCCTTCCTTCCTTTCTTTCTCTCCTTCCCTCCTGCTCGAGGTAGTAGGAGGATGGCATGCGAGGACGCGACGGCCAGCTCATCATAAGCACTAGCAATCACACTCTCCTACCTGTGTATCCTACTCTACCCTCATCCACCTCACCCTCAATTAACTCCCTTATCATACCTGTTTCTTCCCTTCCAATCAACCCCGTCCCCATCGTCACAGGCGCCGCCCTCCCCCGTCTCCGCCTCCCCCCCCTTCCCTCTTCCATCTCGGATTTTCTGGACGATGACAAGGACTCTGTCGCTCGCCCTGCCCCTTCCTCCCCCTCCTCCTCCTCCTCTCCAGCGTCTTCCACCCCTCAGGATGACAACTTGGAGTATTTCGTCAGATGCGGTCGCTGCAATGCCGCCTATTCCGTGCCTGCGGATCTGGTGAAGCCGGAGGGAGGCCGAGTGAAGTGCGAGGTGTGTGGACATACCTGGTTCCAGGCCTCGAACCGGCTGCAGGTGCTGAGCCAGGGCTACGTGCTCAAGGTGAGGAGCAAGCGAGGGAGGGAGGGAAGGAAGGGCGGCAGGAGAGTTGGAGAAACAGAGATCACAGGGGCTAAACTAAGTTCAATGACATGTATAGGTCTACTCACTCATCGATCTTCCCCTCCCTTCCTCTCTTCCTCAATCTTCCCCTCCCTTCCTCTCTTCCCCAAGGACTACCCCGATGACCTCAGGGAGAAAGTGGCCGAGAATGTGCGCAACAACCGCCATCCCCTCGACACCAGTGCCTCCAAGGGCGCCATCTCTGTGTTCGTGGGGAACTTGCCTTTCTCGGTACGTGTGATTGGCTGAAACGGAGGGAGGGTGGGAGAGAGGGAGGGAGGAAGGGAGGGAAAGCGTAGTGGGGATTTCATGCTTGGGAAGTGGTTGCCTTGTGAAGGCGATCCTTTCTCGCGCAAGGAGCACCTTAATCTTGCCTCTCAATCCCAGACTAGAATGATAATTGTACCAATGGTAAAGCTTATAACACTATCGGTGACTCGGATCATACCGACTTATTTCACTTCCTTCCCCTCCCTCCCATCCTCCCTCCCTACGCCTGCCCTCTAGATGGGCGAGGAGGACATCAAGAACATGTTCGGGGCGCACGGTGGCGTCGTTTCGGTCACCATCGTCAAGGATCAGCTCAACCGGTCCAAAGGTTTTGGTTTTGTCGAGGTATGTGGTTCTCCGCCCTTCTATTCCCCTTTTCCCTTTCCTTCTCCCCCCCATCCCCTTTCCCCCCTCCCTTCTATCCATAACGACATGAATTCATGTTACACCGACGCACATTCACCTCTCCCTCCTTCCCTCTCTGTCTCTTAACACGCGCCCAGATGGCGGTCAAGGAGGAAGGCGAGGAGGCCATTGCGGCTTTAGATGGACGTGAGATTGACGGACGCCCCATTAATGTACGACTAGGCACGAGCAAGGCACAGCCCCGTATGCGCAAGGACCGTACGATGGCCAAGAAGGAGGGAGGGGAGCTGTTGTCTTAGATTGATGGTGACGACTTATGAAGCGTTGATGAATAAGTGCGAGTGTGTTTTGTAAGTGAATGTGTGTGTGTGTGAGGAGATGGGAGGGAGGAAGGATCCAGCAGGTGCCGGGGTCTGATGGAAAATAAGAAGAGGGGAATGAAAGAGGGAGGGTGGATGGGTGAGGGGTAAGAAGAAGGGTAGATGTTTCGTGGAGAACGCCAATAATGAAATCAAGACCGACAAAGAGCTTCTGAGAAGGAGAGGTGGATGATAAGCTGATGGTTTGAGTTGTGTTTGATTTTTTCGCAATTGCTATTTTTTTTTGCGTTTTGGGGGGGGGGTCAGGGGGAAGGGGTGATGACTTCAGTTGAGCTGATTATTTTCATGAGATCGATCCCGAATATGGTTGCGCCTTAAGTGTATCGAGATATTTTATCGTTTTATCATCTTCTGATGGGCATGTATACGCTTTTGCTGCCTTGATGATTATACAGTGAACATGCCTTTTTTAACGACTCGGTATATTCGTCATTCGTTGCAACGTTCACCGGGCCGCGGCTTCTTCCGCTTCAGTTGAGCAGACCCAGTTGTGTACAACAAGTACACAACGCAGCAGTTCATCAGATTTACACCTCTCTTTACATGTACCACAGGATACAAGCCACGACAAGCAAGAAAACCCTTTTCGCGTCCCATCAGCGCACGACCCCCCCCCGCGCAACGCAAAGCACACCATGGAAGCCTTTCTCACCGCCCTCGGGGACCCGTCCATTCCGTGGGACGACACCCAACTACGCACCTTGCGATCATTGGCCATGCAAAGAGCAGGCCTGCCAGCCCATGCCCGAGGCCTGGCCTGGCGTTTCTTCCTCAATGTCCTTCCTCCTACACGGGAAGGCGGCGCGTCTATTGCTCGTGACAAGGCGGGGGAATGGCCTGCACGGCTACAGGCAGCGAGGGGGCAGTATGCGGTGTGGAAGGGACAATTGTACCCGGATTTTAATCGGGTGAGCAAGGAGGGTGATGATGACCCGTTGTCGGCCTTAACGATGACGGCAGGCAAGGAGGAGGAGGAAGAAGACGACGGAGGGAATGCCAATGATGAGGAAGGGGAGAAAGATGGTGGTAGTGAAGGGAGGAGGAGGAGACGGACGAGATGTGGGGGGGCGTGGAAGAGATACTACGAAGGGATGGAGTTGCTGGATGAGATCAAACGGGATTTGACGAGGCTTTACCCGAGTGGCGTGGACGAGGCGCATTTTATGGAGGGTAAGACACAGGAGGTGTTGTTGGCGGTGTTGTGTGTTTGGAGCACGTTGCACAAGGCCACCAGTTACAGGCAGGGGATGCATGAGGTATTGAGTGTGTTGTTTTTCGCATTGCAGGAAGAGCATGCCTGTTCAAGGGGGGGAGGAAGGGAGGCACTGCCGCCTTCTTTGGCTTACATCACGGACCCTCAGTATTTGGAGCATGACGCCTTCCTCCTCTTTGATCGTCTGATGGTTGAACTTGAACCATTGTACTATGTGGAGCGTCCCCGTGCCTATTCCTCCACCTCGTCCTCCTTCCCTTCCTCCTCCCCCCGGGACGAATCCCCTGTTGTCCGCCTCTCGCACCGTTTGCAAGGCCCGGTACTCCAGCAAGCTGACCCGGAAGTATGGACGAGCTTGAATACGGTGCATGAGGTTGCACCGCAATTGTACGGCATTAAGTGGACACGGTTATTGTTTGCGAGAGAATTCGCGATGAGGGACGTATTACAGCTGTGGGACTGCATGTTCGCCATGATGGGGGAGGAGGAGGAGGAGGAGGAGGAGGAGGAGGAAGGAGAGGAGGAAGGGAAGGGGAAAGGGAGGTTGTTGGGCGTGGTAGAGTGCGTGGGGGTGGCAATGATGGTGATGGTGCGATCGGCGTTGCTGACCGACGAAGTGTCGGTGGCCTTGAGGACATTGATGTCGTTCGAGGGAGGGAGGGAGGGAGGGAGGGAGGGAGGGAGGGTGGACGTGGGGGAGATTGTAGCGCTGGCCCGCTTACTCAAGAGGAAGGATTGGCCAGGTGTCGTGCAGTTCCGTCGGGCGTTGATGGCAGCCGCTCCATCAGCAATTCCCTTTTCCTCTGCCCCTTCCTCTTCTCATCTACTACAGCAGCAGCAGCAGCAGCAGCAGCAGCAGCAGCAGCAGCAGCAGCAGCAGCAGCAGCAGCAGCAGCGCGTTCGCTCCACTTACATCCCCTCCTCCTCGTCTGCCCTACCACGTACCCCCTCCTCTTCCTCCTCCTCTTCCTCCGCCCACCCTGTGCCTTCCTGGCTCAAGAGCTTCGGGGCCACCTCAACCTCCTCCGGTCTCCCCCCTCTCCCTCCTCCCCCCCCTTCCTCCCTCCCTGCCTTCCTCCCTCGAGTAGGGCGGTCAGTAGCAGCAGCGGCCCAGGATGTAGTGCATGGAATAGCGGACCTCTCCTTCCTACGAGGAGGAGGAGGAGGGGGAGGGGGAAGGGGGGGATTTCTGGGGGGGGGTATGGAAGAGGAGGCAAGGCAGCGGCAGCAGCAGCTGGAGCGAGTGTTGCTGCAGCAGCAGTGGCAGCAGCAGTGGCAGCAGCAGCAGGAACATGCGGTGCACGACCTAAGCGAAGCGGTCGAGGTGCTAGGGAAGACATTGGGGAAGGTGGTAACGAAGGAGGGAGGGGAGGGAGAAGGGAGGGAGGAGGGGGAGGAAGAGGGAGGGGTATGGGCAGCTTTTCTGAGGGTGCAATCTCTGGTACAGACCTTAATAAGACAGGGAGGAATCGCAGAACCACCTCAGGCAAGAAAGATGGAAGGGAGGGAGGGAAGCAGGGAGGGCATGGAGAAGGAGGAAGAGGAGGAAGAGGAAGAGGTGGAAATCCCGAGGGGTTTGCAGCAGCACACGTACGTTGGTACTGCGGAGGGGTTGACAACTTCTGTCTCACTGATATCGTCATCATTTGCTGAGGAAATGAGCGGTAGGACACCAGGTAGTGTCCCTATTAGTCGTCCAGGAGCAGGAGCAGCAGCGGCATCGGCACAATCGTCATTGAAAGCCCTTTCGGAGCACACCTCCAACCCCCCTCCAACCACAATCGATGCCACCAGCAGCAGCGGCAGCAACGACAGCAACAACAACAAGAGCATGAGGGTATCATCGACAGTGGACAGCAGCAGCATTTCCACCTCTAACGTTCCGCAGAAAAGCAAGGTGGCACAAGCAGCACTCAGTTCCCTTCTGGATGGTGAGGACGGACAGGGTGACGAGAACGACCAGAAGGGCAGCAGTAGCAGCAGTAGTAGCGGCAGCAGCGGCAGCAGCCATAGGTGCAGGCTCTCGGCGGGGGTTGGTGGGGATGGAGGGGGAGGGGGAGGAGGGGGGGGAGGTAGTCTATGGGGCGACACTTCTTCGTCGTCGTCGAATGGAAGCCGAACGCTGGACCCGAAATTGAGTGAGTTGCTGTCATGAATGGGAGAGGATGGTGACCAAGGGAGAGGAGGGAGGGGGTTTGGAGAGGAGGGAGGGAAGGAGAAAGGACGGAAGTGGGAGCGATTCTTTGGGAGCAAGCCGCCCAATAAGTAACGGATATCTAAGACCGTCAGCTGTTGGTGTTGAAAAACTCATCGAGACTCGTTTCCTTCCTATGCTTCACTTCTTATTTTCTAGTTGTGAGAGACCACTCCCTCCCTCCCTGCCTCCCTCCCTCCTTCCCTCTCTTGTGTGCTACTACATTCCCTTGCTCTCTTGCCCGTTTTCTCCTCTCCCTTTCCGTCTCTCTCCGCTGAGCCTAGGATACATATTTCTCTACCTAACAACTCGCATAATCAAAACTGTCCCTCCTTTTCTCCCTCCCTTCCTCCTTCTCTCCCTACCTCCCCTCTATTTAGCGTTCTTCACGAACTCCACCCCCTTCTTGGCCTGCGCGACCAAATCAGGAATCGCCTTGTCCATGGCCTCCTTCTCCACGGCCGAGAGCTCACCCAAACCATGGATTTTCTCCACCCCCCCCTTCCCCAACGTCACAGGCACGGCGAAAAAGGGCGCGGCCGTCACGGTGTTCTCCACGAAAGTGCACGCCACCACACCCTTCTCGCCCTTGAGGGCCTTGAGCAACTGGGCCGTGAACAAATAGCCAGCATATGCCATGCTTAGGGTCGCGGATCCGGCGCCATCCTTAGCCTTAACCACCTCGTCCCCTCCGAACTGAATGCGGTGGGTCAGTGCCGCCAGGGCCTCGGGGGAGAACTTGGCTCCCTTCACTTGAGACAAGAGGGGAAGGATGGTCGTCCCGGCGTGACCGCCCACGACAGTCACGTTGGTGGAGGTTGGATCCGTGCCTTGATTCTCGGACACGAAGGTGTTGGCGCGGATGACGTCCAGCGTGGTGACTCCGAAGAGTTTCTTGGGGTTGTAGGTCCCCGCCTGGCACGGAGGAAAGGAAGAAAGGAGGTAGAAGAGAAAGAAAGGAGGTGAATGTAACACATGACAAGATGGATTGCATCAGGAAGGATTGAGAAGTGTCAGGAAGGGAGGGAGCAAGGATGCCTGCAGCCATGATTGACTCCCACCTATACCCACCTTCTTGAGCACCTCCGCAAAGATGGGCACTGTGGAATTGACCGGGTTAGAGATGATCAAATAGCAGGCATTGGGCGCCACCTTGGCGGCGGCCTCAGCAATTGTCTTCACAATGCCGGCATTGATGTTGAAGAGGTCGTCACGGGTCATACCAGGCTTTCGCGGCACGCCGGCCGGGACAACAATCACATCGCATCCCTTCAGCGCGGCTTCGACGGATTCCGCACCTTTGAATCCCTTGACTTTCGCAGGGAAGGGGATGTGGGACAAATCCGCGGCCACACCGGGGGTGTGCACAATATCGTACAAGTTGAGCTCCTTGATGCTGGGGTCCAGCTTTAGGAGCATGGATAAGGGCTGCCCAATGCCTCCCGACGCACCCACCACAGCAACCTTGGCGGCCGTAGACTTGGTGGAGGAGAAGGAGCGGGCAGCGGCCATAGTAACGGGACGCAGAGCCGTACGAGCAGCAAGCATGTTTGGTTTGTGGCAGTGGTCTGTGGCCTGGGACGGGGAAGCGGGGAAATACATGTGAGCGACGAGGGAAAGGAGTGGCGGGCGCACGCGGTAGGCGCACAGCAGAAAGGTTGTACGATTGATAAGAAAAGCGTGGCAATATATGGGTTGGAGGCGACAGCGTCCAGAACGTGTGGTTGTCGTCGTCATTGCATGCTTGCGCCATCAGTAGAATCGAATCAAGAAGGCAGATGGGTTTTAGGTGCCTCCCTCATCGCTTGGGGCGATAAAGCGACTTGAAGAGGAGACTGCTGCCATGCTGTGCTGTGTTCCATTATTATGTGGACAAGGGCGCAACATGTAATGCGCGTGTGCGGGGGAGTTTCGTGTCATCTCTCCCTGCTTCTCTCGTCGCGGCAGCCAAGCCTCCGTCATCGAAAAGAACAAAACCCTCCCCCATCGCTTCTCCACTCCCTTCGATCATCTAATCCTCACACCTCACACCACAGGCGACTGTCCAGCTATTACTACGCTAGATGATGCGCCTCCTCATTTTGCCATTCCTTCTCCTGACACTGCTGCCTGCGACGGCCGAGGGTTTTGTCCTGCGGTCACCATCACCCCCAGCATTATCATCACGAGCCTCCTCCCCTTCCAATCCTCCTTCACCTGTGGTTCTCGACGCTGCTGCTGCTGCGGCGGCTAGTTTGGGAGGGAATCAACCGCCACCTTCCATCCTGGCCGCACCCTTTTCGGACGTCGTGCGGAACCGTTACTCCAACTCTCACTACGCGCATAAGTCCGTGTCAAGAACCATCCTCAACGACCTCCTCCGCCTGACACAACGCTCTCCTTCCTCCTTCAATACCCAGCCGTTCAAACTCATCGTCCTGCAAGATCCCACCCTTCGCGACAAGGTGGCCACGCATGCCATGCTCGGCGCCAACGGTGACCGGGTGCGTAACGCCCCTGTCACTGTTATCTTTGCCGCCGACTTGGAAAGTGGGCGGCTCATGCCGCGTGTCGTAGAGCTCTTTCGTCGAACAGGCACTTTCCCAGAAGGCTTTCTCAAGCAAATTTCTTTTTTCGCGACCCTTTTCTCGACGGGGTATCGATTTTCTTTGGTTCGATGGTGTTTGTACTGGGGGAAGAGAATGGTTATGAACGTGGTGGGGACATTCAAACCAGTGCCACGCTTCGAGCGACCGGAGACCTGGGCAGCGAAGAATACGATGCTTGCCGCCATGACCTTTATGTTGGCTGCATCATCGCATGGACTGACGACGTGCCCCATGGAGGGGTTTGATGCCCGGCGGTTGAGGAGATTGTTGAAGGTGCCTTCCCGGTACATAGTGCCGGTGGTGGTTTGTGTGGGCTATGCCGCCACGCCTGCCGAGGAAGCGGCGCAGGAAGGGAAGGAGGGGCATGCAGTGTCATCGAAGCAGCCCCCGGCATCATTGAGGTTTGATATGGACGAGGTGGTGTGTGAGGAGACGTACGGAGTCCCGTGGAAGGGAGGCGCGTGAAGTCACGAAGATGGGAGGGAAGGAGGTAGGATGGGAGGGAGGGGGAAATGCCTAAAGTGGGGATGTATTAAATCAAAGGAACAGAAAGGGAAAATGGAAAGAAAAAATTTTCAGGGGATTGATGGCAACTAGAGGGTGGCGTTCCTGTTTTCCCTCCTGGTTTTTATTTCCTTATCTCTTCGTCGCTGCTGCTGCTGCTGCTGCTGCTGCTGCTGCTGCTGCTACTGCCACCCCTGCCTGGGCACATCTACTTCTGTGTCCAAGGGAGAGAGAACAGTGAGGAGGAACAAGGGAAGGAGGAAAGGGGGGGATGGTTGGGTTTGGTGGTCACACAGAAATGTGAGTTGAGCCCTCGCACCGATATCATAAGCGAATAGCAGTAGCAGTTGTAGTACACCTACACACTACCCCCGCACACGAACCCCCCCCACACGTAGGCACATCGCACACGTAGGAGTGCACGCACGCACAACACAGACACATATGCACATAGACAGGCGCATGAGGAGGTGAAAACATGAAAGGAAGAGACATAACCCTAATAAAGCGTCGACCCTTCTCCACCGGGTAGCTCTTTTCCCTCCTTCTCTTCTTCTTTCTCTTCTTTTGTCTTTCGCCATCCCATCTTATCTCAAACGACACAGCGCTCAGGCGCTTTTATCTTTCCCTCCCAACCACTCTACCTTCCTTCCCTCCTTTAAAATGTACCACGAGACACTTAGGCGTTTATAAAAAACACGCACACATACTCCCTCCCCCATCACCACTGTCCCGCCCTACACTCCCTTCTCCCTCCTTCCCTCTTTTTCCCCCTCCTCCCAACCAGAACTAACCCAAGCCCCTACTTATTCTGCGCCGCCTCCTTGGCCTTCTTCCGGTTCACCTCCAAGGGGTCCAATCCGCCTGTCTTGGCCTGAAACGCCTCATAGGCCTTATATTCCGCTGCTGTCACCTTACGCATGCCAATATACATGCTCTCCTCCTCTTGCTTGGGAAAGCGAGCCTCCACCATGTCCACGATGGCCTGTGAAGGAGAAAAAGGCGCAAAGAACGGGGGGAAGGGAGGAGAGGGTAAGCAGCTGCTGCTTGTGTGTGTGCTTCAATTGCACAGGGTCTTTTCTCCCTTAAGTTGAAAGATAGAACCTGGCCGTGTCCACCACGACATGGACACGAGCATGAGTGCATTAAAGAAACCAATATGAAAGAATTTGTAATTATATCCCCACATTGGCTGGGAGAGAGAGATCCCCCTCTCAATCAACCCAAATCCCTCTTTATTGTGAGGTCATCCCCCCTCCTCCTTCCCACCCTGTCTACCTGTCGCAAGGTCGCCACAGTCTTCTTCAGGCTACCGTCTGCAATTTGAGCATTAACTTTCTCGGCGCCGCCGATCAGCTTACCACCCACGTACACCAACGGCAACTCCTGTGAGGCGAGAGGGAGGGGGGGGGGAAGGAGGGTGTGTCAGATGGGCTTTCTTTTTTGAAGGGCTTATCCATTATGTCGCCTTTTGACTCGTTCAATCCCGTCCGTTGTGGCTTACACCAAAGTGATTATCCATTCCCCTTCCCACCCTCCCACTCTCACCCCCCCCTTCCCTCCCTCCCTCCTTCCTGACCTTGCTGCCGGTCAGCTCCTCAATCGCCTCCAGCCGTGCCTCGCCCCAATCGTAGTCAGCCTTGACCTTGAAGTTGAAGGCATCGAAACCAAATACCTCGTACGTGCGCACAGGGATGTCCATGGTCTTGTTGAAGGCCTGAGTGAGGGAGGGAGGGAGGCAAACGAGACGTTATTTTGGTAAGCACCCTCCTCTCTGCTGGAAGTCGCCGGTCATGAGACATGCTCTTCCCTCCCTCCCTCCCTCCCTCGGCCCGACTCACGTTCACTAGCTTGGCACCCTCCTCACAGCCGGGCTTGGAGATGATAAATACAGGGTAGAGCTCGGACTCCACCTGGTGAGGAGCGGGAGGGAGGGAGGGAGGGAGGGAGGGAGGGAGGGAGGGCAGGGTTGAGGACAAGCCTTGAGGAACTGCATAATGGACTGCACGGATTCCTCGAGGGACACACCCAGACAGTGGCCGTTAGATCGGCAGTGC
>Ga0160420_100637_pt1 | contig 13021 bp, 22 predicted proteins | sample CelAP2metagpilot_FD_108197 | JGI IMG/M metagenome (GOLD analysis project Ga0160420, IMG submission 108197) | Phycosphere-associated microbial communities from algal ponds in Kailua-Kona, Hawaii, USA - Cellana AP2-5-5 metagenome pilot | ecosystem: Engineered > Artificial ecosystem > Aquaculture >... | reverse complement strand
GAGGGAGGGGAGGGAGGGGAGGGAGGGGAGGAGGAAGAGGGCGGAGAAGAGTAAGTTTTGGGTCATGCCATGTGAATACATCAAAAAGAAGAATACTTTCCTCCCTCCCCTCCCTCCCTCCCTCCCTCCCTCCCTCCCTCCCGACCAAGCCAAGAAGATGTTGATGGTGAGGGAGAGCGCGCACATGAGGCAGGGCACCTCCACCAGAGAATGCTTCGGGAGCTGCGACGAGGAGGAGGGGGAGGGAGGGAGGGAGGGAGGGAGGGAGGGAGGGAAGAAGGGAAGGAGGAGATTTAGTAGCGCTCGTGAGGTTTTGACAAGACTACCGATGATCCGAACCAACCTCAGGAAAATATTTAAAATATTTCTATCTAAAGTAATAAAGCAACCCTTGCAATCTAATGTAATGCAAGAGCGCTACTCTGACAATCTAATCTAATCTAATCTAATCTACTCCACTCGATTCGAATTTATTGGAGCCTCCCTCCCATAAGACCATTCCAGGCACATTAAGGCTCACAGAACCACGGGTCGTCTTTCCTCCCTCCCTCCCGCCCTCCTTCCCTCCCTCCCTCCCTCCTTCCCTCCCTCCCTCCCTCCTTCCTTCCCTCCCTCCCTCCTTCCCTCCCTTCCTCACCTGCACTCCGTACCGCCACACCAGCGAGACGCAGTCGACTACGGCGTGTGAAAAGTGGACACCCAGAATGATCATCGCAAGGTTCAAATAACCTGCCAGCAGGAGGAAGAGAGGGGGAGGGAGGGAGGGAGGGAGGGAGGGAGGAAAAGAAGGATGGAGACATGTGAGTCTGCTATGTTTTCAATATTATCGATCACAACCGATCAATCCTCTTACTTTCTATCCCTCCCTCCCTCCCTTCCTCTCTCCCTTCCTACCCGTATAATCCCGCGAGGGATACTCAATGGACAGCACGCTCGGTCGAGTCAGCTGCCGGGGAGAGAGGGAGGGAGGGAGGGAAGAAATGAGTCGACCGACGGAACCACAACACATAGGAAGGTCAACCTCGATCCTTACCAGCGCTGGCCCTCCCTCCCTCCCTCCCTCCCTCCCTCCCTTCCTACTTTGTGCATAGACATAGACGGGGGGAAGAGATTCGGGTCCAACTTGTGCGCCCTCTCCTCCACCTTCTTCCCCCCCTCCCTCCCGCCCATCCCCTCGACGGCCCCTGCCGCTGGTTCCTCTTGGATGGTGGTGGTGGAGGTGCCGGCGGAGGGCAGGAGGGAGGAAGAGGCGCTCCGCATCGACGCGGCCATGAGCCTGCGTTGCTGGGAGACCTGGGGAAAGGTGAGGGAGGGAGGGAGGGAGGGAGGGAGGAAGTGGTTGACAAGAAGGACATCTACCGCCCATGTTCTCTACCGCTGACTCTCCCCCCCTCCCCTCCTCCCTCCCTCCCTCCCTCCCTACCTGTCGTCGTAGCCTGAGGGTCTTCTTGAGCACGGCTTCTGCTGCTTCTGCCGCCTTGGAAACGGCGCGTCTCTCCTTGCTGGTGGGGGTGGTGCTGTCCATTGAGGGAGGGCCTGGGGGAGGAAGGGAGGGAGGAAGGGAGGGAGGAAGGCGGGTGAGAGCGTCTCGACGTGTAGTAGGCAGGGACGGAGGGAGGGAGGGCGGGAGGGCGGGAGGATAGCTGGACATGAATGAGCTTCTCCTCATACCGTCTTCGAATTCCTCTGTTGCTGCTGCTGCGTCATCGCCAGCTTCCCCTCCTTCCGCCCATCCTTCTTCCTCCCCCCCCTCCTCCTCCTCTTCCTCTTCTGCCGCTCGGGGCGTGAGAAGATCGGATCGCTGCCGTTCCCACTTGGCCGTGGCGAGGATGCACGCCTGGATTCGGGAATTAAGAGGGAGAGAGGTGGCAGAACAAGTAGAAGTGAGTGAATCTCCGATTCCTTAGGCCCTCCCTCCTTCCCTCCCTCCCTCCCTCCCTCCCTCCCTCCCTCCCTCCCTCCCTCCCCACCTGGTTGATGGCCTCCACCCACTCCTGGCTATCGGCCTTGGACTCGGTGCTCAGCCGGATCACCACTCCGCCTGGTGCCGAGGGAGGGAGGGAGGGAGGGAGGGAGGAAGGGGTAAGTCACGAGTGTTTGTGAGTGGCTGAAGGTGGGAAAATTGCACTGGCAGCCCTCCCTCCCTCCCTCCCTCACCTTCCTCCAGGTCCGGCCCCTCCTCCTCGTCAGGCGATAGCGGGTTGTCCTCGTCCTCCTCCTCGTCCTCTTCCTCCCCCTCCATCGGGTAGAGCGCAAATACATGATACTGCCCCCCCTTCTTGGGAGGCTACGGGGAGGGAGGGAGGGAGGGAGGGAGGGAGGGAGGGGTAAGAAATAAGCCAAGTCCTCACCAATCATGGCCGTCGTCATCGTCCTCCCTCCCTCCCGTCCTCCCTCCCTCCCTCCCTCTCTCCCTCCCTCCACCCGTCCCAAGCATTCCAGCAGCGGCAACCACCTCTACCGCCATAGTATGGTCGACAAGAGGGAGGGATGAAGAGAGGGAGGGAGAAACCAAGGGAAAGAGGGAGGGAGAGAGAGCGAGTACTTCTGTACGGACGACACCGCCCTGAAGGGGGATGGTGTTAATAGGGGAGGGAAGGAAGGAGGGAGGGAGGGAGGGAGGGAGGGCCTGTGTGTACCTCTGTACGGACGACGCAGCCCTGGAGGGGGATGGTCTTAATGGGAGCGGCTGCCTCAGCAGTGCTGTAGACGCGGAGGCTCGTACCCTGCAGTATCAGATACCGCCGCTGCCACTTGGAGCCGCCGAAGCCGACCTGTGCAGAGAGGGAGGGAGGGAGGAGGGAGGGAGGGAGGGAGGGATTGAGAGGATGGATGGAGGGAGGGAGGGAGGGAGGGAGGGAGGGAGGGAGGACAGCACCTGTTCGGCATGCCACTTGTAGAGGTGCCCGCGCTTGACAATGGAGTCCTGCGCGAAGGGGAGTGAGAGCGTGGGTAAGTGCACGGTGAATAATAAGTGTGACTGAAGAGCGCGGAGATGCCCTTTCCTCAGCTCACTCCCTCCCTCCCTCCCTCCCTCCCTCCCTCCTCCTCCCTCCCCACCTGTTGCAGCTTGCTATAGAGGGCGAGCACCTCCGTGGTCTCCTCCAGTAAGGCCCTATTCTCCTCCTTCACGCTCTTTAGGTCGTCCAAATCCTTCAGCTCCGACGCCGCCGCCTTGGCGAAGGCAGGGAAGGATATGCGAACCAGGTCGAGGTATTCGCGCATGGCTTGCTCTTCGCTCAGCCCACTTGCGAGCTTCCACGAGTTGTACCTGGTGAGGGAGGGAGGGAGGGAGGGAGGGAGGGAGGGAGGGAAACAGTGACATCCCCTTCATATATGCAGTCACAGCGTTGCCGTTCCATCAAGTGCTACTCCATATTACTCCATGATTCTTATTCATCAACGTTCCCTTCCTATATATTCCCTCCTTTATTTTCTCCCTCCCTCCCTCCCTCACTCACCTCTCCCTCGCGATGGGCTCCACCAAAATGGTCGGGACTCGGACATTGCACGCCCCTGCCGTCGAGCGCTTATAAAGGCCGTAAAGCTGATGAAGTAAGAAGGGAATAAGGCAAGGATTGTGAGCATACGTCGGCGCATGTCTTGCACCCCTCTGTACGTTCCAGCCTGGCTTCTCTTTTGCCTCCCTCCCTCTCCCCCTCCTTCCCTCCCTCCCTCCTTCCCTCCCTCTCCCCCTCCTTCCCTCCCTCCCTCCTTCCCTCCTTCCCTCCCTCCCTCCGTGCCTCCCTGAAGTATCCCATCCTCCGCCCCTCTAACTCCCTCAGCCTTTCCTCTTACCCGAAAAAGGACGCTATTGGCGACATTGGCTTCCTTGTGGTGCTCCTTTACCCACTTGGCTGCCCGCTTCAGTATTCCGATTGCGATCAGCGAGGGGAGGGAGGGAGACAGGGAGGGTTGGGAAAAGTGCATGAGTACCAAGGGCTGCTGCGAAAGGTAAAAAGAAAGAGGGAGGACGAGATGGACATACCGTGAATGCACTGCGTAGCTTGGTGGTGACAACCATGGCTCAGAGGGTGGACGGGAGGGAAGCCTCAAAGGGTCGGCCGCGTTGCGTCGCTCCTGCACGTTTTTCCCCGAGGGTAAGGGGGCGCCTTTTGCTTCTGGTTTCAGCGGAAGATCTTGTCCAGCCCGGTCCACCTAGATGACGGCTGCAGTTTCCTCGTCGTCGTTGCTGTCGTGTATGTGGTTTAGAAAGGGTTAGTGTGCCTGTTCGGGTGTGTTAGATAGGGCCAGAACGTGACGGAGACGTTATCGCTTTGATACGTCGGCTTCCTGGCGACCTTTCTTCGACCTCCTCCCCAAGCGCTGCCCGCCCGCAAGCTCCCCCTATCATACGGGCAGACCGACAATCCTGAAGCAGCATATGAGAAAGTCTGCGTTTACACAAGCCCGTGCGGTGTTGCGGGTGCGTTTTCTCCCTTTCAGGATCTCGTGAGCGCGTCTGTAGTCGATCATCTGTGATTTTTTGTATTGGTTGAGAATGGGCCGGCATCGTGCTATGCCATGTGTGTCTAACTGTGCCCTCCTTTCCTTCCTTCCCACGAACAATTGAAAGGCTGAAATAAAATAGCTGGATCTTTTTTCGCTCGCGCTGCCTCCTCATTACTTTTACATCTCCTCTCTCTTTAAGCTGACTGAAGAAGATTCTTCATTATTTCTTTCGATTTCGATCCTCCTTCCTCTCCTTTCGCACGACGCTACTAGCGTCCCCTGTTTATCCAAACGTTTTCTGTACATACATTTCATTTATTTCTACAGCACCGACACCGTGCCGCTCTCAAACTGTATCCTGCAGGAACTTTATGCCTGCCTGCTTGCATCCCCTCCTCCCTCCCTCCCTCCCTCTTCCTCTCACTGCCTCCGAGTCGCAGCCACCCCGCTTTCGCCTTTCTGCCACGAATAAGTAATAAATACATTGTGATCTCTTATTTCCTCCTCGCTCCCAGCACCACCTTTTCTCTTCTCCTTAATCGGCTCTTCCCTTTGCTAGCCTTCTAATTAACAAATCCAGCAGCAATGAACCTTTTTCTGTTTTTGTGAGAGGTGCCAACATCGTCGTGTCGATAGAGGAAAGTAAGTCGCATGTCGACTCGACACAAACAAAAATGTCCTCACCCCTTTTTGAATAAGGTGATTTGTTCGCCAGATCGCTCTATCGCGTCGTTTTGACGTCCCTGCTTCCCCCTCTCTCTCCCTCCTCCTCACCTTCCACTCTGTCTCGCCCGCCCCCGCGTCAATCTCTACGCCGCTCGTGACCGTATTCCCGGCACTGGTAGGCATAACGTCACTCCCGCCAATCTAGAGGAAAGGAGGGAGAGAGGGAGAGGATGTTGAATATCTCGGTCAAGGTGGACTTGCATACATTGTTCCCTCGTTCCCTCCTTCCCTCCCTCCCTCCGCACCTTGAGCTGGTTCAAGACATCCACCCACTTCTTCGCCTGCTCTTCGTTTGCCGCCTTCAGTGTGTAGATGCGCCCGTTCAATTCGATGGACAAGAGGCTGCCTATATCGGCCTCGTCTAGGGAAGGGAGGGAGGGAGGGAGGGAGGGAGGGAGGGAGGGAGGGGGGAAGGGAGGCAGGGAGGCAAGAAGTGGCGTGGTCGATACATAATCAGAACCCAAATAATTTCGCTTTGCGCTTTGCCACACAACTCCTCCCTCTGAATCCCTTCTTTCCTCCTCTTCCCTTTTTCTCTCCCTCCCCCCCTACCTCCCGGCTCCGGCTCTTCAGTGATTTTGATGGTGCCCACCTGCACCAGGTCCAAGGCGGCCAGCAGCTTGGTCATCCTCTTGGACTGCCGATAAGAAGGAGGGAAGGAGGGAGGGAGGGAGGGAGGGAGGGAGGGAGGGTGAATGGATCACGCAGAATGGGGAGGAGGAGGATAATTGATTCAAAGGCACGCAAGTAGGCGCCCTGCTAGCGACCACCGTACCCTCCCATCCCTAGTTCCCAAATCCCTGCCCTTCCCTCCTTCCACTTGCAAGACATCCCACCTTCGCTTCTTCCTTTCCCTCCTCCCCTCCCTCCCTCCCAGCCTCCCTCGTGTTGTAACAAGTCAATACATGTCCAATTGTTTTGAACCCCCCCCCCCTCTCCCTTACTCTTTCTCCTTCCCTCCCCTCCCTCCCTTCCCCTTCCCTTCCTCCCTCCTGACCTTATAGTAAGTCAGAAAGCAGCCGTTAGTCTCAAACCAACGCTTTTGCCACCGGCCGTCCCGGGTCTTTTTCTGTAGGTACCTTCCAAAGGAGGGAGGGTGGGAGGGAGGGAAAGATGGAGGAATGGTGACAAAATAGAATGGAAAAAGGAGGCAAAGGAAGCAGGGAGGACGTTAAAAGGGGAGAGAAGGAGGGATCGGAAGCATTTGATACCGGCAGCCTCCCGTCAAATTAGCAATACAGGGATACTCTGATCGTCATCCGGGGACGCTAAATTAATCCATGCAGCACATGTAGCTACACCCACAGATATATTATCCACATCTAAGATTGACATACCTACCCGCTGATACAAACAACATCTCCAGGGAGGGCGCCTGCATCTATTAAATAGAATTTTGAGGTAATGGGTGAGTAAATGGAATGAAGAGAGAATGCGAGTGAATGAGGAGCACGTACATAATTTCTCAGACATTGTTGTGAGTCTGGTGAGAGGGTGGCTCGTACGCTGCTCTTCCTTAGAGGAGAGGACAGAACAAGCTGACTGTTTTCCCTGCGAGGATATTCTAGGGGGTTGTGTGCGTAGGCAGAAACGATTCAGGTGAGGTGTAAACAGACTTCGTTCTGTGGGCCGCCGTGCCTAGACACAAGCAAATGTAAGATGAAGATGGAGGGAGTAGACGAATGACAAGAAGGATGCAGCACAATGACCGGGGGGCATCTTGATCGGGAGTGCCTGCTAATCAGAGGTATGACAGGCAGGGCGAGGCGGACGGCGACAACGGCCATTTGGGTGCAAGAGGCAGAGTAGGCGAGCGTGATGGAAGCTTGCGCCTTCCTTGGAAGTGAGCGGCTACCGGCTCTTATGTGAGCTGGTAGGAAAATGTTAGAGACTGAGACGCAGAGTGAATCAGCACGAGTTTTTCTGGTCAGGAGTTTTCGTTACCTTACAGGCCTTTGAAAAACCGTTCGAAAAGCCGTTTCCTGGGTCATGGTGTAGTGAGGAGATTTGTCGACTCGACGACACATGGAAGGTTTTCTCCAGATCAGATTTTCGCATGTTGGAGACATAAAGCTCCATTTCAAAAAGGAAAGATTATTGCATTGCTCAGCTATAGTAATGACCCTCAACTGCTTTTTTTTGAAGGCCCATCGTCGTCGGCATCGTCGGCGGCTTAGGACACTGGACAAGCACTCCGGCAATCAAAGATGGACATGGACACGATAGACTAAACGATCCAGCACACTGCCAGCTAAACTTCATACACAGCAACTTTGACATGCAGACACACTCACTCACCAAAAGCCGTGTATTTCATGTCTCTTATCCCTTCAAAATTGTACATCCTTCCCTCCACCTATTCCTCCGTTCAGGCACCGTACATGCCTACAACACGTAACTTTTTTCCTGCTGCTCTTATTATTACACCCTTCTCCATCCCTTCTTCTCTCTCGATCCCTCCATTCCTCCATCCCTCTTCGCCTTTCGCCCTCAGCCCTCGAGCTCCTCGTCGAGGTAACGCTGGATGATGTTGAGCGTTTCCTCGGGCTTCTCGGCGTGGACCCAGTGGCCGGCGTCGCGGATCGTGGCTGATGGGAAGGAAAGGAGAGCAGGGGAGTGAAGAGAGGTGATTAAGAAAGGGGGGAAGAGAGATGAGCACAGCATTTCTCGGGTTGAAGGGAGGGGAAGGGTAGGGAAGGAAAGGGAGGAAGAAAGGAGAGCATGGAGTTTAGAAAAGCGGAAGCAGACATCCACAATTAGATGGGGAAAGGATTACAATCGAATTTCCCACTGGAACGTATCCCCAGACGTACATATCCCGCGCTCTCTCCCTTCCTCCCTCCCCCCCTCCCTTTCCCACCCTTCCTCCTTGTCTCCCTCCCTCCTCTCTTGTACCTAGCGAGAAAGTGGGGAACAGCTGGGCAATCGTGGACAAGTGTGCCGTCCGCAGGTATTTGCTTTTGCCGCCGTTGAGGAAGAGGGTCTTATGGGGGTAGGCGGCACTGCAGGAAGAGGAGTCTACGCCACCCACGTCAAATGCAGCGATCTCAGGGAGAGCACTGAGGAGGGAGGGAGGGAGGGAGGGAGGGAAGAGAGGAAGGAGGAAGGGAACGAAAGGGTGTGTGTGAGAGAGCAGTGATTTTTCGGTATCAAGGAAATAAGGAGGAAAGGAGGGAGGGAGGGAGGGAGGGAGGGAGACGTACCTTTTGACACCGTTCCATGCAAACTCTGCTTTGGCTCGCACACTCACATTATTCGTCATCCTCCCTCCCTCCCTCCCTCCGTCCCTCTGCCCACCAACCTCTTGATTCCCTCCAAGTTGATCTGCCACTGCACCCCCGCGTCTCCCTGCAGGAGGTTCGTCATTGCAAAAGCCCGCATCCCGGCGTCTGTCAGCCCCTTTTCCTGTAATAACACGTCGACCTGGCCCTTGTCCGTGAGGGTGGAGAGGGGGAGGGAGGAAAGGAGGGTGATGACCTGGAAAGAAAGAGAAGGAGGGAGGGAGGGAGGGAGAAGAGGAGGAGGTCGTATCAGCAGGAACTCTGTAAGGGTACCCGTTCCTATCCCTCCCTCCCTCCCTCCCTCCCTCCTTCCTTCCTTTCCTCCTTCCCTTTCTCCCTACCTCATGCGTGTCTTGCCAGTTGGTGCCATCGGTGACACTGTACGTCACAGGCGCAATATCCATCACCACCAGCCCCGCGATGCGGTCAGGGTGGGAGAGACCAGCCGCTAGGGGAAGGAGGGAGGGGGAAAAGGAAGGAGAGGGAAGGAAGGAACAGTTGCTGAAGTGAGAAGATGGCTGTGATATATATATATACTATGTACATGCCTCCACGTCTTCCTCCCCTTCTCCTTCCCCCCTCCCTCCCTCCCTACCTGCTGCCACTTTCCCCCCCATTGAGTGGCCAACCACCACGCACTTGCCGATTCCCTCGGCGTCCAATAACCGGAGCACGTCGTGCACCATTTCTCTGAAGGAAAGGAAGGGAGGGAGGGGACAGGTCGTGAATGCGAGTGATCGGGCTAACCACTTTGAAATGACTGGATCCAGCCTCCCGCAAGGCAATATGTGTGCTTCCATGGGAGTGGGAAGGAGGGAGGGAGGGAGGGAGGGTGACACCCTTACCTGTAGCTCATTCCCCCCACATGCGGGGACTGCCCATGGTTCCTCAGATCTGGGACTAGAATGCGGCGTGGCTTCTCCAGCCTCTCGTGCAGTGCGCTCGCCCATCCCCGGAAATTGCGGGAAGAGCCGAGGAGGCCGTGAAGGACGACAACAGGGAGGTTGTCCTGCAGGAGGGAGAGAGGGAGGGAGGAATCAGCAAATGGCGTTGTAAAAATTGAGTGCCATATCGGTGTGTGCGACATTGAGGACTATGTGTTGAGTCGAGCAGAGGCGGTGGTATATTAATGAATACACGTATAAGTATACATACACATACAAGGGGCACTGGTCTATAAAGAGCCAGGTATTCAATCTACGCTCACCTCAGAGTCCTCCCGTCGATTCAGGTCGAAGTGGTGGAGGGTCGGTAGCGGTTGGGTGGGCGGGGGAAAGGAGAGTGTGGAGGGCCCGAGGGGAGGTAGAATGCCGCGTCTCCCACATGGGGGGGGAGAGGACAGGGAAGGAGACGGGAAAACGAAAGCACCGGTGACCTGTCCAGCAAGAAGCACTGCCAGGACAAGAAGGAGAAGAAGGTGAGGGCTGTTAGCCCGTCTTCGTGGTAATAGTGGTGATGGCGGCGGTGGTAGTGGTAGCATGGCGGTAAGGTATCGTGTGCTCGAGGGTTGCCTTGTCGCCCGCGTGGGTCAGCCTTGCCCACACTTCCAAAACCTGTCAGGGTATACGTATGGATGTGGCGTGGGAGTGTCTAGCAATGAATCGGACGCCGCGAGGCACTGTAAAATCGTTTTATTTCGAAAGCCTATGTGCGTATCGTGTATCGAACGAAGCAACACGGCGGCGGTGCGTGACAAGGAAAGCTAGCGACGTCGTGTCGGTTTTTGCCGCGCCTTCCCATGGACAAGGCGCTTTAGTGGTTGTGTGTATCTGATTATGGATTACTGGGCTCATGACTTATCGCATGAACATAGCCAAAAAGCTGCCACAGCGAAAAAGTACACGCAAAAGTCCGGGACACAATGGGAAAATAAGGCACGCCTCGTCACGAGGATCGAGCACGCCACAAGCTTGCGGCGAGGGTGGATGATGATCAGGGTTGGAAAAGGAGAGGATATGCGTCTCATTTTACACAGCGGCAGCAAACCCCACACACACGTTCCAGGTGTAGAAGTCCTATGTCATATGGTAGATGTTTTCTTGAGTGTCCATCGTTGTCGTCTTTTTCTCAACCTTCGATTATAATGCTCACCGCTGCCCCTCCACCCCACACTCCTACAGCTGCAACAGCAACTCCACCTGTCCTCCCTGCCTGCTGCTCCTTCGGATCCTCCGGACGCCTTCAAGCCATGCGATCACAACCCTTCCTTCTCCCCCAGCTCTTCCTCTCACTCCTGCTGTTGCCCATCCTCGCCGTACATGCCTTTTTGCCACCCCCTGTCCTCCCCTCCCCCGCCTCGTACTCCACCATCAAAGCCCTATCCCCCGGCAAGCCCAACCTAGGTACGCGGATGGTGAACGAGAGAGAGAGAGCTCGTGAGCAGATCCATTCCTTGTCTCTCATTCTCTCTATCTACCACTCAGGCGTGCTTGGGACTCATTTGATCTAGTGCATCCATCTCATCTCCCATTCCCTGCTGCCCTTGCCCTCCCTCCCCCACTCTCCCTCTCCTTCCCCTCCTTCCTTCCTCTTTCCCCCACCAGGAAAAGGCGGGGCCGTCCTTCAAAAACCTCAGCTCCAAACCGCCACACGCGTGGGTCCTCCCAAGAACAAAGAGAAGACTGAACAGAAATTCGAGACGAAGGAGGAGGAGAGTGAGAAGTTTGCTGTGGTGCTGGTGGGGGACAAGGAGTACGACCAGGGACATGTGGTGAAGGTAGGGAGGGAGGAAGGAGCAGAGGAAGGGAGGGAGGGCAAGTTGTGCTATTATATAAAGAATACCGCGTCACAATATATGGAGAAGGGGGTAGGAAGGGAGGGTTGAATCGCGGGAAGGAAGAGGGATGAGCACGAGTCAAGAGGGACATCGTTTAAAAGAGCTTTGACGGCAAACGCCGAAGTTCTTTCTTGACATGTACAAGCGTCAAGGACTTGATCTGTTAATTTATCCCTCCATCTCTTTCTCCCTCCCTCTGTAGCTCCTCCCACCTTCCCGTCCTCCCTCTTTTCCACCCCCCTTTCGCCTTGTCCCCGAGGGTGGTTCCCACAGGATCAAAAGAAGGAGTGTCCTCACCACTCCCTCCCTCCCTCCCTCCTCCTCTCCCTCAGGTGCTGTGCAAGGTAATCGCGGGCCTCGGTGCCATGAAGGCCGTGGCTGCCTTCCAGGAGGCACAGAGCAAGGGGAAGGCGATCGTGCTGATTTGTGACGAGGAGAGCGCGGAGACCGTCGCTGAATTAATCTGTCGGAACAAGCCGCCGGTGATTGCGGATGTGGAGCCCTTGAGAAAAGGCGATTAGTTGGATGCTTGATGGGGTCGTTGTCGTGTCCGTGGGAAGAGGAGGCGATTGATTGATTGAAACCTTGATGTTGGAGTATCTGCTCCTTCAAGGCAGGTGGTGGTTGGTCGAAAGGAGAAAGATTGGAAAGGAAGAGGGAGAATGAGAGAGGAGGAGAGGGGAGGAGAGGAGGGAAAACGAAGGAGAAGAGAGGAGGAGGGAAGGAGGGAGAGGAGGAGGTCTTGATGGGCCGTTATTATGGGGGGTGGGGGGCATGCATGATTGAGGCAAGGGATGGAAGGAGGGAGAGGAGGTATCAGAAAAAGGGCAAGAAGACACGTACCCGCACATAAAGACGCACGCACTCGAAGAAAAATAAATGAAAAGATGACGACCGACAACACACGGCAAATATTTCGCAAAGAACAAGCATTTATTTATCAATTTCATTTTCATTCTATAGGTGTATCTCATACGACGAAACCACATGTCCATGCCTTCTTAGACATTTTTTACGTAGACCCTGAAAATCCCACCTCTCTCTATCCTTCATCGGTACCGACTCATGTCAATTTTGAGTCCTCCCCCCGCCCTTCCTCTTCCTCTTTCTCCTCCTTCTCCTCCTCCTCCTCGTCTACCGTCACAGCTACCCGATGATGATGCTGCTGCTGCTCCTGTTGTTGCTGCAGAGCGCAAAGAAACTTCTAGAGCCGATGTGGCAGAAGGAGGGAGTTCCTGTACTGCTTCCTTGAAGGGAAGAGGGGCCTGCTTCGCCATCCCGAGGAGGGCTTGGCCGACGAGGGGGGGGAGAAGGGAGAGGGAGGGAGGGAGGGCGGGGAGGAGGGCAGCGAGGAGGGGGAGGAGAAGGGATAGCTGGCGGGTTTGGTGGATGGGGAGGGAGGAAGGGGGGGAGGGGAGGTGGGTGAAAGCCAGGACGACAATTTTGAGGGCTTCCGCGAGGAGTGGTTCTTGCTCAGGAGTGATGAGGAGGGAGGAGGAGGCCGAGGAAGGGAGAGAGGAAGGGAGGGAGGAAGGGGGAGGAGGGGGTGCGCTTTCGAAGCCGGCCCAGTCGTCCTCCTCATCCTTCTCTTCTTCCTCTTCTTCCTCTTCTTCCTCTTCTTCCTCTTCTTCCTCTTCTTTCTCTTCTTTGCCCTCCGTTCCATCTTCCCCTATTTCAGCCGTTAAAGACGAAGAAGAAGACGGAACAGAAGGAGGAGGAGGCGGAGGGGGGGGGGGGGGGGCAGGGGAGAGGGGGGGGGGAGGGGCCACCGCCGCCCTGGCGAGGG
>Ga0160420_100636_pt1 | contig 13022 bp, 14 predicted proteins | sample CelAP2metagpilot_FD_108197 | JGI IMG/M metagenome (GOLD analysis project Ga0160420, IMG submission 108197) | Phycosphere-associated microbial communities from algal ponds in Kailua-Kona, Hawaii, USA - Cellana AP2-5-5 metagenome pilot | ecosystem: Engineered > Artificial ecosystem > Aquaculture >... | reverse complement strand
CCCCCCGAGGGCGGGGCCCTTTCCTTTTTTTTTTTGCAACCCCCAAATTTCCCCCCCATTTTGCCCCCCCCCCCCCCCCCCCATCATAAGAGCACTGATTGAATCGATGCATGGATCGTCATTGTTGCCATGTCTTTTCCATCTGTAATCGTCATGATTATGATCGCATCACCAGCATGCATTAAGCCCTGCAAGACGCTCACACTCTTTTTCCCTCCCGACAGCGCTCCACATAAATACAGAGACGCGAGCGCGAGAACCGGCACGGGAATCACCACATGGACAACGGGGCTGAGGAACAACTCCGGAAGCGGGCCAAGCTGGAGAGAGGGGGGGAGGAAGACGGCCCCACGCCCGAGGAAGCACAGCGCATCGCAGAGATTGCCGCACGGGCCGAAGCCAGGGCTGCGGCCAGGGCAGCAGCGGTAGCAGCAGCACCAGCAGGAGCGGGAGCAGCTGCAGCAGGAGGAGGCGATAATGGTGGTGGTGTAGTAGGCGGAGGTGGTAATGTCAATCACAAACTGCCTCCGTTGCCAACGCTGATTAATGGCGGCCCACCCAAGGTTGAGTTTCTGACAAAGAAGCAACGGGAGCAGTTAGCTTTGCAGAAGCTGCAGGAGAAGCGAGCCGGTGCCAACACGGGCAATGGCAGCAATAGTAAGCCATCCTCTTCCTCCTCCTTCTTATCGGCGTCCTCTTCGTCTGGCTTTGCACGGAGCAGCCGCAGCATGTATGGTGGAGGAGGAGATGGGGGACAAGACTACCGAGACAATAGTAACACAAGAGAACGTAGCCGTGACCGTGATGGGGGGAGGGATGGAGGGAGGGAGAGGATTCGGGATGGAGGTGGAGGAGGAGGAGGAGGAGGAGGCAGGGATGATCGTGATTATCGAGGGGGAGGAGGAAGGGGGGGAGGAAGCCTGAGTAGGGAGGAGAGGGAGAAGGAGCGTTTGGAGAGACAGCGACAAGAGGAGCTGCAGGCATTGAAGGACCACTACCTGGGGAAGAAAGAAGTGAAGAAGCGGGTGCATAAGCCGAGTGAGAAATTTGCGCGGATTTTTCAATTCGATTGGGAGCCGTCTGAGGATACGAGCAAGGACTCAAATCCTCTTTACAATCAGCGGCTGGAGGTCACGCCGCTTTTTGGGAGGGGTTATGTGGCTGGGGTGGATATGAGGGAGCAACGGAAAATGAATCGGTACTTGGAAGCGTTGACGCTGAAGAGGCAGGAGGAGGAGAGGAGGGCGGAGGAGACAATGGGGGTGAGTAGGGGGGATCGGAAGAGTAAGGAGGAGGAGAGGCAAAGTCTGGTAGATGATATGCGGAGGAGGAGGGAGATGGAGGCGCGGGGGATGGAGAAGGCGACGATTGGCGTATTGGGAAAGCACTGGAGAGATAAGCCGTTGGAGAAGATGACGGAAAGGGACTGGCGAATTTTCCGGGAGGACTTTGATATCTCGATGCGGGTTGGGACCCAGAAGGTCTTGCCTTTGCGTAATTGGGAAGAGGCAAACTTGCCCCCGGCGCTGTCAAAGACCATCGAGGGGATGGGATGGGTGGAGCCATCGCCCATTCAGAGGGCGGCCATACCCGTAGGGTTGGGGAGGAGGGATATCATCGGTATTGCCGAGACGGGCTCAGGAAAGACAGGGGCATTTGCGATTCCGATGATTAATTATTGTTTGACTTTGCCCGCCGAGCACAGACAGAGAACACCGGAAGAAGGCCCTCTGGCACTGGTCATGGCGCCAACGCGAGAGCTGGCCGAGCAGATTGAGGCGCAGGTGGCGATTTTGATCGAGGGGACGGGGCTGAGGAGTTGCTCAGGGGTGGGAGGAAAGCCGATAGAGGATCAGGCGTTTGCGTTGAGGCAGGGAGTGGATATTCTGATCGGCACCCCGGGGCGGCTGAAGGATTTGATCGATTCGCGTTATCTGGTGCTGAACCAGTGCAATTATATCGTGCTGGATGAGGCGGATCGGATGGTGGATATGGGATTTGAAGAGCAGGTGGTGGCGGTGCTTGATATGATGGGGGGGTTGTTGAAGTCTGAGAATGAGGAGGAGGCGGATAGGCAGGCGGAGGCGGCACAGAGGGGAGAGCAGTTGTTCAGGGTGACGGCAATGTTCAGTGCGACGATGCCCTTGGCGGTGGAGAGGATTGCCAGGTCTTATCTGAGGGCGCCGGCGACGATCAAAATTGGGGATGCAAACAGCGGCAAGAATAAGAGGATCGAGCAGAGGGTGATTTTTACCACAGAGCCCGGAAAGAAGAAGATTGTCGTGGATCTGCTGGCGAGTCCAAAGAAGGAGGATAAGTTTATTGTCTTCGTCAATGCCAAGAGGGCGTGTGACGTCCTTGCGCGGCAGCTAGAACAATCCCATATTTGTTGCGGAATCCTCCACGGTGGGAAGAGCCAGGACCAGAGAGAAGCGTCCCTGGAGGCCTTCCGGGCTGGTTCCTTCACGGTGCTGGTCGCGACTGATGTGGCGGCGCGTGGTCTGGATATCCCCGATGTTTCTCACATCATCAATTACGACATGCCTGCCAAGATTGAGAATTATTGCCATCGCATCGGGAGGACAGGTCGAGCAGGAAAGGAAGGGCTGGCGACGACGCTGCTCACAGAGAATGACAGCGAAGTGTTTCACGACTTGAAGTCCTACCTGGAGTCCACCGACATGAAGGTCCCGCCCGAGTTGGCTCGACACTCGGCGGCGCAGCAGGCCCCGGGTACGAGAAATGAGGATGGGAAGATTTTGGGGCAGAAGAGGGATAGTGTCATGTACTCCAAGCGGTGAGGGAGAGGGGGTGCGGGGAGGGTGTTTGGGGAGGGAGGATGCTAGGGGGCGGAGAAAAAGACTTAAAACGAAGAAGTAAATAAAAAGCAGCCGCCAGGATGGACGAATGGAATATAAAATGCACTCAAAGGCTCCTTGGTAACTAGAGATTGAAGACCGAAAGCAAGAACAACACAAATGATATTTGGCGCCACTTGGAGTGCTTACACAGGCGTTTTCATTACCATACAATGCGGTGCTTACTTTATGTGCATACGCTCCCTCCTTCACTCCTACTCCATAACCCCTTCCAATTTGGCTACCTTCTTTCTCCACCAGGGACGTCCTGCCTCGATCGTCTTCCCCCAAAAAGTCAATCCCGCGCACTGCAACGCGATGCCCGTCGTCGCCGTGGGCTCCACGCACAAAGGGTATATAGACTCGATCGCCGGGTCGTCCTCATCGTTTAGCAGAAAGGACGTTAGGGGGGAATACATCGTATCTTGCCAGATAGGACTGCCCTCTGCCGCGAACACAGCGCGGAGCTGGTGAGTGCGGCCTGTCATTAGCTCGGCTTCCACTTCGTAGAGGGCAGAGGAGGTGGAGGAGGAGAAGGAAGCTGAGGAAGAGGAAGCGAAGGAGGTATAGGCAGAGGAAGCGGTGGAGGAAGTTTTGAAGGAAGAGAGAATGCTCAGAATTTTGTTCTCCGAGGCGGAAACATGAGCCCCTCCCTCTTTCTCTTCCGTCTTTGCCTCCTCCTTACGGGCGTCAAGAAGGGCAGCTACATCCAAGTCAGAGAATGACACGGGAGTGCAGGACAAGACGCGGGTTTGACATACCTTCCACCCTTTGAGTGGCTGCCGGCTTATGGCTCGAGGCGCGGGTCGGCGGTGGATGATTTTCCCTTTAGATAGCGGTGAAAGAGGGAAACGGGCAAATAAAAAATCGCAGGCGAGTGCGTGGTGAGTGGGCAAACTCTCGAGAGGTACCAATACGAGACAAACAATACATGACTTACCTGGCATGTAGTGCTCCAACACACCCATAGGTACAGGACCCGTCAGTAGTGCTTTGTATTTCTTCCCCACGCGGTCTCGTCTGATTTCCTCCCAAAAACGGGTGGCCCCTTGAGCAGTCTTGGCCAACGGGACCAGGCCGGTCGTGACGACGTCGAGCCGGTTCATTCTATACAGAATGGGGTGGAAAGATAGCGCTTGAGTAAGGGCAATTCTCCTTGATGGACACAAACAAGAGGAGATTTAAAAAAAAAACAAAAACAAAAACGAAAGCCCTTTGGTTTACCCGTCCATCGCACTCCTCCTGGGCAAACTACCTACCTTATTAGAGGCACCCCCAAACTCGCTGACGCCACTACATCCAGTGCCTCCAATGCATTTGATACATGCAAAGAACAAGGACACCCAGGCGGCTTATCAACAATCATCACATCCTCATCCTCCCACACAACCCGCGAGCTGTAATCAGTCACACATTCCGGGAACCGCCGCGGGAAAAGATACACACGAAACAAATCTCCTTCTTTCACAGAAATTGGAGGGAAATTTTCGATGAAACGTGTGCGTCTAAATTTCATTTGACGGTGTATGTATACAGCACCGACCTCGTGGAGCTTCACGGCGCGGTCGAGTGGGATGTGCAAGGCGGCAGTCAAAGCCTCGGGGACGGTAGCATATGCCTGAGGCGCGTGGAAAAAGGCGGTACTGTTGTCCTTGATGGTACCAGGGAAAAAGTCAGCAATTCGTTGTAGGTCTTGTAAGGATTCTCTTGAGTGTTTCATGGCTGCTGCTGGCTTGGGGGGAATGGTAGTGGTGGCGCCGGAGGGAGCCGAGCAGAGGGCGCGACGGGGAGGACAGAAGAATAGAGACTGGAGGATGGACGTTGGTGGTGCTGGTGAACCATTCGAAAAGTGATGCTTTCTGCTTGCCGGCACTCGCGTAAAGGCAGCAACTTGCCGCCGCATAGTAGTAGCTGCGACCGTGCTTGTGGTCATAATCATCAGCACAGCGAGGATCCGGAGTAGTACCGACGGGGGAGAGGCTGAGACGGGCGATGATGATGGTGGGACTGAGATTGGTGGGGGTTTTCCCCTCCACCTCATGCGTGACTGATAGTCCGATGCAGGGAGCGACCTCAATGTGTGGGTGGGCGCAGGGAGAGGGGGAGGAGTGAGGGGGCATGGCACTGCTTAGTTGAGGAAGACACGCGTTACTCTTGTCCCCGCTCTCTGGGCCTCTTTCGCTCCCACTTTCCACCGCAGACAAAGACAGTGTTAGTCATAATTAGCCGGTCAGGGCTCGGCAGGGGATGTAGGAGAACCAGTGCTGACCCGCTACCAAAGTAGCGCTTGATTTGCCCCATCCACCTCGCCCATAAAGCCGCGGGATCTCCACATGGTTCCAGTGGATCGATGCCGCGAAACTGCAGTGGGGAAGCCCGTAAGTCTCTTCGATCTCTAGTGGAGCACGACCTGAAGCATGACCAGAACGAAATTGTCATATAATACGTAGGAATTTTCCATTGCTATTTCATTCAGAGACTTGGGTCTGTGCGTTGCCGGAACAAGTGTTTGGCAAGGTTAATGAGGAAAAACACTTCTTAAACTCGCATATAATCCTCCTCACATAATCGCTTTGTTCTTTGTGTCTGTCTCTTTGGTTTGTTTTTGATTCGCGCGTTAAATTTCGTTTGCTCTTCATGTTCGTCTCTTTGTTTCGGGGTTTGGTTTATGTTGCTGCGGTTGGGGTCTGTTTCTTTTTGTGAAGAACTGATATACCCCACTTCTCCCCTTCTTTATTCTCTTGTGTATGGGCTGGCTGATGGCGGCATTTAAAAGCTTCGTCTCCCCTTCTTGAAGGAGCAAAGGTGCCTCTAAACACACGTCCGGGCTACGCCAATCACTTTTATCACTTCTCTCTCTCTGTTTCGAAGACCATGCGTTTGCCTTTCCTGTTCTCGTACACTTCAACAAAGCACCACTACTTACTTATAAATCTAAAACTATGCCGAGACACATACAAATGTGCGTACTACAGACAAAGCTGAAGAGGTTTGGGCCCGGGGGAGGAAGTTAAGAAGAGATGAAAACATGGCCCAAACACATACATGCAGTGCCTATGCAGGCCCTGCCTCTCCCTTTTCCTTTTCTTCCTCCTCTCGCTATCTCGTACAAGGTACAAGGTGTTACTGGAAGGTAAACTTGCGCTTAAAGGAGAGGGTCGCGGTCTTGGGCTCTTTGAGGGGGATGTTGGCGCGAGTCACCCAATCACCGCCCTTGCCCGGGTCAGACCAAGTCACATCCAAGTCAGTGAACGGGTCCAACGTCGTCTGCAGCTTGGCGCCGTCCCCTAACAGGTGCGTCCACTGGTAGGTGAGGTAGCCACGCTTGAGGCTAAGGGTGGGGGAGATGGTGTTGGCGTCATCGACCTGGTGGTTGAAGGTGAGTTTCCCATCATTGTCAGCCTGGCTCAGCTCCAGCACTGCATTAGTCTTTCCAGCCTGGATGTCCTGCGCCACGGTCAGCTCAAAGGCCTTGGTATCCTGGTTCCACGCAGGGGTCAACGACAGTTTACGGTCTCCCGCAAGGGTGAAGCTCTTGGACGCCTCCACCCGCTCTACCACCGAGTCTGTGTTGAACGCCGCGCGGATATAATCCGCATTCCGCTTCAAGGTCGCCGTCAAGGCCGCCACCTGATCCGGCAAACGGTAGCGAGCATGCAAGGCCAAATCCCCCATCTTGACGTCGAATGACTTCTTGATGTAGATCTCCTCGGGCTTTGCCACGGCGGCGGCGTAGTTGTAGGTGCCCCCCACTATGACATCGTCGGCCAGGAAGGTCTCTACCGCCCCTTCCAGATTGAGGGAGGAGAGGTCCTTGACGGTGGTGTCGGTGGCCGTCACCTGGATAGAATATGAGGAAAGAAGGGAGGGGGTGGAGGGTGTGAGGGGTAAGCATAGGATGAGGAGGAGGAGGCGGCGGAGGGAAAAGAAATAAGAAGAGGGGAAGCGATTGGGGAGAAGAGAGTTGAGAAAGGAGATACACTGATCAGAAATGCAAACACACTGCGGGGTAGCGCTCACCGCGAGGGAGCATTTAATCTGTGGAAGTTTGATTACCGAGAGGCTTAGGCCGGCCCTTGCCGGGGCAGCAGCGAGCAGCAGGGCTGCCATGGAGTACAAAACCTTCATGGTGCTTGAGGCAAGTTGGTTGTTGCTGTAAGAAGGTTGGTAGAAGAAAGCTTGTAGGACGATGCGACGGCCTGTGTTCTGGAGTGAGAGGAGAGAAGTAGGATCCCCCAGTGAGATGCGGGTGAGTTGTTCGTGATTCGGAGTTGTGGCCCGCTGGCAAACAGGGGGACCTTTGATCTAACCCTAACTCCCGTCCAAATCAAGACGTAAGGGCAGAAGGACGAAGGTGTCAAGCGGCGGCAAAACACAAATACGAGGCACATCTGCTAAAACCTCACCCCTGCCGCGGCACCTCCACACAGGTGCGGAGGGCAAGATACACTTACTTCGAACAAGTATAGGTACTGATAAGGTCTTCGGGGCTCTTTGTGCATGGCATGAAAAGGAGGAGGGGGTGGTGTCAAGGTGGAACGTGAACTGCAAGAATCTGGCCGTTCAGCTCGAGTTAAATCAATACCCCAAAAGCAACGCGCCGGCTGCGGACACGCACGCACAGAGATGGCGATTAATCTACTTGTATGCGCGCGGCACCAACGTGCGCGGCTGTACAATCATCTGGATAAGGCAGCGACATGAGCTTCTTCAACAAGGCTCGAAAACAGGAGGAGAATCAGTCTCTTTAGTACTCCCCCATACTGCATGTCGGTCCCCGAAGAAGAATCCATGTGATGCAGCAAGCTCATAGAGCTCAGGCATGGCTTGTGGGGAGCCGTGGCAAGTTCAAGAAGAAATGCCACCAGCAACGCGCAGCAACGCGCGAAAACAGGACAAGGACAAAAATGTGACAACAAACAAACAATAGTTGAGGGGAGAGATCGCGAGAGACACTGGTGTCAAGTCAGCTTTGCAACAGCTTGTCGCGGGAAAGTGTGCATCTGAAGTCAGGATTTGACTGATTTGCGAGTCGCCTGGAAATGCGACCAAATATATCAGAGCATTAAACAACATCGGCATGCCTGTCCTGGCCTTCTCGAGTCACTTTCATTCCCTGTACACATGCTCCAAGGCATGCTCCTTGGCGTCGTGTGACACCTCCAGGGGGGGGATAAACGGTTGAAGTCTTGGAAGTGAAGTCAGACTGACAGCGCAGAAGTAAAATCACTCTTTCGCTGTGCAGCTCTTGCTTTTATCCACACCTCTTAATCGCTTTTTTTTTGGTACCTCCGACGCCATAGCTGTAAAGCCATATCCTTTAATAACAACAGTCGTTTTTAATCCTCTAAAACAAACACACTAATTTTGGGGGGATGAATTCCCAACCTCCCCGCCTCCACTTCTCTTCCTTGGGGGGTGTGAGGCGCGAGCGAGGAGTGGGAGGATGGGAGGATGGGAGGATGGGAGGGAGCAAATGAGATGTGAGATGAAGATATAGATATAGGGAGGATTATTGGTTGAAACGTATTGGACTTCTTGTCTTGGGAAGACGCTGTAAGGATACCAGCAGGAAGTGCCCACACGCACCCTCGCACATTGCGCGACCTCGCACTCGCACAGGCATGCTATCGCAACGACAGTGACAGTTTGAGTACAAGCGTTTCCTGCGAATGAGTATCCACATTGTTAAATTTAAGAAGGGTTTCGACCATCAACATCCTGACTCCTGTTTTCCTCCCTATCAACTACAAAGAAAGCATAAATCAATCGTCGAAGAGTGCGAGACACCACAATTGCTGCGCATTTCGGAGTCGCAACAGTCTCTTGGAGTTGAAATCTGTGTATATATATGCTCTAAACTCACTCTCGCACTGCCTCTTTCTCTTGCTTTTGGTCAATCTTCTCCGGTACACTTCTTCCCTGTTCCGCTTCCTTTCCCTCGTTCTTATCCTCTGCAGCTTTTTGTTGTGGCCATCGTCTCTTAGTTATCACCCATCTATCTGCCGCTTCTTCTTCTTTTGTTCCAAACCCTATTAAGTCTGCACGCTGAAATTCTATGTGTAACATGTTAATCACTTCCATCTTCTCTACTCTGTCTTTCTCATGTGATATTGACTTTCACGTCCCCTTCGCTCTAATTGCGTCGCGCAATCTCTACTTTTCATCTCTTGTGCATGCGCTTGCTATATTATTTCCACGTCTGTTGCTTTCTCGCCACTTTCTCCTCTTTAATTTTTCACACTAACTCACGCTTTCTATCTACTTGGCTGCAGCGGCTCGGGGTGCGCCGCTCCGTCGTGGTGGTCCTGTTGCCGCTGAAGGCGTGCCTACATTAGAAGTCTTGGAAGACGAGGACAAGAAGGAGGAGGAGGAAGAGGTGAAGGAAGAGGGAGGAGTGGAGGAAGAGGAGGAAAGAGGTAGGGGGAAATCATGCCGCTCACCGCCCAGCGAACAAAGGCTTTCACCGACAATGCTCCTTCCGCTGCTGCTGCGTGTGGAAGGAGGGGGGACGAGAGGGCGCTCCTTCTTCTCGTCCATCTCAACGATACCTGAGGAGCGGCCAGCGATGGTTCGTCGTCCCGCTTCTGCTCCTGCTCCTCCTACAATGCCAGCAGAAGGAGGAGCAGCAGCAGTAGTAGCAGTGGCGGGGGCGTGATGTGTGGGGAGGGTGGGGGGGGAGGGGGGGGAGGGGGGGGAAGGGGGGGAGGAAGGAAAAGAGAGTGAGGGGGGGGAAAACAGGGAGGCAGAGACGGGGAGGACGGGGTTGACTGGGTTGGGAATGGTGCTGTTGTTGTTGCTGCTGTTGTTGTTGCCGCTGCCGCTGCTGCTGCTGCTGCTGCCATTAGTGGGCCCATTGCTGGGGCTGTTGCCAGTACTGGTAGCGGAGGGATAGGAGGAGTGGGAATTACAATCTTCGCGCTTTCGCTTCTGGCCTCGTTTGGATTGGCTGGCTGTGAATGAGTGTGGGGAGAAAGGAGGAAGGGAGGTGGGCAGAGGAAGGGGGTAACCTGTGTAAGTGAAAATTTTTTGTACTGTGGCTTGAGACTCATCGCCTTCATTTCCAGAAGGCCAGCACAAGATAGGCTTAATACTTTCGCTTGGTCGCCATCCAGTCGCCAGATGGGCCACAACAAATGATCGGATCGACTGCATTTCTGCAACAAACTGGAGGTAGCCACAAACGGGCCATTCTCGCCCCCATCATCGGTCGCTCCCATCGCTCAGGCTCAGGCTCAGGAGCTGGCCCGCAGCTGCTTCGTCTGACGCACCTGGCTGGAAGGCGTGATCATATTTCAGACCCATCTGATTCAACCCCATCAGGTCCAAACCCACCTGATCGTCCTGTCGGGGACGTAGTTCACTCGCTACCTGAACGCGTGCGAATCTTCTCGCCCTCTCTCCCTGTCTCCCTCCCCCTCCCCACGTACCTTTCGTCCGTCTCCGCCCGATATAACCCGCGGGAGCCCCCTCGAGCTTCTGCAGCTCCTTCTCCCGCAGCACTTGGACCTTCTTCACCTGGGTCTCCACCCATCGCTTCGCTCGCTCCCGCTCTTGATCGGTGCTATATTGCTCGAGGCATTGGGAGCAGCTAAGGGTAGGTGGGGGATAGAGGAAGTAAGGATGATGTCACAATTGAATGCTCGATCGATTGACTGTCTACCCTGCGCATCATTACCGCCTACTTTCCCTCCCTCCCTGCGAACCTCCCTCAGGTCCTCCGGCACACCGTCTCCCGGCCCATAAAACCCAAGACCAAGCACTTGACATCAGAAAGCGCTTGGTCGAGTTGCAGCCTGCTAGCACGGCGCAGGAGGGAAGGAGGGTAGGCAGGAGGAGGGGGACGTACCTGAAGTCCTCCGGCACGTCGTCCTGGTCGTCCAGGCCCAGGCACTGCATGTGGAAGGCAAGGTTGCACGTGTCGCAGCAGAGCAGGTCCCCCGGGCGCTCGCACATCTAAAGGATGGAGGGCGGGGAGGGAAGGGGTAAGGAAGGGAATGAGATGTGTCGCACCCTTCAACTGTCCTGCCTTTCCCATTTTCCGTTGTTACCAAGAAGCAGCCAGGAGCAATAGAAAAAAAGAAAGAAACATCAAGGACGCGGCGAATGATTGGGGAATGAAGGGAGGGAGGGGAGAGGGAAGGGGGGGGAATGGGGGCCTACATCGCAGACGTCGGCATGGTAGTCGGGGATGGCCTGCTCCACGTACTGCAGAGGTCGGTTGGCTTTCCACTCCCGGTAGCTGTGGCCTTGCTTCCAGAGGTAGAAATACGCGATGACCTCTTTGAGGGTTCGACCTGGGAGGAGGGCCTTAAGGAGGGAAGGAGGCAGGAAGGGCAGGGGGAGAGGGAGGGAGTGTCAGTCCATCCTGTAGCTGCCGCTTTGCTTCCGGTGGTCCCTTTGTGTGTTCGGGGAAGGGAGGGAGGGGATGGAGGGAGGGGCTTACCTGAATCTTCTTAAAGTTCTTGTCGTACTCATTCATCCCCTCCAAAAACGTCGTCTCCTCCTCTTCTCTCCACGCTGCCCGCTCACTATAATCGACAGCAGCCGCCATCGCCTTCGCCACGCTCCCCGTCGCCCTCAGCACAACCCACCCGACCTCTACCCCCTCGTCCCCCACCCCCCCTCTTTCAATTCCTTTTTCAGGCCCCCTCCCTGAACCACTACCGCTACCACCACCACCACTATCGCTGCTACAGACGCTGCTGCTACTACTGCTGCTACTGCCATGCATCTGCATCAAGCCCTCCATTAACGCCTGTGCTTGATCCTCCTCCACGTCACGCGAGCTCCAAATCAACCCCTTCCGGGCCACTTCTCCTACGCGCGAACATACGGCAGCAGCAGCGGCAGCAGCAGCAGTTCCAGCAGTAGCAGGAAGGAGGGGGTGACAAACCGGCAAGCTTTCATCCAACACCTGGTACATGGGCCCTATCCTGGGAGCATGCGGAAGAATGACCAAGGAAGCGTCCTCCGCACCTTCCTCCCCTCCACCTCTTTCTATTCCTCCTTTCCCTCCGTCCACCAGCATGGCTGCTTGTGTCTGACTACGACGGACGGGGCTAGCGGTCACTCCAGTCTTCCCACTTCCAGCTTGCAGCTGCTCCTGGTGGTGCTGCTCTTCTACCACGCTCTGCAGCTGCTCCTGGTGCTCCTGGTGCTGCTGTTCTTGATCGCGTTCCTTCCCTTCCAACCCCACCACCGCCATCCCGCCTCGATCACGAGAAACACGCACGGGAGAAGAAAGTGCCGTGGTTTGTCCTACTCCTCCGCCTGCTGCAAGCGGGACGGCTCCTGGTGCTGGTGCTGCTGCCATTGCTGCTCCTGCTTCTATCGCTTCTTGCGGTGGAACTACTTGATGGGAAGGGAAGGAGGCATTAGCGCCATCGCACTGCTGCTGTCCTTCTTCTTCCTCATTGCTACTGCTGTTACCACTTCCAGTGACAGTACCACTGCTGCTGTTCCCACTGCTGCTACTGGTACTGGAGCGGTTGCGATGCGTACTGGGGGAGACAGACGAGGACGTCACTGTTCTCCGCCTGCGCGAGGGAGAGGAAGAGGAGCCCAAGCTTGAACGATCTCGGCCTGGCAAGGTCCGTAGCATGGCGATCTCACCGCCTTCGCCTGTTGTCACCATTGCGGATAGCTAGCAGCTGAGTTTGGTGGCTAGTGAGGTGCAGATGGGGGAGGGAGACGTTGAAACTTGTCGGTTGCGCGCGACAAAACGAGGCAGGGGGTGGTTTTGACGAGGAGTTGCTGGTAGCCCTCGATGCGTTCAACTAGCCATCCTCTCCTCTTCCCTCTCGTGCGCGTCTGGCTGGCTTTCTGTCGTCGGGCAGAAAAGGATGGGAGGAGAGAGGAGGAGTGAATGCATTAAGTTTTTGCGATAGGGAGCAGCAATAGTGCACCTTCTACTTCCTTTGATTCCCGAGCCTTGATCAGGCGAAGATATGGCTTCCTACATGTTATCTTTATCATATAGACGTCGTACAGTGGTGCGGAGAAGTTGTCAAACGCCCAGGTAGCACAAGCATAGGAAAGCCTCAGTCGCCTCCTCGCCTCGGGGGGAGGGACTCTCGATCGTACCATCAAGTTTTGGAACACCCACACAGGCTCCCTCCTCAACAGCGTGGACACTGGCAGTCAGGTAGGCAAGCCCTCCCT
>Ga0160420_100635_pt1 | contig 13025 bp, 22 predicted proteins | sample CelAP2metagpilot_FD_108197 | JGI IMG/M metagenome (GOLD analysis project Ga0160420, IMG submission 108197) | Phycosphere-associated microbial communities from algal ponds in Kailua-Kona, Hawaii, USA - Cellana AP2-5-5 metagenome pilot | ecosystem: Engineered > Artificial ecosystem > Aquaculture >... | reverse complement strand
GGAGGGAGGGAGAAGAGGAGGGAAGAAAGGGAGGGAGGGAGGGAGGGAGGGAGGGTCAATGCCGAGAGGGTTGCAGAGCATTTTCCTCCTACCCCTCTCCTCCAACCTACCCACCCTCCCTCCCTCCCTCTCTCCCTTCCTCCCTCCCTCCCCACCCTGTCGCGCCACACACCAGCACCAGGCGGTTGCTGTGCAAGAGATGGAGGAAGTGGTTTCTGGCCTCTGCCGCTGGGAGTGTGGCCCGAGCAGCTGCCATCTAGGGAGGGAGGGAAGGAGGATTTAGATTGATCGTTGGCTTTAAGGGTATAAGGAGGACGGAGGGAGGAAGGGAGGAAGGGAGGGTGATTACACACCTGCTGTCCTTCTCTTGTGCTCCGTCTCTCAAGAAGCATCCTTCGCAGCTGCTCGTCCAATGGGGAGGGGGGGGGGGGACGGCGGGAGGCGGGATTCCAGAAGCCGTTTCGGGCGTAAGAGAAGAAGGAGGGGGAGGGGGAGGGACGTGTTCCATTGCGATTCCGCGCTTCATGTGTGTTGCTGGGGACGAAGGGAGGGAGGGAGGGAGGGAGGAGGGAAGGGAGGGAGGGAGGGAGGAGAAGAGGAAAAAGGCGCGAACGAGTGAATAAGTTTCCTCCCTTCCTCCCTTCCTCCCTTCCTCCCTTCCTTCCTTACCCTTCGACTCCGTCCTCCTCCTCCTCGTCCTCATTCCCCTCGACCTTTCCCTCCTCCTCCTCAGAGGGTGGTGGAGGCTGATAAAGGAGATAAGTCTTCTCGTGGCTGGCTTCTTGCTGCGGAGGGAGGGAGGGAGGGAGGGAGGGAGGGAGGGAGGGTGAGTGGTGTCATCTGAACAAGAAGAAACGCGGATGAAGAGGTGAGGGGGAGAAGAGAATGAGGGAGCGAGGGAGAGAGAGAATGAGGAGGGGAATGAGAGGACGTCTGTCCCAGCCTCGTCGATTTTCGTTGGGGCTATCACCAGCTGGTTCAGGACTAGAGACATAAACTAGAGGGAGGGAGGGAGGGAGGGAGATACCTCTCGGTTATCCAGGGCCTCGGTGGCCGCCAGCAGAAGTTCGAAGAGCATGGCATGACCAGCCATTCGCTGAGAACAGGCAGCGAGCTCTTGCTGGAGAGGAGGGAGGGAAGGAGGGAGGGAGGGAGGGAGGGGTGAGACTGTAGTATTTTTCCAGCAATCCAATCTTTGGCATTCGACCATTTTTCATTCTCCGCCCTCCCTCCCTCCCTCCCTCCCTCCCTCCCTCCTTCCTCCCGCACCTGTACACGGACGTTGGCCTGGGGGCCCTCGAGCAGGGCGAAGGCAGGGAGGGAGGGATAGAGGGAGGGGCGGAGGAAGACCTTCAGGACGTGGCCGGGAGGGAGGGCGCCGGAGAGGAGGAGGGAGGGAGGGAGGGAGGGGGGAAAGGAAGGAATGGTAACGGTTGTGTCGCCATAAATTGCGCGAAGATTTTCAAGCTCCTCCTCGAGGGCTGGATTCGAAGAGAGGGGGAAAGAGGAGGAAGAGGGAGGGGGTGAGGGAGGGAGGGAGGAGGGGAGGAGGGCTTTTTGCAAGGCTTGAATGATGCCGCCATCGTCCCCTTCCTGATCCCTCTCTCCCTCCTTCCCTCCCTCCTTCCCTCCCTTTTTCCAACTCAGCAGGAGGCAGAGAGCAGACCAATCTTCCTCCTCAAGACCAAAGGGGTGCCGCTTCTCGGTGGTGAGAGAGAGCGCCTGCAGCTTTGCCTGGAGGGAGGGAGCGAGGGATGGAGGGAGGAAGGGAGGGAGGGAGGAGGAGTGGGTCCAACGGCTCATGCAGACCCTTGAACCGCAGCGCTGTGGACTATGCGCCTTCCCTTCCTCCCTCCCTCCCTCCCTCCCCACCGTCGGCAAAACGACGTCTAGATTCCGGCCCCTCGGGTCATAGTGGGAGGGTAGCTCCTCCTCCCTCAGGTGGAGGAGGAGGTATTCCATTGTCTCCTCCTCTCCCCCCCATGCCGCGCTGTGTGCACTATGTTAGGATCAGGGGCAGGCTTAGGATTAGCTTTCGCAGAGTCATTATGTGAGGGTTAAGGGTAGGGCTAGGGTTGGCTTTCGCAGAGACGATGAGGAAGGAAGGGAGGGGGAGAGAGAGGGAGGGAGGGCTGAGACACGTCTCTTCTCCTTGCTCTTCCCGTGTTCGGTATCCGAGCCTAAAAGGAGGGAGGGGGGGAGGCAATGAGGGAAAGAGGGAGGTAGGGAAGGCACGCACTTCTTCCGCAGCACCCGTATGGCATGCAAGATTTGTCTCGCGGTGAAGCCTTTGGGGAGGAGGGCATGTAAGATCCGCGTCTCCTCGGCCTTTTTCACGCGCTTGGCTTCGGCCCCGTCTGAGGGAGGGAGGGGGAGAGGGAGGAAGGGAAAGGTTGTTACCGTGCATCTTTATTGTAAATCGATTGCTTGGCCTGGAGGTCTCCTTGGCAGGAAGGGAGGGAGGAAGGGAGGGAGGAAGGGAGGGAGGAAGGGAGGGAGGAATGGCTTGGGAGGATAAGAGTATGTCGCCCTCTGTCACCTACCTCCTCCCTCCCCCCCTTCCTCCTCTTCCTCCTCCCCCTCGCTCTCGCTGCTGGTGATGTCCTCGCCCTCGTCCTCCCCCGCCACCTGCATGTGTTTAATGCCGAGGGCGTCCTATGGAGGGGAGGGAGGGAGGGAGGGAGGGAGGAGAAAGGTGGAAGTTGACCTTGACGACTTATAATAAGCGTTTGGCGAGTGTTGAATAAAACAGAAAGGGAGGGTTCGAGGGGGGGGGAAAGGGAGGGAGGAAAAGAGGAAACGGAACATACTGGAGGGAGGGAGGAAGCAAGGGAAGGAGGGAGGGAGAGAAGGAGGACGAACCTCGCATATCCGCCTCATGCGTGTGGACATCATGATGCGGTGATCTTCCCGATGCTTATTCTTTCGCTCCTTTTCTCTGAGGGAGGGGATGGAAGGAGGGAACGAGGAAGAGAAGGAGGGAAGAATAAAATGTGAAATGATGGACAAGGTGGAGGAAGGGAGGAAGGGAGGGAGGGAGGACTTGCTCACCGCTGTCTCTTTATATGATGCTGTCGACGCTCTTCCTCTTCCTTCTTCTTCTCCTTCGTCGACGTGAAGCTATCCAATGTGAAGAGAAAGACATGTCAGCAATCCTGTGTATAAAGTCGTCTTCCCTCCCTCCCACCCTCCCTCCCTCCCTCCCTCCTTCCTTCCCTCCTTGCTGTTGACAGAGATAACTACCACTCAAGGAGACGCTTGCGCCTTGCCCTCCCTCCCTCCCTCCCTCCCTCCCTCCCTTGCACCCGGTCCCCATCATCTTCACGAACCTCCCCCTCCCCCAAACGAGTGGAAGAAGGAAAAGGGAGGGAGGGAGGGAGGGAGGGAGGGATCAGGGGGGGGGGAGGGAGGGCTTACCGGAATGCGGATTTTAAGACCACGGACTGCGGAGCAGACGACACGTCCCTGCCTTCCCCCGACACGAGGGAGGAAGCGAGGGAAGCAAGGGAAGAGGAAGGAGAGGAGGTCGCGATGGAGGAAGGGGGAGGCTGTTGGAGGGAGGACGGGGAAGAGGCCGCTGAAGAAGGGACGCCGGGAGCGGAAGGGAGGGGGGGAGGGAGGGAGGGAGGAAGGGCAAGGGTCTTTTCCTTTTTCTCTTCTCCTGCTCTCTTCTTGTCTCTGTCTTTGCTTTGAGTGGTCTTGGCGGAGGTGTTGTGCAGCCAGGTAGATTTGTATGGTTCAGGTAACTTCCTGGAGGGAGGGAGGGAGGGAGGGAGGGAGAGATAATTGAAATGGGAATTATGCTGAAGAAAGGAGGGAGAGGGAGAGAAAGCGAGGGCCAGAAGACGTGCCTTTCGAGGGGGAGGGTGGGAGTAAGGTGGAGGAGGGCGAGAAGGGCAGCGTTTTCCCTTGCCCCGTGGCTGTCGTCGCTGCACACTGTAGGCTCAAACCGTAAGTCCTTCTCCCGCTGTTTTTTGGGATCAGGAAGGACGACCTAGAAGTGGAAGGTGAAGGAGGGAGGGAGGAGTGGAGGGGGGAAAGAAACATGTTTTACATCCTCAATTCTTTTCCCCGCCGCCTTCTCAATGTCCCTCCCTCTCTCCCTCCCTCCCTCCCTCCCTCCCTCCCTCCCGCACCTGCATCTTGCATCCCTTGTCTCCAGGACGGATTTTGGCAGGGTAATAGTTCGCTTTCGGACGTTTCTCGCTGGGAGAAGGAAGGGAGGGAAGGAGGGAGGGAGGGAGGGAGGGAGGGAGGGCTTGAGAAATTCTCAGGTAGTGAATCAGATAGGCCGAGCAGAAAGCGGCTCCAGGACCCTAATGCCTCAGGCGGATAAGACATAATGAGCCATGGAGTAAGAAGGAATCAGTCAGAGAATGTCTGCGCGGACTGGGGCATCAGGGGAAGGTAGGGAGGGGAGGAGGGAGGGGAGGAGGGAGGGAAGGAGAACGGAAAGGAGGATGGAGGGAAGGAGAGAGGGCGTACCGTTGGCAGTGCTCCTGTAGGAGGGTACTTGGTAGACGCTGCCATGTCTGGAGAGTAACGCCATTGCGTTCGACCGGGCCTGGAGAGAGGAGGAAGGAAGGGAGGGAGGGGACCGTCAAGGGTGGTGGGAGCACACGGGCTCAGGGAGTATGATGGTGCGTCTCCCATTCACCCCCGCTCCCTCCCTCCCTTCCTCTTTTTACCTTTGTCAACCATCACCGCTCCTGCTCCGCGTTGTCTGTGTCCTCGTGCTTTCTTTTTGTTGTCCACTCCTGTCCCTGCGGCTGCCGATCCACTGGAAGAGTGGTGGGAACGGTGAGAGAGGGGCGAGTGGGGGAGGAAGGCAGGAAGGCAGGGCGTACGTACCTGGCAGGCACAGTTGTAGGAGCAGAAGAAGGTGATGATGAATTTCCCTTTTTACCCATGGCTACGGCGCGGACAGTTGGTTGATGCCTCAGTACGGTAGAGAGGGAGGGAAGGGATTATTGTGGTGGGGAGGTCGCCCTGGCTTCATTTCTTCAGATGCATGTTGCTTTGTTGGGAAAGCGCAATTTGTTGGGGAATAATTTGCCTTGAACCTAAAGCGGTAATGATTTCTTCCGACTATGCCTGTTGCCGTTCTATGCGCGGCCGGCCAGGCAAATTTTATCGGTGCGTCTCATGAAGGAGACAAGCCATCGATCGGGGTAACCGCTCCCACGCTTTTTTCCTCGGCGAAGAACGCTTGGCGGTACGGGGCAATTGAAGGAAACATTATTGCCTTCGTCAGAATGTGAGCACCAAGAAGTCTAGCGTTATGTCCCCATGTGTAATGTGGTTTGTGGGATGGGGTGGGCTTGAGTGTGTGCTGTATGTGTGGACATAGTTATGGCTGCAAGTAAGGTTCCAGTGGTTCAAGTTATTCATTTGTTTGTAAGATCGATATGGCCATATGGGTGATGGAGTCTTCATGGGACAGCTCAGCCTAACGCCCATTCCATCGCTCCACGACACCCAAACACACAGGTACCATGCCCTCCACCCCCTTGCCGTCATCAAGCTCGTCCTGGCTGGGCCAGAGGTCGTCGTCGTTCTTGATGAACGCCGCATGCTGCCTCTTCCTCGCTCTCTTGCTCTTCCCTGACGCCACTCAAGGCTTTTACCTCTTCCCTCTTCGCAGCAGCACCGGTAGCAGTACCACCAGCAAAACCTGCCGCCAGGCCACGGCTGCCTCCAATGTTCCTCCCCTCCCCCGTAACTTTACGGTAGGGGCTGCTTCCCTTCCTCCCACTCCTTCCACATTCGAGGTGCCCTCTTTCGTCCCTCCTCCTGCCGCGGCCTCTGCGTATGAGCAAGCAAAACAAGCTCCGGGCCCTCGGCGGTGGCCCATAGTGGGAAACACGCTTAAACTCCTTCGCTTGGGTGGAGCCGATGAATTCGACAGGCTGATGTATGGTACGTCCTCCCTCCCTCCCTCCTTCTCTCCCTCCCTCCCTTGCTCCTTCCCTGTCTTCACGCTTACCTTTCATAACCCCCTCTCCTCCCTCCATTTTATCCTTCTTTCAGACACCTACGGTCCCATGGTCAAGACTCACATTCTAGGTGTTCCTTGGTTCGTCATTAGCGACCCGCTGCTGGCACGTGAAGGTATTTAGGCCCCGCCCGCCCTTCCTCCCTCCCTCCCTCCTCAGTGGGTCAAGCTCGTCGAGCCCATCATTTTTCCTTTTGCCTCCCTGTCCTTCGACTCACACCCCTTCCTCCCTCCCCCCCTCGCTAGTCCTGGTGACTCGCTCCGGTACCGACTTCAAGGATCGATGGGTCGCCAAGCCCCTTGCCCGCCTCTTCGGCAATTATGGCATCATCTTTGCCAATGCGGAGGAGCACCAGGTCCGCCCTCCCTCCCTCCCTCCCTCCCTCCCTCCCTCCCTCCACTTCTAGTTTAATCGTCCCTTCCTTTCTCCTGCTTTTTGAACTTCCTCCCTTTTGGCCTCCTGTTCTCATTTCCCTTCCCTACCCCTCCCTTCCCATCCCATCCCATCTCCCTTCCACTTTCCCTCCCTCCCTCGTTTCCTTCCTCCCTCCCCATCAAGTCAAATCGTCGCATCAGCATGCCTGCCTTCCATCGCCCGGAGATTCTCGAGCACAGCGCAGTGGTCGTCCAGGGCCTGGCCAAGTAGGGAGAGAGGGAGGGAGGGAGGGAGGGAGGGAGGGAGGGAGTTAGGCGTTCTTCTTGTTCTTCTTTCTTCTTCATCATCAGCTTTGTGGTAGTTTCTACTAAAATCCTCCAAAATCCTCCTTCCCTCCTTTCGTCCCTACCTCCCTCCCTCCCTCATCAACAGGCAACTCGTCGCGCGCTACGCCTCCTTTCTGCAGGACGAGGGCGGGAGGGGGGGCGGGACGGAGGGAGGGATCACGGTGGACCTGCACGATGACATGAGGTTCCTGACACTGGAGGCGGTGTCTCAGGCTTCGTTTTCTCTCCGCCTGGGGCTCCTCGAGAAGGACAGGGGCGAGGGCGTTGTGTACCGGTAGGGTGGGAGGGAGGGAGGGAGGGAGGGAGGGAGGGAGAGAGTTAGAGGGAGATAGAGGGAGGGAGGGAGGGAGGGAGAGTCCATGTTAACTGTTTTTTGTAATTTAAAGCCGGTCACAGGCATATTCTCATGCTTTCGACTTCTCTCCCTCCCTCCCTCCCTCCCTCCCTCCCTCCCTCCTACCCCCAGAACCAAGGACGTTTCATTCTCCGGCCGCCGGGTGGATCGGCTCGTCCGCGACAATTTCCGTTTATTGGGACAAAGTATACGCTTTCCCCTCCCAAGCTCCCATCGGGTGGGGCTCAACAAACCCTTCAACGCCCTGCAGAAGGTAAGCGTATCACCTATAATCCCTCCCTCCTTCCCTCCCTATCCCTCTCTTTATCTTTTCCACCTCATCCCATGGCTCGCTCTCTCTGCTTGCATCGGTCAGGCTCTCGAATGCTTTGCAGAGGAGAAGGAGGAAGGAAGTGAGGGAGGAGGGAGGGAAGCAGGGAAGGAAGACGGGAAGAAGGCAACGACATGCAAGTATTCAGAATCGTCATTTAGATTAAGACGTTCTTGTTCCCTCCCTCCTTCCCTCTCCACCTCTTTACCTCCCTACCTGCCTCCTTTCCCAGGTAAATGCTGAATTGATGGGCATTGAGAATGCCATCATCGAGGGCCGCCGGCTCGAAAGGAAGCAGATTCGGTAAGATGTGGCGGTAGCGAGGGAGGGAGGAGGGGCGGGAGGGAAGGTGGGAGAGAGAAGCATGCACAAGTTCTTCGAAAGTGATAGAACGACTTATCCCTTCACACACACATCTGTATATACAATATATCAACAGGGCGGAGGGTGGAGAGCTGCCTGCGTCCAGGGACCTCCTGGACGTGTACCTGGAGGCTATTGAAAGTAAGTGGAGCCGTGAGAAACACGAGACCGACCCCTTGCCTCTAGCTTAATATGCGAGGACCCCAATGGCATGCAATGTGTTGTTAGTTTTACTCTCGCTTCTTGTCCAGTACCACCGCGTCCAAGGAATGTTATTCTTGATGGTTTGTCATGTTGCGCTCTGGCACGGACTCGCTGTCGTCTTCTATGTTCCCTGTACCTTGTAGTCGTACTCACTTATTTCCTTCCCTCTTTGCTTCCCCCTCTTCCTTTGTTCTCTCACTCCCATTCCAGACGAGGATCTCTTGCTCTCGAACGAATCAATTTTCCGGAACATTAACGATATTTTCATGGCCGGCTCGGACACGACAGCCACTACCATAAGCGCTTCTTTGTATGAGGTACGTAAATAGGCTGAAGGCAAGGCAAGGACAGAAAGAGGAGGGAGCAAAGGGGCAATTTTATGCGCTGGGCTACAGAATCAGAAGAGAGGGACACTTGGGCGCAATCGATGCATGTCAAGCGCGTAACAGTCATGACATCTGATCTGAACTTGCGAAAAATGCATGTTCGCCATCCATCCCTCTCTCGGTCTTCCCCTTCTCGGCATCAGATTATCCGACGACCTCAGATCAAAACCCGGGTTCTCGCGGAACTTGCTAACCTAGACATCAACGATTCCGCGCAAATGAGTCCCTCAGTGCTATCAGAACGGTACGATGCTTCCCTCCCTCCCCCTCAGATCCCTGCCTCCTTCATATCATTTCATATTCCTTTCCATCACCCCTCCTTCCCTTGCTGCAGACTCCCCTTCCTAGACATGTGTATAAGGGAAACCCTTCGTCTTTACCCTGTGGCCATCAATCTCTCCCGAGTCGCTGCCAAGGACACAGTTCTCGGCGGGTTTAAAATCCCCAAAGGTAACCCCTCGCTCCCTCCCCGTCATCCCCGCTCTCCAAACCCTGACAACCCATCTTTTCGAAACTATTAACGACACGTATACAGGCGCCACTGTGGCTCCTTCCGTCAAAAATCTCCACCACGACACGGCCATTTGGGGCCCCGACGCCAGAGAATACCGTCCGGAACGCTGGGAGAGTGAGCGGTTGGAAGGAGGCTTGCCGAAGGGTGTTCCCCAAGGAGCGTATGTTGTAAGTCGTTTTTCCTCTACTTTTCCTCCTCTGATCCAAATCCTCTCTTGCACTTTCCCGATCCCACCAGGTGATTGGAATCAGCGCTGGTGGTCGTGGTGCTTGGCGGGAAAATTTACCATATTTAGGAATTATCTGACCCACCATCTTCTACCCTGCTCTTTCTCCTTTTCTTTCCTCTCTTTTTCTCAGCCGTTTGGTGCTGGTCCCCGCGTCTGTTTGGGCCTACGTTTTGCCTTGCTTGAGGCACTGACGGTGTGTGCCGTCCTTCTCAAAGAGCTAGACCTGCAACCTGTTGACATCAGGTAAGGTGTAGGAAAACATTGGAGAAAGGACGAAAAGGGTTGGGTATAAGAGGAGTTTCGACGGAAGATCGAAGTGTGAATGCTTGTTCCGTCTGTGTTTGTTGTTCTCGCTACATTGTGTTTAATATAATTTGCACCAACTCAAACTCTCACTAACTTTTCTCGCTTCTTTTTCTTCATTTCTATCCATTTCTCCCCTCAGCCGTGACCTTGACGTATATTATCCTGCGGCCATGTCTTTCCGAGGAGGAGTGCCAGTGCGGGTGGAAGGTCTGAGGTAAACTTTTGTAATGAATCGCCTCTCTCGATCACACACGATGCTGAGATATAGTCTGCGCTTGTTGTTGGATAAGGAGTGGAAAATGGCGAGCAGTTGAAAAGAACATAGGTACTCATTCTTAAAGCCCTGTTGAGTTTTGTACATGCTATTGGGCAACGATCGCGGAGGAAGTGCGAGACACAATCGGGAAAGCCAGCACAGGCAAACGACACCCTAAAAATAACTTAAATGAAATGTAACGAGAATCGAAATTGTTCAATCTATTTTTTTCAAATATTATATTTTTGTTCTCTTGAATAGAAAACAAACAAAGTCTTGTTGGTCCCAAAAACCCTTTTTCTTACTCTGTGCAGTGTGATAGGTGACTCAGTGACCCCGGAGGTCTCGGGGGTCCATACTATCCAGTTTGTTATTTCGTACTATCCTTGTGACTGATGGCGGGGTTGATCTCCTTGTGACTGTTGGCGGGGTTGATCTCCTTGAGACAGTTGGCAGGGTTGAATTACAATGTTATCGCCATTTTTGAGGGGGGGTATATTTGGCCTCCGCGAGTGATAAGTTCTGCGGATCACTCAATAGTCACGGTATGAGGAAAACTGACACCCACTATGGTAATATGACAGACAAATTTCTTTGTGACAGAATTGATTAATGGAAGCAGGGGCCAGCAAAGGAGACCACCATGCTCTGCAGAAGTCTTCTTCTGAAGACGCTGCTGTGTATGCACGATCCTTCGTGGAACACGATGTTCGAGCACATTCCTACTTGGCCTTTTAAGCACACGACCGACAGAAACGAGCCTTCGTCAATTATAATTCTGCTCTCTTCATCTTATACATGCTTATGTGCGGATGTTTTTTTGGGGGCGACAAATACTCTCTATATTTGTAATACATGTGTGTGCGACGCTTGTACATAACCTCCTCTCCCTGTCCTTGTGGGACAGAAATTCTTCTTAGGAACAGGGGGGACTTCTTCTCCCTCTTCAGAGATCCAAAAATGGCTTTAGAGGGCATCATTTGCCTGGCTGCGTTTGGAATCGCCGCCGGGGGCGTGGCTGCCCTCCTCGGCTCACAAGACATGGACGACCAACAACGTCGAGGGCTTCATCCGCATTACCAAGCTTACACGGAAGCCTCCCTATTCTTGGATAATGGCCCACAGCGGCAACCCCGTCGATATCATCACTATCGCACCGGAAACATGCTGGACGAGGACGACAACCTTTTCCCCCTCCCTCTCGACGATCGTCAGCAGCGGCTCTGGCGATCTCGACGATTCATCCTCGCACATGAGCCCTCGAGGCAGCCTCCGCCGGCCCCTATTCGTCGATACCATAGGGCCCGCTATGCACGCTCTCTATATGTTAGCCCTCATCGGCGAGACAGAGGAGAAGTTGTAGATGTAGTAGCTATGCGGCCTATTTCTATCCCTCATGTACATCTTTCTGGGGAAGAAGAGGAGAAGCAGCAAGAGCAGCAGCAAAGTTCACGAGAGCAGCAGTTGCAGCAACAGCAGCAACAGCAGCCGCACTCCCAAGGAGGAGGAGGGGGAGGCACTTCAGCAGTCATAACGTCTCTCCCACCTCTCCCTACTCTCCCCCTGTGGCGCCAGGAACAAACCGCATCCACAGTAGCCCCACCGGCCGCTGGCGATGCTATGGTACGCATGCTACGGCGGGCACAGGAGCAAAGCTATGAGCCACCACTCCGAGTGAAAATGTATCATAAGGGAGTCAGTCAGGGATCTTTGCCGTTGTCCTCATCCTCGAAAAAGCAAAAGCCCTACCATCCTCACTCCCCGTACTCTGGTCCGCGTTTAAGCCGGTTGATGCTAGCCGTGTTTGCCAGTCAACGGGCCTCGGTACACCGCCTACTACGATTAGGTACAGAGGATATTGAGGCCCACGATGCTCGGGGACGAACAGCCTTGTGGTGGGCTTGTCGATGGGGGGAGACAGCAATGGTACGCTTGTTGTTGAGGGCAGGTGCGTGTGAGCGATCGAGGGATTACGAAGGGAGCACTCCACGGGATGCGGCCAAGATGGGACCGGTAGCTCGTGTATGTTTGGAGCTGTTGAAGGAGGCAGAGCGGGCGAACTTGCTCTGGAAGGTGCGGATGTTAAAAGAGAAGGAAAATGAGGCAGGGGATGCAGCAAAGGAGAGAGAGTGGGTTTCAAGGAGAAAAGAGGGGTATCCGGAGATAGTGAATAAAGATGGCTATGACTATGACGAGTTTATGTTTGAAGAGAGTCTCTCGTGCGGCTTGTCGTGGCCCGTGGTGATACTGCGGACGGTGCCCTCTCCCCGCGGCTGCTGGTGGATTCCCGGAGGGCCAGGGAGCAGCAGAAGCAGCAGTGAGTTTGGCAGGATTAAGAGGATAAAGATGAAAAAAGTGCCACGAGACGTGCGGGCGGCAGTCATGGAGCACGTGGTGGGATGCGGGAGTGGTAGTAGCGGAGGAGCGAAGGGCTTGGCTGATGATATTTTTATCGAGCTACGACAGATGCTTTTGTAGGGCCACGACACGGAAGTAAGTGAGAGAATGAGGGGTTTAGAACCCTAACGACGAGGGCAAGACATGGTTCAATGGTCGCACACACGCTCAAAGAGAGGGATAGGTGCATGTGTTTGAAGTGGAGGGAAGAAAGTCGCGAGGCTGCTGGCCCAAAAAAATCTACCTTATATCACATTTTCCTTGACAGCCTCCCTCATTAAAAGTCTGTGCATCTGGCAACGAAATCATGAATCGTTGTCTTGGTGAATTTGGGAAGTGTTTGAGAGCCGATGCCAACCAGCAAGATCGACTCAGATCGAACACGGGGCATGATGACCCCACTATCGCGAAATTTATCAAGCGATGCACGCTTCGGGCGAGACGAGGCCACGACTATAATTATTAGGGTTTCTCTGACGTATCTGTGCCCAGGCAGGGGCGATTGAAATTTCATAAAGAGGAAAGCTGCAGCCGAATATCGCAAGCCCCGAAATGCACCACCTACCGCTATTTATCTTTTCTGAGAAATTACTTGATACCTAAGAGAGTCTTTTACACACCTATGTGTAAGACAGGCATTCATGCGCGTACTTGACTTCAAATGAAATGCTCGCGAAAAAGCGTTGGGGCAAACAACGACACCCCTACTATATAATTAACCCCTCTTGCGGTAATTTATCTCTCCAACCGACGAGTGCCTTACCAAGTGGTTTTTGGCAGCATTCACATCCCTGTCTTTATCGTGCCCACAACGTTCACTGTCTCTTGGTGATCTACGATGTACGACAGAGTTGCGTAGGTGGGGTGGGGACGTACGGGGGGGGGGTTTCAACCCCCCCCCCCCCCCCCCCGGGCGAGGGAGAAAACAAAAAACCTAGGCCTTTTGGAAAATATGAAGAAAGAGAAAAGGGTGGGGGGGGGGGGGGG
>Ga0160420_100634_pt1 | contig 13033 bp, 19 predicted proteins | sample CelAP2metagpilot_FD_108197 | JGI IMG/M metagenome (GOLD analysis project Ga0160420, IMG submission 108197) | Phycosphere-associated microbial communities from algal ponds in Kailua-Kona, Hawaii, USA - Cellana AP2-5-5 metagenome pilot | ecosystem: Engineered > Artificial ecosystem > Aquaculture >... | reverse complement strand
GAAGGGAAGGAGGAATGGACAAGCGTTGTCAAATGATCCCTCTCGCCCTCCCTCCCTCCCTCCCCCCCTCCCTCCCTCCCTCCCTCCCTCCCTCACCCCCTCCTTTCAGGTGTCTTCATCGCGCCTGCTACCATTTTCGCATGTGTGGGCGCCACATCAATTAACGTTCCCTACCTCCAGGTCATCAAGAAGCTGGTTTATAAGGTGGGGAGGGAAGAAGAAAAGGAGGGAGGGAGGGAGGGAGGGAGAGAGGGAGGGAGCACCACGCAGAAGACAAAGCACCAACTTATGCTTATGTTCAACCCTCCCTTCCTCCCTCCCTCTCTTCCTCCCTTCCTCCCTTCCTCCCTTTCTCCCTTCCCAGGTGGTTTTTCCTGTCTTCCTCGGCATCACTCTTCGCGCCAAAATTCCTGCATTGAAGAAACGGCTCGAGCTGCCTTCTTCCAAGCTACCATTGAAGTAAGCAGGAGGGAGGGAGGGAGAGTGGGAGGGAGGGATGGGGGGAGGGTCGCGTCCCCCACTCGCACTGAGTTTGTTGATTCTTGCAACACGTACTTGACTGAGTGGCGTACTCACTCACTCCCTACCTCGCGCTGTGTTTGTCGATCTTCCCCACAGGCTCTTGACTGAGGGGATCCTGGTCTCGATCATCTACACAACCTTCTGCCAGAGCTTCCTCGAAGGTACGTCTTCCCTTCCTCCCTCCCTCCCTCCCTCCCCTCTCCTTTTCGGGGACCCAGCTGGTAGAATGAAATCGGTTTGCTCGTTTTTACCCCTCCCTCCCTCCCTCCCTCCCTCCTCCCCTCTCTTCAGGCCTGGCAGTCACTGGTCGAGATCTGATTGGCGTTGCCGTGGCCGTCCCCACCTTTCACTTACTTTCGCTATGGCTGATGTTTCTCGTTGCTCGCGCGATGACGTCCAAGAGGGACGAGCAGGTCGGGAGGGAAGGAATGGAGAAGAGGAGGAAGGGAAGGGAGGGGAGTAGAGGGAGGAAAAGAAACGTAGATGAAAGCGTATGTTTTCATTTTGTTAATCCGCGTTTATCGATTAAATGCTCCACTGTACCGAATACAAAACAGATCACGGCCATGTTCGTGGGCAGCCAAAAAACCTTAGCCTTTGGAATGCCTCTCATAAGGGTGCGTACACCCCTCCCTCCCTCCCTCCCTCCCTCCCTCCCTCTACTCTCTCCTCACCAGAGCTACCCTACATGTCAACAAGCTCTAAAACGCCTTTTTCATGGCCCTGGGCAGCTTCTTATGTCCCCACTCCCTCCCTCCCTTCCTCCCTCCCTCCCTCCCTCCCTCCGATTCAGACCATCTTCGAGACCTCCCCCTCCATGGCCCTCTACTCGGCCCCCCTCCTCTTCATCCATCCATCCCAGCTCTTGATTGGATCCATGATCACGCCCTTCCTCCGCAATTACATCGAGGCAGGGAAGACGGGAGGGAGGGAGGAAGGGTAGCCATCGAAGGATAGAATCCTCATTATCCACGCTCATCAACACTTGATCAGATCAATGCCCTCTCCTACCCTCCGCAAAGACATCGAGGGAGGTCGGCGGGAGGTAGCCCCGTAGAAGAAGAAGTAGTACGAATGAGATGGAGTACGTGTGTGTGTATACATATGTGCGCGTCGCAATCCCAAGAAAATGTTATATTCTTTACAGGCAGGCTCATCTTAGTGAGCCATTTGATATGGAGGACCACCAAGGCACGGTCGCTTCTCCTTATTTCCCTTCTGCGTCATATCATCTTCCACCATTTATATAGGCGGTATCTTGGTGTAGCCGCACACAAACACCCTCGCCAAGTGCCCCGCGGGGGCAATGACGAAAAACCTTTTATAAAGAGGGACAGAGAGGAAAGAAAGAGGCACTGACCGGTGCGGGGGCCGTGTGGGATAGGCTGTTATCAAGTCACACAAAAGTGTTCCCTGACTGCTGTTTACATAAGGGCTGTTTGACTGACTTATGCTCTCATTTGGGTCTTTTGGCGCGAATGATGAGGGGTCAGGAAGGAGGAATTAGATATGGGGAAACGAGATTTGGTTGACTCGTTGTACTCATCACAAAGAACATACATTAGCCAAACACAAAAGCAGCCCGCTCCAAGTTACTGAATTTATGATTGCCATTGCTTTTCTCCTCTACCACATTGATAGACAAGGCGTAAGAACTCTAGCCGAGAAAAGAGGTTGGGTCGCAGGGGTTTAAACTCAACTTAACTTACGCTTAAAAAAAAAAAAGAAGAAACGAGACAAACACGATGGGCTTTGAAGTTGAAGGCCTCGGCTTCCGGTGGGGAAATTCACTAATTCACTTACCATTTGACTCGATGTTCATCTTGCATACTTTATTCTTTTCCATAGCTTGCCTAATCTTTTCTCCGGCGTGTCTGCTCAAGACGCCAAGCAAAAGGGACCCTGCGTCACACGGCGGCTTAACGGCTGGTTTAAATCAATCGACCTTTGGCCAGGCCTGCAAGACGCCAAATCAGACCACACAGACCCAATCTTGTTTTCCATAGCAGCATTATTTTTTATGGTCTTTGGTGTAGACATTATAGTTTTTCGCATCTCAATCCGTGGTTTGTACACTTTGAACGGTGTCACTCCTAGCACGCTCGACCCCCAAAGACTGCCTTGAGTTCGCTCCTCGCTCATTCAACGTTTTTTCATTTTGTGTTCCTTAATGAAGACGCCTCTTTTATCTCTCTCTCTCTCTCACACAATCTTGGACTCTCAAGAACTAAATATTTCCTTTAAATTATTTTGAATTGATGAATCAAAGTGTGACATTGCACATGAAGGCTTGTGCTTGCAGTGCAGTGGCAATGGACACACGCCTTTACACCCTTGATGCAGCGCCGTGCGAAGCCAAGCCCTCTTTCGCTCCCCAACTTAACGATCTTGCACTCTATTCTTTTCCACCTTCACCGCATGCATCACAGAAAACGCAAAGGAAAGACTCTCCTGTATCTTATATTGCCATGGCAAGCCGGCGGATAGTCAGTTTCAGTGCCCGCGTCGTGCTGCTTCTCCTGCCCGCCCTGGCTTCGTCTGCTTGGCCTGCGGGGTGCAATAAGGACAGCCCTTTCGAGCTTTATCGCCCCGATACAGCGACCTATTACACAAACCCTACTTTCTGCGCCGATAAGGCGCTCTCGTTTTCTGCCTGCGTGGAGCCCGCCGCTTCTCTGACCAAGGAACAGGTGGTGCACAAGCCCCCGCCTATTGGTGCGGTCGCCCCTCCTACCGCACAGAGACATGTACCTTCTCTGCACACCTTTCGGCTCTTTTTCGCCTTGTTCAGTGCATTCCGCTACTTCGGACTGCTGCTGATCGTGCTGGCACTGGTTTGGATGATGGTGGTTGGGGCGATGGCAGGACCTGGTACGGTGGTGTTGGTCATTGCAGCCGTCGTGATCGTACCTCCAGCCTACATCTGGTCTATTCTTTCACAGTGCTGGTGTACACCAATCGAGGTGGAGGAGGAGATTGACGGGATCAGGATGGTAAAGGTGTGCGGTAGATGGACTGTGGTGGTGAAAGGGAAGGAGGGATTGGTGGAGGGAGGGGGTGAAGCGTTGGAGGCGCCCTTGCAGGCCAAGCTTGAATTGGAGGGAGGGAAGAAGGAAGAGGATGGTATGGACAGAGGGTATGATCAACAAGAGGATCAACAGCAGGAGCGAGTGATCGACATGGCGGCTGTACTGGTGGCGGTGAGGCGGGAAGCTATGGAGGCGTGGGAAAGGAGGGGGGAAAGGAGGGAGGAAAACAGGATAGAAGGCGAGAATATGGATGTGATTAGAGAAGAACAGGAGAAGAATGAGGAGGCTGAGGGGATTGAAGAGGAGGATAATGCCGTGTCGGATTCCTTAGCTCGTGAGGGAGTTGAAGAGGAAGGGGAGAACGAAGATGAGGTAGTTGTTAATGAGGAGGAGGCACCTGCCGCTGCCGCCCTTGCCAACGACAACGACGAGGAGAGCATTGAAGAGGAGGAAGCGGAGGAAGAATCTGTGACCTCGGCCGCTGATAAAGTCCATGGAGGAGTAGAACAACAGCAGCAGGAGCAGCAGGAGCAGCAGGAGCAGCAGGAGCAGCAGGAGCAGCAGGAGCAGCAGGAGCAACAGGAGCAGCAGGAGCAGCAGGAGCAGCAGGAGCACCAGCTCCAGCAGCACCAGTCAACCAACAGCTTCTATCTGCCACCCATGCCTACACCTACGTGTTTCCACTTACGCCTTCCATATTTGATATCGGGCTTGCGGTCCGCGGCCTCCTTATCAGCTTCAAGACTGGTTGCGCTGTCCAAGATTGTGTCCCGCATGATGGTGGCCAGGAAAGGAGAAAAGAAGAGGACGAGGGAGAGGGAGGTGGCCGTTCAGGGGGACCAAAAGGGGGAGGAAGGGATGGAGGAAGACCAGTGGCAAGAGAAGGTGCTATCGAAGGATGGCGAGGAGGAGCTGGACCGATTGTGGTCGGGGAGTGGATTTCGAAGACAAAGCTGGCGGCATACTGCACGTTCAGGGAGCGTGGCCAGTCGTATTCCTCCTACCCTTATAGAGGAGAGAGAGGAAGAGGAGGAGGAAAATGATGAGGACCGGTTGCGGTCGGAAAGTGGAGTTCGACGACAGAGCTGGCGGCGTGAGTCGCGTTCAGCAAGCGTTGCCAGCCGTATTCCTCTTGCCACCAAGGAGCAGGAGGAAGAAGAGAAGGAGGGGGAGGAGCAAGACCAGCAGCAGCCGCAAAAGCAGATGAGAAGAAAGGAGGTGGTAATTTCGGCCACTGTTCCCGTCAATTTTCTGCTGCGACGGATATCGTTCTTTACCAACAAAGAGATTAAGAAGGAGGCGGTATCGGCATCATCAGCAGCAGCAGTAGCTAGAACAGCAGCAGCGGTAGCTAGAGCAACAGCTGCATCAGTCACGAAAATTGCGGTGGAGGTGGATGAGGGAGACCACGTAGAGGACGAGGAGGACGACCAAGTCCTTCCTCCCTACAAGGAGCAGCAGCAGCAGCGCGTGGTAGTCGAGTCTGCGCCGGCCGAGAAAAAAAGGGGCCTTCGTCATTTTATCACCCCGGTGGGTGACGAGGAGGAAGAGGAGGAGGAGGAAATGTTTCCTTTTTTTTCTCTGTGGCCCACCTCGAGGCCTAAGGAAAGGACGTATTCGCGAAAACTGCCAGTCTTCACTGAGGGCATGAGTGAGGAAAGAGTGAAACCGCTCATGCACGAGCATGTTGGAAGCGACAAGGGACTTAAAGAGAAGGAGAGCCAACGGTGGCTAGAGGAGAAGTTTGAGGTTAGGCGGCTGGCGCAGCTTGAAGAGCAGCGTGCTGAGGAGCAGCAGAGTGTGGCTAAGCTTACTCGCAGTCAGAGCGATCTTGGATACTCAGGCAAGTTTCTGTTGCACGTCCTCACCTCGCCGTCCTCCTCCTCCTCTCTTACACCTTCGGAGGCGTCGACGGTCGTGTTCAGCCCGGGCGCCGGCGTGGCACACCTCCATCGGATGGCGCGTCGTCGGACTGAAGGCAAGGAGGCGGGGTGTGAATGGGGGGATAGAGACTGGTATGGGGAACGATTTGGAGTTGGCCTGATGTGGGAGGAGGAAGAAGAAGGCGAGAGGTTGGAGAAGGAGGAGGGAGGATCGCATTGCTTATATCGATGTGATCATCGGTTGGCCGTACCCGGCTTATAGAGGGCAAGAAGGTCGAACGAAAGGAGGATTGAGAGAGAAAAGCGCTGTGATCCATGTTTGCGATCATTAAAATGATCTAAATGATGTGCGTAGAAGGAAAAAGGTGGCGTCGACGTGAAGGCTTAAGTTCGCTGCTCCTTCATCGCTCACGTTCATGGCTGGATGTATTTGGAATGGTTTGACTGTTAATTGTAAGAGAAGACGTTAGCACAAGGGTGGAAAGGAAAGGGTCGGAAGGGATATATATATATACATAAAATGTATATATGCACGACAAGCTTTACAAACGAAGAGCACCTTATCTCTACAACCGAGCCTGTCCTTAACGGCAAGAAGGAGGGAAGTACTGCTGTAGATGGGATTCTGACTCAAATGCAAGAAGAAAAGCAAAAAGTGAGAGAAACCGAGAAAGGGAAGACATGCACACATATACATATATACAAATACACACTTACACGCACAAGTAAGACCTGTGTGGGTTAGCAATTGAGTAAGCGAGAAGGCAGAGAGAAGGAATATTCGGGAGGTGGGAGTGGAAAAATGTGAGAGAAGGAGAAAATATGGATTACGAAGAGTGAGGGTAGGAGAAATTGAGAGCAAAAGAGAGTCTCAGTCCCCTTGGGAGGAGAGCTCCCGCGAAGAAAAAAGAGAAGAACCTGCATATCAAAAACGAGCGAAGAGTGAAGTAAATAAGAACGAAAACGAGTCCGAGCAACAGAGAAGAGCTCCGACAAAGAAAGAATACAAGAACTGCATATCTTGAATAATGGAACTAATTTATTAACAGAAAAACATGCACATGAAAAAAGCCGACGGCTGTGTGGCCGTTTCTATATCTTCCCCCCTTTAACCACCTCCCTTAAACCACTGCTGTCCTCTCCTATTTCACGCACCCCAACTGCTTGTTGTTGCACATAGCCTAATTCACCCACACCCACCCACACACCCATACATACACACACTGAGACCTCCAACACACTCTTCACTCGCCAACTCACTCCTTTATTCGCCCATTCGCTGTCCTTCGCTCCAAACAAGCATGCATATACACATCCTCCCATCTTCGTTCCCATTCCTTCCCATCGTCCTCCTCCCCTCTCTCTTCCTTCTTAGATCATATCTCTCGCTCCCCCCGCAGCAATCGCCCTTGCCCTTTCCCTCCCTCTGCACCATTTACCATCTTCTCCGGCCTCGTCACGCTATCCCCTCCCTCCCTCCTTCGTCGCTCATCCACCCCCCCTTGCTCTGCCGTCACCGGCGGAGCCACTCTGGGGCCCACCATGGCCCCGGCGTTCACTCCCTCCCTTCCTCCTCCTCCTCCTCCATTGTTTAACGGATTAGGCGGATGGACCAGAGGGAGGGGTAAGGGAGTTGTCATGGTCGATACTGGAGTTCCCCCCTGGGGGGCTTTCGGAGCGCCTTGTGGAACGTCAGGGCGAACGTTGGAGGGAGGGAGGGGGAGGGAGGACTCGCTCTCGGGCTCCTGAGGGCGGGCCTTGGGGTCTTGGACACCGGGAGAGGGAGGAGAGGGAGGAAGAGAGGTACTGCTGCTGCTGTTGTTGCTGCTGTTGTTGTTGCTGCTGCTGTTGCTGCTGTTGTTGCTGCTGCTGCTGCTGTTGTTGTTGCTGTTGTTGCTGCCGCTTTGGGGTGCGGAGGTAGTGATGGGGGTGGAGGGGGAGGAGAATGCAGAAGAGGAGGAGGAGGAGGGCACTGCAGAAGAAGAATCGGTGACGATTATATGGGGAGGGGGAGAGGTGGTGGTGGAGGAGGAGGAAGTAGACGAAGCGTTGGGAGAAGTAGTGATAGTGGTCGAAGCAGAGATAGGGCTCAGGGCGGGCTGGAGGGAGGGGTCTCTGTGGTTTTTGATGGCGAGAAGAAAGAGAGAGAAGGCAGCGGAGTAAGAGAAAGAAAGTGAATAAGTCCATGAGTTAAGACTTTGCATGTGACCCGGAATAAGGCGAAGGATGACCACCGTCCTGGCCTTCCGTCCTCCCTCCTTCCTTCCCTCCTTCTTCCACGCACCTGGCCGCCGCGCTAATGATAGCCCGCCCCTCCACCATCTCCTCCTTTTTTGAGTCCATGGCATGCACCACCAGCACCGCCCGCCTCGACTGCGAATTCCCGGGAACCATGAGGACCCCTCCCTCCCCCCCTCCCTCCCGCCCGCTCTGTGCCTCCACTCCTGGCCGATCTACAAAAACCCCGAGGAGAACGGGATTCGTGGCCAGTCGGGATGGATCGACGGACTTCAACAAGAACGAAAACGGACAGGAGTAAACCACAGGCAACGCTCTCTCCGCCACCTTGTCCCCTTCCCTCCCTCTCTCCCTGCCTGCTTCTTCCTTCCCCCCCTCCTCCTCCCTCCCCTTCTTTCCGCCTTCCTCCTCAAGTGGAGACAAAGCCGTGCCTTCGCCACTTGCAGTGGCGGTCGCGGCGTCTGGCTCCGAATCGGGAAGAGGGCGAGGGAGGTCAAAGCGGGGATAGAGTGGCTCGAGGTGCATGCTTACTACCTCCCAAAAGCCCTGCCTGGAGGAGGGGGCGATGGGAGGGAGGAAGGGAGAGAGAATGAAAAGGGATGTGAGGACTTTGAAGGCTTATTCCTCCATGAAGGGGTCGTGGGTGGCAGGATACTTCTCCTGGGTGGCATGATGCTTCTGTTTTTCATCAAAAATCGAGAGCGCCATCCCTTCCCCCTTCCTCCCTCCCTTCCTCCTAATTTTAGACTCACTTCTGTTGTCCCAGCCCAAACATTCGCCTTTCCTTCACACCCATCCACACATTCTCAGCCCAGGACACGGGCTCATGGCGCCCCTCCAAGCCTTGGGGGGCGTCGGACTTTTGCTGGGAGGAGAGGAAGGAGGAAAGGAGGGAAGAAAGGTGGGAGGCGTTAGACGAGGTGGTATTCCGGCCATTTGTATTTCCCATTCCCATCCTTGCATCAACGTACATCGGTATAGTTGTAGACTATGGTGGCCTGGATGGGAACGTCCACATTATTAACCAGGACGAACATTTGAAGGTGGCCTGGAGGGAGGATTGGGGCCGGCGTGTACGACGAGGGGATGGAGGAGCGAATAGAGGAGGAGGAGGAATCGCTTGTCTCTTGTTGTTGATCGGCCATGGTGCTGAGGATCGTGGAAGCCAGGGAAAGGAGCAGGAAGAGGAGGTAGAGGGGGGACAGTGTCGTAGCCATGTCGCCTCGTGCAGACCTATCGCGATGTTCGGCTCTGCTGGGATCTGAGATACGCCGGAGATGGGGGAGCTGTTAAAGACCAGGCGGGGTGATCTGACAAGGGAGGGAAAAGGTGTCAAGAAGTGATGGAAATGGCTTTGAGTTTGTGTATGTGGTGCATGGTAAAAGGTGCCAGCGGGCGCGCGTGCAGAGGCAGGGGCCAGAACAGAAGGAGGGTGGGGAGACACGTCAAATATTTGTTCCGATTGTGATGACATCAGCACGCATCAGGCTCCAGTCGCTGTAGCACGATGAAACATACAGCGACGCCCCACAAAGACAGGGTTTACTTGCGATCCTTGCTTAGCTGCTCATGTTATTGCGTGAGAAGAGGGTGTGGGAAATGGTTGTGCGTGACGGACGTGCTTTTGACGATGTGATGCCCGCCATGATCCATATCCGGCCAGGTCCGTCGACAGCGAGAAAGGATGAACAACCCTCCCCCCATGGGGAGGTTGGCTTCTCGGCTATGGACACACTTTTCTCTGCGGAGGAAGAGAAAGGACAACCAACGGAAGAAAAGAGGCGACAGAAGAAGACAAGTGTGGAAGTCTGGCGGTGATCGACTGCTCGATGCTCGACCATCCTCCTCACTTCTTCTTATCTCCCTGTCTCCCCATTCCCAGGAAGCTCTGAATGCAAATCTAAGAAAAGAAAGTCACCGACGACCGACGGTGGTCAGTTGGATATTTGGCAAACACCTAAAGTAATTCATCTCTGCTGTATCTTGTATTCTGGCCTCTCTTCTAAATCTTCCTTCTGCTTCTTCCCATCCCCCCCTAACCCTCTTCTCCTGTCCCTCTCTCCTTTCTTCCTTCCTTCCCTTTTTTTTTCGTAGTATTTCATTGGTTGTCGCATCACATCCTCCTTTCGCCTTCAACTGTCTTCTTTTCCAACCTTCGCGAGGGTCCAGTACTCGTCTCTCCCAAACACGCCCGCCTTCCTTTCCCCCCTCATTTTCTCCCTCCTCCCCTATCCTCCCTTCCACAATTTCTCCTTGACAAAGCAGGCGTAAACACAAGAGCTCGCGCGCTGTTTCTTACAGCAAGAAAAGCTGGCAATGTTGCCCTCACAAAAACAAACGTATATGTAGCTGAAGAAACGCCCCCCTCTCTCTTCCCCCTCGGTCCACGTCCCCCGTTCAACGTCCCCTCTAACACAGAACTAAATAACCCACTATCCCCTCGTCCTATCCCTCTACTCCACTATCTCTCTCATCACCGTCCCATCCCATCCCGGTCCCCCCCTCCATAACCCCCTCTTCTCCCTCCCCCCCCCCCTCCCCCTCCTCCCTCCGCCTCACGCTCCCTCGCAGCCATCTTCTCCCTCCATCCCCCCCCTTCCGGTACTCTCCCTCCGCGGATTACCGGCGGGCCACGACGGAGCCCTCCCTCCCTCCCTTCCTCCCTCACGTCCTCTTCCCCCCTCGACAGCGGCCGTCGGGGCTGGCGCATATCCTCCTCGGGGGCATCAGCCCGCCCTCCCTCCTCCCCTCTCTCCATCCCTCGCTCCCGCAGCAACGCCTTTCGCTGGCGTTCCGCCTCCTCCTTCTCCTTCTGCTTGGCCAGCTGCCTCTCCCTCCACCCTCCCGCCCCTCCTCCTCCTCCCATCAGTTTCGCCGGCGGGACGTATTTCTTCGACCCTCCCCCTCCTCCTTCTCGCCCTCCCCCCACCCCTCCCTCCTCTTCCGCTGCGCCGGCAGACGGACGCCTGTGAAGTGAGGGCAGGGGTGGAAGGGGGAGGGAGGGAGCGAGAAAGGGAGGGAGGGAGGGAGGGAGGGAGGGAGAGAGAAACAGAAGAAAGGGATTGTGAGCACCGCGTAGTGCAGATCGAGAAAAGAGAAAGAGGGAGAGAGGGAGGGAGGGAGGGAGGGAGGGGCATTGTAACGTACTTGTGGCCTGGCCCATAGTCGTCGTCGTCCGCCACCTCGTCCAGATAGTCGTCTTCCAGGTCGTCGTGGTTGTTCCTGCCACTATGAGGAGGGAGGGAGGGAGGGAGGGAGGGAGGGGTGAATGTTGTGGTTGGGACAGGACGCCGAAGACAGGATAGTTGGCAGGGAGGGAAGGAGGGAGGGAGGGATGGAGGGCGGGAAGGATTGTCGGACGCAACGCGCCTCGCCCTTTCCGCTCCGTCAAAAGCCTTTTTTTGGATTACCCCTCCCTCCCTCCCTCCCTCCCTCCCTCCCTGCTATCGCCCGACGTACCGCGCCTCGCACTCGGCCTCGTAACGGGCCCGCTCCTCCCGGGCCGTTTTCAGCCGTTCTTCCTCGTATTTCCGGATGGCCTCCATCTCCTTGTTCCGCTTCGCCTCCCGCTCCTCCTTGTCTGCCTTGCGCTTGCGGGCACGGGCGATCTTCCCTGGAGGAAGGAAGGAAGGGAGGGAGGGAGGGAGGGAGGGAGGGAGGGAGGGAGTGAGGGGAGGGACGGTCCCTTGGCGAGAATTGCACCGCCCGCTGCTCGCGTTGCCTCGTGGGAAAGGAGGGAAGAAAAGGAAGGAAGGAAGGAAGGAGGGGATGCAGGAAGGGGGAGAGGGAGGAAGGGAGGGAGGCGTACACCTACCTTGAAGGGTGCGCTGGTAGTCCGCCCGCAGGCGAGCCACATGGGCCTCGAAATCGATGCGGCGGACCTGGGAGAGAGGGAGGGAGGGAGGGAGGGAGGGAGGGAGGGAGGAAGGGAGGGTAGAAAGTGAATATCATGGCTCCACAAAGCAGAACAAAATGTTTCGCTCCCCCCCTCGCTCGCTCGCTCCCTCCCTCCCTACCTTATTCACGTCCCTCTCGAAGGCAGCAGTGAAGGCGCGCATGGGCGCAAAGCGGCGTTTGAGTGCCAGAGAAGCCGCCCATATCTGCTTCCGCTCCGCATCAAGCTCGGCCTCTTTCTGCGCGTGCTCCGTCTCCACCCGCGTGATCTGAGGGAGGGAGGAAGGGAGGAAGGGAAGGAGGGAGGGAAGGAGGGTGAGGGCCTGATGGGCTGGACGGAGGAAAGGGAGGGAAGGAGGGAAGAAGGGAGGGAGGGGTGCAGGGAGGGAGGGAAGTGTGGCCACCTACCTGCTTTTCGTAGGCTTCGGCCACGAGCTCCTGTTCATGGAGGCGAAGGGCTCGGACCGCATAGTCCAACCTGCGCGGAGGGAGGGAGGGAGGGAACGGAGTGAGAGAATGGAGTGAGACTCGGAAGCACGAAAGTGCCCACAGGGGTGAAAGGGAGGTAGGGAATGAGGGAGGGAGGGAGGGAGGGAGGGAGGGGTAACGCACCGCTTGGCCTGCTCGGCTTGTTTCTTGGCCTCCTCCCTCTTAGCGTTCTGCTGCTGCTGCACGAGCTCCTCCAGCTCCCTCTTTCGGGCCGCGGCGTCCATGTCCTTCATTTCGTCCACCTTGTCGGCGAAACCCATCTTGAGGAAGGGAGGGAGGGGTGCGTGAGAAATGGATAGATGGCGACAGTTATCCAAGGACGGAGCCTCCCTCCCTCCCTCCCTCCCTCCCTCCCTCCCTCCCTCCCCCTTCACCCACATTCTTGAGCTTGGTGTGGACGCTCTCGAGGGCCAGGGCCTCCTCGTCCTTCTTCTTCTTCTCCTCCTCCCGCTTGCGCTTCTCCTCCTCCATGCGCTTCGCCTCGTGCTGTCCCGTGTCAAGGCATTCATACACAGAGAAGAAGATAGCATTTAGTGTCCATGGTACGATGGCATTAATACAGAGTCAGAAAGCGACATTGAGAGACAACGATGCTGGCAGGCACCTCTCCCTCCCTCCCTCCCTCCGTTCCTCCCTCCCTCCCTCCGTTCCTCCCTCGCTCCCTTTTCCTTATTCTCTCCTTCCCTCCTCTTCCTCCCCCTCTCCTTCCCACTCCCTCACCCACGGCACTCACCTCCCGACGGCGTTTTTCCTCCTCCGCCTTCCGGACCTGCTCCAGCTCCCGTCGACGTTGGCGCTCCCTAGTGGCAAGAAAAAAGAAGAAATAGAAGCAGGGAAAAATCAGTCCTTCCCCTCGTTCCCCCCTTCCCTCTCTCCCTCCCTCCCTCCCTCCCTCCCTCCACCCACACAATTCCTCGCTCACTCTTCCTTGCTTCCTTCTTGACCAGCGTCGCCCTTTCCCTCTCTCCCTCCCTCCCT